>Ga0206130_10000566_pt1 | contig 61374 bp, 47 predicted proteins | sample Helgoland_Spring_9_FD_148637 | JGI IMG/M metagenome (GOLD analysis project Ga0206130, IMG submission 148637) | Pelagic subsurface seawater microbial communities from Kabeltonne, Helgoland, North Sea - Helgoland_Spring_Bloom_20160512_1 | ecosystem: Environmental > Aquatic > Marine > Epipelagic ... | reverse complement strand
CCTTGCGTTCAAGGAGTTGGTCAATGAGATGACTTCGCTTGGCAGGTGATTTGTCCTCGAGGAATTTTTTGAGTTCTTTTACGCTTGGCAGCATACCCGTGATATCTAAGTACACTCGTCGGATAAAAACTTCGTCTGAGCCTATTGGAGAAGGCGTGATCCGTAACTTGTCGAGCTTGTTATGGATCAGTGCATCAATGTAGTTAAACTCTGCGATTTTGGGCCGAGTATAATTCAGATCCTCAGGAATCACAATGGTTTGTATGCCTACAGTGAAGACATTGAAGCGTGCGATGACAAAGGCCTCGCCTCGCTTGCCTGCCGTGATTTCCCCTTCATCATCTACAGCTGCAGTTTGTTCGTTATTTGACTGAAATACAGTCAAAGAGGTCACATCGCGAGTGGTTCCGTCAGAGTAGTGTGCCAGAACGGTTACCTGTTGGGTCGCCCCTTTTCCTTCCATGAGAAGAGAAGAGGGGAATAACTCAACTCGCTCGGGCGTGGCTACATCTTCCGAGTCCTTGGGTGCCCCGGCTTTTAGCCATTTGTGTAAGGTATGCCAATGGGTGCTCTCTTTATCGAAAAGCTTTCCTCCGGTGTGAGGCACAGCACCTACGGCTTTTTCTAAGAGCATGCTTTCTTCAGGAAGGGCGAGATTAATCCTTCGGGTTCCTTGCTCACGGGTGATTCGGTAATGGTCTCCAACGGGGTCATAGCCGAATAGAGAGAGCATAAAGCGGTCTTGGCCGCGTGCAGATCCGTGGCAGGAACCAGTGTTGCAACCTGCTTTCATGAAGATTGGCATTACATCCAGCTTGAAACTAACTTCCCTGTTTTCCTCACACTGGCTAATGGAAACAGGTACATCTACTTTGAGATTTCGGTAGCTTACACTCAGCTTGGTTTTACCATTTGAAATTGGGTAAACGGTGGCATCCTGAATTCTTATAATCTCAGGGTCTTCAATCTTGAAAGATGATTCAAAAGTGACATCACGAGTGACGCCATCTGCGTATTTTGCGAGAATAGTGTAGGCATTAAAATCCTGTGCGTATTGTAAGGTGATGGACGGAGGAAATGCTTCAAGACTCAGGAGTTTTTTGTTGGATGCTTTGGCTCGTAAGCCAAGTTGTTCTGTTGAAAGTGCTTGTAGTGGCTGCCCCGAAGGCCATGATCCGCCTGTTTGTACCCATTTCCTGAGGATATTTTTTTGATCTACTGAAAGGGGGTGGTTATCTGGGGGCATCGCATCATCATCAGAAGGGTCGAGGTGAGTGCGTTCAATGATGAGGCTATCCAATGAATTTCCGGGAGTAAGGGCAGGTCCAGAATTGCCGCCTTTAAATGCCCAGTTTTTGGTGTCAAGTCGAAGCCCACCTTTTGAGCTTTTAGGACCGTGACACTCAATGCAATTACCTTCTAAGATAGGACTTACTTTTTCCCGAAAGAAAGAAGTAGAGGATGATTTTTTCTGATCGGTGTGAGGGGAGAAATCGTTTGTTTCAATAGAACGATTATTTTCTCCACCGATTGTTAAATGAACAAACAGTAAGGAAAGTAAAAAATAAGAGAGAGTATGAAGCGGGCGATCCAGCATATTCTTGGTTTACCTAGTTTTGGATTTTGCCTTCATTCTTAACTGTTCGAGCCGGCTGATGGCTTTCGTTTTTACCTGGGGCTTTGACACATATTTTTGGGCCTTGGCTATTTTTTTTGCCTTAGGGGGCGGCTTATCTATTCGGATCTGACCACCTTGACCTATGGTTTGAACAATCATGGAGTTTTGAAAAGGAATTTTGGCAAAGCAGAAAAGGTTTTTGGTGATGCCAAGCTGTGCCTCTTCTGAGACCTCTATGGGAAAAGAAATCAGAGAAGAATTTGTATCAAATGAGAGGGTGGGGCAGGCGGTAAAAGGAGGTAAGCCTTTGAGCTCAAGTTGGCCCTCCCCTGAAAAAGGCCTTAGAATAGAAAGGTTACAGGTCAGGGTTCCTTTATCTCCTTTTTGGATGGCTGTCATGGTAAGTTTTCCCAAAGCATACGGCTCCTCTATACTGAGTTCAATAAAGTCAGAAGCTGAGAGTAATGACCCTCCGCTTTGCGCCTTCGCTTCGCCCTGGACTGCGATTTTCCATCTTCCTGTTTCAGCATTACTATTGGCTGTAAGGGGATAAAAACCAGTTGAATGAGTGCCATTAATTTTGATACTGGATCGAGCTCCCAAGCCAGGAGGGCGGGCTAATATCTTTACAGTTATATCTTCGGTGAAGTTCGCATCTCTGAAAACCTCGACTTTTAGATTCATAGAACCGCCTTTGACAATGGGCGTTTTGGGCGGGTGTAATTTTACTGTAAAAGGAACAGGGTCAACTACAGCAACAGGGAGTCTATGAAAATTGGAGTCATAGTAGCACTGGTTGTTGGGGGGGCCATAAACGAGTTCTACCTGGTGGTTAAATCCTCCAGAAATTTCTTTTTCTTTATTTTCATTTTTATGAACTAATTTTAACTTAGACAAAGACGCTGATTTAGTTGCATCAGCTGAGGCCTCAAAAAGGAGGGTGACCGTGTTGAAATTATTTGGACTAGTGGGGGCGGTCATGGAAACTTTCGGTGGGAGATTGTCGGCTATCAAATCAATCGCTCCACTAAAATTTTTCCTATTTAATGAAAGCACTGTTGCCGCCTTACCACCTTGTGGAATGGGGATCATTTGACGTGATTGAGAATCACGATTTCCGAACTTTGGGATCGAACCTGAAATTTTAGCCGTAATACGTTCAGTTTCTATTCGGTAGACATGTCTCGGACTGCCTCGGTCCAAATGATCGCGGATGCGAAGAATATACTCTCCATCCTTGGGGAAGGTCTGGGTAATGAGGCTGTCAGGACCTTTATCGGCATCATCATTGCCCCGTATAGATTTGCCGCTTGCATGGTATAAATTTAAGACGGGGTCTAAAGGTGATGCAATCGAGCGGGCGTGAGCCCGGATGTAGAACCGATCTCCCTTTTTGGCCGAGAAACGAAAGTAATCCATATCGCCTTCCTTTTCGATCACACCATCGAAGGCGAGGGGAAGCGTTAACTTCGTGATCATTGCTTCCTTTATAAGATTGTTTGGTTCTCTTTCTTTAACAGAAGGGTAATGGGTTATACGCAGAAGATTTGGGCTGGGTGAAAATAAGCCATTTTCCTGGTGGTGGAACGCAAAAAGTGAATCAGATGTGGGTGGAATGGTTATATTTTTCTCGAAATCACCAGTAGGGTCCCCAATAAATTTAAACTCGCGTGCAACTCCGGATTGGCCGCCTGCGGGAAAAGCAACAAGGGGTCGAGGGAAAGTGCCAACATGTAAGCGGTAGTGAAAGGCTTTACCCCCTTTGTAGGAAGAGTCTCTTACCTCAATTCTGAATACCCCATCATAAGGAGCAAGAATGCTAAGCGTACTGTCTTGAAGAAGAAGTTCAGAGTCATCATTGGAAGCAATTTCAAAGCGTTTGTTGTCGATAATTGCTAGGTAGGGATCAAAAAGAGGACCTGATAAGCGAATGGCTTCAATTTCAACACTTATTCTTTGTCCTTTCGTTGCATTGATTTGGAAATAATCAACATCTTCATTTGAGCAAATGCCATTGACTGTGAAGTTTAAAGGAATCGGCTGGGCAGATGCAAAAGATGAGTTTGGCTCGATTTCTTTTAAATTCTTAAAAGAGCCAACCCAAAAGGTGACGAGATTACTTATTCCTTTGTCGGTGCACAACCGAACTTCATGCTGCCCAAGTGAAGCATCCGGAGCGATTTGGAATCGGACCTGTACATTTTTTCCGTTGGTCTGCTGGATATCGGTTACGGATAGTCCAGGTTTGTAAAAAAGAAAGCTTGTAGTATCGGTTAATCGCTTTCCTTTGAAGAAAACAATCTGGTCTGTCCCCCTTTGTCCTCCGCGGGGAAGTAAGCTATCAATGAGAGGCTCAGTCCCAAAGGTGAATGAAGCAGTTGCTAGGAGGATTAAGTAAATGAAGGGTGAGATTTTACTCATACAGCTTTAGCTAAAATCAGCACTGAAAGTGATGTAAGCGAGAGGAGGAAGACCAAGTTTTTAAGTGCAAATTTCTTTTATCACTTTACCACCGTCCACGATTTCCATCGGACGACCTCCGGGAGCCATAAGCTCTTTGTCGGCAACAATTCCGATACGATCATAAATGGTAGATGCGAGATCTTCGACCGAAAGAGGGTTGTCTTCTGGCGCTGTGGCAAAGGCGTCGGACGAACCGTAAATATTGCCTCGTGTTATACCGCCGCCAGCGAGAGCAACGCTAAAAACTCGGGGGTAGTGATCCCGCCCATTGTCTTTGTTGATTTTTGGAGTTCTGCCAAATTCTGAAGAGAGTATGACGAGTGTACTATCAAGCATGCCACGTTCATCAAGGTCGCTGATAAGGGTGGCAAATGCTTTGTCTAGTTGAGGTGCTTGTTTGCTGAAGCCAGTTTCAATATTCTGGTGGTGGTCCCAACCGCCATAAGTGAGAGAAACAAAGCGAACCCCAGATTCTACAAGTCTTCGGGCAAGTAGCATGCGTAAGCCAGCCTCATTCTTACCATACCTTTCTTTAACCTTTTGGTTTTCCTTAGACAAATCAAAGGCTTCTTTGGCTTCTTTTGAATTGATCAGGGAGTAGGCGTCTTTGTAAAATTTGTCCATTGCATCAAGCCCATCTGAGTTTTCTTTAGACCTGAAATGAGAATCAACCATTTTTAAAAGATTTTTTCTGTCTGCAAATCGATGGTCAGAAATATCTTTTGGTAGGGAGAGGTCCCGGACCTCAAACTCTTTCTTTGCCGGATCTGATCCGACACTAAAAGGTCCAAAGGAAGAGCTCAGGTATCCACTACCCGCAAATTCATTAGGAACTCTAGGAATACAAACATAAGGGGGTAAGTTTTTACGACTTCCCAGTTCGTGGGAAACAACGGACCCAAAACTTGGGAACTTTATAGCAGGGCTCGGTTTGTACCCAGTGAACATATTGTGAGTTCCTCTTTCATGAGCAGCTTCACCATGGGTCATCGATCTGCATATCGTCAGTTTATCTGCAATTTTTGCAGATTCCTGAAAGTTTTCACTAAAGTGAATGCCTGGGATTTTAGTTTTTACGCTACCAAAGGGTCCACGATATTCGAGGGGAGCATATGGCTTCGGGTCCCAGGATTCTTGGTGGGCCATGCCACCAGGTAAATAAATGTGGATGACATTCTTGGCCGGGCCTTCCACGGACTTATAAAATTTCTGAGCACCTTGGGCTTTCATTTGTAAAAAGTCACCGAGAGAGAGGCCAAGCCCACCTAGTAGGCCTATATGCATAAAACTACGCCTAGAAAAATCGAATGGTAAGTATGAACTGCGTGAAAACTTCATAGGCAAAACTTTAAGAATATTACTTTGTGTAGTAACAAATGTAACGACAAGTGAATTTTATCCCTTTTCCCCAATTTTTTTAAGGCAGTCTTATGACCGAGAATAATGTTTCTATGCACGACGTCTGAACGAAAAGATAAAGACGAGTCTAATTTTTTTTTGTTTCTAAAAATTTTACTAGCTTGGGGTAAGCTACCCTTTTTTGGCTTGCAGAGGCATAATTGCCGTAAAGTAAATAAATATAGCCGTGATGTGTAAGCGTACTTTTCAACAAAGTGTAGCTCTATGTAATCAATTCGGTTACAAAAGAAATACCAAGCCAAAGACATTACTTTGGAAATAAGGCAGAGCGGTATCATAATTCATACAAATTTCCCGAATCGTAACTCTAAGTAAAGGACCAGGTTGATCTTTTAATTTCGGTCCCACGGTTGCAAGAAATAGAAGAAAACTACTCTACAGAGTGTGTTAATGAACTACCCGATACCAAGAAGTACAGGTATGATATCGCTCTTTTATTCTTCGGCATTGATGAACTGCCAACAGAGGATTTTAGAAGCGTTGCCAATCTTTGATTTTATCGGGGAAAGATTATTTGCACCATCGTGCTGTGTTCTATCTGGAAAACTACTTAAGGGCGTGTAGCAGGCAAGGTGCTTAATGAAATCTGTTGCTGTGCGGAGAGATGAAAAGTGTAAGATATGTGAAAAGTTTACAGCAAAGGGAGTTGTTCAGATTCAGGAGGTTTCTCCTCGTCAGGATCGTATTCAATATTAGTAGCAAAAGAAGCCGGTAGAGTTTTTTTGGTTCGGATGCCCATAGTCTTGAGTTTTTCAACTTGGCCGACCAAATTCCCAGGGCCATTGGATAGCTGGCTTATTGCCTTATGATGTGCTTCGCTTGCTTTACCTAATACCTTACCTACTTCTTCCATATTGGAAAGGAATCCTACAAATTTATCGTAAAGTAAACCCGCCCGCCTGGCAACATCGTGAGCATGCTTGTTTTGCTTCTCCAACTTCCAAAGATTTGCCACAGTTTTAATCGTAGCCATGAGTGTGGAAGATGTAACCAAAACAATTTTGCGGTCAAAAGAGTATTGATAAAGGTCTGGGTCTTGAGACAGGGCAGCACCAAATGCTGGTTCAATCGGAATAAAAAGCAAAACAAAATCAGGGGTATTTATCTGTTCGATAGCGGAGTAATCTTTTTCGGCAAGCTCATCCACATGTTTTTTTAAGGATTGGAGGTGTTCTTTTTCAGCCTGCTTTTTGACAGCTGCGTCATCGCTTCCAATCGAGCGCTCGTATGCGGTTAGGGACACTTTTGCATCGACTACAATTGCTCGGTTTTCCGGTAGCCTGATGATGGCATCTGGCCGTTGGCGGTCAAAGGTTTCTTGCATGGAAAACTCCAGGCCTTTTACCAAGCCAGAGGCTTCCAATGTTCTTTGAAGAATGAACTCTCCCCAATCACCTTGTTTTTTCGAGTCTCCCTTTAATGCAGTGGTTAAGTTTCGAGCTTCCTCACTAAGCTGAGATTGTGCATTTTGTAAATTACCAAGAAATTCTTTTAGTGACGCATGCTGACTCAGGTCTTTTTCGTGAATGTCTTCGACTTTTTTACGAAAATTTCGCAGGTCTTTGTCGAGAGGCTCAAGTAAAGACTTTATATTTTGTTTATTGGATTCAGTAAATTTGGCACTCTTCTGATCGAGTATTTTATTGGCAAGATTTTCGAACTTTTCCTGCATCTGTTCGGTTGCATTCTTTTGGTCATTGAGTTGTTTTTCCAGTTTCTGGTTTAGTTCTTCATTAATGGTTTCGTACTTGATTCTTTCAAAATCAGATTGTTTCAATTCTGCCCGCAACTCAGTTTCTGTTTTCTTGGATTGAATGAGTTGTTCGCTCAGGGAAGAATTTTCTGCCTTGAAAGTCTGCAGGGTTGAAGATTCCTTGCGGAACCGAACAAGGAATAAAACAAGAATTCCGATTCCGATTCCAAACCCAGCAAGACCATACACCACAAAATCCATTTATAACTTAGATGCTCTGTGTCTGGGTTTTGTCAAGAACGAGAAGAGCACAGAGATAAAGGGAAGGATGGGGAGTGAGGTAATCACGAGCTATATGCTTACCACTCTCGTACCCTTGACGACTTCAAAGCCCTCAAAGTGAGGGTGATTCCTATACAGGTGGCCACGAGAACCGGCACCTTCGTGGGCTTTTCGAAATGCTTCAGACTTTGTCCAATCATCGAAGTGGCGTTCTGAATCCCAAAGGGTGTGAGACGCGTAGAGTGTGAAATCTTCCAGATTGGGGCCCTTTAACAGGTTGAATTGTTGGAAGCCTGGGATCTTTTCCAGGTAGGTAGTACGATTTTTCCAGATTGCTTCAAATTCTTGCTCATGTCCCTTTACAACTTGGAAACGGTTCATTGCGATGAATGGATTCATATTCTGTACATAAACAGTCAAGCTCATGATGACAACTTTTTCAAAGTTTTGAAGCAGTTTGTATTACTTGGCACTTAGAATTGGAAATTGCCCTTAACTTTGCTTGTAGTCGTTGCAACCACTTGAGGATGTTGTTTGGGGTGTTGATTAAATCGCAACTCTTTATCTCAAGAGAAATGGAATTTCCCATTGCCATGAATGGGCAGATAGTAAAAGAAAAGAAATGGATAAGTGGAAGATTGGTTTTGGACTATACTGCGGTTTGGTTCTTTATGTTTCAAGTATGAGCCCGGGAGAAATACCCGATGGTGGTATTACCGTATCAGATAAGGCCCTGCACATGGTGGAGTACGGGATTATGGGTATTTTGGGGTGGGCTGCTTTTGGCCGTGGTGGGGCCGGTTTCCCTTGGGGCTTGTTAGCCTTTTGTGTATGCTTTGGGATCGGTGATGAATGTTTTCAGGATTGGCTCGATCATGCTCGCACTCCCGATGTGTGGGATTCAGCTGCAGACGCCGCCGGTGCTTTTATCGGATTACTTTTATCGATGGTTTTTTGGAAAAGATAGTTTTTTTAATCGAAACAGCTTTGACCTTGCTTTGTTTGCAGAGGTGTTAAAAAAAAATGAATGGACAGATTAAACATAGAAAAAACATCAGTATGTAGCCAGACAACCACGCGGCGTGGGTTATTTAAGGGCTTGGGGGTCGGTGTTGCCTTGGGAGCGTTGAATGGTTCTGTAGCATCGGGGGACAGTCCTGAGGAAAAAAAGAGGGGTATTAGAAATGGACGCCTCAAGCAGTCAGTTGTTTCATGGTGCTTTGCTGATTATTGGAGCGTTGAAGAGACCTGCATACAGACCAAACGCTTAGGGTGTCAAAGTGTTGAACTTATTAATTCCAAGCATTGGCCGGTTTTAAAGAAGCACGGTCTAACCTGTGCGATTTCTGGCATACCCGTAGAAGGAAAGCCTTTTATCAAGGGATTCAATAATCCTGATTACCATGGTTGGCTGTCTCAAGCGACCAAGCAAGCCATCGACGAATCTGCCCAATTTGGTTGTCCAAATGTAATTGCTTTCACTGGGTACAAGGAAAAATTCTCTTCGGAAGAAGGAGCAAGAAACTGCGTAAAAGGACTCAAAGAAGTGGCTGGTTATGCGGAAAAAAAGGGGGTGACTATATGCTTGGAAATGCTGAATTCAAGAGACGGAACAGATCCAAATAAAGGTCATCCGGGTTATCAGGGTGACCACATGGATTATTGCCTCGATATTGTGAGAAAAGTGGGTTCATCAAGGGTGAAACTTCTCTTTGATATTTATCATGTACAGATTATGGATGGAGATATTATTCAACGAGTCCGAGAGTGTGGAGATTTCATTGGACACATCCATACGGCAGGAAACCCAGGGCGTGGGGAACTTGATGATAAACAGGAAATTAACTATCCTCCAATTATGAAAGCTCTTTTGGAGATTGGTTATAAGGGGTATATCGGTCAGGAATTTATACCTACTCGCGACCCAGTTAAAGGTCTGGCTGAAGCCGTCGAACTTTGTGACATTTAATATTCTTTTGCTTTAAAGTTTTTCGGTCTTGATTTAATACCCTGTGGTTAATCATAAGATAACACCAATGCGTTTTATCGATTTGTTTTGCGGGGTGGGTGGGTTCAGGCAGGCTCTAGTTAGTCTCGGCCATGAGTGCGTATTCTCCTCAGATAACGATAAGGATGCATGCCACTCGTACGAAATAAATTATGATGAATGTCCCAAGGGTGACATTTCTCAAATTCCGGAGGCTGACATTCCTGCCCATGATATTTTATGTGCCGGCTTCCCCTGCCAACCGTTTAGTATATCGGGAAACCAAGAAGGTTTTGGTGACGCAAGAGGTACCTTGCTACACGAGATTTTACGGATTGCTCGTTCGCATCAACCTCCAGTTTTGTTCTTGGAAAATGTAAAAAACTATCGAAGCCATGCAGGCGGTGAAACTTTGAAGAAAACACTGCAACTTCTTAGCAGAGCAAATTATCATGTGCATTATAAAATTCTTAATGCTTCTAACTTCGGAGTGCCTCAAAAAAGGGAGCGAATTTATTTTGTCTGTTTTCGAAAAGACTTAGATGCTGCTGAATTTTCTTTTCCTGCAGCAACAAATAGAAAGATTTCTCTGGAAGATGTTTTACTTGCATCGGGTGATTCTAGGCTGGAGAGTTTACTTATTGAGCGGGCAGACTTAACCCTGAAATCTCAATTGCCGAAAGAGGTTGAAAACCGTCCGCTTAGAATTGGGACGGTGGGTAAAGGAGGTCAAGGTGAGCGGGTTTATAGTGTAAAAGGACATGCGATAACCCTGTCGGCTTATGGAGGTGGGATCGGGGCAAAGACAGGAATGTATTTAATAGATGGTAGCATTCGCCGATTACATCCCATCGAATGCCGAAGGTTAATGGGCTTCTCTGAGGATTTTAAACTGCATTATCGGCCCAATGTATGTTACAAGCAATTTGGGAATTCGGTGGTGGTACCGGTTGTTAGGCAAATTTTTAAAGCTGTGCAGTCTGTGGTGACCAAAAAAGTAGTACTTACAACTTAATCTTCACATTTTTTAATTAGGCTGAAAATAGACCATGCTTACAAAATCTGCTAAAAATACCGCTGTATGCCTCATCGGATGTGCCATTGGTGACCTGGGTGCAATTTACTTATTTCAAAGATATTATGATCCATCGGGAATTCCTGAAGAAATGTGGGGTATGGTCTGGGCGATCGCTATGGTTTCCGGAATTTGTACCAGCATTGTTCTCGAAACCATCATCCTTTGGGGACAAATGGGTCCCAGACGGGCCTTTACCACCGCTATTGGGATGAGCTTGATTTCAATGATTCTGATGGAACTCGCTATGAATATCGCAGACTTTGCGATGATGGGAGAGCCGATGATTACGCTTAAGGTACTTCCATTTACCTTAGGTGCTGGTTTTTTGGCTGCTTGGCCTTATAACTTTTGGCGACTTAAAAAATATGGTAAATGCTGTCATTAATTGATGATTTCTTTTCCTTGATCTTTGTAGGAATTACCTACTATGGTTTGACCTGAAATGAAGCTATTGCACCGCGAAGATGTTTTGGAGGCAGGGTATGATCTACCGAATACAGGTTTGTGTGCAAATATTGGGGTTCCGGAAATGGAAGCTCTCCGTTTTGGCGGTGAGTGGATTCTAGCAGAAGATGAAACTTTAGTTTCCGATGGCCATGAGCAACGATACCTTTACATGGTGGTGACTGGTGAAGTTGCCATAACCAAAATTAACGACCAAGGGAAGTCGCAACAAATAGCCACCCTTGGGACTGGGGCCGCTTTCGGTGAAATGGCTTTTCTTAGCGGAGGAGTTGCCTCTGCCAATGTTCAGTCTATTGGGGAAACCATTTTATGGCGTTTTGATCATGAACGCCTGCTTGGATTTATTGGAGAGCACGGCGTTGCCGGTGGCCAACTTTGTCTTAATGTAGCAAGCATTCTCTCCGGACGTCTTGTTGACGGCAATAAGAAAGTCGTCGATATGGGGAAGGAATTGCAATCCTCGCTTGTGCAATTACAGCAAGCTTCCTCGGCCGAAGCAGGAAATGACCAAGCTCTTCGCCAAATGCAGGGCAAAGTTGCCAACATGCAGAATGCTTTTAAGGGAAGCGCTGTAAAAAAATCCTCCAATTTGTTTACGATCGCCGCCACGGTTGTGGCTGTTATCAGTACATTGGGCATGGTCGGACTTTTAGTGTCCATGGATGATTCTTCTGCTCGGGAAGCAGTAACTTTAGCCAAAAAGGTAGAAAAGCTGGAGGCAAATGAAGAATTTTACCTTGGCCTTAAAAAGAAACTAGAAGATGAAAATCAACTACTGGTTGATAGCAGTAAGACATTAGAGGGTGAGAAAGAAAAGCTTGCCTCAAGTATTTCTAGATCCATGGGCGACATTCAGGGACTGAAGGATCAATTACGCACCAAGGAACGAGAACTATCCCAGGCCAAGGATGACATTGTTCGAGCCCAACGGATCATGCCCGAAGCGACCACGGAGAAAACAGAACAGGTTGAACCCGTGGTCACCCAATCCTTGATTGATCAAGCAATGGCATGGTCGAAGACCCATACTACCTTAGTTTTTCCTCTTGCCTTAAAGATAAAAGAAAAAGACATCACATTGCAGGATGCTGCCCAAATGGTGAAGATCCCAGTGAAAATCGGAAGGTCTGTGCGTGCAAAAGGGTATCATCCCCAGTCATCTGACTTTTTAGTCGTAGCGCAAGAGAACAGTGACAAATTTTTGGCAACGATCCGCGTGTCGAATTCGAATTTCATTGACCTTGTTGTGCCTAAGTATCAAGAGCATGCAAATGTAGATCGTGGTCCTGTGAATCCCTTACTCGTAGCTCCAAAGAAAAGAGTGGTTCGGACATCCCCTGTGGTTTCTCCAATCTCTAGTTCTGTTTCTTCAAGCAAGCCAGTATCTCAATTATCCCCAGCCCCTGCAGTTGTAAAAGGAAAAGCCAGTAATCCCCAGCAACCCGAAAATATGTTGGAGATGAGTTCTAGTTCTACGCCCAAGAAGGTGAACACCAGCGATCATGGTGATAACTGTGTCTGTAAGGACTGTAGAGTTAAGAAAATTGGTAAAGGAGGAAGTTTATTTCCTGACCTTTAGGAATTTCCATTACCCTCCAAATAATGCATGAATGACGGCTCCTGCTAAACCAGCAAGTCCTGCAACCAACCAATAAGCTTTCTGGTGATTCCACCGGGAAAGTTTCTCCCATCCTGAATACCAATATACGGACACTTCTTCTCCGTGCCTGAATTTTTGAAGGTCAGCAAGTAAATCAGTTACGGATTGATACCGTTTGTGGCGTCTTTTTTTCAAGGCTTTCAGGCAAACCGCTTCGAGATCCTTAGGGATAAACATTTGCGCCGATTTTTCTCGCGGAAGGGGATAAGTTTCTTCGAGCAGCTTTTTTTTGATTTCTATGATATCTTCTCCTTCCACAAATGATTTAAGGGTAAGCATTTCATACAAAATAATACCCAGGGAAAATACATCGGATCTGGCATCTATACTTTCATCTCCTTGGGCAATTTCTGGCGACATATACATAGGAGTCCCATAGTGTCGGCCAACCGGTGTTAATTGTAAGTCCTTTTTTTCCGGTTCAGGCTGTACATCTTTATCAATAATAGACGCGGTTCCTGTTACTTTCGCTAATCCCCAATCCAGCACATAGACTTCACCAAATTTTCCGATGATTATATTAGCCGGTTTCAAATCGCGATGAATAACCCCTAGATCATGGGCGAATGCCATGGTCTGACAGACTTGGATCAATATATCTAATAAACGGGGTAGGGGGAAAGCTTCGACAACTTCAGGTACTTCTTGCGCAAGGTCCTGAAGGATCTTACGAAGATCTCGCCCATCTACTTTTTTCATAGTGAAAAAAAGCTGACCTTCCCGATCGCGGCCAAGTTCATAGACGGGTAAGGTGCCAGGGTGCTGAATGTTTGCGGTTACCCGAGCTTCTCGAAGAAACCTCTTAGTTTCCACATCCGAATTTCGGAGGTCAGTGTGTAAGGTTTTATATGCAACCGTACGGTTGAGGTTTTTGTCCTTGGTTAGGAAAAGCTTGGCGGTGCCACCTTCAGCCAGCATCTTTAATTCCCCATATTTTAATGAACCACTTTTCCAGGCAGTTGGAAGAATGAGATCGGTGACTTCTTGATCTAGATGAGGTTTAATTGGCTCGGATCTAATCATTTAAAATTGAATTTACCCAAAGTTTTCTTCTCACGCAAGGGAACAGGTGAACTTATTCACTTCGGGGCATTTTTTGTCCGAGGTGAGAACGGTTTTGAGAGTTGGCTAAATTGATTTGCTTTTGTCTTTCTCGAAGGCTTTCCTTTTTTTCTTCCGTGATAGAATCGACGCACCTTGGACAGCATACACCAAATTCATATTGATCCGAATGCAAGTCCTCTTCCGAAAGGGGCCACCGGCATCCAAAGCATAGCTCGCTTCGCCCATCTTTGAGTCCATGTATGACAGAGACCCGGTGATCAAAAATAAAACATTCTCCCTCCCATTTACTTTCCTCGGGTTGTACATTTTCCAGGTAATTCAAAATACCCCCTTTGAGGTGGTATACATCCTCAAATCCATGGTGAAGTAAGTGGGCGGAAGCTTTTTCGCATCGGATTCCCCCGGTGCAAAACATGGCAACTTTTTTGTGCTTTTTATGATCAAGGTTTTCTTTTACATACTCATCCCATTCTCGAAAAGTTTTAGTTTCGGGATTGACCGCACCTGCGAAAGTTCCGATGGCGACTTCGTAGTCATTGCGGGTGTCGACAAGCAGAACTTCAGGGTCCTTAATCAGTTGATTCCATGCATCGGGTTCCACATACTTTCCTACTGCTCTGCTGGGGTTTATGGTGTCATCGCCAAGGGTGACGATTTCATCCCGCAAAAATATTTTCAGGCGGTAAAAAGTTTTTCGGCTTGAGGAAGATTTCCTGGCTTGCAAATCAGAAAATCTGGAGTCTGTTTTAATCTTATCTAAAAAAAGGTAAGTGGCATCTTCGCTACCGGAAATAGTGGCGTTTATACCTTCTTTTGCCAAAATAATGGTGCCTAATATGCTAAGCTTTGCCCCTTCTTCTTGGAGGGTAGTCTTCCAATCGGCAAAATCTGGGAAGGTTACGAATTTATAAAAGGTAAGGATTGTTTGCTCCATGATGGTAGCGAACCAAGGGGTGTTATCGTTTTATGAGAGTACGCACTGAGTCCAAAAATTTGCCATCAGGGCCGCACCGTGAGCACTTGGGTGTACACCATCCCCTGCCCAGTGACTAGGCTCAGCAAATTTCACAGCTTCATCAAACATGGATTGAAAGGGGACAAATATGGTTCCGTATTTGTCAGCTACTTTTTGGGCGGATGCCCGGTATTGATCAAAGGTTGGAAACCATTTGTCATTGACCGCACCACACTTCAGCACGAAGGGCTCACAAATGACAATTTTGGCCTTGGGTAAAGCAGCCTGTGTGCGAGCAAGGAGTTGATCGTAGTCTTTTTCATAGGTTTGTACGGTCCCGTCGTACCGTCCATTCAGTCTATGCCAAATATCATTTACCCCGATAAGAATACTGATTATGTCTGGCTTGAGGGATAGGCAGTCCTTCTCCCATCTTGCACCAAGTTGGTGGACTTTATTACCCGAGATTCCACGATTATGAATTGAAAGATTCAGGCTGGGGTTTTGAACTAAAATGTGTGCGGCGGTCATCCATGCATAACCCTTGCCAAAAGCAAGCTGCTGATTTGCTACCTGCTGCTTTTTATTTCTACCCGCATCGGTAATGGAATCACCCTGAAAGAGAATGGTCTGCCCCTTTGATAATTCTAAGTTTGGGGTCTTTGTTTGTTTTGGTTTGTTTGCAGAGGTTGCCAATGGAAACGCTAAAGATGCAAAGGCAGTGGTCCCAAAGAGTTTCCTTCGGGTTATCAAATTCATGCTTTTTTTCATAGACTTACTTTCGAAACCAATTTTGTGAAGTAAGCAATGCGGAAATATCAACTTGGTAACGGAATACGCTTTGAATTAAGTTTAAAACATGTAGTTGTTTGATTATGACTGCTGATGAAAGATTGATAAGCCTTGGCATTAAATTACCCCCTCAACCCCTCGCCGCGGGGCTTTATAAACCCCTTTATTTGGACGGTGACCTCGCTTATTTCTCTGGCCATTTACCTATTGCTTTTGATGGTAATATGATGACTGGTTGTGTGGGGGTTGACCTAACGCAAGAACAGGCAACTTTTGCAGCCAGGCAGGCTGGGCTTAATATATTGGCAACGGTGAAAGCTGAGTTGGGGAGCTTAAATCGAGTGTGCCAAGTGGTCAAAATTTTAGGTTTGGTCAACGCACCGAGTAATTTCAGCCAACACCCACAAATTGTAAATGGTTGTAGTGAGTTGTTTCGGGATATATGGGGTGAAGACAAAGGCATCGGGGTGAGGAGTGCGTTTGGTGTCTCTGGTTTACCCGCAAATGCATGTGTCGAAATTGAAGGAATCTTTAAAATTACTTTGTGAGTATATCCCGTAAATTTTTTATTATTATTGGTGCTCTTTGACTTGGCTGCGCCCTGATATATCTTTTTAGAGCCCCAATTTTGACCCGCTACGCAACTTATTTTAGCATCAACACTGCAACCAAGGGAGGCCGATGCCATTATTTGTCTTTCCGGTGGCAAAATGCCCGAGCCCCTGAATGCTTGCGACTTTGGAATCAGGGATACAGCCCTGTCCATCTGGTTACCGAATAAAAGCCAAGGAATTCAGCATTTCGTGAATTGGAAGTGACAAATTTAGAATTTGCCCAAGAAGCGACCAAAAATGAAATTGAGTGCTTCATGGCAAGTGTTACCTTCCCTTTCAGGAGGGGCGACCTCTACCTTTGACGAAGCGGAAGATGTTTTACTGTATGCAAAACAAAAGAATTGGAAACATGTTATTATTGTAACCGATGAATTCCATACCCGCCGGGCATATATTGCTTTCCACAAAGTGTTGAAAGGAAGCTCTGTGGTGATTGAGGTGGCAGGGGCTCCCAATGAAGTCTTTAATGAGTTTAACTGGTGGAAGAAGGATCTTGGCATCCTCTGTTACCTTTCCGAGTTAATTAAACTTCCGGTGTATTGGCTATGGGATCACGAGCCAAAATTGATTGAAAACACTTGAGTCTTGATTGCAAGCCCTGGGGGAACATGTAGATGGTCAGTGCTGGGAGGCTTTGCCTGCTCCTTTGGGGATACGGATTTCTTCGACCATATCTTGGATTTCTTTTGGGGGAGGGGCGGTGACGGAACTGACCGCAAATGCGACAGCAAAGTTGATCACCATCCCGAGAAAGCCAATTCCTTCGGGTGATATCCCAAACCAATAGTCTTTACTGTCTGTTAAAAATTGGAAGTAGATGATGTAACTTAGGGTAAAGCCAATTCCGCATATCATACCCGCAATCGCTCCTTCTTTGTTCACCCTTTTTGAGAATATTCCCATAATTAGGGTGGGGAAAAAAGAAGATGCAGCCAAGCCAAACGCAAAGGCGACAGTTTTCGCAACAAAGCTTGCAGGCGGATTGATTCCAAAATAAGCGGCAATGGCAATCGCTCCAAATGATGCCATTCTTGCATATTTCATTTCTTGCTTATCAGAAATTTTTGGATTGATAATTTTCTTCATCAGGTCGTGGGAGACTGAAGTCGACAAGACAAGCAGCAACCCAGCGGCCGTGGAAAGAGCGGCCGCCACGCACCCGGCCATAACCAAGGCAATGACCCAGGGTGGAAGGCCAGCCATTTCCGGGTTAGCCAACACGATGATATCTTTGTCGTAGTACACCTCATTTTGTGATGACATATCAATATTGTTTGTCACTTTTCGTGGGCCTACATCGCTGGTGCTGTCTTCCGCATATACTGGTTTCAGGGGTTTACCCGCAAATACTTTGCCAGCACGATATTGCATGACTCCATCATTGTTCTTGTCCACCCAGGCAATCATGCCTTGGTTTTCCCAGTTTTTAAACCAATCGGGGGCCTGTTGGTACTTTTTTTGGTTAATTTCTTCCACAAAGTTAGTACGGGCAAAAATCCCCAATGCGGGAGCGGTTAGGTAGATAACAGCGATGAAAGACAGCGTCCAGAACGCAGATTTGCGAACGGCTCGAACATTTTTGACGGTAAAGAAACGAACAATGACATGAGGAAGCCCTGCTGTACCTATCATTAAGGCTGCAGTTATACAAAACATGTCCAAGGTATTACTCGAACTTGCAGTGTATTCCCTAAAGCCAAGATCGGTGGAAATTTGATTAATTTTTTCGATCAGCGGCTGCGCTTTGTCGGGACCGTCTTTGATGTAGTCCCCAATTAGCCCGAGCTGGGGCATAGCGTCTCCCGTAATAATGAGAGATATAAAAATGACCGGGATGGTGTAGGCAAAGACCATGACACAATACTGTGCAACTTGGGTGTAGGTGATTCCCTTCATGCCGCCAAGTCCAGCATAGAAAAATACAATTCCTCCGCCAATAAGTACCCCCATCCAGATTTCAATGCTAAAGAGGCGTGAGAATACAATGCCTACTCCACGCATTTGGCCCATAATGTAGGTCATACAAATAAAAATAGCACAGATCACGGCAACTAAGCGGGCGGCATTGGAATAATAGCGGTCGCCGACGAAGTCTGGAACGGTGGCTTTCCCGAATTTTCGCAAGTAAGGGACCATGAGGGTGGTCAGAAGTACAAACCCACCAGTCCAGCCCATTAAAAACTTGGAAGCCCCATAGCCTGCGGCTGCAATTCCTCCGGCCATTGAAATAAAAGTGGCAGCCGACATCCAGTCTGCTGCGGTTGCCATTCCGTTTGCAAAAGGGGATACACTTCCCCCGGCGGTGTAGTATTCTTTGGTGGAGCCAGCCCTGGACCAGATGGCGATACCGATGTACACGCTGAAGGTAATACCGATAAAAATAAAATTCCAAACAGTTTGATCCATTATTCGTCCTCCTCGAATCCATGTTGCTCGTCCAATCGATTCATCCAAAACGAGTAGGCAAGTAAAAGACCGACAAAGCAGAGAATTGATCCCTGCTGTGCCATCCAAAATCCAAGAGGAGCTCCGCCTACGCTGTAGTTATCTAAAAAATCTTTGAAAAGAATTCCACAGGCAAAAGAGACTACAAACCAGATAACAAGTATGATTGTCAGAATTTTAAGACTGGCGTGCCAATAGTTGTTATTTTTTTGTTCAAAAGGGGAGTCGGGCTGTTTCATGCTTTTAGAATGCTCAAAACAGATCAATTTTGGCAAGCGTTTATATTGGAGATTGAATTATTGATATTTTACAATTTTTATGTAGTGAAATTTAAGAAATCATCTCCCAGACCGATTTTATATTTCTTGCAAAGAATGAGTTATCTCTCATCATGGTAAAAGCCAAAATTATGTTGAATCTGCCCAAATTCCTAAGGTTTTTTCTGCCTTTAGTCATGTGCTTGTGTGCAAGCGGGCAGTATACTCCTTCCGAATCTCCACTCAGTGAAGGGGGTGCTGCGATGCAAGTAACCCTGCCTGATGGTGCAAACACTAGTATTTACCGAATCCTTAAACCACCCTACGATTCTGTGACAAACAATGTGGTGGGCCAATTCGTTGATTCGTTAAGCCAAACAATTTCGACTTCACCCACTTTTTTCTTCACCCCAAGTGACCCCGATTATTCCGGTACTTTTTATGTAGATTGGAATGGTACGAATTCTTCGACTGGAATTGTTACTGAAAATTCGTATCTCGGAAACCCTCAAAATGATTATCTCGTGGTCGTTGTTACATCCACCGACGATGTTCCCGTTTTATACACGGGCTTGACAAATGCGAGCGATTCAAATGCAGCAGTTAGTTATCAGCAAAATGAAGGAACAAGCTTTGTCGCCTATGCCAGTGCTATTGATGCTGACGGTGGTTCCCCCTCGATCACAATTACTGGTGGAGTTGATCAAGCCCTTTTTAGTTATTCTGGAGGGCAAATCTTATTCAATACAACATCTGGCTTTGACTACGAATTCCCTCAGGATTCAGACGGTAATAATCAATATATTTTTGAAGTTACTGCTACCGACGCTAATGGAAGCTCTGATATGCAAGAAATTACTCTTACTATATCCGAAGTTAATGATAGTCCCACGATCGTGGATGGGAATAATGATCTTATTTTTACCATCGACGAGGATGAAAGTCCAATTGCCTGGACGGACTATAATCTATTGGTTTCCGATCTGGACTCTAGTGATTTTACCTGGTCCATATCTTCCGTCGCTCAGAATGGAACCGTTTCAATTACGGATAGTAACCAAGAATGTACAGTCAATTATTCCCCCGATGCTGACATGTGGGGTATAGATACCGGGGCATCTCCATCAGCGGGACAGACTGGTGTCGCCGATAAATTTACCATTCAGGTCGTCGACGACCGTGGTGGAGTCGATGAAATTACTTTTCGTGTTAAAGTGAATCCAGTGAACGATGATGACCCCGTGATAACCTACCAAGGTGTTGTTGTAACCGATCCAGTGCTAGCTTTAACATTGGATGAGAATTCAGTGAATTCCATTTTGCTTTCAGCTCACGATTTTGATGATGGAGCCGTTCTTGCTTGGTCTTTATCTGGTGGTAATGATGAATCTTCATTTAGTATAGTTGCAAGTACTGGAGAGCTTCAATTTCTTTCAAGCTTGGATATCGATTTTGAGGCTTCTTCTTCTTATGATGGGGATAGTATTTTTGAGTTTGCTGTTACTGTTTCCGATGAAAATGGACAATCTGATTCACAGGATTACACATTGAGTGTCTTAGATTTAAATGAAGCCCCTATCATATCACCTACATCCTTGGTTGTTGTTATGGATGAAGATAATGCCACTTCTTTTATTGCCCCTCTTAGTGCAGAAGACCCTGATCTTTACAGTGCAAATAGTGGCTGGAGAACACTTACTTGGAGCATAGAAGATGTACCGTCTTATGGCACAGCTGTTGTGTCCGGTACTGCAGAATATAATGGCACCGAAGTAAGCCCAACTACGATTACCTTTACGCCAAATTCTGGTTATAGCGGATCAGATTTCATGAGAGTCAGAGTGGAAGATGAGGGAAATAGCTTGACCAGTAAATTGCATGACATTGTGGATATAAATATAACAATTCTACAAACCGATGACTTGCCTGTATTTTCTTCAGTCCTTCATGATGGCAATGCTAGTGTGACATTACAGGTGACGGAAAACAGCTATGGTGATTTTCAGGTATATGCAACAGATCCAGATGGGGGTAATATTTCATATTCGATTCATCATGGAGATGACCAAGGATATTTTGAAATCAATGGTACGACCGGATGGGTTCGGTTTTTAGAGCCACCAAACTTTGAAAATAGGTTGGATTTAGACTCCCAAAATACTTACGAGGTTACGATAGAAGCTTATGACAGTAACGGGAGTTCTTTCCAAAATTTTTCGGTTCAAGTTGCGGATGTTTTTGAACCTGCAACTTTTGTGAGTGATTCCTATTTCTTTGTCCCCGAGAAACAATTAGAGGTTGGTACGGTAGCAGTTTCTGATGTCGATTCCGGCGATTCTCATTCTTTTTCCATCGTTCCTCAGGGGTATCCAGACGATTCTAGTAAATTCTCAATCGATGAAGATACAGGAGGAATTACATTTATAACCCCCCCTGATTTTGAAGCCAATGCCTCTTACTCGGCTAACAATCTTTATAATTTTATTGTTCAAGCTGTCGATAATGGGGGTGTACCATCAGATCTAAATGTCAGTGTTGAGGTTACTGATGATAATGATGCTCCATCTATTGAAACAAGCAATAATGCATCTCTTGTCACTATTGCCGAGGATTTGGCGATTGGCCAAGTTTTTGTAGACTTTAATGTATCGGATCAAGATCAAGACCAGTCCCATTCTTGGGCACTTTCAGGAGATGATTCCTCCTTTTTTATTGTGGACTCAAGTACAGGTGAACTTTCGCTTTTAACTTCTTTGGATTACGAAATTCCAAGTGATGTAAACAGCGATAACTATTATGAATTATCACTTGTAGCTTCAGACAGTCATGGTTCTCCTCTTATTTCAAATACTTTCGGTTTTCAAGTGCTTGTTGCGGGGGTTAATGAACCCCCTTATTTAAGCGGAACTGTTACAACATCGGTCTCAATGAATGAAGACGATCCGAGCTCCTTTATATCTCCTGCGTGGAGTGCGATTGACCCTGAGACAAACAGTAGTTTGGGTATTAACTGGTTCCTCTGGGATGAAACCACCGCATCTAAAGTAAATGCATTAACTACTCCCATCAATCATTCCTCTGTTTCCATCGGGCAACTTGATGGAGTTCTGACTTTTAATCCTGCACTCAATAGCAATCGCGATATGAACGGTTCAGAAATCCTAACCGTCATTTTTGAGGACGAACAAGGAGTTGAGAGAAACCAAACCATTCAAGTTAATGTATTGGGTTTGAACGACCCGCCAGAGATTACTGGTCCTGACGTACCTTTTGTCGATATCATCGACCACAACGAATCAGTTTTGGAAGTTATTGATTTCGAAGCTAGTGATTTTAATGATGTTGGAGATAACAATGTACACTACACTCAGGACTTATACTTAGATTGGAATGTCTCCGGTGAAGATGCAGATTTGTTTGATATTTCAAACCAAGGCAGACTTTCTTTCAAAACAGCACCCGTTTACGATTCAGTAACTCTGCTGAATAACAGGTATGAAATCATCATCTCCGTAATAGATGAATTCGAAGGTTTTTCCGATTATCCTTTGGTCATTAATGTGCTGAACTCTTCAGAACCCCCCGAATTATTATCCAGCCTTTCGACAGTTTTCATTTCTGAGGACAATACACCGATAGCTTGGGGAGATGTTTGGGAGGATTTGCAAGTAGAAGATCCAGACGGTGGTTCTCTGACCTGGGCAATCATTAACAATGCGGCTAACGGGCAGGCTGAGGTGGATCTTTATTCAGGGCTAATAAATTATGAACCTACCCAGGATTATTTCGGTGAGGATTCATTTGATGTGCAAGTAACGGATGAGGACGGTTTGACCTTAGACATTTCCATTCTTGTTGATATTGACCCAATAAATGACCCCCCGAGTATCAGTGATGCTGGCGATTTGAGTCGGGAGGAAAATGAAATAATACTTGTATGGGAGAACAACGCGAGCGTTACTTCTTTTACGGGAAATGACTCTCATGATGTCGAGTTTAATAGCACAGAAACTGACTTTATATGGAGCCTTGATGGGACCGACGCATCACATTTTACGATTGATTCAAATGCAGTTCTTAAATTTAGGTATGCACCAGACTTTGAACTACCCTTGGATGCCGATGGGGACAATCTTTACACCTTTAGTATCTTAGTTACGGATGATAGTGATATATTTGGTGAGTATCTAATAAGGGTTAGGGTCAGAAATAAGAATGAACCACCAGTTTTTACAAGCTTAGAAGGGGAACTAAGCGCTCAACTTTACATTACTGAAAATAGTTCCTTTGTTTACACGGTGCAGGCACAAGGAGTTGAAGAATCTGGTCAAGAAGTCAGTTTTGATTTATCGAATGAAATTGATAACAACAACTCTCTCTTCGAGTTCGACCTATTTGGATCTAATGAAATTTACTTTAAAGAAGGACCAGACTTTGAGAACCCGATCGGTGTTGAAGAGCAAAATATTTACATTTTAGAAGTCAACGCGTCGGATGGATTATCATGGGAGGTTCAGCGGGTAGAAGTTTTTGTCACAGACATCAATGAACCACTCGCATTCGAATCTGACAGCAGTTATGCAATAGACCATAATGAGAGTAATACTGGCTTTATTTTAGATTTATCTCAGTACTATTCAGACTCTGATACAGATACTGCTTACCGAACTTATATTTTCTCTCTTGCTGAATCTTCCGATTCTCAATTCTTTTTAATTAATTCAACTACTGGCGAAATTACTTTTGATGAATCCTTTTCACCAGATTTTGAAAATCCCTCAGATGAAAATGGAGATAACAAATTCATTCTCTCTGTAAATGTTGAAGATGGTCAAAATTTAATCACACAAGAATTTACAATTCAAATTCTCGATGTTAATGACTTACCCAATATTCTAGGTGCGGATTTAACTGAAATAGTCATACCAGAAAATCAAGCTTTTGTTTCCAAATTGGAGGCCTTAGATCAAGATAGTAAACTATCTTTTCAGGATTTATCTATCGTGGTTGAGAACGAATCAATTTCTTGGTTAAGAAATTTGGAGCAGAATGAAGGTCGTTTCCTTGATCCTTCACTTATTGTGGACGGTATTGACGCATCTTTCTGTGCTAGTTCAGATTTTGATTTAGATGGAGATTTGGACTTACTACTGCTCGAAGCAGATGCAGACAGAGTGACCATATATGAAAACAACGGAACAGGAGGCTTTACCAATTCCCATGTTGTCTATAGCGAATCAGGCAGTAATCCACAGCATGCATTACTAAGAGATCTGAATGAGGATGGGTACCTTGATATTGTAGTCGCACTCAAAGATGTTGGAAGAGTGATTGTACTTCAGAGCAATCCCGATGCCCCGTTCGACTTTGTTTCCATAGATTCAATTCTTGAATCGAGCAATGTAGTCCATGTTGATTGTGGAGATATTGACGGAGATGGTGATACAGATATAATCGCAACTGGTAAAGATTCTACCACATCTGAATATTATATCCATTGGTTTAGTAATGGAGGAGAATTTTGGTTTACTCAGCCCAATGAACAATTGACATTTTCTGGTCCGTCGCTCTTAACCTTCAGCCTTTCGCAGGTAAACCAGCCAAAATCTTTGTCATTAGGTGACGTTGATCAAGATGGTGACACTGATCTTGCTGTGGCTTCTTCATTGGATGGCAATTTCACCCTTTTTCGAAATGATGGAACTGGCATTTTTGATGATCCTGTCAGTATTTACTCTGAGACAGATGGACAGGCACAGGGAGTTAAACTTGCAGACTTAAATGCTGACTCAAAGCTAGATATTGTGATCACTACTAAAAATTCCAGTAAATTAGGGGTGATTCTTCAATCTTCTATTGGTGGAGGTGAGTTTCTTTCCCCATCTTTTGTTTATAGTTCTTCTTTTTACATCAACTCTTTTGATATCGGAGATATTGATGGTGATGGAGATTTGGATATTGTTGCGGCAGCTGGTGCTGATTCAAATGTTAGATGGTTTCAGAATGATGGTTCTGGTAAATTTACCATCAATGAGGAAATGGCCCTTACAGACCAAACTTCAGTAGTATCTGTTTCTTTGGGAGATTTCAGCCAAACGAACACATTACTTAGATTCAGTATTGATGAATCAAGTGAGGACGCAGAGCACTTTGTTTTCCGACCGAAGTATTCAGGTAATTTATATTTCAGGGAGGAACCGAATTTTGAGCTTCCTACTGATACAGATGAGGACAATCAGTATGAAATTAAAATTTTGGTTGCAGACAACGATGCAGACCCCACGTCAGAAGTAATGGAAAAGGTTGTCATTAATATTGATAATTTGTACGAAGCTCCAGTCATTCAGGAGCCGACAGTTCAAGAAGGCAGAAGCCTTCAAGTAATGGAGCACACGCAGTTTGTAACAGATGTTAATGCAACCAATGATGAAGATTTATATGAAGATACATTTTTCTCAATTTCTGGTGGTTTGGACGCAGACTTTTTTACCATTGATGAGATTACAGGAGTCTTGGAATTTGTCAGCGGACCAGATTATGAAAATCCTTTAGACGATTTCTCTGATGGAAATAATTCTTACCATGTAGTGGTTCGTGCGAACGACAATGGACCTGGGACCGCTTTTTCTGAGATTGATTTGATGGTTGCTGTGATAGATGGGAATGATTTGCCTGAATTCAATGTTGACCCTTCAGTGCTTTCGATAGACCTACCTGAGGATACACTTCACCTCTTAGCTTTAAGCGATTTAAATGCGTCTGACCCAGAAGGTAGTGCACTAAACTGGTCGATTGTTGAGAATGGGACTATTGGGGGGGCAACCATTGAAGGAGATGAACTACATTATCAACCATTTGACGACCTAAGCGGTTCTGATGAAGTAATACTTGAAGTAATGGACAGTGCTGGTTTGAAAGCCCAAATAGCAATTGAGTTCACGATTACTCCTGTTAACGACTCTCCGGTAATAAGTACAGAGAACAACTTAAGTCATCCAGAGAATCTTTCCACGATTATTACCTTGGAAGCAACTGATATAGAGGGAGATGACTTGGCTTGGAGCCTAGTTGGAGGAGTTGATCTAGAATTCTTTTCTTTGTCTGCAAATGGCGACTTGTCCTTTACAGGAAATCCGCCTGACTTTGAGATTCCTGACTCCAACAAATCCGATAACTTTTATGAGGTGTCTGTTTTAGTTTCCGACGGAGACGCTTCTGAAGAAACAACCTTGACCGTTGAGGTCGTAGATATTGCTGATATTGACCCCGTCATTCATAACTTAGATGAGAATTTAACGAATTCACTTAGTGTTATGGAAAATGAATTTTTTGTTTTAGATTTAAACTTTTCGGATATTGAGGGAGATGAAATTGAGCTTTCACTCTCGGGAGGCCAAGACATGGCAATGTTTGACTTGAGTCAAGTTGGCAGGTTGACCTTTGTAGCAGCCCCAAACTTTGAAAATCCAAATGATTCCAACTCTGACAACCTGTATGAGGTTGATTTAAATGCGAGTGATGGGATCAATGCCATTACTCGTTCCCTAGTGGTTCAAGTGGTGAATGTTAACGAAGAATCCCCTCGAATTACTTCTTTTTTGGGTACGACTGATGACCCTGTTACACTTTCCGAAAATGAAGCTTTTGTTGTTGATCTCGAGGCTTCTGACGATGTGAATGGAAGTATATCATATGCGTTATCTGATGGATCTGATGCTCACATGTTTGACCTCAATACAAGCACAGGTGCTTTATCTTTTAAGCAATCTTATATCCCTGATTTTGAAACCATAAGATCAAGCAGAAGTGACCATATTTACGTTGTAGGAGTTCAAGTCTCGGATGATGTCTACATATCCAAAAGTTATGATTTGTTTATAGGGGTTCTGGATGTTGACGAACCTCCAACCTTGCGACAATCGAGTTTTGAATTGATGGAAGACCCTTCGAGTGCGGTTTTACTAGGTGTAGAAGTATATGACCCAGAGGGCGATTCATTTGATTTTGACTTTTTAAGATCTCCGGATTTTGGGACTCTAGAATCTGCTAGTGGTGGCTATCTGTATATGCCGGAATTAGACTTTAACGGGGAAGATACGATTCAGTTTTTAGTTATTGATGATGAGAATGTAAGTCTCGAGCTAACTGCCACCATTTCTGTAAAAGCAGTTAATGACCCGCCTACAGCCTCGGATGATGTGATTGAGTATAACTCAACATCACTTGCACCCTTGATGTTTTCAACACTTGGGAACGATTCAATTTCCCCAGACGATAATGAAACGATTGAAATCACTGATTGGAGTAAAAGTGCTTCCATTGATTACAATTTCGAAAGTGAACGCTTTACCTATACCCCAGACCCTCAGTTTATTGGTCCATTTGAATTTTCATACACGCTTTACGATGGTCAATTAACTTCTTCAGCAAATGTCACCGTGGATGTTTTGAGTTCTCCTAACCTGCCTGGTTGGCAATATCTGCCTGGTTTTGGGTATATGATGCGTAATCAATATCCATGGGTTTTACACGGCAGAATTGGATGGCTTTATATTTCACAAGACGGGGGCGAGAATTCTGCATCATGGATGTGGAATCAAGAGCTTGGTTGGTTTTGGACAGGTAAAGAATACTTTGAGCATTTTTTTGCAGAGGAGACCCAAAAATGGTATTATTGGCAAGGTGGAGTGTATGAGCCAGAAGGCATCCTTCTTTTCGATTTTGCACAGAACAAATTTATCGAAATGGCTGTTTACCAAAAGCAAAGAGTTAGCTTTGTCTTAAATTTGTTAACGGATGCCTCAGGCAGGATAGAATATGTTAGTTCCAGTAGCTACTTTTCTTCAGAACAGAAACAAGTCATTGTTTCGGAGCTTTATTTTACCAGACAATCTCCTACGCTTGAAAATCTATTGAGAGAAGATTAGATGAAAATTCCTTGTTATTATTTCCTTAAGCTTTTTCTGAATTTTGGTTTATTGCTAGGGGCTTACTCTGTGTTTGGACAACAAGCAAATGAAACCCCAGTGGATCGAGACGAATACTTTCGCCGCCTTGAAGAAAGGGCTCTTAAATTATCAGGTAAATTTGCAGAAATTTCAGGGACAGCCCCCGTAAAACTTTTTAATCCTCGCCCACCAAAGCAATATTCAAGAGAAGTAACTTCGCCTAGATTTCAAGATGCAGGTTCATCATTTTCAGGCTCTGATACTGGGTCCTCTTTTTCTCTGCTTTCTTTGGATCAAAACAACTCAGGATTTTCTACAAACCGGATTATTGATGATGAGGTCATCGAATATCAGCCTACTATCGAGGACAAGCGTGGCCAATACTTTCTCCGCCCCTTTATTGCCTTACAAGCCCCTAGCGATCTAAAGTATGAGACAGTAGAGCCAGGGCTGAAAAAGTTGGATTCAGGCATTGGTTATTCTCTTGGGTTGCAGGCAGGCACTCGTATTGAAAACTTCAATCTTGGTCTTCGCCTGAGCTATCACTACAATAAATTTTCTAAAAGTGCGGGTGTTCATCAGTTAGAGGGGGAAAATGAGCTTTTTTCTCTGATTGGTTTTGGAGGATACTCCACTTCATTGCGTGAGGATTTAATCTTCGAATTCGGAGCTGGGCTCGGATTTGCCAATAGGTTTAATTTCGCAACGATTGATATCGGTAGTTCTTCTTTAAATGATGTGTCAGAAAAAACCGTTTTTACTTATGAATTTTCACTTCTTCTCGATTATGCCTACACTGAAAACTTATCTGCATTTGCTGGATATCGCCTAGTTGGTATGTCCAAAAATGGTCCTTTTTTAGGGAATATTTCTCATCAGTTTGAAATAGGTATGGGTGCCAGCTTCTAAAAGGCATTTTTCCTAGACATATCCTTGACGAACTTCGATTCGCAAGATTGCTTAATACGCTGTTAAATGAGCAAGAAAGCAGGACAGGAAACCCCGATGATGCAGCAATATCGAGAGGCTAGAAATAGCCTTGATGATGATACTTTGCTTCTTTTTCGTCTGGGTGATTTTTATGAGATGTTTGAGGTCGATGCAGAGCGCGGTGCAGCCTTGCTTGGCATCACATTAACGAAAAGGCATGATATGCCTATGGCTGGCATTCCCTCTCATGCCGCTGAGGGGTATCTTACCAGACTTTTGAGTGCTGGGCACAAGGTTGCCATCTGTGACCAGTTAGAGGCAGCCCAAACCGGTAAATTAGTCAAGCGTGGGATTACCCGCATCCTTACCCCAGGTACGGTTTTGGAAGATCGTCAGTTGCAAGCTTCCAGTAATCATTTCCTACTGGCTTTGGATTTTGTCAAAGCTTCGGTTTGTTCCTCTTGGCTCGATCTTTCAACAGGTAAGTTTGTGCTGATGCACACGGAGTGTACTGAGGACTTTCTTGCTACCTTGAGTTCATTGGCTCCTCGGGAGGTTCTGGTTTCTGAAAACTTTGCCCGAAAAATTGCCAAGCTCAGTAGTCCCCAGTCTTTTCAAAATGAGTTGGACCGGGTGCTTGGAGAGATAAGCAAGACCGAGCGTCCTGATTTTGACTTTGATGCAAAAGCTGGAGCTCGGGAGGTAATGGAAAGCTTGGGGGTCATGAACTTGGAGGGTTTTGGCCTTAATCTTAATCACCCGGCTCTTGGCGTTGCTGGTGCCTTATTGATTTATGTTCAGGATGTGCTCAAAGGAAAACCTGGAAATCTTCGCCGTATTGAAGAGTTTAAGCAAGGGCAGGCTTTGATTCTTGATCCTGCAACTCAAAGGAATTTGGAGGTTTTCAAGACTTCGACTCAAACCCGCAAGGGGTCCTTAATGGATTCTATGGATGCAACCGTAACCGCGGCAGGTGCTCGTTTATTGGAGAGATACCTTGGCTCACCGGAGAGAAACCTGGATGAAATTAAAAGAAGACAGGCCTTGGTAGGTGAATTCTCTTCAGAACCCAGGATTGTTAAGGAAATAGGAGATGTTTTAAAAACAGGAAGTGATTTGGAAAGAATTCTTGGCCGTTTACGAAACCAATTAGTCCGGCCCCGGGAATTAGGTGGTTTGCGCGCTACGATCCGGGGCCTTCCCCAAATCCGAGATCTTTTGCTTGGCCTCGGTGATAGTTATCCTGCTATTCAGTCGATCGCCCGCCAAGTCGAGATCTTCTCTGATTTGGCTACACTACTAGAAGAAGCGTTGGAGGAGGAACTTCCTGCGGATATAAAAGTGGATGTAAAAGCTGAAGGAGGGCGTGTAATTCGACTTGGGTATAATCAGGAATTTGACGAACTGAGAGAGCTTGGGAGCGGAGGGAAAAAGTGGATCATTGATTTGGAAGTAAGTGAGCGTCAAAAGACCGGTATCTCGAATCTAAAGCTTAAATACAATGGAGCTTTTGGATATTTCATCGAAATAACCAAGGCAAACCTGCATTTAGTGCCGGAGCATTATGTGCGTAAGCAAACGATGACCAATGCGGAACGTTTTTACACCGAAGAGCTTCGGCAAAAAGAAAAAGAAATTGTTAATGCCGAAGAGCGAGCCGTTGCGAAAGAACAGGCATTGTTTTTGGAAGTTGTTGGTAAAACTCTGGAGTACGCTGATGGTTTATCTGCCGTGGCTGAAGTACTTGCACAGGTTGATCTTTTTTCATCCTGGGGTGGAATCTTGCGGGACCGTAATTATTGCCTGCCTGAATTCACAGTGGAAGGAGATGTTCTTGAAATCGTACAGGGACGACACCCTGTCGTAGAGTCTGTTCTTAAAAAAGAAAGCCTGGGTCTGGCTGGTACTCATGCCTTTGTACCTAATGACTGCCACCTTTCAGCAAACAAAGATCAGATTGCACTCATAACTGGTCCAAATATGGCGGGAAAGTCGACCTTTATCAGGCAGGTTGCTCTTATAACCTTAATGGCACAAGTCGGAGCCGGTGTTCCCGCTCAATCCTGCCGTTTAAGCCTAGTGGACCGGATTTTTTCGCGTGTGGGGGCAGGAGATGAATTAGCCCGGGGGAATTCGACCTTTATGGTAGAGATGAATGAGACAGCTAACATTCTTAATCATTGTACAGCTTCCAGTTTGATAGTGCTCGACGAAATTGGAAGAGGGACAAGTACTTATGATGGATTAAGTATAGCTTGGTCGGTCATTGAGCACTTACATGGAAAAGATGAGTGTGGTCCCAAAACTTTATTTGCAACTCATTATCATGAGCTGACAAAACTTTCAGATTCTTTGTCACGACTACGAAATTTCTCTGTGGCTGTAAAGGAGTGGAATGACGAAATTATTTTTGTACGCCAAGTGACTCCCGGAGCTTCAGAAAGGTCTTTCGGTATTCAGGTTGCCCGGTTAGCTGGACTTCCAAATAGTGTAGTCGGTCGAGCCAAAGAAATACTTGCAGGTTTGGAGACGGGAGATCTTGCTTCTGGGCTTTCTCCAAAATTGTCTTTAACTGAGCGAAGGGAGGATTCTCAAACTGAGGCTCCAATGCAAACCAGTCAAAGCCAAGTAGAGAAGCCAACCCTTTCGAGGAATAAGCGAGAAAACACTGATCCTTCTCAGCTCGAACTTTTCTAGCTTAATGAATCAAATTTTGTATCATGAAGAATTTGGCTCATCGGTGAACCCTCCCTTAGTTTGCCTCCACGGTTTGCTCGGATCTTCGAGAAACTGGAGGAGCGTCGCTAGGGCGATGGTAGAGCACCATCATGTGTTTACTTTGGATCTCAGGAATCATGGTCAATCCTTTCATTCAGAAGATGCCTCCATCGAGTCGATGGTTAAAGATCTTTTGCAGTGGATGGATTTTCATAAACTAGAGCGTAGTCATTTCTGCGGTCATAGTCTTGGAGGAAAAGTTGTCATGAAAATGGCTTGTACTGATGCGGACCGAGTAGATTCCCTGATCGTAGGTGATATTGCACCCAGGGATTACCCTGAAGGCCATCATATTCCTACCCTTGATGCCTTGCTCTCCTTAAACCTTAGAGCACTTAAGAGCCGAAAGGATGCAGATGTAAAATTAACGGAAAGAATCACTAGTTGGGCCTTCCGTCAGTTTTTGCTTACCAATTTAGACTTTACAGAGGGGCAGGGCAGGTGGATCCCGAACCTTCAGGCTTTGCGATCTTCAATATCTTTGCTTTCACAAAATCCGCTTAAATCAAAAGATCGCTATGATGGGCCATGTCTCTTTATTCGTGGAGGTAAATCAGGTTATGTCCGAACCGAACATTTTGATGAAATTTATCAATTCTTCCCCAATGGATCTATTCAGACCATGGATGGGGTAGGGCATGATGTACATGTCGAAAATCGGGCCCTTTTTGTAAACATCCTTCAATCGTTCTTGACCTAAACTAAGCAGTTAGGGCTGACCGGGTAGCAATGAAGGTTATTACAAGGTTTCTTTTCTGGCCCCATTTGAGGGTAAAAATCGATAAAACCGAGATTTTCGATCAAACCTTTTTTGGAATTCATCTGATATTGCCTGGGCTTCCGTTGCATTGAAAAGGTCCTGTGTCCATGCCATAACTGCGCCTCCAAAGCCTCCACCTGTAAGCCGTGCACCATGCACATTCCGGTGTCCATTGAGTAATCCGGCTAGGTAGTCTAATTCCTCGCAACTATTTTCAAAATATTGAGAAGAACTTTGGTGAGATTCTTGTAGCAGCTTCCCAAGAGATTCAGGTGGCATGCCAGACTCAAGTCCCTTGCAAAACTGATTCACCCGAGCTTGTTCATCGCAAACATGGGTTGCTCTTTTAAAGAGGTTTTCTTTTAAGTCTGCGTCCTTAAGTACCTCTTTTTCAATCATAGATAAACATGTAATATCAGAACCTTTATCCTGGATTATGGATAGGGCATCTTTACATTCCTGGTGCCTGACCGAATAAAGTGAATCCACAAGGTCGTGCTTGATTCCAGTATCAAATATCCATGCTTGCGTATTTTGCGGAAGGTCTACGCTTTCATATGTTTCTTCCCTGCAATCAATTTTTACAAGACTGTTGTTCTTACCAAAGGCTGATGTACCTTGGTCAAGAATGCCGCAGGGCATGCCCACAAACTTGTTTTCTGCATCTCGGCATATGCGGGCAAGGGTTCCAGGACTTACCTCTTTGCCTGCCAACTGAAGAAGCGTAACCGCCGTAGCTAATTCTAGGGCTGCACTGGAGCTCAATCCTACCGCAGTTGGTAAGTTACTCGTGTAGTAAAGGTGAAAGCCTTTGGTTGGAGCTAAGTTGCGTTTTTGTAGTTCCTGTAATACCCCCAACGGGTAATTTGCCCACTTGTATTTACCCGTTTGTTTTTCAATACAATTGATTTGTCCAAGTAAGACCGCATCCTCTAAGCCTTCACTGGTCATGGTAATCAAATTATCATTTGCGGGAATCCCCAAACATGATATCCCCGCATTTACAGCCATACCGAGAACCGTGCCTCCATTGTAATCAAGGTGATTACCAAGGAATTCAATTCGACCAGGAGCAAAGCTTAGAAAGTATTCATGCTTATTTGTAAGGGCTCTAGCAAAAAAACCTTTGTTCATGTATCAAAAAAAACCCGTGGTAAACCACGGGTTTAATAAAGGGGTAATTTTATTTGCAACCTAGTTGGTTAAACGGCAGCTTTCAGCTTTGTACCAGCTTTAAATGAAACTGAACGAGACGCTTTGATTTTAATCTTTGGACCGGTTGGGTCTTGTGGATTAACACCTGTGCGAGCTTTGCGACTAACCTTCTTAAAGGTACCGAATCCGATAACTTGAACTGGTTCTTTTTTTACTGCCTTAGTGATGCAGTCGATTACTGCATTAACAGCAGCGTCTGCAGCAGCCTTGGTCGTGTCTTTACCCAATTTTTTTTGTACGGCTTCGATGAGTTGTCCTTTATTCATGTGTTTTTCCTTTTGTTTGGAAGTATGGTTTTAATGAGTTCTATAGATCTTTGCTCGGGTTTTTCTGCGTAGTGGTCAAACTTTTTTTCACAAAAATGCGATTTTTTAGGCATTTGGGGCTTTTTTTTCATCAAAATCAGCTTCATCGCTTGGATGTAGTCTTCCCTGAGCGCCTAAAACAGAAATCTCCAAAAGCTTCTGCAGTTCCTTAATTTTCGAAGTGTTTTTCTCTTCGGCTATTTGCTCTGCTCTTTTAATCAGTTGCTTTGCCATCACTTCAGCATTCTGCTTGGGAGCCCCCAGATTTATAAAAATCTGAGAAATTTTATCGATTTCATTCTTTGGGTTCATAAAGTTTTAGGTTGGTGGTGTTTTCTTGCATTTTTATTTCTCCCTTTCGTAGGGCCTTGGCTGCATTTTCGTGTAGAATAGCAATTCCAATATATCCCGGGTCTATTTTTATAAAACTTTTTAGCAGACCCACTTTCTTTTGATCGTAAAACAAGGGGGAGGGAAGAACGGGTGGAGTTGCTGAATGAAATTCAACGGGTACGGTTTGCCTTCTTACTTTTCCCATGGCGTGAATTCTTGCCATCACTTCTTGCCCTAAATAGCACCCTTTTTGAAAATCAACACAGTCTATTTCGAGTCTTCCTTCCTGGGGTAATTCATCCGGACCTATTTCTTCGGGTATAGTAACGAGACCGGATCGTATACGGGCCTTTTCAATTTCTGCTTGGTCTGTGAAAGTAACTTGGAGCCTATCCAGTATGGTATTTTCTGTGGGAATGAGAAGGGAGTAAGTTTTTGTTTCCAGTCGAGGGTCGAGGAAGGCAGTAAACTCTTTACCTTGCCGCACCTTTTTTTCAGAGGGGCAGGCAATATCTAGAGTTTGAAACATGTTTTCTGCTTTAGGGCCATAAACCGTAAGAAGAATATATTTCTCGGAATGATCCAAAAACTCAACTTCGTCAGCCACAACATTTTCCTTTAATAAGCTTCGTAATTGTTGGCTACTTGTCCCGCGGCTAATTAAAGAAAATGTTTCCTCGTTGGTTTTAATCACATACATACCTGCAAGGGTTTTTCCTTTTTTATCCAACCGCAGACCAAACCGTATATCATCGGGTTCCATAGAAACCAGATCAACAGAGAGCTGGCTTTGCAGATAACTTTGGGCATCTTCTCCAAAAACTTGAAGATATGCAGGAGGGGTACAGCGGTTAACAAAAATACTCATTCTTTACCATTCGTAAAAGTTTAGCTTGTTCATGCAAGCTTCGGTTCTATGTTCTTCCTCGTGCAACAAGTAACAAATTTAAGAATAACCAATTCAAAAGCCTTACCTAAGCCAATCGAGCTTTGTGAAGAAATCTTGCGTTCAGCGGAACAAAAGCAGGTAGTTCAGCAAGCGAGAAATGTCATTCATGAAATCATCCATCAGAAAGATAAAAGATTATTGGCTGTGGTTGGTCCATGTTCCATTCACGATCTTGAAGCCTGTCGCGAATATGCAGCACGCTTTGCCGAGTTGAAGGAGGAGTTGAAAGACCGACTCTTTTTAGTCATGCGAGTCTATTTCGAAAAACCTCGAACAACTGTTGGTTGGAAAGGGCTTATCATGGACCCTTTGCTCAATGGCAGTTGCGACATTCCTGAAGGCCTTCGGATTGCCCGTTCTTTTTTGGGCGAAGTTCTTGATTTAGGAATTCCTACCGCCACTGAATTGCTAGATCCGATTACTCCCCAATACCTGTCAGATTCCTTATGCTGGGCTGCCATTGGTGCCAGGACCACGGAATCTCAAACTCACCGTCAAATGGCTTCTGGACTTTCCATGCCGGTGGGATTTAAAAATGCAACCAGTGGAGATTTGAAAGCGGCGGTAAATGGAATTATTGCCGCAACCCAGCCTCAAACCTTTCTTGGTATTACCGAAGATGGACTGGCATCGGCCGTGACTACAGGAGGCAACCCAGATTGCCAGTTGATCCTTCGTGGCGGCGCTACGGGGCCAAATTATGCCCCCGAGAATGTTCAAATGGGTAAGGTTGCTCTGGATACGGTGAAAGCACCCACTTCTATTATGGTTGATTGCAGTCATGCTAATAGCGGAAAGGACCCGTCGAAACAACCCACAGTCTTGGATGCAGTAATGAATCAAGTTGCAGACGGAGCGGACTGTATTCATGCCGTAATGATTGAAAGTCATCTTCATTCAGGTACTCAAGCTTTTCCCCGCCCAGTAGAGCAGCTTGATTATGGCGTTTCAATTACAGATGGATGCATAAGCTGGGATGAGACAGAGGCTTGCCTTCGTAAAGCTGCTGGGATAATAGATAAAGCTCGTTTTTCTTAATCGTCTTCGCTTTAACAACTAATTTAAAATTTTATGAATGATACTACTCCTATTCGTGTTGCCGTTACCGGTGCAGCTGGTCAGATCGGTTATTCCCTTCTTTTTCGTATTGCCTCTGGGGGGCTTTTTGGTCCCGACCAACCGGTTGCGTTAAATCTCATCGAGATTGAGCCTGGGATGAAGGCACTGGAAGGAGTGTGTATGGAATTGGACGACTGTGCTTTCCCTCTGCTTAAAGATATTCGCCCGACATCAGATTTAAATCGAGGATTTGACGGTGCAAATTGGTCATTACTGGTCGGCAGTGTTCCTCGTAAAGCAGGTATGGAGCGAGGAGACCTTCTTGGCATAAATGGTAAGATTTTTACAGGGCAAGGCCAAGCAATCCAAGCAAATGCAGCTTCGAATGCAAGGGTGCTTGTTGTCGGCAACCCATGTAATACCAATTGTCTGATTGCGATGAATAATGCCCCAGATGTTCCCCGTGACCGCTGGTTTGCGATGACGCGTCTAGATGAAAATCGAGCGGCGGCTCAACTAGCCGCGAAAGCGGATCGTCAGGTTTCAGAAGTTTCTAATGTTACCATTTGGGGGAATCATTCTGCCACACAATATCCGGATTACTACAATGCAAAAATTGGTGGGCAATCCGCCCCTGAAGTTATTTCTGATGACACTTGGGCTCATGTTAACTTTATCCCCACGGTTCAGCAACGGGGTGCCGCAATTATTCAGGCAAGAGGTGCTTCCTCTGCCGCTTCGGCTGCCAATGCTGCCATTGATACTGTCAAATCGCTGACCAACCCTACTCCTGAAGGCAATTGGAATAGTGTATGTGTTGCATCTGATGGAAGTTATGGCACCAAGGAGGGACTGATCACATCGTTCCCAATTCGTTCAGATGGAGAAAATTGGGAGATTGTTCAAAATTTAACAATTAATGACTTTAGCCGAGAAAAAATCGATGCTTCAGTAAATGAACTTGCTGAAGAGCGTGATATGGTCAGTGACTTATTGCCTAGTTAATTGTTGATAATTCCTTTCACTTTTCTTTTGGCATTTGGTCAAAAGAAAATCTTCAAGTTAGATGTTGCAGGCGGTGTTCGTACATTCGTACATCATGGTATTGACCAAACTTGAACCCACCCTCATGGAGTACACCTGCAACTTGAAAGCCTAATTTTTCATGCAATCTTACCGAACCAGGATTTGGTAACACCACAAGGCCGTAGGCACGATGAACATCTTGGGTTAGCTTAAGGTTTTGGAGAAGGGCGGAATATACCTTCTCCCCAATCCCTTCCCCAGTATGATCTGGATGTAAGTAAATACTTGTCATGACCGAGGGTGCGTAAGCAGGGCGTTGATGAAAACGCAAACTGGCGGCATAACCCACCACCTGACACTTTTTTTCTGCCACCATTAATTGGTAGCGTCCTCCGTTTGAAAATTGAGTAAACCATGTTTTGCGATTTTCAAGAGAGAGTTCGACCATTTCAAAGGTTACCACGGTCTTTAAGATGTAGTAATTTAAAATGTCCCGAAGGGCAGGTAAATCAGATTCTAATCCTCTGCGGATGGTAGTTTCCATAATAAAAGAGATGGTACCCGGAGAGGGGGTCGAACCCTCACTCCCTCGCGGGAACCGGATTTTGAATCCGGCGCGTCTACCAATTCCGCCATCCGGGCACTTGATATAACTAATGGTAAAATTTTATGTATTTGCAACCCTTGAGTTTTGGTAAACCAAACTGACTCATTTTAGCTGTGATCATACCTTGTATGCCTTCACAGACTCTTTAATTCTTCCAGCAAGCAAGGGGCTTAAGCGCCTAAGTCCACAAGAAATGCCGCTTTTAGCAAGATAGGCCTCGGATTTGGTCTGAGTGGATTGAAACTAAAGGTCGCTTGGGGTTAGTTTTTCCGCGTCTTTCCAAAGGTGGTCCAATGCATAGTTTTCACGCTGTTCTTTTGAAAATAGGTGAACCACAAAGTCAATGGCATCTAGGATAAGCCATCCACTTGGTTGAAACCGGTCTTTTGATAAGATTTCTATATTATTTTCTTTCAAGGTTTTTTCTACATTGTTGCGCAGAGCCTTGAGGTGAGGATCGGAAGTCCCGGTTGCGATAATGAAGCAATCTGTAAGAGGAGACTTTTCCCCAAAATAGAGAAGTTGGAGATCTTCCGCTTTCTTATCAAGTAATGCTTCACAAGCAAGGGATAGGTTTTGCCTGAGTTCTTTTTTATTTTTAGGAATTGAAAAACTCATATTTAATTCGAGTAGGTTAATAAATGTTTGGTTTGGAGATAGGTGTAAACATCGTCGGGAACCATGCCTTTGATGGAGTCGCCTCTATGGAGATGATCGCGAATAGATGTGGAAGAAGCTGAAAATAACGAGTTATTCATTAAAGTAAAGCTAAGCTCAGGGAAGGAGGGATGGGAAGGATGAAGATGATCCCTTGCAAAAACAATAAAATGAACAGCTAGGGATAGTTCATTAAGAAACTTCCATTTGGATAATCGAACGAACTGATCGTAGCCAATAAGTAGAAGGATCTCCGCATCTGGGTATAACTTTTTGACCTCTTGGATCGTTTGCCAGGTGTAAGAGGTTTGTTTTTGATTTATTTCAAAATCGAAAATACTTATTTTTGGGTTCTTTTTCGCTACCAGCCTAACCATCTCAAGCCTTTGCTCGGCCGTGAATAAAGGTGGATGGTTTCGTAGTGGTGCCTGATAAGCTGGGCACAGAAGAAGTTGATCTAATTGAAATTCTTTGATCGCTTCTTCAGAAATGAATTTATGACCATTGTGGATAGGGTCAAATGTTCCCCCTAAAAAACCAATTTTGCGCAGAGGTGGGCCAGATAAATTAGGCATGCAAAATTACAGTGCCCGTCCTTCAGATTTTTCAAATAAGGTAAACATTCTACCTTTCCTGAAATAAGTGACCTGCCCAGAAGAAGAGACGACAAGAGCGAGAGAATCAGTGACAAATGTAATAGCTGCCGCTGCCGCGTGGCGGGTACCGAGACCTCCGGGTAAATCAATTTCATCTGCCTTAGCTTGGATTAAACATCCAGCTGATTCAACCACGCCATCTCCTCGCAAAATAAAGGCACCATCAATCAAGGCTAGTTCCTTAATGGTCTCATCCATAAAAGGGTTCAATATACTACGATCCTCAGCTCCGTATCCGTGGAATGGGTTAAGTACCAATTGTTTAGATCTTTTAATCACTTCTTCGTGATCACCGAGCACGAACATAGCTCCGATTGACTGCCCCTCGCGTCCAGCGGTAGCCAGGTCGGTCGCGATAGCGGTAATTCTCTCTAAGGCTTCAGCCGAAACATCATTGGGTAACATCTCATCACCCTGTCCAATTACAGATTCAAACTCTTCATCTACATCAACGACCAGAACAGTATCAAATTGCCCACTTCCGGGTATCCCTCCAATACAGCAAACTCGATCTTGGAAACCGAAAATATCACGGGTTAAGCCAAGGAGGATGGCTGCTCGTAACTGTGACAACCGAGAACGGGATAATGTACGCACCGCAAGGGTAGCATCCGCACGATGATGTGCTTGATCTTCTTCTGACACTCCTTCTCCCGCCAAAACAACCTTAAATGTAGGAAACGTCATTCTTGGAGCTAAGCTTGGAGGAAACACATCCGTAAAAACTAAAATAGTTGAGCATTCTGCAGCCTTAGCTATTTTTGCAGCTTCGTCTGTCAAGAGTTTGTTAAATTTGGTTCTCCTTCGGGCTGGGCGGTCATCAGTTCCAATAAAAGCACTTCTAACTGCGGTCTTAAACTCAGCTTTTTCCCGTGCCATCCACAACTGATCCATGGTAGATTTGTCTTGGAATGTGCGGGCAAGGGAAGCAAGGAAGGAAAGGTAATTCTTCGCTTTTTTACTAGCCAGAAGAAGAAAAACAAATCGGATATCTTCGTAACTGTCTTTCCCTTCGAAAGTGAGCCCAGCAGGGCATCTGCCAATAGCCAGGGCGTAAGGTCTTTTCATGTCAACCCGAGCATGGGGGAGGGCCACACCTTCCCCGATGTAGCTAGTCATTGAATGCTCGCGATCCACTAGCTCATTGAGTACTTTTCTTCGTTTGGGGGCAGTTGGAAGTGCGGTTCCAAAGGTGTTTAATAGTTCAGAGTATGCAGATTTTAAATCTTTACTGGAAAGATCAATAATTCGATTACTTGCAATGTATAAGTCAATTCTCATCGCTCAAAGGCAGGCTAGCCGCATACGGCATGCCGAAAAAAAAAACGGGCAATTTACTTTTCCCACTCGAGGGCACCGCTTTTTAATTCGTAAATTAAGCCCGCAACAAGCACGAATGTGAAGAAAAGCATTGGCCCTAAGATTGGAATCCCTGCCGCCACAAAATCACGGTGCGTTAATACCCAAGGGATTAGGAAAACTACATCAATATCAAATAGGATAAAAAGCATAGCCGTAACATAAAACTTTACAGAATAACGAGTTTCTCCCTTTGTATCAGCAGCTAATCCACATTCATAGGGAGAATCCTTGATTTTACTCCGAGTAGCACGCTGACCGAAGATATGACTAGCAACAAGTATTCCTACACCGATGCTGAGAGCAATGAATATTTGTATTAAAACGGGTAAATAATCGCTTAATGTCACGCCGCAATTTTTACTGGAATGTAAGTGCTGGGCAAGATTATTCGTTTTATTGAATACATTCCTTGCATTCTGAATGCTTGCCTTTCCTACCAATAATACCTTTAAAAGGTGTATGAATTTAAATTACCGTTCTCTTAAGGATAAAAAAAATAAAATGAAAAAAAAGGCTTTTACCTTAGTTGAGATTTTAATTGTACTTGCTCTGATTGGAATAATTGCAGGTTTATCCATGAGTAATATAGGTAGTATCTTTGGTGGTTCTAAAGTGAAAGCCGCTCAGCAGTGGGTAAATAGTACAGGAGAGGCTTATGTCACGAGTTATCTCACCTTGGTTGGGGAGTACCCAAATAGTTTAAGCGATTTACGAACTCCTCCAAGCGGTATCCCTCCCTTTGTCAAACGGGCATCTGACTTAAATGATCCCTGGAAGAACCCATACCAATACCGTTATCCTGGTACAAATAACCCAAGCAGCTTTGATTTATTTACATCTGCTCCTGATGGAAAAGTAATTGGTAATTGGGATACCGGAAATTGAGTTGACTTCGCTGAAGCGGGTAAAATCCATTCAAGCTTTTAGCTTGATCGAGATATTGCTCGTTCTTGCTTTACTTTCGGTTCTTGCCGGAGTAGTTGCTGGAAACTTAGGAGCTTTTATTAAGGGAGCGAACTATGAACCCCCCCAACGTGTTTTAAAGAAAGCAGTTTTGGATGCTGTTTATTTCAGCAGTGAACGTAAGCGAGCAACTTTTCTTAGCTATGATGAAGAAAATGCTACCTTCTTGGTAAGCGATTCGATGGGTGGAACTTTGGCAGAGCACCGAGTGTATCAGGACTTAGGTGACGAAATTAAACAAGATGGGGCTAATATTCCCAAAGTGTCCTTTCTAGCAGTTGGGCCACTTTCTGGCGTTGATGGAGATGACTCCAAATATGATGAGGACGAGTTGTTACTTCAACGCATACCATTCCACTCTGGTAGCAGTATTCCATTTCAGGCAACTTTGGAATTTGGAGGTCAAGAAACTGAAATGTATTTTGATCCATTTTCGGGCTATGTTCTAAAAGGTGAGGAATGAAATGTTTTCGGGTTAAAATACATTCTTCGACCCAAGGCTTTATGCTCATTGAGGTCTTGGTGGCTTTGGCATTATTTGGAATGGCTTCCGTTTTTTTAGTGGATGGAATTTCTGTGGCATCTCGTACAATGAGACTAATGAAGGATACCAGGGAAATGGAACAAGATCTTCTTTGGGCAAGGAGTCAGATCTTCAAAGAACATCGATACGAAGAGCTTGAAGATGGAGGAGAGATCGAAGCCTTGACCATTGGTGAGATTCTTTGGGAAACTGAAATTGAAATGACCAATGTACTGGATCTGTACAGGGTTAAATTATCCCTAGAATACGACGGGAATGATGAGCTGGGCATAGATTCTGGTACTAGGGTTTCGACGATGTTGATTCTTCGTCCTGGTTGGGCAAATGGGTCAGATTTTTCCACTGAACGCACCCGATTGCTTGAGGATAAAAAGGATAAGATTCGAAATATGAGAGAGGAGAGGCAAAGGAAGTGAGGAAAAGTGGATTTTCGATGATCGAGCTTTTGTTAGCTATGGCTATTGGTGGAATGCTTTTGCTTGCCGCGGTCTCCTTGCTCGTAACCGTTTCACAAGCATGGGCAAATCGGCCTGCAACTCGAGATGCATTTGATGCCCATGTTAACGGTGTGGCTAACTTCTTACATGCAACATTGGAGGAAGCTAGTTTACCCACTGCAAGGGGTAAGAATGATGCGATTGTAGACCTCCAACGTCCCGTAGGTTTTTCAGATTCAGATGAGCCTCTTATTCACTTTTATCTTCGGGAAGCTCCTCCCTTGTTTGTTTGGCCAAAAGGTGTTGCAACCCGAGTGCATACCTATCTTCAAATTGATGAAGGAGAGGGCTTATCTTTCCTGTGGTTTTCTGAATTGCAGGAATTGGAGAAAAACGAGAAAGGGAAACTAGAGCCAGAAGATGAAAGTGATCTGATGAAGACGCCAATTAGTAAATTCTGCAGTGAAGTTTTCTACTGTTACTATGGAGATGAGGACGATAAAGAGGGCGATAGTAAGGAATGGGATATCAAGGATGAGTTGGAAGAAAATATTCAAACTGGGAAATACCGAATTCCTGCCTTTATAAAATTAGTTTTTAGGTGGCCGGAAGAAGATCTAGAGCGTACGATTACCTTGGCTGTCGAATCTATTTCACCCAATGGGTTGCAGGAGGATCCTTTTTGAAAAGAAAAAACAATAAGCAAACGGGGTCTATTTTGATTTTTGTGCTTGTGTTGATTGTCCTGCTTTCCGTGATTGCGACCAGACTTATGCAGGAGACAATTCAAGAGATGCGTTATGTGAGCCAGCAGCATTTTCGAGATAATCTCAGGACACATGCCTATTCCGTTTTAGACCTAAGTATTGGCGTACTTAATGAATTCAGGATGATCGAAAGAAACTTGCATGCTCCCTCTCAAGGTTGGGGTGACCCCCTTGGATACGCGGATATCGAGCCATTAGAGAGCAATGTGAAGTGGAATGTTAGGATCATTGATGAGTCAGGCAAAGTACCCTTCTCATCTGCCCGCGAAAAAGACATGGTCTACCTGTTTGCGACTATGGTTTCTGATGACTCTCTTGTAGATGAAGATGATGGCCAGCCTTTTTATGACGCCTTAATGGACTGGCAGGATGCGGATGATAATGATCGTGATGAAGGTGCAGAGGATGACTACTATGAGGATTTATCTCCTCCTTACTTTACTCCTGGCCAGAAAATTGAGAATTTTGAAGAATTTAGAATGATTAAGGGCTTTGCATATGATTTTGATGACCCTGAAAACTCCGGTATTTTTTATGGAGAAGATGGACGGGAAAATCAAAATTTTAAAAACTTTCGGAATTCCTTTTCTTTTTTTCACGACGGTTCGATTAACATCAATGGTGCTCCAGAATTTTTACTTCGCTTCTTATGTGGAGAGAATGAAGGGCTCTACGAAGATTTAAAAGCCGGTCCCAGTTCTTACTCGAAAGAATCTAGTTTTTTTACATCTATGAACGATCCGGTACTTTCCCGAGTTTCTAAAAAAAGTGGGATAAGGTTGGGGACGAATGCAAGTATGTTTCGCTTGGTCATTACAGTGTCCAAGGGGAAGGCGAACTTTAAACTGCACGCAGTTGTCGGGGTTGATGGAGTAGGAAATCGATCAACACCTACTAAAAGGAAGAAAAAAATTAAGCCAAGAAGTCAGCAGAATCAAAAAATTAAATACCCTTTTCGGGTTCTTTCCTTGAGGGAAAACGAGAATTTGATCGACTGAAACCCTGAATTTAAATAAAAATTAATGCTGAATGGAGGAAAATCCTGACAATGGCACCAGCCTACATTTCGGAGAATTACGCGAAATATCCCTTCTGATTCCAGGGGAGCACTTTTTTTGCGAAAATATCCCTTTACCCGACGGTACAAATGATAAAGATTTGGAAGTTCTTGCCACGCTTGCTTTAGAAGACGAATCTTTTTCTCCTTATCCGATCGAACAACTTGCATGGGGTTTCTTCGGCTCGGTCGAATATAGCCATATGATTGTATTTGCCACCCCTTTTACAAAGTTACGAAGTCTAGGTTGGCAGAATTTAGAGTACTTTCGCAGAGTCTTCCCTTCATTTGTATCACTCCTGGGTGTAAAGTTTGATAAGCCGACCATTAGATTTTTATTATCGGAAGAAACATTGTCGGCTGCCGCTTATGAGGCAGGATGCATTGCTCCTCTGAACATCTTCTCCTTACCAACGGATAAAGAAGACCCAGAGTCCATTCAAGATGTTCGTGCAAAACTTCTCTCCTTGCTCGATTTAGAACAATTTGAATTAGAGCCAGATATCTTGGTTCTCGATGAGTTTTCCCGGACCAAGGACGGTTTTTTTAAGTTTGAACATACTTGGTTGGATGGGAATGACCCATCTTTAGAACTTCAGCAAGATGTTATGCTTGAGGCAGACGAACTTTGGAAAGTAGACCTTCGTCCTCCTTTATTCAAAGGATCGGAGCAAAAAAGAAGAAGGCTTTCCCGGATAAAATGGAATGCCATGATAAGCTGGACTGTCGGTATGGCCGCGATTTTACTTATGCTTGCCGGAGTGAACTACCTTCGAGTTGTTTCTACAGGTAAAGCTTTAGAGTCCCAACAAATGTTTTCTGAAGTGCCAAAGGTCCGGGAAGACCAAAAACTTCTAGAAAAACTGAGACAAAATAAGCTAGGGGGAATTGATGTTTTTGGTGCACTCGGTCGATTGGGAGCCCATCGAGGGATTGGTTCTGATGGTCCTGATCTTTGGTTTTCAGAGGCTCATTTTGAAAGCCGAAATGAGGTCAAGCTCGAAGGGCAGGGTAAAAACGTTGAAGCAATTAATAATTTCATCGAGCAATTGGAGCTAAAGAATGTTGCATTTATCAATAAAAACAGATCTGGAGATGAGATTAGAGAAATTGAAAGCGATGGGGGTAAGACTACTTTTAAAATCGAGTTCAAACTGATGGAGGAAAAGCAAGTCGAGGTAAGCGATGAGGCTGCATCCAATGAGGTGGGGCAGAAAGAAGGATGAAGTCTTTAGAAAAATTATTTTTTCGCCTTTCTGACCGAGAGCAAAACTTATTAGTTATTACTCTGTGGCTCCTTTTAGTTGTTGTTTTTTATAAGATGGTATTTCAAGAAGGTATTCGAGAATACTCCACCCTAGAGGATGCGGAACATAACATTACCGTGTATAGTGAATTTATAAAATTAAAACCATCCATCCGAATGGCACTAGAGCAACAAAAGCTAGAGCAGAAAAATAAAAGCTATGACAAAAAGAATTTAAGCAACCGTGCATCCACGCTTGCCGATATGGTATTCCCCCAACGAGATTATCGGGAGTTGGACACGATCGAGCGAGAGCGCTATGCTCAACATCGTGTTAAAATTACCTTTGAAAGAGCAAGCTACCCGCAAGTTGAGGAGTATGCCAGTTTGATTCGCCAAGAAAGGCCTTACATGTTTTTGAGCGAAGTTAAGATTGAACCCAATTATCCGCCCAAGTCTAGACCCTACGATCCAACTACTTACGATGCTGTCTTCGAGGTTAGCTCTGTTGAATTTATCAACCAATGAAATTACCACACTTTATTTTTCTTTCTCTAAGCATTTTGCTTAGCAGTCTTTTTTCCCAAGTTCCTGTAGGTGATGAGGATTCTCCTCCCCTTGTAATTCCCGCTGTTGACCCTTCGGACGACACCGAGTTTCCTTTTGGTGCCTTAACTGACCCTGATGAGCTATCCACGATTTCAGGTTTGGATGATCCGATGGAGCGCTTACGCCTTCGAGATCATGATACCAACATGATTTTAGATATGATCCAAATGATTACCGATCGTTATATCCTACGCCCGCAAAATTTACCGGCGGTAAAGATTACTTTTGATAGCATGAATGTCCTTACCAAGCGTGAAACCTTGCGGGCACTTGAAAGTCTTCTTGCCATGAATGGAATAGGTATTACCAAAATGGACGATTTGTTTTTTAAAGCGGTTCCAGCTTCAGGCATTAATGTTCATGTACCCATTTGGTTGGATGGGCCAGCATCGGGTTTGAGACCGAGTCAGCGGATTTATGTAAAAATGTTTCACCTTGAATATGCACCTGCCTTAGAAGTCCGCGACCAACTCAATCCATTTGCTACACCCAATGTTGGCTCTTTACTTGTTTTCGAAAAAGCAAATAGCATCTTGATCACCGATTCTTTATTGAATTTGCAAAGGATGGAGAAACTCCTTCTTTCGATTGATAAGCCGATCAGTAAGGAGGATATTGGCATGGAATGGATTGTCTGGCCAGTCAAGCACGCAGGTGCGCGTGAGCTGGAAAGTAAACTGAAAGCAATGATTGAAGGGAGTTTTAAACCTTTTCTGGGTGGCACCACCAAAGTAGATTCAGACGACAGGACAGGGAAACTCATCATTGTTACACGACGAGAGAATAAGGAGACCTTGACCTTTATTTTGGAGACTTATGACTCTCCAATAAAGATGAAAACGACAAGTAAGCTATTCAAACTTCAGCATGCTGAGTCCAAAGATATACAATCGATTTTGGACGAAGTGATTAAGAACCAACAACGTATTAAGCAGCAGATACAAGGTAACCAGTCCAATGCCAGGGCTTCATCGAGCAAAAAGCCTCCATCACCCGCAGGTTCAAACACCCCAGCGCAAACTGCATCTGATTCAGGAGGGTCGGATGGTGCCCATGAGTTTAGTGATTTTATAACCATCTCATCTGATGAAAGAAGTAATGCTATTTTAGTTTATGGTACCAAGGAAGATATCATTGAAATAGGGCGTATGATTGACTCTCTTGACGAACCATTACCTCTTGCCCGCATCGATACCATTTTTGTAATGGTTGATTTAACGGAGCAAAATCAGCGCGGTATTGATTCTCTTTTTGGAGGATTGGAATGGTCCAAATATGCTCGAGGTCCGAGAGCAGATGGATTATTTGGTGAACCAGTTTCAGCCACGACTACAGGTGATAGTTCATTGACTAGCTCGGGAGATGTTACGGTTACTCAAGTTCAGAATGAAACTTTACAGGGAGTCCTCGGAGTTCCTGGCTTAAATACATCGATTCCTTTCCAGATGCAGGATTGGGAACTCACGGGGATTCGTTGGGAGCAAATCTTTGCTTTGTCCTCCGAGAGAAATGATGTCCGTATATTCTCTACTCCATCGCTTATGGTGTCTCATAATGCGCCCGAGGTTCATATTCTGATTGAAGATGAAAGAAATATTGTTGTTCCCACTTACTATGGAAATGTATCCACCACGGAAGGCTCAAATACAGGCCAGCGTGATCAAATCACTGCTAAGACTGAGTTACAGATAAAAAAGCCAAAAATTGGCCTGCCCCAGATGGATGAGAATGGAACGCTTATCTCTCACGGATCAATTTTTATGGAGGTTGAGGTGAAAGCCGAAAAATTTGACGAAACCCAAAGCAATACTTATCAGGGGCAATCTTTACCAGGTAAAAAAGTACGCGAAGCGAAGTCCATGGTAACGATTCGAGATGGAGAGATTATCGTCCTTGGCGGTCTTCAAGAAGTGCAAGTTGATTCTACTGAATCCAAATATAATTTACTCAGTGATATTCCTTATTTTGGGGAAAAATTCTTTCGGCCTAAGACAGTAAAGTATACCCCAACTGAATTATTGATTTTTCTGAAACCTACAATCATCACACCAAATTATAACGAGACTGCAGCTAATGTAGAATCCATCGATAGTAGAATTGAGGGAACTTATGCTCCTAAATTTGTTTCTCCATCTGGAAAGATCTTAGGCATGCCTGATATTGATGGAAAGATACAACCAAACCACAACCCCATGGACAGCCCGGCGAGTGTTCCAACCCTATCAAGATGAGTAGGCTTTCTTGGTATAGGTGTTTTTTTGCCTCAGTTTTCTGTTGTGTTCCGTATATCTACAGCTTGGGTGCACAGGCCAATCCGTTCCTGCGTCCTGGGGATTTGGGTAGAAAGCCGCCCCCCACCGTAAGGCCGGCACCTCCGCCCCCAGCTCCAAAACCCATTAATTCAAATTTGGAATTGAGAGGTTTTTTTAAATTTCAGGAAATCTGGCATTTTGCTATATTTGACAAAGTTAAAAATAGAGGTTTTTGGTTAAAAAAAGGAGAAAGTTTTGATGATGGGAAAGTACAAATTGAAAGTTTTAATCTTGATACTGAATCTATTAAAATGAAGGGAGGGCAAAGCCTAACGCTAAAGTCATCTCAGCATCGAGTGATGCCAGTTCCCAGTGCCCAACCTGTTAAAAAGAAAACCCCTTCCATCCCTGCTAAATCTCCCATCCGACTTCCGAAAGCAGGTTTGCCTCGCGTAAAAATTCCAGCTCGCTCCCCAACTGGTACTCCTCGCCCTTGAATTTTGAGTAAGCTATGAAGGAAGAAGAGAAGCTAGATGCAGAGGATTCAGAAACCACCAATGATTCTGTCCCAGAGCTTTCTATAGATTCCCAGGATCATATGACCTGGTGGCCTGAGTTATCTGATTTAGACCGGCTCAATGTACTTGGTGCTCATAGAGAGGATCGAGCCCGCCTATTAGCTTCTAAAGATTCAAGGTCAGTAGAAGTGACTATGAAAGAAATTGCCCGAAAGTCAGGTTATTCTTTTGTGGAGGAGTTTAACTTATCCAAAAACCCTACGAAACTTCTGCCTCTAAGGCTAATTCACTCCTTTTCTTGTTTGCCGGTTGTGCCTGCGATTGAAGGGTCCAAAGAAAAACCTAAGGTTTTGTGTGTGGATGATGAAAAAGCTATTCTTCAGGGTTTCAAACTTCACTTGAGGAACGATTTTGAAGTACATGTGGCTTCGTGCGGAGATGAGGGGATAGAAATATTTAAAAAAGAAGGTGATTTCTCCATAGTTTTATCGGATATGAGAATGCCTGGGATGAGTGGTTCAAGTATGTTAACTGAAATTAGAAAGATAGACCCTCAGATTGTAAGTGTTTTAATTACTGGTCATTCAGATTTTGAGATTGCCAAAGATGCGATTAATTCAGGAAACGTTTTCAAAATTTTAACCAAGCCCTGCCCAGCTGAAAAATTAATTGAAGTGCTGAAAGATGGCGTGAAGCAATTTGACCAAAATGTTGGTAACAAGCTTCTATTGAAACCTGATGGTGGCAATATACACCTTTTAACATTATGGCCGCCAACTGAAAGAATGAGCCGTTGGGTATTTGCGGTATCTGGCCGTAAACCTATCTGGTTTCTGGGGCTTCCTGAGAAGGTAACCAGTGCAATTACTGAAAACTTTGGTATCGGAGCTGATAGCCTAGATGATTCTGATCTGGATATTGACGGGGAGGAAGAACAGCAGGACGATTTAGAGGATCAAAATGCCGCTATTATTCGTTTTGTAAACGAGGTCATTCAAAAAGCGATAGTAGATCGGGCTACTGATATTCACTTTGAACCTCACAAAGAAACCCTACAGATTAGATATAGAATTGATGGGCAACTGGTACCTGTACGGGTTCCAGATAATCTTCGAAGTTTTCAAGATGCGATCATTTCCCGGATAAAAATAATGGGGGGGATTAATATATCTGAAAAGAGAAGGCCTCAAGGTGGGCGGATTACCTTTAACCATGGTCAAAGTGATCTTGATATCCGGGTCTCCACCTTGCCCACATTGTATGGAGAAAGTATCAGCCTGCGCCTGCTCAATGAAAAGTCTCAACCCCTCTCCATGCAGGAACTCGGGCTTCTTGGGCAGGATGAAAAAAACATTGTCAATGTCTTAGAAAAACCACACGGCATTGTGTTGGTTACCGGACCCACAGGTTCAGGTAAATCGACTTCATTAACCGCATTCATTCGAAGGATTCATAAGCCGGAAAGAAGGATAATGACAGTTGAAGATCCAGTGGAATATGAAGTTGCTGGAATTAACCAAACGCAGGTTAATGCAGAGATAGGATTTACTTTTGCGAGTGCACTTAGAGAGATTTTGCGACAAGACCCCGATGTTATCATGGTCGGAGAAATTAGGGACCGAGAAACGGCAGATATTGCCATTCGAGCATCCCTAACTGGCCACCTTGTTTTAAGTACTCTTCATACCAATGATGCACCAGGTGCGATTACTCGATTAGTTGATATGGAAATCGAGCCTTTCTTGATTGCATCCTCCGTGGAGATGGTCATTGCCCAGCGGTTAGTTCGTAGGCTTTGCCCAAAATGTGCAACGCCAGCCAAAATGAAGGATTCTGAGCTACTTGCTTCTCTTGCTTTATTAGGGGTTGATGCAGAGGAAAGTAAAGATGGTAAATCAGTGCTTAATGCGGTTGGTTGTCCAAATTGCCAAAACTTAGGCTACCGCGGCCGTGTTGGTATTTTTGAATTGATGAAAATGAGTGACGCCATTCACAGTATGGTGATTAAAAATGCTTCAGCTCCTGACATAAGAGAAATTGCATTGGAGGAAGGAATGAGCACACTACAGGAGACTGGTTGGGCCCAGATTAAGCGGGGATTCACCACTTTTGAGGAAGTCATCCGCTATTCGGATGGTATGATGGAAGAAGATGGTGAAATCACTGAGATTGATGCACCTGAAGGGTCTTTACCTCCTGTAACAGAATTTAAGAATTAGTTGCCATGCCAGAATTTAATTACTTGGCAGTTAATTCAAAAGGGAAAACTATCCAAGGGAATTTAGAGGCGGATAATCTCAAGGATGCCCGAAGTACTCTCCGTGAAGAAGGGTTAACCCCATTGAAACTCCAAGTTTCTGACCTTGCTGTTGCAAGTAGCAAGGTCTCCAAAAAAAGTAATGCTAAGCAGAGCAAAGAAACAAAACCTTCCTTAGTTAAGTCCTTCAGTAAGGGAAGTTCTAAGGGAGAGAAAGTGGGGTTGGAATTTCTAAAGAGATTGGTTGAGCTTCACGCAAGTGGCATGCCAGTCGCAGATGCAGTCAAACTTCTCAATCATCGATTATCTGACCCAGTGCAAAAAGAGATTGCTGGATTTCTATGGAAAGAATTAGCGGAAGGGCGGACCTTGTCTCGGGCAATGAGGCAATTACCCCAGTTTTTCAGTGAATCTTCTTCTTTTGTTATTGAAGCAGGTGAGGCAACCGGAAATGTGTCTCCCATCCTTAAGAAAATTATCTCCTATCTGGAAGAAAAAAGGGAAATTCGTTCCAAAGTTACCAGTAGTATGAGCTATCCTATCTTTGTTTGCTTAATGGCTTTTGGTGTTGTTTTGTTCTTTCTATTCTTTCTTCTCGAAAAAATTGAAGATATGCTCGATTCCCTCGGTGGTGAACTTAATTTAATGTCCAAGATATTAATAAATGGATCGGAGGCACTTTTAACAATTGGACCTTTTGTGGTTGTGGTTTTAATCATTATCTTCGGTCTTCTTATGCAATGGAAGAAGACCGAGAAAGGTGGAGTTTCCCTGGATCGTTCTTTATTGAAGACTCCCATGTTCGGTAAAATATTGTATATGTCTGAACTTTTTCAGTTATCCAACCTCTTGTCTGCTTTGATGTGGAGTGGGATTGGGTTAACTGAGAATTTGAGACTTTGTGAACGGACTATTAAAAATAAACATATGCGCCTTCAGTTCCGCTCGGCCCGGGCATTAGTTAATGAAGGTAAATCCTTGCCTGATGCCTTGCGTAAGTTTAAGTTTATGCCACTTATGCAGCTTGATATCATTGAGGTAGGGGAGAAGACTGGAAATTTAGGAAACAGTATGGAGGATGCAAGCAAAGCGTTTAGGGAAGACCTTACCAAAAGGATCAAATCTATGACGACCCTTGTATCAGGTGCAGCGTTAGGGTTTGCCTTCTCGTTGGTTGCATTGGTAGCAATATCAATAGTCACAAGTATTTTTCAGGTTAGCAAAACTATGACCTTTTAACTCTCTATTTACCAAGATGAGGTTGTTACTTTTTGTTGTATTTTTTTTGGCTGGTTGTGACCAAGAAGCTGAAGAAGGTAAAAAAATTACTTCTGCCAATTCAGAAGCCAATCTCTTGCAGCGGGCAGCAGCTGAAGGGAAAAGTATTTTAGACGACGGTTCGAAGTATGAAGGTGAAATGGTTCGTGGTATGCCCCATGGGTTCGGAAAAAGGAAATTTACGAATGAAGATTTTTTCGAGGGCCAATTTCTCAATGGCGACGCCCATGGTCATGGAACATTGAGGTATAAGTCTGATGGAAACCTTGAGAAGTATGTGGGTATGTGGGCAAACGGTCTACGTGAAGGCTATGGTACTTTGTATTTCACAGATACATCCCGTATGGTTGGCCATTGGGCTAACGATTCCCTTCTTTATGGTGAATTTCAAAGGTCAGATGGCGTTAGGATTTCAGGGAAATGGAACCAGCAAACTCTTTCTGAAGGAACCTTGGACGATGGGTCTGGTAATAAATTTTCTGGTGTGTTCAGTGAATACGGTGGATATAAGGAGGGCACCCTCGAAAGTGACAATGGAAATAAGTACACCGGAGGCTTTAAGGATAATAGATATCATGGTAAGGGAGTACTGGCCCGCCAAGATGGCTCAATTTATGTGGGTCAATTTTTTGAGGATGAATTTTCGGGCATTGGTATTTTACTTTTAGGGAATGGAACGAAATATTCTGGTGAATTCGACAAGAATCAACCCTACGGATACGGAGTCCAAACAAATAAGGACGGCATTACTTACGCTGGCCTTTGGGAGAATGGAGAGAAAAGTGGAACAGGCACTTTGGACTTTGGGGACGGAACAAGTTTTGTGGGCGAATTTAGGAATGGCTTGGCATATGACGGGTTGTACGATTGGGGTGATGGAAGGGTAACTGAATCCTTTCAGAATGAAGATGGAGATTGGGTCGACCGCTAAACAGAGCGAGCTTGGTTTTTGGGGGTTGCCATCTTAAGTATAAACGCAAAATATAAAAACTTCATTATGACAGATCCTTATACGCTTCGACTAAAATTCTGGGGTACACGAGGAAGTATTCCTTGTCCCGGACCTGATACGGTTAAATATGGTGGAAATACGACTTGTTTTGAGGTTAATTTCGGGGATGAAAGACTGATTATTGATGCAGGAACTGGCATTCGTTTATTGGGCAAAAAAATCCTTACAGAAGAGAAAAACTTACTGACCGCTAAGTTATTTTTTACTCATACTCACATGGATCATATTCAGGGGCTGCCTTTCTTTGCTCCGTTGTATAATCCCAACAGCAATGTGAACCTCTACGCTGGTCACCTGGACGGAGATAACTACAACTTACAGGGAATTATTGGAACTATGCTTATGAAAGACCCAGTCTTTCCTGTGCCAAGCGCTTTGATTGAACAAGCCTGCACATTTAACGATTATAGTGTAGGCAAAGTTTTTGAACTCGGAAATGATCTTGTAATCAAAACTGGGAAATTAAATCATCCAAATGGAGCCTGTGGTTATCGATTGGAGTGTGGCGGGAAAATAATCGCTATATGTACAGACACAGAACACTATGAGGGCAAATTAGACGAAAATGTTTTAGCCTTAGCCGAAAATGCGGATGTCATGGTTTATGACTCCGCGTACACTGATGAGGAATATCCTAACTTTAAAGGTTGGGGGCACTCGACTTGGCAGGAAGCAATCAAAATTGCTGAGGCTGCTAATGTGAAACAGACTTTTCTCTTTCATCACGACCCATCCCATAATGATAAAAAAATGGATGAAATTGCTGAAGCGGCCAAAGCGATCCGGTCAAGTGTACGACCTGCAGTCGAGGGAGAAGAGATTTTTCTTTAAATTCTTTACTCTGCTACATGTTCTGCTTTCTCATTGGTATCAAAGAGATTTTTAATTTGGCCTGAAGCTTTTACTTCAATCACAGAATTTTTTGGATTTTGATGTAGAAAAATATCTCCCGAAGATAGAAGTCTGGCGTCTAGCCATTGGTGAGGGTTAATTTGTATCTCCTTATTTCCTCTGTGGACTACTTTGGCTGTGGTGACTTCTAACTCTCCTGCATCAAGGATACCATCGCCATGCACTTCGATACTTAAACTTGAGGTTCGATCCCCCTTAAGGGTAAGTATTCCATTTCCCAGATGTTGTACTTCTATCTCGGGTGCATCCATTGCTTCCAGGTGCACATTTCCAGTGCTTGAGTGAAAAACTTTTAAGTGGGTGGACCTTATCTCGGAGCAGGTAAGGTTGGATGCTTCCAATACCCTCAGTTCAGAGATTTCTTCCACTGAAACCATGATTTCAACTGGAAATTTACGAGTGGCATTTACCTTTACAAATGGAATTCTTCTTTTGAATTCATAGGAGTTGTTCGCATCGAGAAAAAGAGTCTTCTGCCTCACTTTTGCGGTTACTGAATCAATAATTTCGCCATCAGCATAGATTGATATCTTTCCCCGCTTTTGGCCTTTTTTTACAAATACATCAAGGTCTCCCTTTACTTCAATCTTATCAAAAAAAAACAGAAGTTGATTTCGCGTTTCGAGGGCAGGAAATAATCGGTTCATGCCCATACATGCTAGCAAAAGAATAAACAGAAAAAACTTATTTCCGTTTTCCATATTTTCTTCTTTTTGAAGAGTACCCCCCTTTATTTGCTTTCTGAATACTATTGCCTCCACCTTGTAAAAAACTCATTTGGTCCCGTAATAATGCAGCTTTTTCAAACTCTAGTTTTCTTACAGCCTCAAGCATTTCCTTTTCAAGTTGCTTGAGTAATTTTTTGATATCTTTTTTGGAGACATTTTCAGAAACAGCGAGTAAGTCCTCCTCCTCTTTTTTCTTCACTAGACTTTCCTGAATCGGACGGTTTACCCCTTTGGGGATAATTCCGTGTTTTTCATTGTAAGCCATTTGTTTTTCCCTGCGATATTGGCAAACATTCCATGCTTTGGTTAAGGATTTGGTCATTACATCCGCATAAAAAATAACTCTTCCATCGACATGCCTGGCCGCACGACCTGCTGTCTGAATAAGGCTTGTCTCGCTTCTTAAAAAACCTTCTTTGTCAGCATCTAACACAATCACCAATGCAACTTCAGGAAGGTCCAAGCCTTCTCTTAATAGATTAACTCCAACCAGTACATCAAAAGACCCTGACCGCAGGTTCCGTAGGATTTCCACTCGTTCAATCGCATCAATATCTGAGTGTAAGTATTCTACTTTAATTTGGTGGTCACGAAGAAAATCGGTCAAGTCTTCCGACATTCTTTTGGTGAGCGTTGTGACTAAAATACGGTCTCCCTTCTGGGCTACTTTTTTGATCTCGTTTATACAATCCTCTACCTGACCTTTGATCGGTCGTCTTTCCATTTCTGGATCAAGTAGCCCTGTTGGTCGAATTAACTGCTCTGCGATACAGCTTGATCGTTCCAACTCCAATGGTGCTGGGGTTGCGGATACATAAACGGTTTGCTTGGTTACTTGATTAAACTCATCAGGTTTTAACGGGCGGTTATCCAAAGCGGAAGGTAATCTGAAGCCAAAGTCTACTAGTTTTTTCTTCCGTGATAAATCTCCATGAAACATGCCACCAACTTGAGGGAGCGTGACATGGCTTTCATCGACGAACACAAGAAAATCATCGGGAAAGAAATCTATTAAGCACCAGGGCCGCTGTCCTGGCTTGCGACCTGATAGGTGCCTCGAATAATTTTCGATACCGTTACAAAACCCGATTTCCTTGAGCATTTCTAGATCGTACTCAGTGCGCATACGGATTCTTTGAGCTTCTAGAAGGAGGTCATTTTTCTCATACCAGGCAACACGTTCTTCTAACTCTTTCTCAATGGCTTTACAGGCAACTTCTCTTTTGTCTTTTGTGGTAACATACTGGTTTGCTGGGTAAACCCGGTAATTTTCAAGCTCGCGCAGTGTCTCTCCAGTCATGAGGTCAAACTCCCGAATTGATTCTACTTCCTCTCCCCAAAATTCAACTCGTATTGGATTGTTTGCGTAAGCTGGGAAAAGATCGACAACATCTCCCCTTACACTAAATTTTCCCGCTTTAAGCTCTACATCATTCCGGTTGTACAAGGCTTCCACGAGGTTTTCTAAAAGCAAATCTCTTCCGGATTCTTTCCCTTTGCAGATTTCATAGGAGAGAGACTTGAAGTCTTCTGGCGAACCCAGTCCATAAATACAGGAAACACTTGCGATTACTAAGACATCACGCCGGCTAATCAATGAGCCGGTGGCGGCCAGCCTTAAGCGTTCAATTTCTTCATTGATTGAGGAGTCTTTCTCAATGAATGTGTCAGAAGAGGGTACATAGGCTTCGGGCTGATAGTAGTCATAATAGCTGACAAAATATTCCACTGCATTATCTGGAAAAAAAGACTTAAACTCGGAGTATAGCTGTGCCGCGAGTGTTTTGTTATGCGAAATAATCAGAGCAGGTCGTTGTAATTTTTCTATTACATTGGCCATAGAAAAAGTCTTACCTGAGCCAGTCACGCCAAGCAAAGTTTGAGCTTGGTGTCCGGCTTCAATGGAGGAGACTAGGCTGGAAATTGCCTGTGGTTGATCTCCTTGTGGTTTGTAATCCGAGCAAAGTCGAAACTTCATAATGTATCTATACGGATATCCCTATACTTTGGTAGCGTAATAGTCATGCTCACCTTCTGATTTCCCAATCACGGCAGCAGCACAACTGTCCCCAAATACATTAACGGCTGTTCTTGCCATGTCTAAAATTCTATCAACTACGTAGACAATACCAACTCCAATGCCAATGGTTTCTTCTGGGAAACCAACGGCTTGAAGTATTACAATGATAGCGACGAGGCTAGCTGAGGGAATACCCGCGACCCCTACTGAGGTCAATAATGCCATCACTACGACTGAGAATTGAACGGACCAGCTCATATCAATTCCAAACAATTGGGCTAAGAAGACCACGACAACGCATTCAAAAAGAGCAGTACCATCCATATTCATGGTTGCTCCAAGAGGTAATGTAAAGCTTCCAACTTTTTGAGATACTCCAACTCTTTGGGTGACACACTTCATGGTAAGAGGAAGGGTCGCTGATGAAGAAGCGGTAGAGAAAGCGGTCAGCAGTGCCGGAAACATAGCTTGGAGGTGGTTGATGAAATTGATCTTCCCAAGAACCCTCAACAATAATGGTAAAATAATTAGACTATGAATCAAAAGCCCGCATAGAACCGTTAAGGCAAACCCTCCCATAACCGAAAGAGTATCGACGCCAACCGTCATTAAAGTAGGGGTAACGAGACCAAAGATACCATAGGGTGCAAATGAGATAATAAAGTTGGTAAGACTTAAAATAACCGAATTTAAACTTTCCCAAAACTCGGTCTGATTTTGCTTTCCCTTCTGCGGCAAACGGGAAATGAAGAATCCAAAGAGTAAGCTAAAAAAGATTAAGCCTAAAAGTTGACCTTCCACCCCAGCCTTAAATAAGTTGGTCGGAATCATTCTGTGAAAGATTTCTAGTAAGTTGACCCAGCCATTGTCAGCTCGGTCCATGGCAGAATTAAGCTTATCCGTATCAAATGCCTGATGGCTTTGTAGCATTTTATCCCGAATATCTTCATCCACGATTCCCGGTTGAAAGATATTTACGCAAAGCAAGCCAACCGTAACTGCGAGAACTCCAGAAAGGGTATAGAATCCAAAGGTTTTCAGACCAAGCCTTTTGAAGTTTGATTCTCCTCCAATTTTGGCAATACCACATATAATCGAAGTCATGATTAAGGGAACCACCACCATTTTTAATGCATTCAGAAAGAGTGTTCCAATGAATTGGCAGCTTGTTACTAGGTAATGGAACCAATCAGGCTTCGCTTCCAATTCCTTGGTTTCAAAGTTTGCCAGCAAGCCTAGGGTAAAAGAAAGGATAAGGGAAAGAAGTATTTTGTGGTGCAGGGCAGTTTTCATAGATTCAAGAGTAAGGGCAAAGAAGAGAACTCATTTACATTAGTTCTACAATCGAGCGAATGGTCAATTCCTTTGGTGAGTCAAAAAGAATATGAGCTCCTGCTCGGGTTAAGTCAGCCGCGGTTTGAGATGTCTTGATGGCCACAGCCTTCATGCCACCGATTCGGGCAGCTTTTATCCCGTGAGTGCTGTCTTCAAATACCACGCACTGAGCGGGTGGATAGTGTAGCAGTTCTGCTCCTTTAAGAAAAACTTCAGGGTCGGGTTTTCCCCGAGTCACATTTTCGGCACAAATTGCACCCTGAAAAAAGGATTCAATCCCAAGTTGCTGGAATGCGAGTTCAATATTTTCCCTTGCTGTTGATGTTCCAATAACGGCAGGTATCTGATGCATTTGCATTTCCTCTAAAAACCCCCTCATCCCATCAAGGACCTGAATCCCGCTAGATTTTACAAATTGCCTGTAGAGTTTTTCTTTCCTGTCTCCCCATACTTTTATTTTTTCTGGGTCACTGGACCACCTTAGGACTTCTGGGATAATGACTTCATTTCGCTTGCCAAAGCCTTGCTTGAAATGATTTTTGGGCAAGGGTAGGGCTACTTCCTCTGCCAAGGCTTCCCAGCTTTTTTCATGCAAAGTTGAAGAGTCAACAATTACGCCATCCCAATCAAATATAAACCCTAGTTCGGGCATGCTCAATCAATGCTGTACTTTGGTGCAACTGTGATATTTTGGTCTTGCTCATCAGCTAAACTTTTAAGGAATTCCGATTGTAATGCTTCCGGCGTGGTGGAAGTATTGGAATCAGCCAAAGAGTCGGTTGAGACTGAGTTGTTTGATTCATTCTTGTCATAAACTTCAAGAAAGGTGGGTAGAGGAGGACCAATGAGAGGTTCTCTAACTGTGGGTGTGTCATCAGGTTCCTCAAGCACTTTTGTAGTTACCCGTTCGCTGAGGATTTTATTAAGCAAGTCCCGGGTCTCGGTTGCCTCTGCATTATCAAACCCGAGAAGTTTTTCTTGCTTGGCTAAGGTGTCTCCCAGCGCTTCCATGGCTGCATCCTTTCGGTTGGCTAGGTAGTGGAGTTTTCCAATTCGAAACATGGTCTGCAAGGTCATGGGGTCCTGTTCTCCCAATATAGCCAATTCAATATCTAAGGTTCTTTCACTCAAGGCATAAGCATCTTCTTCTTTGCCTAGATCTAAGAAAACATCTGCAAGTTCATTCATCGCACGCAGTGTTTCAGGGTGTTCCAGCCCATATTTTTTTTCCAGCCTCTGTTTGACGGCAGTTTGTACCTTTTCCGCTTCACTTAATTTGTCCTGTAAACGATAAATTCGTGCGATCGCTTTGAGGGTGAAAAGAGTCTCTGGGTGCATGTCACCAAGAGCTTTTTCCTTGGCAGCCTCAATGCGGAGGTAAAGATCAAGGGCCCGGTCCAAGTCTTTTCTGCCTGCCACTATTTCTGCGAGTGAATCCATTGCGCCAAGAGTGTCCGGGTGAGTCTCGCCAAGAATGGTGGTGAGCTTGCTGACTAATTCTTTAGAGAGTTTTTCTGCATCATCTAGTTTATCTGATTTGCGCAGTGCTTCCACCAGAACTTGTCCTCTTCGAAGACTCAGAACATGGTTTTCTCCGAGGTGTAATCGAGAACGTTCAAAAACATTTCGGATTAAGCTTTCAGCTTGGGATATTTTTTCACGAGCAATGAAAATTTTTGAAAGTTCTGTTTTACACTTTAACATTAACGGGTCTTCCTGTGTACGGTTTTGATCGGTGAGGAAGGATAAGGTTTCAGTGCATCGGTCTTCGGCTTGCTCTAATTTACCGATTCGACGAAATACCGTTGCTAAATCAATTTGAGCATCGATTACTTCAATGTGCTCAGTTCCTAATTCATGGGTTCTCTGTGCGAGCATTTGAACGAGCATCGGTTCCGCTTCAAGGTAATTACCTAAAGCTTCGTGGACCATAGCAATTTCATTCATCGCTTTGAGCCGGGTCGGTAATTCTTTTCCAATCTTTTCAGCAAACAAGATCAAAACTCTTTCAAGCTCAGCCTCTGCTTTTTCATAGGAACGAATTGATCGATAGGTTTTACCTAGGCAATACCTAATCTCGGCTTCCACTTCTGGTTCTACAGATAACTCGGCCGCTCTTTTGGAGCCTTGGTCCAACATGGCTTTTAGAAGTTCGGTATCCATGCCAGCCGTATTTTGTGGGTCAAGAGATACAAAAAGTTCCTGTACGAAATTGGTAATGGTTTGGGTTTTGGCAAGTTCTTCTTCCGCAGCCTGTCTCTCGGCAACGGCACTTGCCCGAGCTAGGGTGGCTTCCTGTTGTTGGTAGAAGGCATAAATGGCCAAGCCAATAGCAGAGAGAGCAAGGACCGTGGATGCGGTTGCTATCCAGGCAAGACGACGTTGCCGGGCAAGCATATCTCTTTGCTTTAATTCATCGAGCCCGACACCTAAGAGCCCAGCCATGACCTTGAGCAGGGCATCTTTTTCTCCGTCTGCGTATTCCCGAAGATCAGCAGCACCTGGCTCATGGATTTGTTCAGTGATTTCACCTGACTGATCGATTCTTCTACGAGCAGCTAGAGGCAAGCACTCTTTATCGGGGTCGTTTTTTACATCAGCCGCCATCGGTTCTCCATCGACAACCAGGCAAAGGACGCGATCTGCTTTCCCCATCGCTTTGAACATCCTGATTTCTTCATTTACCCAACGAGATTTTACAGCATGGGGAGAGCATAGGACTATCAGGTGTGAAGAATCATGAAGGGCTTGCTCAATGAGCGGTCCTAACTGAGCAGCTCCCGCAAGTTCATCCCGGTCGCGGAAAATTGGATAAAGGCGGGAAGGGACAGGGCCAAACTGGCTATTTTTACCGATTAAGTGCTTGGGTACACGGAAGTTTTCCAGCTTTTTGCGAAGCCAGCGAGCCCGTTCTTCATCCCTGTGTGCATAGGTGATGAAGGCTTTGTACTTATATTGGCTATTCATTACATACTGTATATGACTTACATAATCGTGAGCACTGTATCTGGCAAGGTAATCAAATTTGTAATTACAAGTTATCTTTAATATTCTTCGACAC
>Ga0206130_10000562_pt1 | contig 61736 bp, 77 predicted proteins | sample Helgoland_Spring_9_FD_148637 | JGI IMG/M metagenome (GOLD analysis project Ga0206130, IMG submission 148637) | Pelagic subsurface seawater microbial communities from Kabeltonne, Helgoland, North Sea - Helgoland_Spring_Bloom_20160512_1 | ecosystem: Environmental > Aquatic > Marine > Epipelagic ... | reverse complement strand
GAAGCAAAAATAGCAACGTTAGAAAATACATTGGCGGATGTTTTAACCCGATTGACAGCATTAGAATAATACTTTTTCTAAAAGTATATTATATATGTTTCAACAATTGTGTTTAGCATTAATACCATCTTTATTATGGGCTATAACTGTAACGGTTGAAAAATTCTTCTTATTAGATTATTTTACATCATATGAATTGAGATTTTCAGACTCATTGGTAATGTTTATTCCTTTAATAATATTTTTAAATTACAATAGAAAATATAGAAAAAAAATTATAAATATACCAAAAAAGAAAATATTGTTTTTACTTTTAAGAGTATTAATGGCATTTATAGCTGGTTGTGTTTTTTTGTATTTATTAAAAAATAATAAAACCTTTTTTACAGTTTCAATTGTCCAGCCCATGTTTATTGTTTTTAGTATATTATTTTCTTATCTTTTCTTCGATGAAACTATCAACTTTAAACAACTTACCGGTATAATTTTGGTTATTCTTGGGATTTTTATTATTTCTTTTAATAAAACTACTTTTGGGAAAAGTAGGACAAAACTCTACTTTTGGGAAAAGTAGGACAAAACTCTACTTTTGGGAAAAGTAGGACAAAACTCTACTTTTGGGAAAAGTAGGACAAAACTCTACTTTTGGGAAAAGTAGGACAAAAGTATATTTTTGCCATACTTTTTTCTAAAAAGTATATATAAAAAATGAAAACATATCATAAAATTTTTGTTGTATTAAAAGTTTCCATAGTATTATTGTTTTTAATTAGTAAACTGCATATAAGTAATTATAGTCACCATTTAGAAGAAGTCGTTGAGGATATTTTTGCGGTGTATGTTGCTTTGGTAGTAATGTTTGTATTTTGGCCATGGGCCGAGAGAAAATTCGACAAGCACGATAAAATGCTTGTATTAAGCGCAGGAACATTGTTATTATTAACCAAGAATTATTACAAAATGTATGAAGAAATTTCTACTTTACTAAAAAAAGTTTTTATGACAATACAGGTTCCGTTACACCAGGCTTATTTATTATAAATTGATAATTACTTTTATTGTTTTCAATATTTAAAAACAATAAACCAACTAATACAATGAATCCACCAACTCACTATCTCGAAAATTTAAACAAACATGAAAGAGATTCGCATATATCATTCGACGAAGGCCCTCATATTTATACAATTGATGGGGATTCGGGGTTCACATCTGTTACAAAGTGGAATCACTCGCATTTTCCACATTTCAACTCCGACAAAATCATTAAAAATATGATGAGGTCACATAAATGGACTGAAAATAAATATTATGGTATGACAGCAAATGAAATCAAAGCTTTGTGGAGAAAAAATGGAAAAGAAGCCAGTGAAGCAGGAACAAAAATGCATTACGACATTGAATGTTTTTACAACAAACAATCGGTGAAAAATGACTCCATCGAATTTAAATATTTCATGAAATTTTACAATGATAATAAAGATTTTAAACCATACAGAACAGAATGGATGGTTTATGACAAAGAATTAAAAATGGCTGGTTCTATTGATATGACATTTGAAAATGAAGATGGCAGTATTGATATTTATGACTGGAAGCGGTCAAAAGAAATTAAAAAAACCAACGCATGGGAATCAGCAACAACGGATTGCATTGATTTTATGCCAAATGCCAATTTCTGGCATTATTCTCTCCAACTAAATACTTACAAAGCAATCCTAGAAAAAAATTATGGGAAAAAAATTAGACACATGTATTTGGTAAGACTTCATCCAAATAATCCCAACCAGAGTTACATTCTTTATAAAGTTCCAAATTTGCGTGATTCAATTGAAGAATTATTTGAATTGCGACTGAAGTCATTATAATTTCCGCCTTTTAATCTCGTTATTGAAATCTTTTTTTGTTAATTTATATCCCCAATGCTGCAATACTTGCCGTATCTTGGGACTTATTTCCTTATTATCCCAATCTTTTTTTGTTCCTTTTTTTAGTATTTGTGTTACTAAAAAACGCATAAATCTACCACGGTGTCCTGCCAAGCCTTTCCATCTTTTAACTTGTCTTTCATCGTCTATACATCTTTTTCCTGAAAAGAAATCACAATACCAGTGCACCCAACCATATGGATGTAGTTTTTTTATCCACCCCTTACCTTCCCAAAATTCCAAAGTTGTTCCGACTTTAACACCATATTTATTTATTTTTTTGTCATATGTGGATTGCGATAAATGATTTTCAGGAATACCTTGCCACCACGGGTATTTTTTATGAATATTTTTAAGGGTTTTACCTAATATTGATGAGTTGATAGGACGCCAATATGTGCCCCCGAAACTGCCCAATTCAAACATTTCTCTTGGAGAAAGATTTGGTTTAAAATCTGGGTAATCAGCAAAAAAATAATATCCATTTTTCTTTGTTTGTTTTTTGTTTAGTTTTTTGTTTAGTTTTTTGTTTAGTTTTTTGTTTAGTTTTTTGTTTTGTTTTTTGTTTAGTTTTTTGTTTTGTTTAGTGTTTTGTTTTTTGTTTTGTTTTTTGTTTTGTTTTTTGTTTTGTTTAGTGTTTAGTTTTTTGTTTTGTTTTTTGTTTTGTTTTATTTTTCTAGTTTTCGGCATATATATTAAAATTGATATTTTTTTTTATTTAAAACAATAATTTAAGACAATAATTTAAGACAATAATTTAAGACAATGTTTAATTTACCAGAAGATATACAAAGATATATTTATGAATTTTGCTCTGACAAATGGCAAAATATGGATAAAGTATTAAACCAATTCTTGAAAGGTGGTTTTAACAGAATAAATTATAACATTAAAAATTTTATTCAACGTGAAAAAAAACTAGCAATAAAAGCTGCAAATTTTAGAAGTTCAAGAAAATCAAAGGTTACCAATTGGTTATGTAATATAGAAAAGTTTGAAAATACCCACCCCGAGGAAGCAAATTATTTAAGTAAAAAAAAATTAGAAATAAATTTTAAAATAGCGTTAAAAACAAGAAAGGAAAAAGAAGAAAAGAAATTACATATTAAAAATGAACATATAAGAGCCAGTAAATTATATAAAAAATGTGAAAAAGATTTGAAGCGACAATTCCTAACAGAGTATTATTATGGACAGGAATTACGTTTACCTATAAATGCATCAACACCCTCTAAAAATTGGACTACTCATAAATGGGAAGAAGATGACACAATAGATTGTGACATTTGCACTTGTAAAATATATACTGTATTTGGGTTATCAAACAATGGTGGTTATCGTGACTACTGGATGCATCAGAAAATGCGTTTTAATGAAAAATGGGTAAAACAACATATAGAACTGCATGTAAAATTAAAATTTTATAATGGGTGTATTAGATATTATAATGTCCCATATTTTAAACAAAGAATCGAATTATCGAAACATTATGGGGTAGAAAACAAAGAAATTTGGGTGGAAAATGGAGAAGAAGAAGTTGAAATTGACATTATTGAAATAAAAAATTGTAAATATATTTATGACGAGAAGGGAATATATGCTGGTATTAAAAATTTATTATTAGATATGGAAAAAAAACCAATTGGTATATATGATAAAGAAGCAGATGAAATATATTTCTGTGAATTTGAAGAATAATTTTATACTAATTTCAACACATTTTCTGCCGTTTTTAAAGAACCTTCTATCCAACATTGCGATTCGCTACTATAATTCTCTCCACAAATAAAAATATTTTCATTTCTCATAGGCTTACTTATTTTTTTTTCAATTAATTTACTATCTACACCAACGTTCCAATTACCCACACCACATTTCCAAAAAAAACTTTTTGTCCAAATTGGCTTCGGTATATTCTTTACACCAAATATTTTTTCACATTCATGCAATAAAAAATTTACTAGTTTGCCTTCCTTTTCCATTTTTTTCAAATATCTGGCGTTATGTTCATCAACATAACTAATCATAACAAGTCCAGTCTCATAATTTATAGGTATAAAATAGGCTAATTTTGAATCGGTTATTGTTTTTTTTATATTTTTAAACCAAGAACAATTTTTAGTATCAAAAATGAAGTAAAATCTACATAAATTTACATTTCTCACTGTATCTATTAATTTTTTCGCAGGTTTAAGATATTTTATTTTAAGTAAATCTGGCCTCTGTCCTGTCAAAATAAGTTTTTCGCATAAGTAATCACTCTTGTTTGTCTTAATTAAATAACTCCCTTCAATGTTTTCAATATTTTTCAATTCTGTATTCAACTTTATAACACCACCCATCGAAATGATTTCCTTTTTCAATTTTTCCGTTAATTGCATTAACCCACCGCTCAAAATATAAAAGTTATTATTAATATTTAAATCTTTTTTATATAGATTCAGTGCGTCGAAGGCATTAGTCTTAAAGATATCTTTATAAGGATAAATATCCTTTAAAAATAAGATGATTTCATTGTCTATATTTTTTTCTAACCAATTCTCAAAACTAATATTTTTCATATTTGTTTTTAATTTATACTTTCCCAAAATAGAATCTAAATAATCATATGGAGAGAATTTTGAAATGTCGTTATCCAACCATCGCTTTTTTGTGCAAATAACATTAACCTTACTTGGTATTTTAATTATCTTATAACCAAATTCTTTTATCAATTTCAATAACAACTTATGATTATCATTGAATCTACCTGCACCGGCTTCCATTGAATGCGTTTTACCTTTAACATTAACCTTATGTGTATATATTCTGCCTCCCAATAAATTGTTTTTTTCAATTAATAAAATATTATTGCTATTCCTGCTGCTATTTTTTCTGCTATTCCTGCTGCTATTCCTGCTGCTATGTTTTTTTAATAATTTATATTGGGTATATAATCCGGCAATACCACCACCTACAATAATTGTATGATACATATAATTATTGTAGGTATTTTAAATTTTGATAATTGCGCAATTTAGCCTAGCTCCTGCATTTCCTGTTTTGAGAGACTCATTATCACCACCTTTGCCAAGGTCATCTTTTAAATCATGCACAACGACACTTCTTCCGATTATGTTATTTTTCCCTTTTAACGATATTTTTTTATCAATAAAAGAGCCTTTTGTTTTTCCATTTTTTGTAATAACATTACCTAAATCGCCAACATGTCTTTTTTTGCTTTTTCTCCCGGAGTGTTTATCGTGACTTGGATTAAAATGTGGACCAGCTTTTAAACAATCATTTTTAAAATTTCCTTTTTCATGGACATGAAATCCATGTTTTCCGTTTTTTAGACCTTTAATATCATAATTAACTCTAACGCCTTTTTTTACTTGTTCAAAAATGATATTTCCGGAAACATTATTCTTCTTTTTAAAAATTGCTTTGGCCGTTTTTATAATTCTTCCATTTTTCTTTGTTCCTCTCTTAAATCTTCTAACTCTACCCCTTGTATATTTCTCTTTCCTAGCTCTTTTTATTTGTTTTTTGGATAATTCACCATGTGTTATTGGTGTGTTTTTTGTTATTCTTATGGATGGGCGATATATATCATTTTTGTATTTATAACCAACTTTTCCTCTTTGATTTACCCACTTTTCGTTAAACCAACGTTTTAATCCACGTTTTTGTGTTTTTTTTCCTTTATAAGGTTGTTTTTTTCCATATTTCTCTCCAAATTTTTTTTTATATGTTTGAACTATCATCCCACTTCTATACGCACTATGTTTTGGATTTTTTTTATATATTGCCTTTTTTATTCTATTATACATTTTTTTATCAACTGGACTATTCATAATATATATTTGAAAATATTTTTATTTGAAATATTTTGAAAATTGAAATATTTTGAAAATATTTCAAAATATTTATTAAAATAAGTTAAAAAAACAACAATGTCTTTTAATATGAATTGTATTATGGAGACTTTTTACGAAAATAACTTTTGCGATAACAACTGGGGTGAGTTTAAACCACGAATAAATAATGACTATTATAATATAATGAATAGAATTCTTGTAGCGTCTTTACTATCAATGGCAAGTGTAGCTCTAACATCGTGGTTTATAGGAAAATATTTATTAGATAATGATTTAATTGACGAAGAAAGCGAACCGACAGTATTATTTGAAGATAAATATTCATTGAAAGATATGGAACACGATTTGAGTCGCAATAATGAAGTAACAAAAAATACTTCTGTAATTGAGAATACTCCCGATGGTTTGGTAATTATGCTTTACAATGGAGAAAGAGAGGGTTTTGAATATTGGTGTGATAATAAAAATATTAAGTTTGATTATCTGGAGACAGTTGCTAGAAAATTTGTTATTATGAATTTTTGCACAAGTTTATATGTCGATAGATATGAAGATATTAAAAATCAACAAGATGAATTTGATGATTATTTAGAGACTGGCAATGAAAAGGAAGAGGAAGAGGAAGAGGAGAAAGAAAAGATTGAAGAAAGTGTTTTTGTGAAAAAGAAGAAAAAGAAAAAAGAAGTAAAAAAGGAAGACAGAAAAAAAATTGTAGCAAAGAAGAGTAATAAATATTTGTATATTGGAAAAATCAATGAATTTGAATGGATTAGAAAAAGTGAAGAATCACGTATAGTTAATGAAGTTAGTTTTGCATCATTTAAATCAATGTTTGGTTAAAAAGTATCTGTTTTTATAAGTTTTTTTAATTTTATTCAATGTTTGTTGTTTGTCTAAAAATTCTCCAATGCGTAAACATTCGTTTTCAAAAATTTCAATATATTTTATTTTAAAATCATCAAATGCTTGAGATGGTTTTAAATCGAAAATTCCGGACAAATGTCTATCAACTATATTAATGAAATCTTTATCTTGTCTAATATATGGACGTCGTTTTTTATTAGTTTTATCAGACCTATCTTTATTTTTAAAGTAATATCTGGCACTTTTATACATTTTATCATAAATATTTCCTTCATATCCAATGTTTTCTAAACGAATTGTTTCTTTTGTAATAATGCCGCGGTTTTCATCTTTCCATTCATCAAACGCTTCCTTGAAGTCTTTCGGTTTATCATATTGGTGAATGGTAGAAAAATCCACCAAATTAGGAAGAAATTCTTCAGAAAATTTAAATCTGTAAATGATTTTATCCATTTTTATATTTTATATTTTTAAAATATAAAAAAAAGTATTCAATTTAATTCTAATGCTGCTAGTCTAGCTAATACATCGGTTAGAGTAGTTTTCAACGTTGCTATTTCTGTTTCCGCTGCTGCGAGCTTTGTTTCCGCTGCTGCGAGCTTTGTTTCCGCTGCTGCGAGCTTGGTTTTCTCTACCTGCTGTATCTTGTCTATTTCCTGCGTCGCTGAAAAATTAAGAGCAAATAGTTTTCCTTTATCTAAAAAGTGAAAATCATTTATTTCTTTTCCTTCAACAAATATATACCTATATTTGTTTGAAAAGGCATATTCATTATTTTTAGTGTAAATAAATACACCACCACCGTCACAGACAGCTAAAACATCTTTAGCAAAATCTTCCAAATTTTCATGCAAATGAAATTTATAAATATCACCTTTTGAACAACTAATATCGGTATATAATTTGTATTTAATTGTATTTGAAGAAATATCAATTAACTCTTCCAATAAAAAATTATTTAACATTCTATTTTCACTCGGAATTACTTTTATTTCATTATCTGTTACAGCAATTGGAAACACATCGTTTACTTCTTGTGCTATAAACCCTATAACTTGATGAGGTGATTCTTTATTTAAATGTTCTTCAATATAATTATAATAACGTACTGGTATATTTCTCAATAAATCAAGTGATAAATCATCAGGAACATCTATAATATCTTTTTTTATACGTCTATCACTTGAATTTTCATGTCCATTTTGAAAATAAACTTTACTATTTGTGCCATGAATATAGAATGAAGTGTGTCTATAACCGCTAGATCCGATATTATTTCTATGCTGAAAGTAAATCCAATTTCCTACACTTGATCCGGACCTTTCGGCCTGCCAAGCCCAAGAGAATTCGTCGTTGTGGTGGTAATGCATTCGTATCCAACGACCATTTCCATGACCATACGTCAACCTAATTTTAACATGGGCTTCGGAACCGTAAGTACCTGAATTTGCGTTGGTCATTTCAACAGTTGGTGTTCCTGCGTTCTGTACTCTTAAGGTACTATTAATCCTGCAATTACCATTTACGTCTAATGTGTAACCGGGCGAAAGCGTCCCGATGCCGACACGTCCTCCATTTGTTACTGCTAAACTGTTACCGTCTCCCCCACCCCCCATACCAATATAATATTCGTGTCCACCAACTGAACCACCGCGTCCCTGTGATATATACCCGGATACATACCCCCCACCACTACCAATTGACTTCAACTCTATTTTTGCTTTAGAATCATTCTGTCCGTGTGATTCTATTTTTAACGCTATTGGTGTGGTCGTGAAGTTGTTTTTAATATGTAACGCTGACCCAGGCGAAGTCGTGCCGATGCCCACGTTGCCAGCACTATCAATTCTCATTCTTTCAGTTCCCGAAGTTGTCACCGCGAATGCATCGGTAGTGGGGAATCCAAAATATGTATTAGTGTCACCATTATGATAAATATAGTGAGCCATACCGATTGCCCCATTTACGTCCAATGTTTGAGTCGGCGAAGTCGTGCCGATGCCCACGTTGCCGTCTTGTTTAATGAACATTTTTGTTACCCCATTAGTTCTAAAATTGTAGTCCAATGCGTCAAATTGTAAACCATAGTATGTGTTGTTTGTTCTATCCATACATTGTATATAACCATCAGCATTACCATTATGAAATCTAAAATACAAACCTTTCCCCATACCACTTGTCCAAGCATTACTGGTACCTTCAATGTGAAAATCCCCATTAACTTGTAATTTAGCGTCGGGCGAAGTCGTGCCGATGCCCACGTTGCCGTCGTATCGAATTCGCATTCTCTCTGTGGGTTCAACGGATTGGCTGGTCGATGACCTCGTTCCAAAAATTAAATCGCCGTAGGTATTGCTACTCGTGTTTTTTTCTTGATACCCAATGTATGCGGGATAATAGTTACTACTGGAAGAGACATAACCAAAACCTATTAATTTTTTATGTTCATCGAGATATTCCTGTTTTCCAATTCCTATATAACATTTTGCTGCTGTAATCCCGGATGTACTCAAATTTGTCGAGTCCTGTGTTGTGGTATCTTTAAAACCAATAGTAAATTTGCTATAGGGCAAAGTCACGCCGATGCCCACGTTGCCGGTTTCATCAATAGTCATTCTCGTATATGTGCTTAATTGAAGTTCTGCACCATCAGTTATTGTATTTCCGGCTGAATCAGTCAAGCCAACAGACGCTGTCTGGATTTTATTGTATGTAATAAAATGTATTTTATCATTCAACATTATACCGCCACCGTAAAAATTTTGCGAACCCGACGAACCTTCTTTTGAAAAAGCAATGAATTTTGTATTTGCTAAAGTTGGACTGGCATCACTATATAATGAACAACCTTTGCCTATAAAAACGGGATATTCTCCAAAAATATTTTTGGTTTCGGTTTGTGCAGTAGAAAAATTTGAAAATGTTAAATCATTTATTTTACTATTTGTGGGTATTTGGTCTCCATATTTACCATTTCCAATTGGTTTAAAACTAAAATGATATGGCGAATAGAATTTTTCTAAATGAGAATCCGGACTATTAAAATAAAAAAAACCATTATGATTTATTTTTAATGTGGTTTTCCAATCAATTGTGGCAGAATTAATTGTTTTCAAAATTAATCCTGAACTGATGGAATTTCTCCAAGAACCTAGTTTAAATCCATATCTTGGCACAGTTGACCAATCTGGTGATTCACTACTTACTAAAGTATTTTCCAAATAATTATAATAAATGTCTGTTGTTAAACTAGGTGCATTTGTCCATCTATTTATCGATGTTGATAATAAATCTGACGTGGTATTTAATGTTGAATTAAAAACATGCAAATTACCTTTGGGGTTTGTAGTGCCTGTAGTGCCAATACCCACGTTTCCACTAGGGTCAACTCGCATTCTTTCGGTTCCGCCGGTGGTTATTGTTAATGTATCGTTAGTGGGGAATCCTATTTTAGTATTATTAGTGTCACCATTATGAATAATATAATCATTTATACCTATTTGTCCACTTACGTCCAATGTTTGACTGGGTGTTACCGTCCCTGTATTAATTCCCACTTTGTTATTTCCCACATTAGTCCCTGTTTCTATGACAAAATTGCACCAAGAAGGGTCTGCAGTTAAATTTTCACTATCACAAACAGCTTCATATTTTTCCGTTGTTGTATTATATCTTAAAATACCTAATAAATTTTTTGCGCCATTAGGCGCAGCTACGCCATTAGCAACTAAAAATGTGTCATTGATAGGTCTCTCACCAGTAGTTCCAACTGGTATTCTTATGCCATCGGCACCCGATATATCGAGTTTTAATCTTGGTTTATCAGTGCCTATTCCTATACCATATGACGCGTCATCGGAGACAAGAACACCTAATTCTAAAGCTTGTATTTTCCTTCCTCCTATATATAATTCATCTGCATTTACGATATTTACCGTATATTGGTTGGAACTCATTATATTATACTTTTTAGAAAAAAGTATAACAAAAACAAACTTTATTTTTTTTAGAAAAAAGTATAAACTTTATATTTTTTAGAAAAACATGTTTTAATTAATTGTATTATTTGCTTTTAATTGTTCTATTAAATTTGTTAGTATGGTGGTCTGCTCTGCTAGCTTGGATTCCAATTCTTGGTTTTTTGTATTTAATATTGCTATTTCTGTTTCGGCTGCTTCGAGCTTGGTTTTCTCTGCAGCGATGTTTGCTTCAGCTGCTGCGAGCTTTGTTTCCGCTGCTTCAAGCTTGGTTTTCTCTACCTGCTGTATCTTGTCGATTTCTTGTGTTGCGGAAAAGTTTATAGCCCATAATCTTTCCTTTTTTAAAACATGGAAATCATCAACTTCATGACCAAATAAAAATACATTATCCCATATCATATCAAATATAAAACTATGAGCATCATTTTCCATAGATGTTATTATTTTTTTATATATTTCTAATGGTAAAACAGGTTTTCCGTCTGGGTCATTAACAATACCTGTTGATTGCACATTCCGAACAATAAATTTATACTTCGTATGTTTCAAATAATCTCCCTTTAAATCATCTATTGTTAGTTTATATTTAGTATTTCCAGAAACATCTATTTCTTCCCATTGAGGGTTTTTGATATTTCTATATTCATTTGGTATTTCTCTATTAATTACTTCAACAGCTAACTCGCAGTGTTCAGCTACTTGTTGAGCAATAAATCCTATTGTTTTCTCTGTATTTTCATCAGATAATTGTTTAAAATCATTATCAATATAATTATAATAATAACATTCAATATTTCTTAATATTTTTAATGATAAATCATCTGGGACAACTGTTATGTTCTCTTTTATTCTTTCATCAGATGCTACAATATAATCTTCTGCAAAAATAGCATTGGTACCATAAATAGAAACTGTAAAATTAGTACTGGTGGATGTTAATGATTCATTTGCTTCATCTCTGAAATAATTTGTTCTTTGGCCGCCATTTTTGGATGAAGATTCGGCCTCAACGTGGAGAGTATAATTTGAACTGGTCACCCCGATACCCACACTACCGCCATGTGGGTTTAAAAGTAAATCATAATGCGTGGTATCGTTTTTGTGAGCAGAAAAAATATAAGAATGACCATTATATGTGGTTCCCATCAATAAACCCCAATAATTATTTTCCTGTAAGGTACCTTTGCCCAAAAAAAGACTGGCTGTGTCATTTATTGAAGAACCCACCCCTGTTGGTATAGTATTTAAGGTACTGCTAAACCTCTTACATGTATTTAATGTGCATCTGGGCGAAGTCGTGCCGATGCCCACGTTGCCATTTTCCAAAATTGTCATTCTTGCGGTGCCACCAGTCGCAAACTGCATGTCATCGTATGATGACATAAAACCACAATTACCCAACGCATTAGTATAAATTTCCCCTACACTTCCCGTCATTCCTAATTTCAACCAACCCGCGTCACCGTCCTGTGACATGTGAATTAATGGGTTATCCTCCTCCCCGCTATCATTAGAATCCGCTTCTAATCTTAAAGTAACATCGCCTGTATGCTTGAGGTGTAACAAGAATTCGGGCGAATCTGTGCCGATGCCCACGTTGCCGTCTGCTCTAACGGTTATCATAGCACCATTAGTATAACTTGAATTACTTATACTTGTGTCCGCAGTGTAACCAATATATAAATGTCTATCGGTGGTTACGCCACCGTATGTTTCTCCTGCTATATAAAAGGTTCGACCGGGATTATTATTTTGCCATATAAGACCGTATATTCCATCATCAGAACTATGTTGTGTGATTTTAATGTTACCTTCCTTTATTTCTAATTTTTCGTCTGGGTCTGTGACGCCGATGCCCACGTTGCCGTCGGGTTGGATTACCATTCTACTATCAGATATTGTAGCATCCGTATCAAGGTTTGCGTGAGTGCTACCGGTTGCTTGTTCATTATTAACACAAAAGTGTAAATTTACGAGATTAGCATCAGTCCAGGCGTTCCCCGTGAGAGGACTTGCTATTATAGCTGCTTTTTTGCCACCAGTTATTTTATATGTTGCACCCAACCATAAACCAGCAGATTTTGTGTTTTGAATCAAATTATCATTATTTCTTGATACAATACAAACACGAAGATGGTCCTCTTTACTTACTTCTAATTTATGATTGGGCGAAGTCGTGCCGATGCCCACGTTGCCGCCATTATAATAAATCTTACTACCAGATGTCACCCATTGTGACGAAACTTTACCATTTATTTGTGTTTGTATCGAACTTGTAACTCCGTCTACATAATTTAATTCTGTTGCACTTGCTGTTATATCTGTCCCTGCTATGTTTAAACTAGAGCATCGCAATTTACCATTAACATGTAACAGATAACTACTTGATGGTTCTGTATTTATACCAATATATCCATTATTATCAATTTTCATTCTCTGAATATCGGCACTAGAACTACTGGTGTAAAATCGCAATCCATTACTGTCGTCTGCTGTTATTTTGTTATATTGATTCACAGATGTCACGCCACCAAGCGACCCCCAATTACCATTACCATATCCTTCAAATTGGTCTAAAGTGCTATTATACCTTATATAACCATCTTGACCACTTGGTTTTTCACCACCGCTACTACCAACTAGTGTATCATTACCAACAGGAATTCTTAAAGCATCGGTTCCGCCAATTTCTAAAGAAACACTTGGCGAACTCGTACCGATGCCCACATTGCCGGAATGGTCTATTATCATGCGTTCTTCCAGATTTCCACCACCAGATGTTGAAAAAACTAAAGACCCGTATCCAGCATTATTTGTTGAATCCAATGCACTTATTTTCGCCTGATATGTTACCGAATCTGATTGATTTTTTAAACAAAATTCTATTACACCACCATCATCGTTGCCACCGTATGTTGTTATTTCTTTTGTTAATTTGAGCATAGGATTTATGTCCTTTGCATATAATTGTAGGTTTGACCCACCAAACGCCTGCCATCCATCGAGTGCCCAGCCTTCATATTGATTTGATGAAGTGTTGTATCTTAAAACACCGCTTAAATCTGTAGGGCCATTTCCACCAGTGGTTGGTCGTTGCGCGTCTGTCCCCACCGGTATTCGGATACCGTTTGTTCCAGAGATATCTAATCGTAACTTGGGAATGTCGGTGCCAATACCTACATTATATGAAGGGTCTATTACAACCAATGTCCCCAATTCTATAGATTGAATTCTTTTTCCATCTACAGTTAGACGTTTTGTTACTATATCATCTATTGTAAATTTACTTGTCATATATAATACTTTTTAGAAAAAAGTATTGCAAAAATAAACTTTATTATTTTTTAGAAAAAAGTATTGCAAAAATAAACTTTATTATTTTTTAGAAAAAAGTATTGCAAAAATAAACTTTTATTATTTTTCTAAAAAAATAATAAAAGTTTAACAAAATCATTAGCTTTATTATTTTTGTATGCTTTTTATAAAAGCATGTGGAAAGTTAGCAAAGAAACACACCTCGATTCCTTTACAAAATGCTATAAAAATATTATTACTATATCGGGTGTTCCCGATGATATGAAAAATCATATAAAAACGATACCCCGGAAAACATTGTCACCTTTTAAAACATTTGATTGTTGTAAAGAAACGTCACATTGCGCTCATGCCTTTGTAGATGAAAATACAAAAAAATTCATAGATATAGAGAATATAGATGTTGTTATGAATTTGTTAAATTCATTCGGATATTCGCTCGATTTTGATTTAACAAAAATTATGTTAAAAAATAAAAGCAGTAAAAATTTATTATTTTATGTAATAAAATTAAAAAATTGAAAAAAAATTGAAAAAAAATTTGTATATTTTTTATGTTTTAAAAAAATATATGGAAACTATTATGGATATTATTAATCTGGAGAAATATGAAAAAAAATATATTGGGGATATAAAAAAATATATAGCTTCACTAAATGAAATGGAAATAAAGGCTTTGAAAATAGCTGAAGAACATTTAGAAACATCATTTAACATAGTTAAAAGCATTGGGTATCAAAAATGGATAAAAAAATAACATATAATAATATATGCCGTTTGATGAAAATATAATACAAACTGGTGGTAAAATGAGCTCTGGAGGAATTGTAGGTGTTACATTGGCAGCTGCTTATGGTGCCCCATTATTAATAATTATGGCGGTTTTGTTGTATTTATATAATTTGGACCATATTAAAGAATTACAGGAAGCATGTATTGAAATGATTAAGAAAGAGTTAAAGATGCAGATGAGGTTATGTTTAACCTACGATTTAAAAATATCAAAAATGAAAGGTAATTGGTCAATTAGTGGTTGGAAAAAACCAGAGCATCATAATCACGACTTTTCAAAATTATTTATTCTTAATAAAATTGAAAAAAATTATTTTTTTGATAAATTAAATGGCGAATGGAATAAAGGAGTAAAATTAGAAACTATTTTCAAAGATGAAACAATTCAAAAAATGTTACAAAATAAAAAAATAGAATTAAAAAAAGAAGCAATTATCAAATATATTGTTTTTGATATTTTTTTTTGCAGTATAAATGATGTTATAGTTGATGAAATATTAAATGATTTCAAGGAAAACGGTGGAATGAAAGATGCGAAACCTAAAAAAGATAAAAAAAAAGAAAATGCCATGAGGGATGAAATGAATGAAATTGATGAAAGTGAAGAATTTAAAAAAAGTGATAAAGAAATTAGTATTGAAGAATTTGAACATTGTTGGTTTGGCGACACAAAAGACACGAGCGAAGCAGACACGAGCGAAGCAGACACGAGCGAAGCAGACGCAGGCGCAGCAGGCACAGGCACAGCAGGCGAAGCAGACGCAGGCACAGCAGGCACAGGCGCAGCAAACGCAAAGCAAGCAGGCGAAGCAGGCGAAGCAGGCGCAGCAGGCACAGCAGGCACAGTAGGCGAAGCAGGCACAGCAGGCGAAGCAGGCACAGCAGGCACAGGCGAAGCAGGCACAGCAGGCGAAGCAGACACAGCAAACGCAAAGCAAGCAGGCGAAGCAGGCGCAGCAGGCACAGCAGGCACAGTAGGCGAAGCAGGCACAGCAGGCACAGCTGGCGCATCGGATAAAAATAAGAAAAAGAAAATGAAAGCTTTAAATATAAAAATAAAATTAAAAACCTTTCAAAGAATTGGTAGGAGACTGACGAGTTTGATAGATAAAAAATATACAGAGAAACATGTAATGACTTCAAAAAAAAAAGACGAAGAAGAAATGAAAGAAGTAACACAAACGTTACCTAAAACAACACAACCGTCGGTTGGTGTAGTTATAGGCATACTGGAGGACGAGTTGGATTTTTTTTTAGGTGGTGAAAAAAATAGAGAAAAGAGTAAAAAAACGGAACAGCAAATTAACTATGATAACTATGACAACATGAAGAACACTTTAAAAGATTTGTGTGGCGAAGAAGGTAAAAAAAAAGTGCATACACATAAAGATTCACCGTTTAAAGATGAGAAAAAACGAAAGGGGTTTATGTATAAGGCAGCAATTAAATTAGCAATGAAAGCTGCAACGTTTGGATTAAATAAATGGTGGAAAGGAAAAGCCGGAGAAGGAAAAGCAGCCGGAGAACTATCTTTTAACCAACATATAATAAACGCATTATTTAAATCGAAAAAAGGAGTGTTGCCAGACGATGTTCCAAAAGATGTGTATAAAGATATGGAAAAAAAAGTAAAAATAAAGATAACCAAAAAACAAAAAGTATATATTAAAAAAGCATTTGATATTCAAGATAAAATATGCAAACAATTGGAAAATGTATCACAAAAAATGGAGAAATTAGAAATACAAACAATTATGGCAAACTTTTCAGAAGAGAATATTGAAGCGGATAAAATGTGTGATAAGGCGTGTCAAGAAAAGATGTATAAAAATATTTTTTCAAGTTGTGATGAAAAAATCATGGTTGAAGATGAAGAACCAGCTGCTAAAAAAAAACTCACTGACATTTGTAAGGAAATTGCAATTTTAAAACCTTTGAAAGTTGGATTTAATTCTTCATTAAAATATTCTAAAAAAAATAATTTATATAAAACAAGCTCTACAATCCAAGACAGTAAACAATTAGTTTGTAAAAAAACATTTGAAGCAATTATTGAAGATATTTTAATACCATTGCAAAAAGGAATCACAAAAAAATTTGAAGAACAAAATAAAACATGTAAAGCACAAATTGAAGAAGAGAGAAAAAAAGATAACAAAGAAGAGAAAAAAGAAGAGAAAAAAGAAGGCGCAGATGGCGCAGAGGGTGCAGAAGGTGGAGAGGGTGCAGATGGCGCAGAGGGTGCAGAGGGTGCAGATGGCGCAGAGGGTGCGGTTGGTGGTGCGGTTGGTGGTGCGGTTGGTGGTGCGGGTGGTGGTGCGGTTGGTGGTGCGGGTGGTGGTGCGGTTGGTGGGGCGGTTGGTGGTGCGGTTGGTGGTGCGGTTGGTGGTGCGGTTGGTGGTGCGGTTGGTGGTGCGGTTGGTGGTGCGGTTGGTGGTGCGGTGATAGGTGAAGGAACGTTTGGTTGTGTATTTAGACCCCATATGAAATGTAAAAAAACAAAGAAAAAAAATAATTATGTTACGAAACTAATGTTTGAAAGTAACAAAGCAATAATTGATAGAGAAATGAAGCTGACGGAGAAAATAAAAAGCATACCAAATTATCAAGATTATTTTGCACCGATAGAAGAAATTTGTGATGCAAATATGTCAAAATTTAGCGACCAAGATAAAAAAGATTGTAAATTAATAAAAAAAAAGACAGATAAAAAATATATAAAAAAATTAGCAAATATTCGATTTATTGAGGGTGATGATTTGATTGATACTTTAAAAAAAAATATAAATCATAAAGATAGTTTTATTTATTTTTTGACGATGTATGAACAAATATTGGATAGTCTACAATTATTAGTTAATAAAAAAATAGTGCATTTTGACATTAAGGCAAATAATATGATATATAATAAAAAAAAAAATAAGACATTTATTTTTGATTTTGGATTATCGTTTGATATTGAAAATATTATAGATTTGGAGGATACATTTTATGTTGAATGGGCGCCAGAATGGACATTGTGGCCGGTAGAAGTTCATTATCTTGGATTTATCATTTCAAAAAAAAAAAAAATGTTAGATTATGAAATAAATTTATTTGCGGAAGAATATACAAATAAACATAGTGTTTTTAGAAAATTAAATAATTTAATATCTAGTGTTTTTATTAAATCATATAAAGATAAAATTGTAAAAATATTGAATATTTACAATAATAAAAAAGATATAAATGAAATTATTAATTATATCATTAATTCTTCATGGAAAACGTGGGATAATTATTCATTAAATGTTATGTTTTTTAGATTTTTAAATGTTATTAACATTATTGGGTATTCCAATGATACATTTTATCAAGAACTTGTGAAATTATTTAATAATAATATATCACCTATACCAAGTGAAAGAAACTCTATAAAAAAAACAAAACAAAAATTTAATAATATTAAGCTTTCACTAACACCAACAATGTTAAAAAATATTTCTAAAAACATAAATAATCATAAAAATATAATCCATAAAACACTCGACAATGATAGTAAAAAACGTATTTCAAATAATAAAAAAATTATTAATTTAAGAATATAAAATATTTAATAAATTGTTAAATATTTTAAAGTTTAGTTTTTTTTGGTTCTTCTTTTCTTGCCTCTACGCGATTTTCTCTTTGGTTTCTTTGCTTTTTTTGTTTTACCTTTTCTTTTACGGCGTCTTTTCTTTCCAGTAACAGCTCTTTTTACACTTTTAGCTACTTTTTTTACTAAACCTGCTGGCTTTTTGTAAACTTTTTTTGCAGCTTTTAAAATAGCTTTTAAAGGCGTGCCCTTGGGCATTTGGTCTCTTACTCTTTTGACTGTTTGCATCCATGCATTTACCATTCTTATAACATATGTTTAGAAATTAAATTGAAAAAATTTTTAATTTATTTTTAATTTAAATTAAAATTAAATTAAAAATAAAAAAATTGGTTATATAAGATGTTTAAAAAGAAACGCATAGTAAATGATCAAAAGGATAATACTTTTAAAAAGCCTAAAGAAAATAACCGATGGAAAAGAATGGATAGTCAAAATAATGATGGTACCAATAATAGGACCAATAATAGGACCAATAATAGGACCAATAATAGGACCAATAATAGGTCCAATGGAAGATTTAACAGGTCCAATGATAGGTCCAATGATGGGTCCAATGATAGGTCCAATGATAGGTCCAATGGAAGATTTAATAATCGCTGGAAAAAGCTTGACGATACACAAGGTGATAACAGATTTAAAAATAAACGTTTTGGAAAAGGAAGAATACATAAATCAAGGTATTCTAAAGAAGCTTTCGATTCAAAAATGAATAATGAAAGGGGTGCTACACAAAGAAATGTATCTCTTTTTCAGGGTGATTTATTTGATAATTCAATTAAGAATAATTCTAATAAACGGCGCAAGGAAAAAAAGAAAGAAAAGAAAAAAAATACTTTCTTTGAAGAACAACCCAAAATGAATAAAAGTGATAAAGATTTTATATTAAATTATTATTGCGAACAAGAGGCACAAGAGGCACAAGATGGTGAACAAGTGGCACAAGATGGTGAAAAAGTGGCACAAGATGGTGAACAAGTGGCACAAGTTGGTGAACAAGTAGAACAAAAATATATTTCCAATACAAATAAAAAGGATATTATCTCTTTTTAGAATTTTGTGTTAAATATTAAATTCTAAATTAAAATGTTATATTAATGGAAGATTTCGAATTGGAAAAATTAGATGATATTGAAGATGAATGGATAAATAAAATATATGAAAAAGAAAAGGAGTTGGATAAATATTATAAAAATGATATTTTTTTTGTTTGTTTAAATTGTGTTTATGTAGACATCTATAAAAATATATTAAAAATTAAAAAAGAGAATGTTAAAGTTAATAATAATCTTTTATCAAAAAAAGATGTCTTAAATATTATAAAAAAAAACAAAAAACTCTGCAATAAAGAATTCAAAATATTTTCTATTTGTAAATATAACTTCAATATTGATATTGAAAATATAAATAAATATAATACTGATAATACTGATAACGAAGAGTTTTTTCAAAGTTTTAAATCAATACAAGATATATATTGGCAAAAGACTATTCCAATGTTTGAAAGACTTAATTGTCTTTACCTTTTCTTTATAGAAAAATCAAACAACAAGACAAAAAAAAATAAAATAAAAAAATCAAATAAAACAAGGAAGATAAAAATTAAAGAATTATCTTTAAAAGATGAAATTATTGAATTATAAATTGATATTTTTTTTTAATATATCTCGAATATCATCACACAAACATGAGTTTTTTAAACCCACATAATCAAATATATTGTTCAATTAGCATGGATGAATTTAAAAATGGTGATTTTGTAACTTGTTTACCCTGCAAGCATATTTTTAACCCATCCGGGATATCAGAATGGCTTGTTAATAATAATACATGTCCGTTATGTAGAATGGAAATTACAAATAATGATTTAACTTATGAAGTATTTTACAAAGAGCAACCTATGGAAAAATCCAAATTTGTGGTTTGTTCATCATGTAATAAATCAAAATATAGAAATAATTTTAAAGGACTGGATAAAAATTTTAAATGCAGTAAATGCAGAAAAAAAAAGAGTCAAAACACCTCTAATATAGACCATGAAATTAATGTTGTTATGGCATATAGTTTGCTTTGTTATTAGATATCATCAAAATCTAAATCATCAAAAGTATCTACTTTTTTTTCTGCGTGCGTTGTTCGTATTGTGTTGTTGTGGTTGTTGTGGTTGTTGGTGTTTGAAGATTTAATTTTTTGATTTTTTGGGATTTCTTCTTCTTCTTCGTCGTCTGTAAAATCGTAAGGGTTATCAAGTGGTTTTTCGCTTTCTGGCAAAATTTCGTTGTTAAATCCTTTCGATTGTTTAATTTGGTCAATCTGTGAATTTGAATAAACATATAACAAATCAACCTTTGGTAATTTCTTTTTTTGCATTGTTGCCCATGCTCGTTTACCAACCAATAACATGGTATCCACGTTAATAAAATTATCTCGTTTGTTTCTTCCAGAAAATTTTTGTCTGATATAACATAGTCTTTTAACATTATCATTGCAAATTACTTCACAAGTTCCCTGTCCATTCTTCTTAATAACCCTTGCAATGATTTCATCTTCGTTTGCTGGAAAACGTGTTTTAATAGTAATTCCATAATCTTTTACATTTTTTCTAGCCATTTTTTTATGGCGACTACCACCTGCTTTATTTTTTACCATTTTATATATTTGTTATTTTTTAATTGGTTTAATATTTAACTAATTTAAAATCAATTTTATTATCCAAATCTAATAATATTGGTTTATCGCCGAATAATTTTGTTATTAATTCAGTTGTATCATATTTTTTTAGATTCTTTATACTTTTTTCCTGTGTATTTAAAGTTTGTTCATCTGGTTCTAAATTAAAGTTTTCATAGAAAGCTTGGAAATAGTTATCATTTTTAAAAATTATTTTTTTATTTTTTAGTTTTCCTTTATACATTTTAAATTTATCATTCCAAAATGGAGAGAAGTTTGCATAATATTCCCAATTTTGTCTAAAATTTGTTTTTAAATCTAATTTTTCTCTCTCAAGTTTAAAACTATTCGTATATTCTGAAATAGAATAATGTCTCATTTTTTTTAATATTTTATATTTGTGAACATGTTTTTTAAATGAGAAATTTATTAATTTTAATGCATATGCCTTCTGTAACTTTGACATTCTAATTTTTAGTTTTGCTTGCTTTGGTCCCTGTATGGGTCCCAGTGCGAGTCCTTTTTTCGCTTGTGAAATAATAAAGAGTTGTTGAAACAAACAATAACTATTTAATTCTTTATTATCTTGGTTGCCAAACTCATCCATGATAAATTTTATTGTTTTTTCCTTATTTATTTGCAAAGAATGCTTTAGTTTTATTACAAACTTTTTTAAGAGCTTGTTTTCGATGAAAAATTTCATCTTTTTTTCCATATTTGAAAATTTTTTCTTTTTTGAAATTTTACCCACTTTATACAAATTATCCACTATAAATACATCAAACGATATCTTGCCATGGAAAAGAACAAACAATGCATTCAATATACATTGAAACTTCTCGTTTTTTTTATCAGTGTTTAAATATTTTTTATGATTTTTTTTTATTGCTTTTATTTCTTTACTTGAAGAAAGAAGAGCATAAAAATCATAATATATTTTCCATATATAATCCCATAATTCAAATCCAGTGCAATATATTTCGGCAGACCAGAATATTACTTCACGGAACTCTTTTTTTGTAAACAAGGATAATAATAAATTAATTTTTACTTCATCGTAATTATAAAGAAACCTTGTTAATATTAACATTTTATTAGATATATTTTTTTTATTATTTAGATATATTTTATCAATGAATTTTATAAATTCAATTTATATATGAACTGTTCGATTTGTTTAAAAGAAATAAAGGAAAATAATAAAGTTATTACAGATTGCAAACATCCTTTTCATTTAACATGTATTTTGAATAATTTCAAAATTAATAACTATACCGGTGAAAAATGCCCCATTTGCAGAACCTCGCTTTTTGCTGTTTCAACAGATAATGATGAACCTATTAGCCAAATAATAAATAGATATGTTATGGCACCAATAAGGAGAACTGTTTTTAATATTTCAAACATCAATGCATCAAATAATAGACCAACTGTTTTATCTGTTAATCAACCAACTTTTTCACCTTCATTTATTAGATATAATTGGCCTCCAAGTGAGAATACAAATATGTCAGAAGAGAGATATAATTATCAAATTTTTTCAAGATTAAAAGCCCGTAGATATAGAAATATTAGTAATATTGAAAGGAACAGACAATTAACCAATTATGCATATTTAATTGTTAGTAAATATTCTTTTCATAGACTTAAGGAAAAATTGGAACAATTTGGTTTGTCTAGACGCGGATACAGGAGAAGTTCTCTGGAAGATAGACTTATTGACCATATGATTCTTGAAAATACTGGACTACATGTTTAAAATCTTATTTCTATCCTGTCTATTCCTGTCCATTTAATTTATTTAAAAAACTTAAATAAATTAATATATTACAATATAAAATGGGTTCAGGTTATTCAAAAGGAAGAGAAGAAAAAAGAGTATGTCCGGTAGATTATGATAACGAAAAGTTTAAAATGATATTGGAATTATATGATAAATTGGATGAAAACGGCGATAATATCGTTGATGCTTTGGAATTACAAGATATAGCTGATTTACATGTAAAAAATAAAATAAATAATTTAAGAGAATTTAAAGTAAAACAAAACTTGGAATTTGAAAAAGAAATAAAATTAGTTGATGATGAATATGATAAAAAAAGAGTAGAGCTCGAAAATGAATTAATTAATTTGAAAAAAGAAAAACTTGAAAAAAGATTGGGGAAAAACAAAGAATTAGATGAAAAAATAAATATGTTGAATACGATGAATTGTAGTACGCGAAACAATTTATTTCTTCAAAAAGTGACAGGGGATAATAATCATATTGAATTTTGGAACTTTTTCGAATATATGAAACAAAGAGTAAATGATATTAAAAATATTGAATTTTCGGCAGAATAATTTATAAATTAATAACTTATTTATATATGATGTATAAAAATTCTATAATAAAAATAGAAAAAAATAAAAATAGTTACAATTTAACAATAAAAAATTATTTAAAAAATTCTTTTTTCATTAAATCATTTGTAGACACTATTTTTTCGGGAAAGTCGCAATTGGGAAAAAAGGAAATAAAAATAAATTTAATTGTAAATGACATTATTAGTTTAGAAGATTTAATAAAGGAAAAGAAACTGACATTAGAATTATTAGAATTATTATTTAACAGTTTAGACCAGCAAATAAAATTATTAGAACAAACAAATCATACAATTTCAAACTTCTCTCCAAAACATATTTTTCTTTTTAATTCAAAAATATCAGTTTCATTAACAAAATTCGTTTTTTTAAATTTTAATGATGTCTATGAATTAGCAGATAATAAATTAGTAATTGATAAACCATTTCGTATTAAAAAATATATGGCACCAGAGCTAAAAAAAGTAAAGAAAGTCCCTAATAGAACAGTCACAAATACAGCGGCATATTGGTCTTTAGCATCATTAATAGATAGTATATCAAAAATAGATATTCGCTCTACGCCACTAGACTGGGCTCTGAAAAGATGTTTAATAAAAGAAGCCGAACATCGATTTTTATTGTTAATATAATTATTATAATTATTATAATTATTATATATATATATTAATGTCGCTTCATATAATGGCAAGAAAAGTAAAAAGTAAGCAATTGGCAACAAATAGAAATGCTAGATACGGATTTTCTCTTGGTTATACGAATACTGGACGTTTTGAAACAACATGCAGCACTTTAAATCCAAAAGCTGCAATTCGACAAACCAGTTATACACAAAGACACAACCAATTAACAACCACGAAATGTGGATGTAAAGAATGGAAGCAAATGCCAAATAGGTCTTCCATGGAATATTTAACAGTAAAATCAGGAGACCATATAGCAGTAGATGCTAGCACAAATACAATAACAAATAAAACATCCAATGTAAATTGTGTAACCTCGAATTCGGCTGCTGAAACGCGCACTGTTTCATCTTCTTCGACTGACCGTTGCTGCTTTACCAGACCTTATAGAAAAAGTTTAAATTCAAATATAAGCAGATTAAAGACTTGTGTTGTGACAAAGGAAGGTAAGCATGCCGAAAGTGCAAGTGACAAAATACGGCGAATAAAAGCAAATTTATTGACATGTGAAAAAGCCAATCCAAAACCTACCGTAACATCAAGGTGTAGAACTACCGGGTAATTTTTTATGTTATGGATTGAAACCATTATCGCGGTTAAATATTAAAATATGAACAATATATAATGTTATTCAGCGGTAATTGGTTTATATTTGCATTATTATCTATGTTTTTTGTAGTTTTAATTGATTTAATAAAAAAGTATATTTTAGATAAAAATATTATAAAACCAACAGAGTTGATGATTTATTCAGCCATGTTTTTGGGGTTTATGGGTTTTTTACATTTTTTATATGATAAAAATTGCAGACCCATTGGAAAAATAGATAGAAGATTATTCTTTATTTTATTACTTATTGGTATTTTAGCTTATTTATTTAATATAACCTTTACAAAATCAATATTTTTAGCTCCAGATGTTTCATTAACGGGTATAATAATATCATTAAATATTGTTTTTATTTATTTGTTTTCAAGTTTATTTTTTGAAAAATCACCAGAATTTAATTTCGAGGTGTTATTTGGGATACTATTAATAGCAATAGGTATAAATATAATTTCACGGAAATTTAATAAATAAATTGATTTTAAATTTAACATATTTTTATTTTAATAAAAAATAAAAATATGTCTACAAACGTACTATTCTTAAAATTTGTGAAAACTCTGGGTGAAGACGATGACTCGTTTGAAAAAAGAATTCAATTATATAAAAGTAAAGTTGGAAAACATAATAAATCAATGCATCACACCAATTATTATTTTGATTCAGGGTTTGACATTTTCCAACCAAAAAAAGAAAACGGAATTCTTGAAAAAAAAACATATAAAGTCGACCTAGGAATACAAACAGCCATGTACAATATAAATAAAGATATTTATTATCATATGACATTTCCCAAACTAGATGAGTGGCAAGATTTTAATAAATGGCAAGAATTGGTTCGTTTCGGTATGCAAGAAGTTGAGAATTTTACAGATTTTTGCGATGCAGGACAGGCTAGAGCAGAACCTTATGTTATTCATCCAAGAAGTAGTATTTATAAAAAGTCATTTCGGCTAGCCAACAGTACTGGCATTATTGATACGGGTTACAGAGGTAATTTGGCGGCCGTTATTGATAATGACAATAATTTTGGAAAACAAGATAACGAAAAAAGAAATGTTTTAGTGGAAGGTGAAAGATATTTTCAAATTTGTAGAGCAGATTTGCAGCGTTTCTATGTCCAAATTGTCGAAGTTTTGCCCAAAACAAGTAGAGGTGAAGGAGGTTTTGGTTCAACCGGAAATTAAAAATAATTATCTTCTATGTAGTTATGACATTTGTTTCGAAATTTCATATTTAATAAAACATTATTTTTTTTTTTAATTAAATCTCTTTGACACAATGGACATAAAAATACATTAAATTCGTATAATGTTTTAATATTTTCATTATAATGTGTTTTAAATAATATGTTTCTTTCAGTAAAAATATAACAATTAAAACAAGACTGAATCCAACCGTTATATGGTAGTTTAGAATCTCTGTAAATATAAACTGATTTTATTCTTTTTCTTATAGTTTTTTTTTTAATTATTTTATTCATTAATAAAATAATTAAAAAATTTTAAAGTTTTTATCGAATTATATATATATATGACAAAAATTATTAAAAAAAAGCAGAGAAAAAAATATCAAACTATAAAAAAATCGAAAAGTCGTAAAAAAAGAAATATAGGCCGAAATACGCGTCGAAATACGCGTCGAAATATACGCCGAAATACGCGTCGAAATACGCGTCGAAATATACGCCGAAATACGCGTCGAAATACGCGTCGAAATATACGCCGAAATACGCGTCGAAAACATAAAAAAAGTATTAGAAAAAAGAATAGAAAAAAGAATAGAAAAAGTTATAAATTAATGAAAGGTGGTGGCATGACAGGTAGTTTTTTAAAAATGTTAGCCAACTCTTATGAACAAGACAATTTTGAAAAAAATAGATTAAAACAAGAAAATTATGAAGAGATGCGAGAAAAAAAGATTGAAATTGAAAAAAAAGAAGCAGACCGAGATGAAAAAATATATCAAGAGGAAAAATTAAGAAACGAAGAAGAACATAGACAAGAAGAGGAAAAAGAGGAATACAGCATTGTTGATGGTGACAATTTTCAAGCTGAATAACTCTGAAACTATTGGGGAGTTGACGCATCGGTTGACGCATCGGTTGACGCAGTTTTATTAAACCATTGTTTATCCTGCATTGCTGCCCGAGCACCAGCATCATCAACCACAGGCGACACCGAGATGTTGCAAATTGGCCCCCAATTCAACATCCAACTATTAAGATGCGACGCATCGCTACACTCACAAATACACACACCCCCACTACCAGATAGTTCATGCCAGCGACCCAAAACTGTAATATGTTCGCCGGTATCTTTTAAATCATCAGCTGGAGACATTTTACCAAAAACATTCCAACAAGGAACACGTTGTGCAATAGGAACAGACCAAGAAATCTTAAAAAGCATTATATTCACCTATGTTATATTTTTTTTAAGTATATTTCATAAATGTGTTATAAATTGAAAAGTTTTATTGAAAAGTATTATTAAAAGTATTATTAAAAGTATTAAAAAGTATTGAAAGTATTAAAAAGTATTGAAAGTATTAAAAAGTATTGAAAATATTAAAAAATATTGAAAGTATTAAATGACAATTTTGCAAAAAAAAGCACTCTTAATGTGGAGATGCGAAAAAATTACAGACGAATCTTTGCAAAAAATAAAAAAATATGAGTTTGAATGTCTCTATAATCCTTTTGTAAAATTAACAATTTTAAAAAAGAATATTGATTTAGATTATTATCGTGAAAAATTCACAAAAAAAACAAAAAAAGAATGGAAAAATGCTACAATAAATGAAATATTTAAAGCTAATCTTGTTTGGGGTTTAACGCAATCTTAAAACTAAATGCAAAGTTGCCTCTTTTTGGATATTGTAATCACTTAACGTTCTACCATCTTCGAGTTGTTTTCCAGCAAAGATTAATCGCTGTTGGTCAGGTGGAATTCCTTCCTTCTCCTGAATTTTTACTTTAATATTTTCAATGGTATCGGACGGTTCAACATCCAAAGTGATAGTTTTTCCAGTAAGAGTTTTGACGAAGATTTGCATTATATAACATTATTATTTTTTTTTGTTTAAATCTTTTTATAAAATATTTAATGCAAAATATTCAAAAATATTTAATGCAAAATATTCAAAAATTTGCGTTTAATTAAATTTAGGAGTATAATTTATAATGAAAATCACAGTTGACTCAAAACAGAGAATTACAACATTATTATTGATGTGTTTGGAGTTTTATAAGATTATTATGGGGACATTTTTGGTAGTTTTTGTTCCACAAGATTGTAATGGAACTATTTGCACTGCAACTGAAAATTTCTTTAAAGAAGGCGACTTGTATTATGCAGGCAATGCTTGCAACTTTATAACATTTAGTGCAATAGGGACTCTTTATTTTATTGAGTTAAAACGCGAAAATTGGTGCATTCAGTATTTAGATATAGACGATGAAAAGACTACAAATAACTTGGATTTGGAAATAGAAGCATACCCAAAATATAAATCAGAAATGGTAAGATTAAATAAAAATTACGTAAATGCTATTTATGTTGCTGTATTCATGATGTGTGTAAATTTTATTGTTTCTGGTTTCACGGTATACCAAACATACACTGGGACAAATAGTATCACTAGTTTTGTAAGTTTTTTTATGTTAGTATCTATGAAATTATATAATGCATGGAGTGTTGGTAGATTATCAATTAAAGACGACCGAGCAAATAGCGCATATATGAAAGAACCGAAAACATATAATACAATTGATACGGATTATAAGATTGTTGATAACCAGTCTACCTCAATAGAGTTGGGTGAAAAAACAGAAGTTATTTGACGGTTTCATTGGTTTCATTGGTTTCATTGGTTTCATTGGTTTCATTGGTTTCATTGGTTTCATTGGGTTTGTAACATTCTTCCATGAATCTATCATAATATTTATGACAATCATTTGGTTTTTCATAACATAGTTATTATTAACAAGAAGGACACCGTGGTTGGATATCATTTTATACTACTTGTTATAAATTCAATAAACCTTTTTGCATACTTTCGGGGTGGTAACGCGCTAATTTTCGTGGAACAATCTTTACTAAAATAGGATTTATACTTGTTTTCTGCAAATTTAATAAAATCGTACTGTTGCAAAATATCAATTATCCCAATGTAATAGATTTCGTTATTTAGCGTACCATCATCATTCATCCCACAAAAACCACCATCATCCCGTTTAAATAAAGACACTGGTATTTTAACTTCATTATCATTTCTTATCTGATCTTTTTTACCAACTTTTGTTTCATAGTGGTTATTTATGTTGTTTGGTATATATCCAGAAACTTGCAGTGGATCTCTACCGTGTACACCAATCAATAACGAATAATCCATAATTTTCATCTTGGCCAAAAAGACACTATCCGATGCAATTTGTTCTGCGAACGCTATTTTTCTTTCTGCCTTCCCAATTTTTAACCATTGTTTATATTTAGGCTGCTGCCCTTCTTTTTTACCAGGTTTATCGTCATCGGTGAATCCTTGGAAATTTAAATCCTTTCCACATATGGTTGAACCCATTGAATTGGTCTCGTATTTAGATCTTTTCACGTAACGACCCGAATAAGTGGCACCCTTTAAATCATAAAGGGTATGTATCGGTTTCGGTGTGTGAAATATATTGTTCATCACAACAAAATGTATTTTTCTATTTAGATGAGGCATCTTAACACGATGTAATCCGTAATATTGGTTAATTAATGAATTTGGATTTTTAATCATAAAACGGAAATAATGTGGCAATATTCTTCTTAAAAATTTACATTCATAATCCTTCAATGTTTTGATCATATATTTTTTGTCGTGTGAAATAAAGAAATACATACCAGATTTAGAATTTGACATGAATTCTATAAAACTACTGTCTGGGTTACAAATTGAGTTCATGTATTCATATTTGTCAACACGCCAAAAATTTCTTAAATTCCGAAATGCTAGAGGCGCATAATCTTTGAACTTAAAATGTGAAGACATATCTTTGATTTCCAATGGGATTGTATACTTATCAACTACCATAAAATCGGTAACTTTTAACGAATCTACCAGCATATCCATATCACCACATATTTTTGCAGAAAAATCAAATTGGCGACCTATGGACATTTGCACACCCATCATCATCCCCCAAGTTAGAGCAAACTGTTTATGACCTTTGTGGATAATATCTTTTGCTCTCTCTCTTTTACCACTGGATAAACGCCTTTCTCTTTTATGCTCTTGACGTTGACGCTTTTTTTCTTCTTGTATGTCTGATCTTATACTACGATATTTTCTTCGCAAAATTGTTTTAGCTTTCTTTTTATTCCCCGTTTCTTGTTTTCGTCTCAACGTCATTGATAAAGCCTTTTCAAATTTTGAATCATTGATGTGTGTAAATTTTTCCATGGAAATATTGTTAACAATGTTTTTAATATTATAAATATTATTCAATTTATTTATAATAAGATTTTTATTATTAATCAACTTCTTCAATTTCAATATTATTTGTTGTTTCCTCAACCAGGGGTGCGGATGGTTCCGTTTCCGAAGACATTTAGACATCATTTCTTGCATCATTTCTTGCATCATTTCTGGCGACATTCCTCCTGGCATTCCTCCTGTCATTCCTCCCGGCATTCCTCCTGGCATTCCTCCTGGCATTCCAGCTTGTGGTACAGCTTGTGGTACAGCTTGTGGTACTGCTTGTTGATAAACTTTCATCATAATTGGTGAACAAATACTTCTAATTCTTTTTGTTTTGAATCGTAATCACCAACGTCGTTTGTTTGATTATCATCTAACCATTTTATTGTTTCATCAACATTATGTGTTATTGTTTCCTTATCTTCCGATGAAATCTTATCTTTTAACTTTTCATCATTTACTGGGCAATCTACGATTCATAAAAGAACAAACAACCCATTTATTTAATAAAAATTCACATTTATCAAATTGCATAATAATAATAATAATACTATATATTTATATTGTTAATATAAATTTGATTTTTTGCGAATTTATAAGTTTTTAATATACTATTATATTATAATGACAAATTTTGATGATTGTTACGAACAACTTAAGGAAAAAATAGACAAAATTGAAATAACACCACAAACTATTATAAAAGTATTGCGATTTGCCATGGAGGTGGTTGAAACCTCTACGGCAAAGGGTAAAGAACAAACTATTCTTGTTGAAAAATTAGTAAAACAAGTTGTTATAGATGCACCCATATCCGATTTTAAAGAAAAACTAATATTGGATATGATTAATGAAGGTATTCTCGGCGACATGACAAGTTTGATTGTTTCAGCTAGTAAAGGCGAACTTAACATAAACGCGGCTGCTGCCACAGCGGGTGTTTGCTGCAAATCATGCTTTGGTTTTTAATAGTTTTAATAGTTTTAATAATTTAAATAATAGTTTAATATTAAATTGAAATTTTAATATTAAACTATTAAAATTATTAAAATTATGGATACTATGGATAAAACTATGGATACTATGGATAAAACTATGGAAACTATGGATAAAACTATGGATAAAACTATGGATAAAACTATGGGTAAAACTATGGATAAAACTATGGAAACAAAAGATGTTATAAATAGAGAATATATGCAAAAAAATGAAATTGTTTTATTTAAAGGTGACTGTCTGGAAGTTATGAAGAATATTGCAGATGATTCTGTTGATTTTATTTTATGTGATTTACCCTATGGCGTTACTAGAAATAAGTGGGATATTATTATTCCATTTGAAGAATTATGGAAACAGTATAATCGCGTTATTAAAAAAAATGGCGCAATTGTATTATTTGGCAGCCAGCCTTTCACAACATTACTCATTTCTAGTAACATGAAAAATTTCAGGTATTGTTTGGTTTGGGAAAAAAATAAATTCAGCGATTTCTTAAATGCAAATAGAAAACCAATGAAAACAAATGAAGACTTATGTGTCTTCTACAAAAGACTTCCCACATATAACCCACAATACTGGTATAGCACACCGTATGAAAGATGGAATACGCAAAAAGCAGTAGATAAACAAACCAACTATGGTAAACATAAAAAAAACAAAGCGAAAAGCGAAGGAAGAAGATTACCCACCACAGTTTTAAAATTCAACCGAGTAGAAAGACCAAAGCATCCAACGCAAAAACCGGTTGATTTATTAGAATGGTTAATTAAGTCTTATACAAATGAAGGTGATATTGTATTGGACAATTGTATGGGAATTGGAAGTACGGGAAAAGCAGCAAAAAATACGAAAAGAAAATTTATTGGTATCGAGAAAGACGAAACATATTATGAAAATGCTGTAAAATTTATTAATGATGAATTGTGAATGATTTTATAAATTCTAAATCTCTATATATAAAATCGTCATGGACGTTATCAATGTAAGCATAGTCGCAATTTTGAAACCATTTTTTTGTTGGTAATCTGTCTCTTTCGCATAATGTAATGTATACGATTTTTTCACGCATCATATTCGCTATATCGTCTCGTAAAATTTCACAAAATTCATTCAATTTTACTTCATATTTTGAATATGAAGTAAAACTATGCAAAATAATACACGGCACCTTTTTATTGTTTTTAATATATGCATTTACTGTTTTTGCAAACCCGGTTAGAGCTCTCTCCAAAAAACAGCTATCAAGGTAATGCGCTTTGTCTTCTTCAATTGCAATTGTTTCACCATTACTGTTCTTTATATTCCAATCAACATCCCACAAAGCCAGTCCGCGGTCCTTTGATACTGTAAAACCAAAATGTTCCCATACCCGTTTGCGATGTTCCTCGAATTCTTTACCAATCACATCTTTCAATGCCTTTGTTTTCTTTTTTTCCTTGATTTCATCGCATGCTTGCTTAAGGCTTTCTTTGTAAAATTTAAAATCTGTCATTGTTTATTTGATTGTCTGTATCAAATACAATAATTTTTTCAATTTAATTTATTAATTTATATATATAATGAAAAATACTTGTGCTTCTTGTAAAGGATTATCTGTGAAAAAAATTATAAAAACGAGCAATGAAAAAAAGCCAAAGTGGTTAGAAAAAATGGACTATGTTGTTGATTTCATTGAAAAAAACAAAAAAATTAAAATAAAAAAACAACCAAATACGGATACTACGCTTATTTTAGATGTTGGAAAAAGTAAAGCAAATAGATACGTTTTATATTGGGGTGCTCAAAAATCGAAAAAAATACTCATTAATGATGCAAAGAAAGCTTATGGAAATTTTAAAAATAATGGTATAGCAAAAGTAAACAAAAATGGTTTAGTAAAATTACATTTTAATTGTCCTCAATGCTATAGCACTGTTGAAAAAGGTAAAAAAAACAAAGAAACATTCTACAAACATATGCATTTTTGTTATTCAAATTCCTCCAATAATAAATGGTTAGACTCGGTATACACCAAAATAATCGTTTGTAAACACAATTTAAAACAAACTATGGAAAAACATAAAAAAGGTGAAATTATCCTTCTTAATGCTTTGCCCTGCAAATATTATCAAAAAGCACACATTCCAAATTCTTTTAATTTGCCATATAATACAAAAATCTCTCAAAAAGATTTATTCCAATGGATGAAAGATGTTTCAATAAATTATCCCAAATTAAACAAATTATTAAAACAAAAAAAAATAAATATTTATGAATTACCTATTATTGTTTATTGTGCTCACGATAAATGCGACGCTAGCGAACAATTAGCTATTAATTTATTAAAAAAAGGTTTCGTAAATATTGGTGAATTTCCGGGGGGCATGAAAGATTATTATTGAGCGTAAAATGATGTCCATTCACGTGCTGTAATGTCATATTGCAGTCTATTCTTTGTATACATGTCTGCAATTTCTGGGACCAATGGGTCATCCGGATTAGGGTCATCAAGTAAGGAGCAAATGGAAATCAAAACTTTAGATATTGTTAATGCTGGCGACCAATTGTTTTTCAAAATATCAAGACAAATACCACCTCCACTATTAATATTCGGGTGATAGATGCGCGTTAGAAATCTAATCTTTGGTGGTTTAAAAGGATAGTTTGACGGAAATTCAATGGATAAAGAAAAAATTCCCCCCTCATAAACAGAGCCACCAGGTCCAATAATAGTTGCACTCCAATGATACATATCGTCGCCTTCTGGTGCTGCTGAACAATTTGATGGTGGGTCTTTAGCTAGGGACTCTAATTCTTTTTTTATTCTTGTAGTTGCTGACATTATTATATAAAATATATAAAGTTCTTTTATATATTTTTTCAAAGTTATTATGGTTTTTCATTGATTTTGTTACTTTTGTGCTTTTGGTAATGTTACAATTTATACTGGTAAAAAATTACAATAAAAAAATGCTGTCGGCGCATTATTTTTGGTATTATTATAAGTTATATTTCGGATGTTTTTTCCTCCTCTTTTTGGACAGTTAATTCGGCAATTTCGTTAGCGACCTCATTTTTAATATCTGGAAAATCATTATAATCCATTGCAAACGGGCCTTCTTGATAGACGTCGAACTCTTCATCATCGCTTTCATCTGTAAGCTTTTGTTCTAATTTATTTTCTAAATTATGTTGAGAAGCATCTTCCGGACGTTGAGCTTTACTGATTGTAACTTTCCAGAAATGACCATGGTCATCATTCACAATTTTAATTGCTTGTCCAGTCTTCATTGTTTCCAATGCATCTGCAGCCTCGAGATTGTCGAAATTCCAGCTTTTTGGGCGGAAATGAAGAAAGTAAGTCTTGTTTCCATCTCGGCGAATAATATGGTCAATTCGTTCAATAAATCCCAATGATTTTTCTAATGTGGCGTGATTTTGGCCATTTTCGAGAATGATTGTCGGATTTTTCATGACGTTGAAAACGCGACCTGGGTTAATGTTTTTAAAAACAAAACGAATACAGAGACTAATTCCAGTATCATCATTTGAATTATCTTCACTGAAATCTTTTCGCTGTTGTTTAACAACCTTTTTCGTCGTCGGTTTCCATTGGTAACCGACTTGAGAATTATTGTTGGTAGAAGACATTTTAATAATTATTTAAGATGTTTTAGTTGTTTTTTAGTTTGATACTGAATGATATCAGCCCAAAAAAAAAATCAATTTAATTTTACATACTTTACCTTGGTATAATTACATTTTAATTACATTTTAATAACATTTTATTCACATTTTAATCACATTTTAATCACATTTATTACATTTTTTGCTGCACTTACTCTTATTACCAGTATAATCGCCAATTTTACCAACACCATTTCTCTTTTCCTTTGTAAAAAGATTCAAAAGTTTTTGCTTAAATGGTCTATTTTTGTTTGATTGGTGTCCTCGACCTGGTATTATACCAGACAAATGACTTGGTACATCGATATTATTTTTACCGAAATATATGAAATCTGTGCTCATTATTACATTTTTACCTTTTAAATCAGTGTTGGAATGACAATTTGTATGAAATGCGTTTGGTCTCATCTTCAAATCGCTTGTGTATATGGAGTCAGGTCGTCGAAAAGAAGCATATTCTTGCATTGGTATCATTTTTGTTATTACGGCAATGAAAATTATTTTCTTTTTTTTTCCAAGTTTATAACTACTAATCCCAACAACCATGTCCCCAACGTTGGCATTTTTCCTAATAACAGGTTTGCAAATAGCTATTGTTAAACAGTCATTTTCCACACAGGGTGCACCACCGTTATCGCCCACCAGTATGTAACTGTATAATTTTGAATTATTAGACATGTTTTTTTGGAAGAACAAACTGTTGATTTTTTTTTCAATTTATAAAAAAAAATGTGCAATTCTGTTCATGTGTTTTTTTTGTTTTTTTTTGTTTTCTTTGATTATTTTAATTTTAAAACATCATTAACACTAATAATACTATATCCGCCATAATCCAGCTTTATTGTATTCTTTTTTTTCTTTCTCATAATGTCGTTTTGTCTATTTGCAAACTTTTTTTCTGTTTCATTAAGGAAGCGTTTATAGTAATAAACCCTCATTTTATAGAGTGAATACCCATCCTGAATTTGTGGTTGATTTTTCATAATTATTTTTTCACCAATTGGATTTCGACTAGCACCTCCATCGTGAAAACAAAAATTGGGATGATGCAGCCCGATTTTTTCATCGTCTGTTATGAGATTTTCTCTTACACACATAATTGGTTTGAAATACAAACTCGTTTTTGTCATTCTAATTAAACGATAGAATTTTTTCCATCTCCAATCGTTGTATGGAACTTTTTCTTTTGGAATATAGATTCTCCCTACTACCCAATCAGGTGAATAATGTTTTCCTACTCCCAAAAATTGCATGATTCTATACCACGTTATATGGTTATAGTAAAATCCATTGTATTTTTTTAGTGATGAACTCGTAGAATGTGGTGCTATAACTACTTTTCCATTGATAGGCATGTTGTTTTTTGTAATCATAAACAACCAAAAAAAAAAATTTCAATTTATTATGTGCATGTTTTTTGATTTTTGTTGATTTTTTTGATTTTTTTGATTTTTGTTGATTTTTTTGATTTTTTGATTTTTTTGATTTTTTTGATTTTTTTGATTTAATTGGATTTCCTTTCAAACCAATGTTCGCCAAGAACTTGAAAAATCATATTTTCTTTAAATTTAATAACTTCTACGTCATCTTCTTTCTGTGGCCAACAAGCGGGGGTAGCCTGTCTGGCTTTTACTCGTTGCCGAAGATTTGCTGCTTTTTTTTCATTTTCCCGGGATGAAACTGTAGAAGGGAAATTTCTACTACGACTCCTCTCATTATTTTTCACCATTTTTTCAATGATGCACATTTCTTTTTTGAAATTCAGTAATTGATTATATTCCTTATCCCATTGCGCCCACCACCGAATAGCGGCATCACTTAACTCGTCTGTAATATTGCGGGCAACCGGGGCAACTGGGGCAACAGGGGCAACCGGAGCAACCGGAGCAACCGGAGCAACTGGGGCAATTACAGGTGCAATCTCATCAATTAAATTAAAGAACGATTGTGCTACTTCCAAGGTTGTTCTGAAAAATCCCTTATTTACTTTTTGTGTATATTCCGAAAGGAGTTTATGAAGTTGACTCCTTTTTCCTACTGGGTCACTAACCTTCTTTTTGATTTCAACTGTAAACGGGCACGGTATTCCGGTTGTATACAATTCTTTGGCTCTTATTTCTGGTGTTCTATCTAAACTTTTTGTCATACCGATATTAACCAGACCGGGCATACACTCATTTGTGAGACAATAAATATAACCAACCATTGTTTTTTTTGTAATCATAAACAACCAAAAAAAAATGTTCAATTTATTATGTGCATGTTTTTTGATTTTTTTGATTTTTTTTGATTTTTTTTGATTTTTTTGATTTTTTTTGATTTTTTTTGATTTTTTTGATTTTTTTGATTTTTTTGATTTTTTGATTTAGTTAGAGCTGACAATTTTTTTCATTTCAGTGGAAAGTTGAGTTTTTCGGGCTTTTTTTTCAGCTCTTTTTTTTCGTTTTTGGTCGGCAATCATTTTTTTGATTTCGCCAATTTTAAGTGGGGTTATCAATGTAATTTGATTTTCTCCAAAAGCGATTTCATTGTATGTTTTAATCAACTTTTTTTTATTTTCAATTTGAGCCAATTTTCGAGCATCACCTGTTAAACCGCGTTTAGTTGGTGCTTTTTTTTCAGCGTTGGGTGCTTTCTCAACCTTAATAGCAACTTTTTCAGCTTTCAATTTGTTTGCCTTTTTAGCTTTGGAAGCAGCGACTTTTTCAGCTTTCAATTTGATTGCCTCTGCCTTTTTAGCTTTGGAAGCAGCGACTTTTTCAGCTTTAGCTTCAGCAAGAGCTGCCTTTTTGGCTTTGGAAGCAGCAACTTTTTCAGCTTTCAATTTGATTGCCTCTGCCTTTTTAGCTTTGGAAGCAGCGACTTTTTCAGCTTTAGCTTCAGCAAGAGCTGCCTTTTTGGCTTTGGAAGCAGCGACTTTTTCAGCTTTAGCTTTGATAAGAGCTGCCTTTTTAGCTTTCATTTTCTCGGCAAAATCGGCTTTTTGCGTTTCAAATTTAGCTTTTTGCGTTTCAAATTTAGCTTTTTCCTTTTCAAATTTAGCTTTTTCCTTTTCGATTTTGGAAGTCATTTTACTGATAAAATTAGTTTTTTCCTTTTCGAATTTGGCTTTTTCCTTTTCAAAAGATTTTGAGGCGGGGGCCGATTTCGTGGATTTAGAAAGCTTGGTTTTTTCAATAAATCTCGCCATCTTTTTTCTCAATTTGGAATTTTCAGAATGAGAATTTTTCAAAAGAGTTTCGAGACGCTGAACTTCCTCATACAAACTCATGGTTTCTTGTGGGATGGTTGTTGGAACAGAAGACATTTTTAAGAAGGTTTTTAAGGTTTTTAAGATTTTTAATAGTTTATTAGTTTTTGAATACTTATCAGGTATACCGGTATTTTTTTTTCAATTTTATTTGAATACTTTGCAAATGAGCCTGGTAATATATCTGTAACGGATATGCCTGGTAATATATCATTGAATATAGGCCAGTGCCTTGCTATATATCCTATTATTTCATGGTTAATACATTGTGCCTGGTAATATATCTGTAACGGATATGCCTGGTAATATATCAAAAAATGTTCCAAAGTCCATTACCTTAAATTGATAATTTGCACCATAAAAACAGTTGCATCATTACAAAAATACTAAAATGTCCAATCAAAATCGTTCTAATAAATCTTGTGCTTTCTGCCATGAACCAGGTCACCACATTAAACATTGTGGGGTCCTTGCCAATACCAGATGCAACAATTGTAGTGGTCTAGGTCATACTACGAAACGCTGCAAAAATTCAGGTATGTCGCGGAAGAGAGTTCCACAGAACAAGCCCTACCGAAGAAGAGTTGACCGAAGAAAGGTTGTGGCCAATCAAAATGGTTGGTCGTCAATCGGTCCAGTCAAGGTAGCGGAGCCTAAAAAATGGCCAATCTTGAAAAGCCGAAGTGCCAAACCAGTGAAAACTAAAGAAATTATTGCAACGAAAGAGCCCAAAAAACAGTGTGGGTTACCAATGTTTAAAAGACATTTCAAAAAAGGTGAACGCTGGGCAGATATTTGCGATATGGAAGATGAATTGAATTGTCCTGAAGAAATCGAACAACACATGCTTGTATTAAAAAACAACATTCGTATGATGAAAAAATACTAAAAAAAACAAAAAAATCAAAAAAAATCAAAAAAAATCAAAAAAAACAAAAAAACATGCACATAATAAATTGAACATTTTTTTCTTTAAATTCGTTTATAACATAAAATCAATAAAATGTCCAGTTCACCATGTCATTTGGAAAGTATTCAAAAATCAAATAATAAATTAAAGAAAAACATTTTGGGCAAATCAAAATCTGAAAAGTGTCGCGCTATGCGCCCCTTTATCTTAAAATTGTTGAGACTTTTCGACGATTTGGAAAAAGATTTTGCATGGAATGAACTTATTCAGGTTGCATACATCAAAATAACGATGGAATTTCTCCCAGAAGTTGTAGACTGGGAACAAGACGGTTACATAAAAAAATTCGAAAAGAATTTGCTGAAATTCAAAAAAATATGTGAAGATACCACAATTGGCTATTATAATTATTTACCGGGAAACAAATTGCCACTCGATGTCAGAAGCAAAATTATCAGCTTTATTTCACCAGTTCCAATGTTTCAAGGTCATGGAAAAGACCATGCTATTATATGCAAGACCCTCAAAAGAAGTAAAAAATAAAAAAATCAAAAAAATCAACAAAAAATCAACAAAAAATAAACAAAAAATCAAAAAATCAAAAAAATCAAAAAAAATCAAAAAAATCAAAAAAGCAAATAAAAAATCACAATTGAACATTTTTTTATTTGAATATTTTTAAATTGATTTAAAAATATTCAGTTTGGATGACATAAAAATATTACACAATGGAATCCAGTGCAAAAACAGTTCTAGAAGATATCATTCCCCTTTTAGAAAAATTAAAAAAAAGATTACAAATGTTAAAAAAGAATGACGTTTTAATAGAAATCAAGGGAATCAAGGGAATCAAGGGAATCAAGGGAATCAAGGGAATAAAGGAAATCAAGGGAAAACAGACACCGAAACAACAGGTAAATATATATTTCCAAAAAAGACTCACATATAAAAATGCTTATCTGTATATTGGAAAAGTCATTAAATTTAATACAAAAAATGGTTTTAAAAATGGTATACTTAAAAATGTATCAAAAAGCGGGAAGACTATACATATTATACAAGGTGAAAAACAAAGAACTCTGGAAAATGTAAGAAGAAAAATTTTGGTTGTAACACGATAATTAAATTGAATAATAATGTATCCTGAATTTAAATTCATCAAAAAATAATGTCACGAGAAAAAATGAAAGAATATGCCGGATTAGTAGCAAGGTTTTTGGGAATCATCATTATAATATCTTCACTTCACTGGATTTGTGTCCAAATTTATATTTCAAATTGTATTTCAAATACATTTATTGGTATTTTTACCAATGTATTTACACTTGGCTCGCCGTTTTGTCAATTTATTAACTATTTGCAGTATGAATTATCAAAGCATTATATTACAATCTGGGCTGGTGCTGCAATAGGTCTCATAACATGGTTCGTCTCAAAAACAAAATAATAAATTGAATATATAAAGACCTTTTTTTTATTGCCTAACACACACACTATTATGTCATCTGCAATTCAAAAATGCGAAAAAGGTTTTGTTGCAGTAAAAAAATGGATGAAACTCTTCAGTATTCATGAAAAATCTTACCAGCAAAAAGCTATTCGGTGGGCGATTCTCAAAGAATTAGGTTACTATGAGAAATCACCTGGAACATGCATTCCAACCGGTCAATCAGGATTAATCGCTGATGAAATGGGCCTTGGAAAAACCATCATGATGCTCGGAACATGGGTTGGAAATTTCAAAAAAAATACATTGATTGTTGTTCCATCTGCTCTTCTGAATCAGTGGGATGCACTCATTTATAAATGGCTCGGTTTTCAGCCATTTGTTTTCAAAGGTCAAGCAACAAAAACACCAATTGAAGAAATAAAAAAACATTACATTGTTCTAACAACTTATGGTATGGTTTCAACAAGGAAAAATGCTAAAATTGTGAGAGCCGGTGAACTTCCAAAAAAATGGACATCCCCATTGTGGGATATCAAATGGGACCGCATCATGTATGATGAAGCGCATCATTTGAGAAATGAAAAAAGCAATAAACATAAAGGTGCGGCTAAATTACAAAGTGATTGTCAATGGTTTATGACTGGAACACCGATTCAAAATTCAGAAAAAGATTTAATTTCACTCTGCAAATTGATTGGAGTGTGGGATGAAATGCGTGAAAATCCAGAAAATGTCGTTGATGTTTTGAAACCTTATGTGATGATGAGGTCAAAGAAAGATGTAGGATTAAAATTAAAACCATTTGAAGAACAAACAATTAGAATTATTGATTATGATTCAAAAGAAGAGAAGGCTTTGCTTCGTGAAATTCATTCGAAATTGGGATTTACAAATGTTACCGTTGAAAATGTAAATGAAGTTATGAGATTTTTAGGTGGTGAATCGCAATTACCAATGTTAACCAGAGCTCGCCAAGCATGCGTTTATCCGGGAATTATCACTGATTACCTTGACAATTTAAAATCTATGGGAACAATTCCCACGAAATTCGAAAATTTAAAAAATAAGACAAATACAAAGATTCGCATGATTTGCGAACAAATTGTAAAAGAGAAAAAAGAAGGTCATAATTCTCTCGTGTTTTGTCATTATGTTCAAGAAATGGAAATTATAAATAAAACATTAAAAGAAAAATACAATCTCGAAGTGAAAATGTTAAATGGGAAAACATCTTCAAAAGACCGAAAAATAATTCCCACATTAACACCCGATGTATTGATGGTTCAAGTGCAGAGTTGTTGTGAAGGATTAAACTTGCAACAATTCTCTTCGGTGTTTTTTACAAGCCCCCATTGGAACCCAGCCGTTGAAGACCAGGCAATTGCCCGTGCTCACAGAATTGGTCAAAAAAAAAGAGTGAAAGTTTATAAATACATTACAGCTGGATTAGGTGCCAAAGATAACGGCCTTGATTCTGGGACAATGAGTTTAGACCAATATTGTATGCAAGTTCAGGACAAAAAACGCGAATCTATGAAGCAATTCCAAAAGGATAACAAACGTGTTTGTATGCCAGAATAATTTGCAAATTATAAATTGAATATTTTTTTTAATACAAAGAACTCATTAAAAAATTCAAAATGTTCAGTAAAAAATCAATCTTTTATTCCATGGTTTTTGTTACCTTTTTCGGGTTCTTTGTTGCTAAAGTAGCAGCAGAAGAGGACGATGATGACCTTGTTGGGGAAATTTTAGCAGATTTAATGATTGGCGTGGGAATTGCCATTTGTGAAGAATTTGTAATATGTAAATCAATCATCCTTGTCGCTGGTTTTATTGGTTTCATTGTATTTATTATTGGAGTATGCGTTGGCGATGTCAATTGTTCAGACATTTGTAATGGTAGAAATGCTAGACGCGGTTTTACCGTTGGTGCTGGCTATGGTGTGGGTCGTGCTTTTCGCGGCAGAGTTTAAATAAATTGAAAAAAAATTTGTACTATATATTTTTTTTTCATAAAAATGGCATCTCTATTACTTGACAAACTTGAAGCTTTAAAATCAAATGAAATTAAACTCAAAGAAGAACGTAGTGTTCTTGAAGAAGAACTGGAAAAAAAGAGAAGACTGAAAATGGAGGCAACTTTGACAAAATTGGAAGTTCAGGTTGATGACCTTGATAATGATTGGTGGCCAACCAAAAACAAATGTAGAGCTTCCAAAATTGCGTTATGCTATATAAATTCCAATAATAAAAATAAAATTGTCCCTTTATTCAGAACAATGATTGGAATAATGGCCAAACAACAAAGAGATATAGATGAATTAAAAAATAGGATTTGAATATTTCAAAAAATAGGGTTTGAATATTTTCAAAAAATAGTTGAAAATATTAAATTGAATTTTTTTTTATGCAAGGGCTTATAAGTATTCCCAATAAAAACTTTATAAACTTTATAAACTTTTAAAACTTTTAAAAAAATTTAAATGTCTCCTACTAATTTTACCTCGAGAAGTGATGCCAGAACAATTGCAATGTTGCGAAGAAAACTTGCTGCATCAGAAGCTTGTTTGAACCATTATAAAAATAGTCTTATTGTAATGCGTGAATTTGTTGAAGATACGGATACTACTGACGAAGAGGATGTCGTTCTTTCAAACAATTTCATTATTACACAATGCAATCAATTGCTTTCAACCAATGTTAATAATATTTATGAATTAAATGAAGAATCCAATTCCGTGGAAAATGCTATTGATTTGGTTGATGAAACTGATGATGAAATGCCACCTTTGATGAGTTGTTCAGATGAAGAAAGCGATGCAGAAATGGATGAAGAAACCGATGAAGAAACCGATGAAGAAACCGATGAAGAAACCGATGAAGAAACGGATGCAGAAAGCGATGAAGAACCCGACGTAGAAAGCGATGAAGAAACCGATATAGAAATGGATGATGGTGTAGATTATGAAAATCTTGTTGATTATATAAATAATTATAGCATGATAACAATCAATGCCATCGAATACTTTCTCGACGATTATAATTATTCAGGTCATCAAAATTTATTGATGGTGTATAGTAGCAATGGTGACTTGGAACCAGTTGGAACATTCAATGGTCATACAATTATATATGAATCATTTGGATATAATTATATTGATGACCCAGGTATTATTTCAATCCAACTCCCAATACAGGTCTAAAATAATGTGTAAATAATGTGTAAATAATGTGTAAATAATGTAAATAATATGTAAAATAATGTGTAAAATAATGTGTAAAATAATGTGTAAAATAATGTAAATAATTAAATTGATTTTTTTTGTTTCATTTTTTCATCATGTTATATATTTATTAAAATGCAAATGACGACTCTTGAACTTATTGGTATTTGGTTAATATTGTTCAGTTTTTTGAAAAATATTAATAATTGGCAGAAAAATTTGTTTAGTACAATTTTAATTTCTATTTCAGCTTATCAATTTTTGAAAAAAATTGATAAATATAAAGATTTTAATTCATTTTCAGCTGGTAGTCCATTATGCAGCGTTTCTCCCAATGAAAGAAGTGTTTGTATTTATTATGATGCTGTATTTGTTTATATTATTGGACAATTTTTATGGGCTTATAATGCTCTTTCAAAATTTTCTACAATTATCCCAGGAATAAAAGATATGGTGTATTATGCAATCCATACAATTCCTTTTATAGGGATATTTACTGGACAAACATATAACTGGGACTTAAATATTCAATTGAAAACCGATATTGTTTTAATTATCATTTGTGTTTTAAACCGTGATTTGGAATTATTTACATGGCTTGGTTTCGTCGATTCATCTAGATTTAAACAATTTGACCGCAGCAACTTTTGTTGTGTGTGTGAAAATATTGAAAACCAAAGTAATATTTTATCAACCGATAGTGACCCGGATAGTGACCCGGATAGTGATGCCGCTAGTGATGCCGATAGTGATGCCGCTAGTGATGCCGATAGTGATGCCGATAGTGATGCCAATAGTGATGCCAATAGTGATGCCGATAGTAAAGTTTTTCGAAAACATTATAACACGCGGTCAAGAAAGAGACATTTAAACAAAATAAGTGATTAAAAGATTAAAGTTATTAAAAGATTAAACAAAATTATAAATTGAAAATATATTTTTTTATTAGTTATAATAGCACTATTAAATATGGCAGAAACATTATTTTATCACCAAGTTAATGCTTACATCAACTGGCTTGTTATTATGGCTCTAATAATTTATGGTGTTCAAATAATATGCATTACACTGATGACTACTTTTATAGAAATAAGAAATAAAATTTTAAGAAATTATTACTACAATCAAAATTCTTCAAAACATGACGATGGGTATGAAACACATGAAGATTTAGTTTATGATAGAGATAAATGAATTACTTCTTCCAACAATATATATATTCGGAACCTCGTCTTCCATCTTTTTTAACAGAACTGCCTATTCGTTTTGTAATAACATATAGTTCTTTTTTATCCGCCTTTTTCCACAATTTTTTTATTTTTTCATACATGTTATCCGGTATATTCAAACAAATAAATTTTCCTTTTGGTAAGTATTTATATGCTGATTTTAAAGTTGGAATCATAAACTTTGTATAGAATTCTGGCGCTGTGTTTTTATTTATTAAATTTGCTGATGATGGTTGTTTTATTTTTTCAGTGCCTTCATAATTTGTCATGCCTTCATATACTTCTAAATATTCATATGGTGGCGAAGTGAAAACAAAATCATATCTTGGTAATTTACTAAAATCTACCTTTTCTGCTTCTTTAAATATCATCTTTATTTTGCTTTTTGTATATGGTTTTATTGCTGACTTTATTTTTTTATATCCGTTTTCTAATTTCTTATTGGAATCGATTCCAATATAATTTATGTCAAGTGCTGCGGCTGCTATCATTCTAGCCCCCCATCCCGCAGTGAAATCCAATACACTTTTAGCTTTGTATTTTTTAAAAATATTAAGCGCCGCTGCCGGACGCATTGTATTAATAGTCCCCCATTGCATTGAAATACTTCTTTGCAGTGATATTGTGGGGCCGGGGTTAACATTTTTATTATCTATATCATATTGCTGAAGTCTTTTTGCAAACTGTATCATTTTTTTCCTTGCTTTTGGATTCTTCCATCTTTCTAAATTGGATTTTCCGCGATATTTTGTTTTTACGCGAAGTGCTTCGGTGCCATAATTTACTGTTATATTACCTGTTAATGACTTTGAACTAATATCTATCGCAGCTTTTAATTTTTTGAAACTGTCGATTGCTTGTTTTTTTGTATGATTTCTATATGGATAATTAGTATCGGAATATTTTCTATTATCTGGTTTTATTCTTAATTTTTTTGTTTTGTTTTTTGTTTTGTTTTTTGTTTTGTTTTTTGTTTTGTTTTTTTTGATTTTTGTTTTGTTTTTTGTTTTGTTTTTTTTGATTTTTGTTTTGTTTTTTGTTTTATGTTTTATGTTCACCATTAAAATAACTTTATATTATTATATTACAAGGTCAATATAAAATTGATTTTTAATTTTGTCTTTAACGTTTAAACTATTACACAATGACGTCACATGAGACGAAAAAACTGGAAAAATTAATTGGTCTTTGCGTGGAACCAAAGAGGAAAAAGTATAAAAAACAAAAAAAGGATGAACCAGTATATGTTTGTTGTATATGCCACGAAATAGCAACTGAAGGTGAACCCGGTGAAATGACTACGAAATTTATCAATTGCAAGCTTGCTTATTTAACAGATGGTAAACAAAAACGACACAAGGATAATGATAAGGCTATTTGTAAAGTTTGTCGTTCTAAATTAAAAGAACAGCAAGGTAAATTTCCAAATAGGAATATGAAAAATCAACATTGTCCTTTTTGCAGAAGCCACGACCCTTTGGCGAAACCACCCGCTTTATGTAGAATGCCGCGGAAAAAGAAATCTTTTATCGAAGCAAAAAAATCAAAAATTAAAAAATTAGAAAAAGAATTAAAAAAGGAGAAAAAGCGAAGAAAACAATTGTTTGGGTATTTTTATGAAGATGAAATAATGATTCAAAAAAAATTTAGACCTTTAAAAATATATAGAGAAAGAGAAGAAATGAAAAAAGAAAGAATTCATTACAATAAAATTCGTTTGCCACAAAGACGTAATTAATAATATATATATATATATGAATGATGTTTTAATAAAAAATGATGTTTTAATAAAAAATTTAATAAAAAATGAGAAATTGTCAACAGGATGCACATCGTTATATGAAAAATCTACTTTAGACACTTCGTCAAATAAGTTTTGCAGTGGCCTTTTATCTTATAAAAGACCAGATTCACCCCGAGATTTTTCTTTTGGGGATTTTGATAGAGAAGTGAAAAATAATGACAATAATCATCAATATTTATATAAAAAAAGTAGCCTTCGAAAATATCTGGTGGGTGGTATAACAGAGGAAAGCAGTATTTTACCCAATGATGGTGATAATGATTGTTTAATATGTTATGATGAAAGGGGGATGGCCCCAATTGTTTCTTGCAGTCTTTGTTTAAAATTTGTTCATTATAAATGCTATAAAAAATTTACAAAAAAAAATAAATTTTATACTATGAAATGCGTTCAATGTGGGACGCGAAGTTTGCAATTTACTAAAAAATGTTGGCAAAGTTGGTGTTGCTTTTAATTTATCTTTTAAATTTTTTTTGACGTTCTTCTGCTTTTTTTGCAAATAATTCGCGACGCTTTATTTTATTGGTAGGTTTTTCTCTTTCTTCTTTTTCTTTTTCTTCTTCTTTTTTTGTTTCTTCATTCATTGCTTCTTCTATGTCTTGTTGGGCTTTTAAAGTATCAATAATGTTTCCATATGCAAATTCCCAAGTAATATTATTTTTAAAAATCCAACCTTCCAAATTAATTTGAAGGAGCATGTTAAATTTTTCTATATTAATAGATTCCGGTTTTAGTTCATTGCACCATATCATAAACTCATATTTATTTTCTTCTGTTATGTATTCGGGTGATTCCATATTTTTATATATTTTTATATATTTTTATATATTTTTATATATTTTTTACTAAAAAAATATATAAAAATATGGAATCAATTTATATATGCAAATTTATGCCAATTAATATTGCAAAACAATTATATCTTCAAAAAATAAATGCTGTAAAAAATATAAAATATAATGGTTATCCTGATTTTTTAAAAGACAACTGTTTGATTTGTAAAGTAATTCTTGGAGAGAATTATCATAAAAAAGATTACGGTAATTTTTGTAGTTCTTGTCATTATGCTTCAGGTGGTGTTGAAGATTATCACCATGATATGTTTTAATGTTAAAATTTTTCAAAGAAAAAATTTTAAAACATTAAATTGATTTTTACATTAATTTATATTATTTAATGTAAAAATATATAATTTAATAAAAAAGCTTAAGAACAAAACAAGAAATTTAGTATAATGACTACAAAAATGAATCCAATGACATATTCCCCTTTATTTCATAATAATACTGTAAATATTAACGATGTTTGGTTTGAATCACACAAATCATTACTTCAACAATTGTGCGTTCAACTCGGACATTCTGATAAAATTTCTGATATGATGGAAAAGTTTTTAGGTCAAAAGTTGAAAATGAAAGCATTCAAAGACCCCAACAAACCAAAGAGAGCGCGTTCTGCATACTTTTACTTTTGCGACGATGAAAGAGGAGGTGTAATTAAAAAACATAGAACCGCCGCTAAAAAGAAAGAAAAGAAAGGTGGTGATGGTAAAATTAATATGGGTGATGTTGCAAAAGAGGTTGCGCAAATCTGGAAAACCGTTACTGAAGAAAATAAAAAAAAGTATCTGGATTTGGCTGAAAAGGATAAACAAAGATATAATTCTGAAATGTCGGCTTTCAATGAAAAAAATGGCAATTAGAACTTTTGGAAAAGTTCGACAAAACAGAACTTTTGGAAAAGTTCGACAAAACTAAAAAATTATATATTTTTTAATAAGTTTTTATTAAAAAATAAAAAACTTATTAAAAAATAAAAATATAAAATTTTGTTTGTTTATATTATTAAAGAATATGTCTGAATTGGCTGATATTGAACAAAAATTTCAATTTGGCACCTCTGCTAAATTTGATTTTGACATAAGAAATTACGATATTAATGACATGATGAATATATTAAATATTAGTGGCGACCCAAGTAAATTAAATTATTTTTCTGTTAAAAAAAAGACAAATAATGTTATTCAAAAATTACGTGAAGATGAAAATCTCTCTAGTGAGATGAAAGATAAGTTTGAAAGTTTTTTAAAAGCTCTCGAATTTTTTTTAATTTATAAATACAATGTCAAAGTTGATAATTATGTGATGGATAAAAAAAAGATAGACCCGAGTAAATTATTAGCCAATGTTAAAGTCAATGATGGTAGAGGTGGCGGTGGTGGCGGTGGTGGCGGTGGTGGCGGTGGTGGCGGTGGTGGCGGGGAAATGGTATCTGTTAATACATATAGAAGAAATATTGTAAAAAGACAATTAAGTTTTGATACCAAGTTTAGGCCAAATTATTTCAAGTCTTCGCCAGCTAATTTTAAAATGGTTTTAGCAACACCACTCAAAAATGTCATTGCCATGAGACTCATTTCACTTGAGTTTCCAAATGTTGTTTATGATATTGATGCTACTTTAGGAACCAATGAGTTTTCTGTTATTTATCACCCAGATAATGATACTGATTTCGGTAGTGTTGGGAATGATGTGCTCACCAGTGCTGGATATACAGCAGCGGAAGAGAGGAGAGTAAAATATGATATAAAAAAAGTTGGTCGCAAAGTTGGTGGTGTTGGTGGACAAACAGGACCTGATACGGGGGCGTTTGGCTCGACAGGCGATGGTGATACTACTTTGGGTTGGGAAGCAAAATATAAACTTCCATCTGGCAATTACCAATCAAATACTATAACCGCCGCTTTAAATAATTTTATTATTGATGACAAAATTGTGTTTAGTATTGATACAAAAACCGGTCGCACCATTATTAGTACTGATATTTCAGGTTCTGGTATTGCAGGTGATTTAGATGCTGATGCAACGTTTGACTTGGATTTCACTAACACAGTTGAACCGAATATACCAATGACTAAAAATCTAGGTTGGAAACTTGGTTTCAGACAATTGAAATATTCGGGGTCGACTACTTATATTAGTGAGGCACCTATTGATTTGGGTGGTCAAAAAGTATTGTTTTTCTGCATTGATGATTATAGAACAAATGTTTGTGAAAACGTTAGCATTGTCTATGAAAACTCTTTTATGAATAGGAATATTATGGCACGAATACCATTGCGACAAGGTAAATTTGTAGTTGTATACGATGATGGTTCAGATAATATTCGAAAAAGTAGAGAATATTTCGGTCCTGTTAAAATAGATAAATTGCATTTTACTTTGATGGATGAATATGGTATTGAAGTAAGACAAGGATATAGTGATTTCTCTTTTGGGTTAGAATTCGATATATTATATGAAAAGTAAGATATATGAATAATATGGATACTAATTTGGATAATGAGAGTGTTACTAATGGTGTAAATAAATATGGAAGAATTTTTAAGATAAATTACGATGATGAATTTGAAAAATTTAATGGTGGTTCCTGTTGTGTTTCAGGTGGTGATTGGTATTGTTTAAATAATAATGGTGATAAAATGGAAGTAAAAAAAGATGAATTAAATATTTATCATTTAGAATGTTTGGAAATATTGTCTCTGGAAAATTGGAATAAATGTTTTCGTTTAAATAAAGTGCGTAAAATTATTGATATAAATTACCCATATTTCGGTGAGATTTGCTGTGATTTGCAGAAATCTTTAAAGGGAACATTGAATTTTACAGGCAATAGTTTTACAAATGAACCTCTTATCCCTGGTGATTTAGAAACTTACTATTTTCAATATATGGCGCAACAATTATTTGGTTCTCATGTTGCTTTCCATGGTTTCCAAAATTTAGCAGAAATAAAAAAAAAAATTTCATATATCCCAAAACAGATTATTAAGGTTCTTCAGGAGAGAAAAATACTTAAGGAATTTTATAAAATATTTGAATCGCGTAAAAATTTAGAAAATAATTTGGAAAATAATTTAGAAAATAATTTATTTGAAAAGGGTGATGTTTTAGAGGTTTCTATTTTTTTTAAAAAACCGGAATTAGACATACATTCACCAAGTGAAAATTTAGCAAATAATTTTAAATCTATTAAAAATAAATTTTTCATTAAAGATAGTTTGTGGAAGATTTATTTTATCTTACTATAAACAAACTTTTGGGAAAAGTTTAACAAAAAGTTTGTTTTGATAAACTTTTTTTAAAAGTTTGTAATAAAAAATTATATTTACTATTATTATAATATGCCATCAGTAAATTTACAAATTCCTTTACTTTTTGATATTTCCGCCGGAGGTATTGTTTATGGTGAAACTGAAGCTAATGTTGATGTTTTTGATTCTCATTTAGCTTTTACAATGACTGCAAACGCAAATTACGACCTGGTAGCCGCATTTAAATCCCTTATGTATGCAGACGCCTCTGAAAATGACTTATCCGGTGTTTTGTTTTATTCCACCGACTCTAGTTTAAGCACCACCATGGGTGACACCATACAAGGTGCTATTTTAGGTCAAACCTCTAAATTGCTTATGCGTTCAGGTACCACATATGAGGCCAACGATAACACCGCTATTGGCACAGCATACATGGCCCCGGGCATTCCTCTACCAAATTATTCGGTTGATACATACGTAGGTTCTGGACAGGTAACACAAAATCGTGTGGCTGGTGATTACTATACTCAAAGTCTTACTGATAGCGGTGGCACAAATTTTGGACGTGTCTTGATTCGTCTTATGGCTACACACCTTATGGGACACCCTTTTGCACAATCCTTCATTGCCAATGAAGAAGATATCATTGCCGATATTTCCAACACAGATTTATCGACTACACTTAATGCCAATTTATTGAAAGGTGATAAAATTTCAGGCGATGGGACAAGTGCCAATATTCCCACATGTGCAACAGGCGCCACTGCTTTAAAGGATATTGGTATCAATAACGGTTTATTGCAAGCAATGTACGAAACTCTTTTAGGCACAGTTCCTGAAAGATTCGATTTATCAGGTAATGTAAACGGTACAGACGTTTCTGGGGCTGATTTAGATTCAACCCTATGTCGACCCATTGCGCTACCATTTGAATCAGGGGATACAATCTCGTTTTATTTCAGACCCCACGTTAGATTATCTGTTAACGCAGATATTGCCGCCGCGGGTGTGTACGGTTCTGATTTGAGTGGTGTCGGTCTCGGTGGTGCTTCTACTACAGCTGTTACTGCTAAAGAGTTGTTCTTCCAACCAAGACATCGATGGATTTCTTACCGGGCAAGTCCGGCGTCGTCGCCCAAGGATTCTGGTTCAACAACTGCACCGACCGCAGCAGAGGACCACATCGATACTTACCTCAACGCATCTGGAATGGGTGCTAGTGGACTGGCTATGACTGGAACTAACTTGGTTGAAAATGTTGGTGGTATTGGTGCATGCGAATTCGACGCACATGTCTGGAAAATTACTTTAACCATGTAGATTTCATATAACTTTTAATTAATATTATTAATAATTTAATATTATTAATAATAATTTAATACATAATATTAAATTATTAATAATATGTATTAATGGTAAATTTAAATATACCCTTACTTTTTGATATATCAGCAGGTGGTATTATTTTTGGGCAGGCCACCTCCACAGTCGATGTTTTTGATTCTCATTTAAAATTCCAATTATATGGTGATTCAAGCGCCGGTTTAATTGATGAATTTAAAAAAATTTTATATGGTGATGCCGCCGAAAACGACGCTAGTGGTGTTCTTTTTTATACAAGTGATAATACTGATATTGCAAACACTCTGGCAAATATTATTTCAAGTAAAATTTTAGGAGAAAATTCCAAATTAATACAACCGTCTGAACAAACAACAGATGGTTCAGGAAACGTTGTTGATAATTTTACAGTTAAGTATAAACCACCCGGTATCCCGCTGCCAAATTATTCCGCCAACTTTGATGCTTTGGGGAGAAGCGATGGTCCTAATCCTACAAATAATACAGGTTATGATGTAACTGGACAAAATTACTATACAGCAGGTATAACAGACGGTACGGGTACCTCATTTGGTAGAACTCTTATACGATTACTATCCACACATCTTATGGGGCATCCGTTTGCTCAAGGATTTTTAGCAAATGAAGCTGAAATAATTAGAGATATTTCTAATGCAAATACTGGCGACCAACTTAAGGATACCTTATTGAAAAATAACCCAGATTTATATTCTGCACATGGTAGTGGCGATGCAGGAAAAGTTGACATTAGCAGTGTTAATATCATTACAGAACATGCTTCTAATAACGAATATGACATTTTTGAACCAACCCTTAAAACAAAAGGTATACGAAATTCTCTATTGCAATCATTATATGATGGATTATTGGCATCAGATACATCAAGATTTGATATGTCGATGAATGATGTTGGTTTAGGGTTAACCAACTATGATTTATCGGGTGGCGATGATTTTGATATGGGTAATTTTGATTCAAGTTATAATATTCCTAGAAGATTACCATTTAGAACTGGCGATACATTATCGTTTTACTTTAGACCAAGGGTGAAACTAAATACTGATTCGAATGTCTCCGATTATACTGGTCAAATTTATTACGGTAACCAGGACTTGAGTGGTGTTGGACAGGGTAATCATTATTTAAGCACGCCATCCAAGATTCAAGAAATGTTTTATCAACCTCGACATAGATGGATTGCACATCAAAATGCTGCGAAGGTTTACCAGTCTTCCGCCACTGCTGAAAACTTGGTTTCCGGTAATGGATATGATACATATGCTGGTGGAGTAGGTGATACTGTTCCAAATGTTCTTATGACCGGAACCGACTTACATCGTGATATGTCTATTGATGGTTCCACATTGGGCAATGGAGATAGCACTATGTTTGATGGTCACGTCTGGCGAATTAAGATTCAACTTTAAGGGGTAAGGGGAAACCCCTTATGAACCCCATATTTTATATATTTATGTTGGCTCTGCCAACATAAATATATAAATTAAATATAAATGAATTCAATGTTTACAAAGAGTTTCGAACCTTTATCTCAAAGTGAAAGAATAAAGAATAAAAGAAATAAAGCTATTTTCCAAAGTGTATCCAACTCAAATGATGTTTGTTTAGATAAAAATGGTAACATTAAGAATGCCAAGAATTACGAAAGCTTCATGAATACCGTAAATGGTTTTTATGAATGCAAAAGAAATGACATTTCAAATAATAGAGATTGTTTTAATACATATTTGGATAATGGAACCGATAATTTCAGCGTTTCTACTTTTCAAGATGCCCAAAGTAATTTTGTTGATTTTCAATTATATGATGAAAATGGAGATGATGCTTCCATTGGAAGAAAAAACGTAAAGTCAAACCCCGATGGAACAAACAGTTTTCATACAAGTTTGGGTTCTGGCTCCAAGGCTAATATTGGTATTAATACTGCTGCTAACATAACTTATCCCTATGAAAAACCCGGATTATGTTCTAATTATGTTTTGCAAAAAGTCTCTTATTTTGACCCTTCAGGTAATTTTGGGAAACATTTTGCAAAAGACATTAAGAAGTATTTCCCTCTTACAAAAATAGGAAATAATTAATATTTTTTATATTTTTTTTTATTTTTTTATATTTTTTATATTTTTTTATATTTTTTTATATTTTTTTATATTTTTTTATATTTTTTTATATTTTTTTATAAAAAATATAAAAAAATATAAAAAAATATAAAAAAATATAAAAAAATATTAATAAAAGTATAAAATATATAATGGTTAATAAAGCACTGTTAATCGGTATCAATTATTTAACTAGCAATAAATATAGATTAAGTTCACCCATAAATGATATTAATATTATGAAAGATTTTTTAATAAATTATTTAAATTATCAAGAAGAAGATATTATTATATTAAGTGATTCACCAAAGATAAAAGAAAATGCCAGTTTTTTTAATATTATAAAACATATTAAATTACTTGGAGAAGATTTAACAGCACAAGATTTCTTATTTATGTATTTTAGCGGTCATGGTGGAAGTATTGTCGATAGCAATGGTGATGAGGCAGATAGAAAAGATGAAATGTTTTTACCACAAGATTGGCAAGTAAGCTATATTTCTGATGATTTGTTTCATTCTTTAATAAAAGATTACAAAAGTAAATTATTTATTATGTTTGATTGTTGCAATTCTGGAACTATGTGTGATTTGAAATTTTCATATAATATAAAAGATTACACATCTATTGATTATTTAAAAAAGAGTAATGATGACATGGCTGAAATTATTTGTATTTCATCCTGTGGTGAAAACGCTAACACATTTGAAAAATATATTACTAAAAATTTAATTAATACAGATGAAAATAAATTTTATGGTGAATTTACTATTTTTTTCCTTCATATTTTGAAATCTTATTTAGAAGAAAATTTGTCATTTGATAAATTTACATATGAAGATTTAATAAAATTAATGCATCATTATATTCATCCTCTACCAAGCGACAATGATTTGTCTGTCGCGCAACAATTATTACATCAAAACAATTATAGTCGTAATTTGAAACCTTATTTAGGATTAAGTTATAAAGAATTAAAGAAAGAAACATTTTTTAGTAGTAGATGTAGTGAAGATGCTTTACGATATCAAGAAGAGGGTATTATTAATAGATTGAAAAAAAAAAATTATTCTTCACTTTCTTACAAAGTTTTAAGACAACACCGAAAAATTGATTTTTTAGAAAAAAAAAATAAAAAATTATTAGAAAATAATAACAAATATTTATCAATCATTAATCAAAGTAAAATGGCTAATAACTTTGGCATGATTATCAATTAGGGGGAGACCTCCTATGACCCCCAGTTTAGGGGGGAGACCCCCTATGACCCCCAGTTTAGGGGGGAGACCCCCTATGACCCCCAGTTTAGGGGGGAGACCCCCTATGACCCCCAGTTTAGGGGGGAGACCGCCAGTTTAAGTGGGGGGGGCATGGTTTTGGTTTTATTAATTTTTTTTTGATATTCATTTATTATAATATGATTACTGCTAATGTTTTTGGAAGTATTATGGGAGAAGGTATTAATAATAACGGTATTGTGCAAACCTTAACACAGAACGAAATTGATACAGGTGGATTTCAACCATTGGGTGCAATTAAATTACACAACACCACAAATGGCACTTCTGGTGGCGTTGTAAATATAGTTGTTGGTGGTGCATTCGGTGGTGGTGGTGGTGGCATTTCTTCTATTTTAGCTGATAAGTTAAGAGATATGCTCACAAATTATGTTAATCCATTTTCCGTTGATGATATTTCTGGCACCGTTCAAACAAATATTAATTCTACTCTTTACATTAATACTATTAATGATTTTAATGATTTTACCCCCCCTGTAAATACTAATCAAAATGACTGGGATGATGAACAACTTATTTCTTCTTTTGCCCTTTCGACTCTTGGTGTTATCAATCGTGGTTTATTATTGTATTTAGATAATGAAGATTTAAAAATCCAAGTTGCTATTATTGCAGATAGAATCCGAAATGAATTGGCACCAAAATTAGTAACGCAAAATACAGGTATTATGATTGATATTACAACATCTGCAAGTATTGACCTTCGTTATGTGTTTTATGTTGAAAAATATGGGCCCCCCATTGGTGGTATTTTTGACCCTATTAAATTGGCTGAATTTGTTTAATATTTTAAAAAACATTAAATTAAACAAAATTATTTAATTTATATATGAATTTTAGTAAAAAGGTAGATAATATTATTTATGAATTAAAAGATATTAATAAAATGTATTTTTCTCTCCAACATAAAAATAAAAAACTTTCAATAAAATTAAAAGAAAAAAAATATGATGGTGGCAATGGTGGCAATGGTGGCAATGGGAATAATATGAGCAGACCTATTGGGTATGGAACCACTGTTGATAATTTTATTGATACAAACGATTTTCCAGCTGCAGGTGCCTCCAGTGGTTCAAATATTAATTATTCGCATAATAGATGGACTACCAGTCTTCGGAGGCGGTGGTGATATTATTCAAAGATTCTTTTAATCTTATATTTTCTCTCTTTAAACTATTGATTTCTTCCATATAACTTTCGTTGTTGGTTACCCATCTTTCTGTTTTTTCACTATAGTTAATTTTTAACATATTGTAAAATGTATTTGGTGCTCTTTTAACTGTTTTTATGATATAATTAAATGTTTCTAATGTCATTGGGGTTTTTTTACTTGTTTTTTCTTCATTATAAATCTTTACTAGCTCTTTTGTTGCAATACCATTTGAATTCTGTTTTACAATTTGGTTCAGTCTATAATAGTTTACTTGATTGTTTTCAAGCCAATTAATTTCCATTGTATTCATATAATATTTTTTTTACAATTTATAAAGTAAATAAAATTTTTTCAATTTAAATTGATATTTTTTGTTATTTTAACTTTTTGCAAATAACAACCTTCTAAAAAGTTAAAAAATTTTTAAAAGTTAAAAAATTTTTAAAAGTTAAACTTCTAAAATGTCTACCAACCAAACTAACCAGGAAAACAATACAATTGTTGATTATGATAATTTTTCAGAAGAAGAATTGCTCGTAGCTGTTTCCAACTTGATTGATAATGTTGACCAAAGTGAAGCGCAACTAGGTGGTGCTGGTGGTGCTGATGGTGCTGATGGTGCTGGTGGTGCTGGTGGTGCTGATTTTGACGATGGTGCTGATGGTGCTGATGGTGCTGATGGTGCTGGTGGTGCTGGTGGTGCTGGTGGTGCTGATGGTGCTGATTTTGACGATGGTGCTGCTCTTGGTGCTGCTTTTGATGATGATGATGATGCTGATGGTGCTCTTGACTGTGACACTAATTTGGAAGAAAAATATTCTGAAGAAAATACATCTTCTTGTTCTGTTTGCTATAAAGATTTGACAGTTAATAATATTGTTAATACCATGTGTAATCATGTTTATTGCAAAACGTGTTTCTTTAAGTGGATGAAACAAGGTTATAATTGTCCAATGTGTAGAAGAAATTTCATTTCTATGGAACAATGGTATCAAGGTAACAGTGTAAATACGGAAATTGCAAATGAAACACGATTGTCGCAAAAATTGCAATTGGATAGTATTGTTATGTCAAAAGAATGTCGGAAACTGCAAAAGATTAATGATGAATTGTCATTTTGGAACAAACAAAAATTAAGACGACAAATAAGTTTGCGACAACAAATTGAATATTCTGAAGGTTATATTGTTGGTTTAAATGATAGTCAAACGTTGAATAAATATGACAGAAAAATTAATTTTGAGTCATCCTCGAATTCTCCATGGTTTCACGGATTCACGAAAGGAATGTTTAAATGTGCTGAAATGGACTTAAATAAGAGAAAAGATAGGGAAAAATTTGAAAGAAAATATGATTGTCAGGTGGAAGAAAATCAAAGCGATTCGTCTGATGTTTCAATGGAATCTTTTGAAAATTTAGATGAAACAAAATGTTCTTAATATATAAATGCATTATTATACAATTATTTTATTATTAATTATAATAATATATTTTTTATTGAAAAAACAAAAAAAGAATATAATTGAGGCACTCACAAATAATATCGAGGCTTTAACAAATAATGTGGATGTTGTTCTAATAGGTGATAGCATGCTGGAGAATAGCAATTATGTTCAACCCAACGACACTGTCGGTGCAAATATTAAAAATACACATAAAAAAACAACTGTTTTAGCAAAAGATGAGTCGCTTGTTAGTGATATAAAATCCCAATTAAATAATCTTCCAAAAAAATTAAATAATAAAAATACTTATGTTTTTTTATCCGTTGGTGGTAATGATTTATTGGAAATTTATAAATATCAAAATAATAATATTACTGATTTTTCTCATATAGATAATGTTTTTGCGAAATATAAACAACTGGCAAATTTTATTAAAAAAAAGTATAAGTTTAATATAGTTTTATTAACCATTTATTTTCCCCAAGATGCTATGTACTTAAAATTTCACGAAATAATTAAAAAATGGAATAAAAAATTATTGAAATTTTCAGAAAAAAATAACTTCAAATTTTTAGATGTTAGTAAAATACTAAATAAAAAAAAACATTTTACAAATGGTATTGAACCTTCCAGTGAAGGCAGTGAATTATTGGCAAACAGTATTACAAGTTTTTAGGTTTATTAATTTTTGGTGGGTTTAAAAGTTCATATTCTTTTTTTGTTTTTTCGCGAGTTTCTCTGTAAGAAATATACTTTGTAAGTCTTTTTCCTCGCCGTGTCTTCCAGAAATCTTGAAATTTATTTGGAATTAAATTTCCATTTAGACCATTCATATTAATATTAAAACAAATATTATATGGGTCGTGTTCTGTATCTGATGCAGGGTATAGAGTTTTTCTGATTTTTCTTTTTTTTTCATCATATGTTTGAATTACACAGATGTGGAATCTTTTTGTTTTATACTTTGGATTTGAGAAATAGAGTTTTCCTTCATGTTCCACTAGTTTCCAGTCTTTTTGACATTCTTCTCCAATAACGCTGTAAAAAGATTTTTTGTTTTGTTTATTTGTATTCATTTTATTAATATTAATAATATTAATAAAATTAATAAAATGAATATCAATTTAATTTTTAAAATAATTTCATTTGAAATGAATTTCTCAAAACTGTTGGTCTTGGTTGATTCCTTTTTTTATATACAACCTTGGTTTTTCTATCTTTTTTTTTAATGATGGTTTGCATATTTCCTTGTATTGTATTAATATTTACTGTTTCTTTCATAATTATAACTGATTGTTCTATTTTTTTTTCGTTTTCAACCATAAGTCTTGCAAGCTCTTTTTTATTTTCTTCTTCTTCGTCTATCCATTTTTGTAATTTTTTGGCTTCTGCTTTCGCTTTTGCGTCTGCTTTTGCATCTGCTTTCGCTTTTGCATCTGCTTTTGCATCTGCTTTCGCTTTTGCATCTGCTTTCGCTTTTGCGTCTGCTTTTGCATCTGCTTTTGCGTCTGCTTTCGCTTTTGCGTCTGCTTTTGCATCTGCTTTCGCTTTTGCATCTGCTTTCGCTTTTGCATCTGCTTTCGCTTTTGCATCTGCTTTCGCTTTTGCATCTGCTTTTGCATCTGCTTTCGCTTTTGCATCTGCTTTTGCATCTGCTTTCGCTTTTGCATCTGCTTTCGCTTTTGCATCTGCTTTCGCTTTTGCATCTGCTTTCGCTTTTGCGTCTGCTTTCGCTTTTGCGTCTGCTTTCGCTTTTGCATCTGCTTTCGCTTTTGCATCTGCTTTCGCTTTTGCTGCTTCTTTTTTGGTAGTTTTTTTGGTAGTTTTTTTGGTAGTTTTTTTGGTATCCCCATCGACTTGTTCTATTTCTTTAACATCTAATTCAACATTTTCACTCATATAAAATATATAATTATTTTATTAATTTAACAATACTATTTTTTCTTTTGTATCTTTATCTATAAATACTTTAATAAAAGGCCACATGATATTAATAAATTTTAAATTTCCATATAAAAAACATAGTTCCAATGTATCATTATATTTAACTTTAAAATTATTAAAAACGATTTTTATAAATTTTCTGCTAAAGTTTTTTTGTGTAATATCAGATAAATCTAAAAATATAAACGCTTTTTTTACATTGCTATATTTTTTACTAATATTAAATGCTAGTTCTGTTTTTTCTTCTATTTTTTTTAAATAAAAATCATAATTTTTCATTTTAACAAAATATTTAATTTCTATATGCACGATACCATATATAGAATTATTGAATTTAAATTTCTTTATATTCATCAAATTATATAAACGTAATTCTTCTTGTGTTTTTATTTTAAGTTTTTCTTCTTTGAAATTATTGTTTTCTATTAAATTTTTTTTTAAATTTAAAGCCGTAAAATTTACTTTTTTAAAAATTTTTTTTATATCGTCTCTTGTATTTCTTTGAGTATTTTCATGTGTATGAGTATTTCTTTGAGTATTTTCATGTGTATTATTATTTTCATGTGTATTATTATTTTCATGCGTATTTTCAATAATACTCATTATTATAAAAAGTTATATATTTTATAATAATATTGTTTAAGTAATAATGTTTTTTAATAATTTTTGACATCGTCCTTTAAATCTTCAACATCTTCTCCACCCTCTTCAATATCTTCCTCAACATCTTTCTTTGTGTTTTTTGAACTTGTTTCTTTATCTTCTTCAAATGATGTGCTTTTTTCTAATTCATCTACGTCTATTTCTGTAACAAAAAGAAATGATAAACCAAAAAATGTTGTTATGTCAAAAAAAAATCCGGTTTCACTCCAGCAAAGGAATGCAAAATATTTACCAAATCCAGCAAACCACTCATATAAAGGTGAAAACATTAAAAATGGAACAGCTAAAATATACGCCAATATATCTTTTAAAATAGTTGGTAAAATTCTAAATAATACTCTAAAAATAACGTCTATAACCCTATAAATGGTCTTAAAAGTTATTCTTATTATTTTAAATGAGTATTTTACTATTAATCTGTAAAATTTAAATATTAATGAAAAGGTTTTTTTAACATAAACATAATATTTACCCATTGCTTTCTTTAATAATTGCGAAATTGGGTCACGTAGTAAATTAACCCATAACCATTTTAAAGCTGTCATTATATGTCCTAAAAGTTTAAAAACAAAATAAACTGGTTTGCTTATTTTTATTTTACATGTTCCGTCGAAATATCCAGAATCTTTCATTTTTTTCATTTTATTTGTATAACCTTCTAAAATTGAAAAATCTTCATCTTCTGGTTTATTATTTTTTTTTTCTATTTTATCCAAATGTGCTTGTTTTGTATTCACAATACTGAATATTAATATTATCGATATTAATATTACTACCTTTCCTATTAATATTAATGTATTAAATATATTCATATATATATTTTTTATTTTATTTAAATTGTGTTTATTTTTTCTTGTGTTTATTTTTTCTTGTGTTTATTTTTTCTTGTGTTTATTTTTTCTTGTGTTTATTTTTTCTTGTGTTTATTTTTTCTTGTGTTTATTTTTTCTTGTGTTTATTTTTT
>Ga0206130_10000555_pt1 | contig 62440 bp, 69 predicted proteins | sample Helgoland_Spring_9_FD_148637 | JGI IMG/M metagenome (GOLD analysis project Ga0206130, IMG submission 148637) | Pelagic subsurface seawater microbial communities from Kabeltonne, Helgoland, North Sea - Helgoland_Spring_Bloom_20160512_1 | ecosystem: Environmental > Aquatic > Marine > Epipelagic ... | reverse complement strand
CGCGGCGGGCACGCCCTTGCCATAGACATAGCCCTGGATGTGGGTGCAGCCGAGCGCGCGGATCAGGTCGATCTCGTCCTGGATCTCGACGCCCTCCGCGGTGGTTTCCATCCCCAGCGTGTCGGCGAGCGTCACGATCGCCTTGATCAGCGCCGCGTTGCGATTGCCCGGCTGGGCCGCGCCGCGCACGAAGCTCTGGTCGATCTTGATCTTGTCGAACGGCGCGGTGCGCAGATAGCCGAGACTGGAATAGCCGGTGCCGAAATCGTCGAGCGCCAGCCGGACGCCGAGCCCCTTCAGCGATTTGAACATCTGGTCCGACGCACCGGTTTCGTCGAGGAACACCCCCTCCGTGATCTCCAGTTCGAGCCGGTCGGGGGCGAGCCCCGCATTGGAGAGCGCCGAGGCGACGAGCGCGGGCAGCGCCGGATTGGCGAACTGGATCGGGGACACGTTCACCGCGACGCGCACCCCGTCGGGCCATTGCGCGGCATCGGTACAGGCGGTGCGCAGGACCCATTCGCCCAATGGTTCGATCAGCCCGCAATCCTCCGCGACCGGAATGAAATCGCCCGGGGAGATCGGGCCGCGGGTCGGGTGATCCCAGCGCAGCAGCGCTTCATAGCCGATGATCCGCGCGTCGCTGGACAGCACGACCGGCTGGTAGACGAGGTGGAACCCGCCCGCCCCGATCGCGGTGCGCATGTCGTCTTCGAGCTGTTTGCGGTTGCGCGCGCCCTCCAGCATGCCGTCGGAGAAGAACCGATGCACCCCGCGCCCGTCCGCCTTGGCCGCATAAAGCGCCAGATCGGCGTTGCGGGTCAGCGTTTCGGCATCATTGCCGTGGAGCGGGGCGATGGCGACGCCGATCGAGCAGCCGATCGTCACGCTGGCGCCGCTGATGAAATAGGGCTGCGACAGCGATGCGATCAGGTTCTTGGCGAGTTCCGACAGCGCGTCGCGATGGTCGATGCCGGGGAGCAGCACCTGGAATTCGTCCCCGCCCAGCCGCCCGACCAGCCCGTCCGCGCCGACGACGCGCTGCAGCCGCTGCGCGACCTGGATCAACAGCATGTCGCCCGCCTGATGCCCCAGGGTGTCGTTGACGACCTTGAACCGGTCGAGGTCCATCAGGAAGAGCGAGGAGGGGCGATAGCCGCCGACCTGTTGCTGGAGCGTCTTTTCCAGGCTGATCCGCATCCGTTGCCGGTTCGCAAGGCCGGTGAGGCTGTCGAACAGCGCCAGCCGCGTGATCTCCGCCTCCGACTGTCGCATCGAGGTGAGGTCGGTGCCCGACCCGATGAACCCATGGAACCGGCCGAAATCATCGACCACGGGCCGCCCCGAAATCGACCACCAGCGCGCATCGGTGTCGTCGGCGGTCGCGCAGACCGAATAATCCGAAAACGACGTGCGGGACGACAAATGGAACGCCAGCGTCCGTTCGGTCCCGGGGGTCGCGCTGTCCATGCGAAACACGTCGGTCAGGATCGCGCCGATCGGGGCCGGACCCTGCTGGGCGAGTTCGGCGGCGACCTTTGCCGACAGATAGGTGATCCGTCCCTGGCGATCGGCTTCCCAGAACCAGCCGGTGCCGTGCGTTTCGAATTCGCCGATCATCTTGGCCGCCAGCCGACCGTCGCGCGCCTCGATCGCGTGATCGAGCGTGTTGCGATAATCCATCCGGGCCAGCCGGATCGAGGCGATCGCGGTGGCGGTGATGAAGCCGACGCCGACCAGGATCGCGATGATCGCCCCGCTGGACACCGCGAACATCGCGATCAGCCCGAGATAAAAGCCCATCGTTCCCGCCCGCACCGGGTGGACGCAATAGCCCGTCAGCGCGATCGCCGCGAGGCAGGCGACGAGCGTCGCCAGTTGCCACGGACCCGCGGGCAGCGCGACGGCATCCATCGTCAGCGCCATCAAGCTGGCGCCGATCGGGGTGACCGTCGCGACGACCGCGCGATTGCGCGGCACCGGCGTGACGTTCCTGAGCCCGCGCAGCCCGAGCAGCGCGAGCATGCCGATCGACAGGGTCAGCAACGTGGCGCCCCCGAGCACGAGATGCAGCATCGGCAGCGGCGCGTCGGTGATCGCGGCGATCGTGATCACCATGATGAACGCGATCAGGTGCCCGACGATCGCGACCGGCCAGATCGTCGCAAGGTTGCCGAGCCGCTTGGCGAGCGGGATCGTCGAATGATCGCCGTCGTCGTCGTCGACCAGGCCAAGCGCCACCAGGGCGTTGACGACGTGGTGAACGGATTCGATAGGCGCGCTGCGGCTGTTCATGAAGCGCGGACCCTAGCGTGCGATAGCTTGCTAAAATGCAAATAAAAGATCGTTAAACCAAGCTTGTGCAGTTTTCGGGGGGTGGGCGGGCCGGGCGGCGCCGAGGGCCACACCCATCGCGTTGACAGCCGCGTGTCGCGCCATCAAAGGCGGGTCATGGACCAACGCCAACCGAGACTCGTCTCGCTACGTCCCGACCTCGACCGGTTCGTCGCCGAGGGGGTCGCCACCGGCACGTATCGCGATGTCGACGATGCGATCGACCGGGCGCTGACGGCGCTGCACGCGGCGGGGGGATCGTCGGCTGCGGCGGCGAACCGCGGGGCCTGGCCCGCCGGTGGCGGCGCCTGCGCGGCGCTGGTCCGGTCGTTCGACTGGGCATCGACGTCGCTCGGGCCGATCGCAGGCTGGTCGCCGCAATTGACGACGACGGTCAGCAACGTCATCAATTCCCCCGTGCCCAAGGTGCTGATGTGGGGCCGCGACCATGTCATGATCTATAACAACGGATACAGCGTGATCGCCGCCGGGAACCATCCGCGCGCGTTCGGCGGGACCGTGGCGGGGATCTGGCCCGAAGTCTGGGACTATAATCGCGACGTGCTGGCGGCGGGATTTCGCGGCGAGGTGCGATCCGCGATCGGGGAATCGATGATCCTCCATCGCAACGGCGCGCCGGAGGAACTGATCCTCGATCTGTTCTACACCCCCGTCTATGATGCCGATGGCAGCGTCGGCGGCGTCCTGTGTACCGTGATCGACACGACCCAGCGTGCGCTGGCGGAACGTGCGCTGGAAGAGCGCGAGCTGGAATTGCGGACGATCACCGACGCGCTGCCGGTGCTGATTTCCTATATCGATCGCGATCATGTCTATCGGTTCGCGAACCGGTTCTACGAGGACTGGCTGGGGATCGCGGGCGATGAGGTCGTCGGGCGCCATGCGCGCGACGTGCTGGGCGCGGCGACCTATGAGGCACGACAGCCGATGATGGCGCGCGCGCTGGCGGGGGAGACGATCGTCACCGACGCGCTGATGCCGCATCGCGACGGCGTCGAGCGCAACGCCGAAATCCATTACATGCCGCGCATCGTGAAGGGCGCGGTCGTCGGTTTCCACGTGCTGGTGTTCGACATCCAGGACCGGGTCGATCGCGAGGCCGACCTGGCGCGGCAGGTGCGCCACCGGGCGCGGGCGGAAGACCAGCTGCGCCATCTGAACGACAATCTGGAGGCGCGCGTGGTCGAGGAGATCGCCGAGCGCCGCCGCGCCGAACAGGTGCTGATCCAGGCGCAGAAGATGGAGACGGTCGGCAAGCTGACCGGCGGCGTCGCGCATGATTTCAACAACCTGCTGCAGGTCGTGTCGGGCAATTTGCAGTTGCTGGCCAAGGACGTCGCCGGGAACGACCGCGCCGAGCGCCGGATCGCGAATGCGCTGTCGGGCGTGTCGCGGGGATCGAAACTGGCCGCACAGCTGCTGGCGTTCGGGCGGCGGCAGGCGCTGGAACCGCGCGTCGTCAACGCGACGCGGCTGGTGCGTGACATGGACGACATGCTGCGCCGGGCGATCGGCGAGGGTGTCGAGATCGAGACGATCGTCGCGGGCGGGCTGTGGAACAGCTTCATCGATCCTGCCCAGCTGGAAAATGCGATCCTGAACCTCGCGATCAACGCGCGCGATGCGATGGAGGGCACGGGGAAACTGACGATCGAGATCGGCAACGCCAGCCTGGACGATGCCTATGCGCAGGCGCACACCGAAGTGGTGCCGGGCCAATATGTCCAGCTGGCCGTGACCGACACCGGGTCGGGGATGACCCCCGACCTGATCGACCAGGTGTTCGAACCGTTTTTCTCGACCAAGGCGGAGGGCAAGGGATCGGGGCTGGGGCTGTCGATGGTCTATGGCTTCGTCAAGCAATCCGGCGGCCACGTCAAAATCTATTCGGAGCCGGGCGAGGGAACGACGATCAAGCTGTACCTGCCGCGATCGATGGCGGCGGAGGATGTCGAGGTGTCGGTCGACCTGGGGCCGATCACCGGGGGCACCGAAACGGTGCTGGTGGTCGAGGACGACGACGAGGTTCGCGCGACCGTCGTCGAGATATTGGGCGAACTGGGCTATCGCGTGCTGAAGGCGGTCGATGCGGGCAATGCGCTGAGCGTGATCGAAAGCGGGATCGCGATCGACGTATTGTTCACCGACGTCGTCATGCCCGGGCAATTGAAAAGCCCCGAACTCGCGCGGATGGCGAAGGAACGGCTGCCCGATCTGGCGGTGCTGTTCACGTCGGGCTACACCGAAAATTCGATCGTCCATGGCGGCAAGCTGGATACGGGCGTCGAGCTGTTGTCCAAACCCTATACGCGTGAAGCGCTGGCGCGGCGGCTGCGCCAGGTTATCGCGACCCAGGGCGCGGCGGCGCCGGTCGCGGCGGCGGCGGTAGCAGCGGACGCGGCGCGGCCCGCCCCCGCCCCCGCCCCCGCGATGCCCCGCGCCGATGGCGAGCGCACCGTCGTGCTGCTGGTCGAGGACGACGACCTGATCCGGGCGAGCACGTCGGAGATGCTGACCGGATCGGGCTATCTGGTCGTCGACGCCGCCTGTGCGGAGGATGCGCTGGTCGCGGTGCAGACGACCGGGATCGACGTGCTGGTGACCGACGTCAACCTGCCCGGGCTGACCGGGCCGGGGCTGGCGACGCAGGCGCGCGCGATCCTGCCGCAGGTCGGCATCGTGTTCGCGACCGGTGACGATCATGTCCCCGCCGCCGCGGACATCCCGCAGGCGACGGTGCTCGCCAAACCCTATTCGGCGGCGACGCTGCACCAGGCGATCGCGCAGGTCGCCGCGCGGCAGGCCGAGGCGGTGACGCCCGCGGCGGCGACAGACTTTGAGGCCGCACCGACGGTCGATGTCGACACCGGTGCCGCGCGGGTGCCGGAGTGAGCCGCGACCCGATAGCGCGCGACGGTTCGCGTCGGCGCGGGCATTTGTCATGCAACCGGCGGCCCCGTCCGGGGGTTGACGTATCGACCGACAGGCGAACAATACTGTCCTAATCCCACGACGACAAAGGCAGGCGACCATGGCCGACCAGAACGAACTTCCCCACGCAGCGAGTGCGGCCGGCGGCTGGGGATCGATGAAGGGCATGACCCGGGTTTTCGGCGAGGCCAAGCCGACGCCGGGGGTGCTCAAGACGCTGGGGCGGCTGAACAAGCCCAAGGGCGTGATGTGCGGATCGTGCGCCTGGCCCAAGCCCGCCAATTATTCGGCGTTCGAATTCTGCGAAAACGGCGCCAAGGCGACGATCTGGGAATTGACCAGCGAACGCTGCACGCCCGACTTCTGGCAGGAGGCGGCGCACACCGTCACCGCGCTGCGCGACTGGAAGGACCACGACCTGGAGATGACGGGGCGGCTGACGCACCCGTTGCGCTATGATGCCGCGACCGACCGTTATGTCGCGGTGAGCTGGGACGAGGCGTTCGCCGCGATCGGCGCGGCAATCGCACCGTTGCCGAAGGAAAGCGTCGTCTTCTACGCGAGCGGGCATGCCGGGCTGGAGGCATCGTATCTCTATGCGCTGCTGGCGCGGACGTTCGGCAACAACAACCTGCCGCAAAGTTCGAACATGTGCCACGAGACGACCTCGGTCGGGCTGACCAAGGTCATCGGATCGCCCGTCGGCACGATCGTGTGGGACGATCTGGCGGAGGCGGATGCGTTCTTCTTCTTCGGGCAGAATCCGGGGACGAACAGCCCGCGGTTCCTCCACCCGCTGAAGGATTGCAAGGATCGCGGCGGCAAGATCGTGACGTTCAACCCGGTCATCGAACAGGGCCTGGTGTCGTTCGTCGATCCGCAAAGCCCCAAGGCGATGCTGACCGGCAAGGAGACCAAGATTTCCGACCAATATCACCAGCTGAAGGCGGGCGGCGATGTCGCGGTGCTGCTGGGCCTGTGCAAATGCGTCGTCGAGGCGGACGACGCGGCCAGGGCGGCGGGCAAGGCCGAGGTGATCGACCATAAATTCGTCGCGCAGCACACGACCGGGTTCGACGACTTCATCGAATCATGCCGGACGGCGAGCTGGGCGGAGATCGAGCAGGAATCGGGGCTGACCGAGGCGGCGCTGCGCGATGCGGCGGCGGTCTATATCGCCGCGGAAAAGGTGATCGGCGTCTATGGGATGGGGCTGACCCAGCATACGCACGGCGCGCTGAACATCGCGATGCTGGTCAACCTGTTGCTGCTGCGCGGCAATATCGGGCGACCGGGCGCGGGCTGTTGCCCGGTGCGCGGCCACAGCAACGTCCAGGGGCAGCGGACGGTCGGGATCGCCGAAAAGGTGAAATTGGTGCCCGTCGACAAGCTGAAGGAGTTGTTCGGGTTCGACACGCCGACCAAGGATGGCGTCAACATCGTCGAGGCGGTCGAGGGGCTGTTCGACGGCAGCGTCAAGGCGTTCGTGTCGCTGGGCGGCAATCTGGTCCGCGCGGTACCCGATCAGGGGCGGATGGAGGCGGCCTGGGCGGCGCAGGAGCTGACCGTGATGGTGTCGACCAAGCTCAACCGCAGCCATTTGTTCCCCGGCAAACAGGCCTATATCCTGCCGTGCCTGGGCCGGTTCGAAGAGGATGAACAGGCGAGCGGCAACCGGACGATCACGACCGAAGACAGTTTTTCGATGATCAGCGCGTCGATCGGCGACCGGACTCCGGTGTCGACGATGGTGAAGAGCGAACTGGCGATCGTGACGGGGATTGCCAAGGCCGTGGTGCCGCCGTCGCCCCAGCTGACATGGGACGCATGGACCGGCGATTACGGGCTGGTCCGCGACCTGATCGAAAAAACCTATCCCGACGATTTCCGCGACTATAATGCGCGGATGTACGAGGCGGGCGGCTTCTATCGCGGCAATGGCGCGCACGAACGCATCTGGAAGACGCCGGAGGGCAAGGCGGTGTTCACGACACCGGGCCAGCTCAATTCGCTGGGGTTCCAGGATGCGCCGGGCCGGTATCGGCTGATCACGATGCGGTCGAACGATCAGTTCAACACGACGATCTATGGCTATTCCGACCGGTTGCGCGGGTTGGAAGGATCACGCGACATCGTGTTGATGTGTCCCGAGGATATCGCCGAGGCGGGGCTGACCGACGGGCAGACGGTGACGCTGGTCACCGATGTCGACGACGGGCAGGATCGACAGCTGCGCGGGCTGACGCTGACCGCGTACAAGCTGCCGCGCGGCACGATCGCGGGCTATTATCCCGAATGCAACGTGCTCGTCCCGGTCGGCCATCACGACGAATTGTCGAAGACGCCCGCGTCGAAATCGGTGCCGGTCAGGGTCGAAGCGGGGTGACGATGCTGCGGCCTATGGTCGCGGCGGTCGCGCCGGGCGGGTGATCGACCGAGCCCGGCTACATCATCCGGTGGCGCAGGTTCATCAGGACGACCAGCGTGCCCGACACCATCATCACCACGATCAGCGTCGAAAACAGGATCAGCCGAAGGTCGTCGCGCGCCGATTTGGCGAGCGTGATGTGGAGGAAGAAGCGGAAGTGGACGATCATCTGCACTAGCGCGAGCGTCAGGACGATCGCCAGCGTCGCGGTGGTGCCGACGCCGGGCCAGCGCACCGCGGCAAAGGCGATGCCAGTCAGCAGGAGCGCGGCGGCATAGCCGATCAGATAGGTGCGGATGTCGGCGCGCTTGCCCTGATCGGGATCGCTCATCGGATCAGCCCCGGCAGATAGACGACCGAGAAGATCGCGATCCAGACGATGTCGAGGAAATGCCAGAAGAGCCCCAGCCGCAACAGGTTGATCTTCACCCGATCGTCGCGCCCGAAGACGCGTAACTGGACCATCATGACGACGATCCACAGACACCCCGCCGCGACGTGAAGCCCGTGGAGGGGGACGAGCGCGAAGAAGCTGGACAAATAGCCGCTGCGTGCAGGCACGGCGCCATCGCCGATCATCGTCGCGAAATCACGGAGTTCGAGCGCGAGGAAGACGAGGCCGAGCGCCAGCGTGACCGCGAGCCAGGCGACCAGCTCGGTGTTGCCCGCGCGCTCGTCACCATGCTTCATCGCGACCGACGCCATGCCGAACGTCAGGCTGCTGGTGAGCAGGACCAAGGTTTCGACGAGCGTCGGCACCAGCTTGTACGTGTCCGCCGGGGTCGGCCCCCCGGCGGTGCCCGCGAGCATCACGCCATAGGTGGCGAAGAGCAGCGCGAAGATGACCGCATCGCTCATGAGGAATACCCAGAAGCCGAAGACGTCGGGTTCGGCCTCGTCATCGGTCCTGCGATCGGTCGCGCCCAGGTTGATGCCGGGATGTTTGGTTTCGGTGGTCATGCCGCGCCCTCCGCGAGACCGCGGTTGGCGGGCGTCATCTCTACCTCGCGCGGGATCGCGGGCGTGGCGGCGACGGCGGCGCGCCAGGCGCGATCCTGCCGCTCGACATCGGCGGCGGGGATGATCCGGTGCGTGTCGCGAACGAAGCTGCGCGCGATGACGGTCGCGACGACGCCTGCGAGGCCGAGGATCGCGAGCCACCACATGTGCCAGACGAGCCCGAAGGCGATGGCGGCGCCGAGCAGGCCGAGCACCGGGCCGACCGCGGCATTCCTTGGCAGTTCGATATCGTCGTAGCGCGCTGGCGGGTAATAGGCGGTGCCGTTGCGCTTGGCGTCGTAGAACGGGTCGCGGCTGGCGACGCGTGGGGGCGCGGCGTAGTTATATTCGGGCGGCGGCGCGGGGATCGACCATTCCAGCCCGCGCGCGTCCCAGGGATCGCCCGCGGGGACGCGGTTGGCATCGCGGTCGCGGATGCTGACCCACAGCTGGACCGCGAGTGCGGCAAGCGCGGCGAACAGCACCAGCGCGCCGACGCCCGCGACATAGAGCCAGGGGCGGAAGGCGGGTTCGAAGATTTCCGCGGTCCGCCGCGCCATGCCGCCCGCGCCGAGGACGTAGAGCGGCATGAAGGCAAGATAGAAGCCGCCGACCCAGCAGCCGAACGCGATCCGGCCCCAACGTTCGTCAAGGCGAAAGCCGAACGCCTTGGGAAACCAGTAATGATAGCCCGCGAGCATCCCGTAGAGCAGGCCGGGGATGAGCATGTTGTGGAAATGCGCGACCAGGAACAGCGTGTTGTGGACGAGGTAATCGAGCGGCGGGAACGCCAGGATGATCCCGGTCAGCCCACCCAGTACGAACGTCATCATGAACGCGAGCGAATAGAGCATCGGCACGGTGAAGCGCACCCGCCCGCGGAACATCGTCCAGATCCAGTCGTAGATCTTGACGCCGGTCGGCACCCCGATCGTCATCGTCGCGATCCCGAACACCGCGTTGACGTTGGCGCTTTGCCCCATGGTGAAGAAATGATGGACCCACACGGTGAACGACAACACCGCGATCGCCATCGTCGCCAGCACGAGCGAGGTGTAGCCGTAGAGTTCCTTGCTGGAAAAGGTCGACACCACCTCGGAATAGACCCCGAACGCGGGCAGGATCAGGATGTACACTTCGGGATGGCCGAACAGCCAGAACAGGTTGGCGTAATTCATCATGTTGCCGCCGAGGTCGTTCGTGAAGAAGTGGAACCCCAGATAGCGATCGAGCGCGAGCAGGGCGGTCGCGACGGTCAGCGGCGGCATCGCGAAGATCATCAGGATGCTGGTGCACAGCGACGTCCAGGTGAACATCGGCATCCGCATCAACGTCATCCCCGGACAGCGCATCTTGTAGATGGTGACCGCGAAATTGAGCCCGCTGAGCGTCGAGCCGATCGACCCCAACGTCACCGCCCAGATCCAGTAATCGACCCCGACACCGGGGCTGAAGCGCAGTTCGGTAAAGGGCGGATAGCCGGTCCACCCCCCGGTCGAGAATTCGCCGATGACGAGCGAGGCCATCATGATCCCCGCCGCGGCACCGGTCAGCCACAGGCTGATCGAATTGAGCAGCGGAAAGGCGACGTCGCGGCTGCCGATCTGGAGCGGCATGACGTAGTTGATCGCCCCGGTCAGGAACGGCATCGCCATGAAGAAGATCATGATGCTGCCATGCGTGCTGAATAATTGCGCGAAATGATCGGGGGAGACGATGCCCGGCGCGTCGATCGCGGTGGCCTGGTGCGCGCGCATCACCACCCCCTCCACCAGCGCGCGGGCGAGCATGACGAAGGCGAGGACGACATACATGATGCCGATCCGCTTGTGATCGAGGCTGGTCAGCCAGTCGCCCCACAGATAGCGCCACCGACCCAGCATGGTGATCAGCGCGACGAGCGCGATCGCGCCGATCACGACCATCGCCGCCGCGCCCGCCCCGATCAGTTCGTTCAGCGACGGATGCTGCCACGCGCGCACGAACGGCAGCGATTGCCAGTCGAACCGCCCGAGGACGGCGGGCCAGAGGGGGGCGCTCATCGCCGGGTCGCCTTCGGCGGGAGGTCGCGGGCGAGGATCGTGTCGAACAATCCGGCGGGCGCTGCCGAATAGAAGACCGGATCGGGCGGGGTCGTCTGTTTGAACAGCTGCGCATAGGCCATTCGGTCGAGCGGGGTCGCGGCGGCGTGGACGCGCGCGAGCCAGCGGCGGTAGCCGTCAGGGGACAGCGCGAGCACGTCGAACGACTGACGCGCAAACCCCGTGCCGTTATATTGCGTGTTCTCACCCCGGAACACGCCCGCGCGCGACGCGGCGAGGTTCAGTTCGGTGCGCATTCCCGCCATCGCGTAGATCTGCCCGGCAAGGCGCGGGATGAGCAGGGATTGCATCACGGTGCCGCTGGTCAGCACGATCCTGACGGGGCGACCGACGGGGATCGCCATCTGGTCGATCGTCGCTATCCGCTGATCGGGATAGATGAACAGCCATTTCCAGTCGAGCGCGACCGCCTGGATCACCAGCGGCGGCCCCGATCCCGCGACCGGGCGATAGGGATCGAGGCGGTGGGTATAGGTCCAGAGCAGCACGCTGAGGCCCAGGACGATGCCGGTCGGCGGCAACCAGATCAGTGCCTCCACCCCCCAGGAAAAATCCCAGGTCGGGCGATAGATGTGGCGTTTGTCCGACAGGCGATAGCGCCAGGCGAAGATCGGGGTCAGGATCAGCACCGGCCCGGCGATGAAGATCAACACGATCGCGAGGATCAGATAGAGATGCCGCTGCGTCTCGGCGACGGGCCCCGCGGCGTTCATCACGCCGAGCCGGGCGGCGTCGCACCCCGCCAGTAACGGGAGGGCCAGCAGTGGGAGGGCCCGCAGTGGGAGGGGGGCGCACCTCGACCGTCCCCGGATCAGGGCGCGGATCACCGGTCGTTCCGGTCGCTGGTCGGGATCTGGGTCGCGGCCCGTGCCATGTCATCCCCGTTCGATCGCGCCGCCACCCGGACGGCGCCGCTGATTGTTGCCAGTTGATGTCCGGGACTTAGCCATCGCCGGGCGGTTGTCGACCCGTTTAACGCTGATCGGCGTTGGATTTGACCGTTCCGACGCCGCGGATCGTTACGCGCGCAACCCAATCGTCACGCCGTTCGTTGGGGTGGTGATCCGCGATTCGGCGGGATGGAGAATGACGATCATGAACAGCACCACTCTCGACGGTCAGGGCGACACGCTGGGCGGCAATGTCAAGGAAGCGGTCGGCAAGCTGACCGGGGACCGTGGGTTGCAGGCCGAGGGCGCCGCGGACCAGGCATCGGGCGACGTCAAGCAGATGATCGGCGCCGCACAGGATGCGATCGCCAATCCGGGGCCGGTGATCGACAAGGCGAAGGCATTCGCCAAGGATCGCCCATGGGCGACCGCCGCGCTGGTCGGCACGATCGGCCTGGCGGTGTTCAACACGCTGCGCGGCAAGCGCTGATCGCGCACCAACCGACGATGATACGGACAAGGGGCCGGGCCTGCACAGGTCCGGCCTTTTGCATGATGGGGGGCAGGGTATGACGACCGTTCGGGTGCGACCGCATCGGACAGCCGCGTCGCACGCGCCGGGCGAGGGCGCGACGAACCCGTGGAGGATGCCGATCGCGGGCTGGATCGCGGTCGCGAAGCGGACATGGGCCGAAACCGCGGCGGACAATGTCGGGCTGATCGCGGCGGGCGTCGCCTTTTACGGATTCCTCGCGATCATGCCGCTGCTGGGGGCGGTGGTGCTGGTCTATGGGATCGCGGCGGACCCGGCGACGGTGACGCGCAACATGACCCAGCTGACATCGGTGATGCCGCAGGATGTCGCCAAGCTGATCGGCGACCAGCTGATGACGGTGGTCACGACGTCGGACGGCAAGAAGGGGTTCGGGCTGCTGCTGGCGCTGACGCTGGCGTTGTTCGGGGCGCGCAACGGCGCGGGCGCGATCATCACCGCGCTGAACATCGCCTATGAGGAGCCGGAAAAGCGCGGCTTCGTCCACGTCAACCTGCTGGCGATCGGGATTACCGCGACCGCGGTCGTGCTGGGGATCGTCGCGATCGTCGCGATCACCGCGATGGGGTTTCTCCAGTCGCTGATCGCCGGTGCGCCCGCGATCGTCATCCTGGCGGGGAAGCTTGCCGCCTATGTCGTGCTGTTGCTGGCCGGGGCGGGGGCGGCGGCGACGCTGTACCAATATGGCCCATCGCGATCGACCGCGAAATGGATCTGGCTGACCCCGGGATCGGTATTTGCCGCGCTGATGTGGCTGGTGCTGACGATCGGGTTCGGCATCTATGTCGCGCAGTTCGGCAATTACAATGCGACCTATGGGTCGCTGGGCGCGGTCGTGGTGACGATGACGTGGCTGTACCTGTCGAGCTATATCCTGATCTTCGGCGCCGAACTGAATTCGGAACTGGAGCGGCAGTCCGACAACGGGGGTGCCGTGGGCGTCGTCGATGCGGTGCCCGGCGATGCCATTATCGCCACGCCGTCGCATGCAGCGGATGCCGTGGTCGACCCCGCGCTTGGCCGCCGGATCGCACCGCTGGTCGCGGTGGCGCGGCTGGGATGGACGACGTCGATCGCCGCGACGGTCGGGCTGATGTTGTTGAAACGGGGGCGGGGCGCGCCCGGTGTCGCGGTGCTGCTGGCTACGGCGGGGGCGACGTGGATCGGGCGGGAGCGCGCGTCGTCGACGACCGGGGCCGGCGACGGCGATGGTGCCGCCCCATGATGATCGTTTCGACCGGTTACCTGGGCTTGACGAACTTCAGCGTCATCCGGTCGCTTTCGCCGATCGCGGCATAGCGCGCCTTGCCGACATCGCCCTCGGTATAGGTGGGGGGCAGGGTCCACACGCCCTTGGGATAATCATGCGTATCCCTGGCATTGGCGTTGACCGGGCTGGCGCCGACGAAGCGGAACCCCGCCTTCGCCGCGAAGGCGACGACCGACGATTGCTTCATATAGCCGCTCTTGGCCTCTTCGATCCCCTTCGCATTCTCGGGCAACCGGTGTTCGACGAGCCCGAGGGTGCCGCCGGGCTTTAACATCGCGAACATCTGGTCGAACGCGGCCTGGGTCCGATCCGCCTTGCCGAAGCGCCAGTTATGGACGTTGCGGAACGTCAGCACGACGTCCGCGGTCCCGGCGGGTACTGCGGCGGCGGCGTCGCCGGTCGGGAACATTGCATATTTGGTGGTGCGATAGGCGGCAGGCGCGGTGGCCTGTTTGGCCTTGATCGTGGCCAGCCCCCGATCGTCTGGCCCCGCCGCGTAGAGCGTGCCGCGCGCGGCGAGATAGGGCGCGAGGATTTCAGTGTACCAGCCGCCGCTCGGCCAGATTTCGACGACGGTATCGGTCGGCTTGACCCCGAAGAACGCCAGCGTCTGCGCCGGGTGCCGATAGCGATCACGCGCGACGTTCGCCGCCGTGCGGGTCGGTGCCTTCACCGCGGCGGCCAGCGCCGGGGGCGGTGCCTGTTGCGCGATGGCGATGCCGCCGCTGGACAGGGCGAGGCCGGTGAGAATCAGGGGAAGCCGCATGGCCGATACCTTCCAAATGACGCAATGACCCGACCCTAGCGCGGGGCGGGGCGATGACAATGGCGCGCGTCGCGGCGCGGTCGGAAGCGGGCCGGGCCGGTCAGCGCAACTGGCTGTCCTTGCTGCCGCGGCGGTTGATCCCGGTGTTGCGCGCGCTGGCGTCGCGAACCGCCTGGCAGGCGACGCAGGTGCGGGTGCCGGGTAGCGCGAGCCGGCGGCGTTCAGGGATGTCCTCCCCGCAATCGTCGCAATAGTCCGCGCTGTCGCCCGACGTCATGCGGGCACGCGCGCTCATCACCGCATCGAGCACGGTATCGTCGATCTGATCCTGTACCGCACCGTCGCGCGTCCACCCGCCAGCCATGGGCGTCCTCCTGTTTCTCGCTGTGAATTCAAATATTAAGCGAGACTGGCTGCGGAAAGTTCCGTGCGGCTATCGCGCCGCCCCGGCGATATAGCGCGACACGTTGTCGGCGAGCACGTCGAGCGGGACGTTGCCGCCCTCCACCACCGCCTGGTCGAAATCGCGGACGTCGAACGCGGTGCCGAACGCGGTCTTCGCGCGCGCCCGCTGCGCGACGATTTCGGTCTGGCCGAGCTTGTATCCGCAGGCCTGGCCCGGCCATGCGCAATAGCGGTCGATCTCGCTCGCGGCGTTCGATTGCGGCAGGCCGGTCGCGGCGATGAATTCCTGCAACGCGCGTTCGCGCGACCAGCCCATCGCGTGGATGCCGGTGTCGACGACCAATCGCACCGCGCGCCACGACAGCCCCATCAGATAGCCCAGCCGCCCGGCAGGATCGTCGTCGTACATGCCGAGTTCGTCGGCGAGCTGTTCGGCATAAAGCGCCCACCCCTCGGTATAGGCGTTGAACGCCAGGATCGACCGGATCAGCGGCAATTGCTGCGCATATTCGCCCTGCCAGACATGGCCCGGGATGCCTTCGTGAAAGACCAGGTCGGGGATGGTGACGCGGTTGTGGATGCTGGGATCGCCCAAATTGACCCAGATCTTGCCCGGCACCGTTCCGTCGATCGAGCCGGGGCCGCCATAGGCCGCGGGCGCGCCGGGTTCCTGCGCCAGCGGCATGCGGCGGATTTCGAGGTTGCCGCGAACGAGCGTGCGGAACGCGCGGGGCAGGCGGGGGCGGATCGCATCGATCTTGCCCTGCATATAGGCGACGATCTGGCGCCGCCCCTCATCGTCGTTGGGAAAGCCGATGCCGGGGCGTCGTTGCAGCGCGGCGGTGCGGTCGGCGACCGACCCGGTCGTCAGCCCGAACCCGCGCAGGATGACGTCCATCTGCGCCTGTAGATCGACCAGCTGCGCGCGGCCCAGCGCGTGGATGTCGGCGGGCGTGCGGCGCGTCGTCGTGCCCGCGCGCAGGCCCCAGGCATACCATTCGGGGCCGTGGGGGCGGGTGCCGAGCCCGGCGGCATCGGTCGCCACCGCGCGCTGCGCCCGCAATTCGGCGAGCTGGCGTTCGAGCGCGGGGACGACCGCCGCCCGGACGATCGCGGTGGCGCGCCGGGTCCAGTCGCCGTGGATCGCCGCGGTCTTGTTGGCGAGCGGGGCGATCAGCGGGCCGGTCGGCAATGCCGCGCTGGCCAGCGTGCCGGTCATGCCGGTGATCGTCTTGTCGAGCAGGAACGCGGGCGGCACCAGCCCCGCGGCGCGGGCGGCGCGAATGCGTGTCGTCTCGCCATCCAGCTGCGCCGCCATCGCCGACAGCCGCGACAGATACGCCCCGGCATCGGCGGCGTCGCGCACCGGCTGATCGCCGTCGAAGAGTTGCGGCACGTCGATCCAGGCACCGACATTCTGGATCACGGCATAGGGGGTGTTGCGCCAGCTGCCGATCGTGGCGACGCCATAGGGCAGCGCCATGCCGTCGAGCGCGGTGCGGAAGGCGCTGGTCGCGACCGACAGGCTGGTGAGCGTCGCGGGATCGAGCCCCGTGCGGGGCAGTGCCGCCAGATCGGCGAGGGCTGCGGTGAGGAGGCGTTGACGCGCGGCGACCCCCGCGGGCGACCGGTCGTCGAGCTTGCCGCGCAGCGCCGCATGCGCGCCGGTGTCGACGCCGAGGCCCGTCGCGGTGCCGGGATCGAGTTCGAGCAACCCCCAAGCCAGCCGATCGAGCAGCGCGGCGGCGGGCGTGGCCGCGACCGGTGCGGCGCGCGCGGGCAGGCCGGTGAGGGACGCGGCGGCAGCGAGACCGGCGAGCGTGTCGCGGCGGGAGAGATTTGTCGTCATCACCGATAGATGACGGGTGCGATCCGGCGGGTCAATTAGGCGCCAAGCGATCGTCCTGCCCGCCGATCGACCGGCGGGCAGGGGTTCATCGATCAGAACGCCACGGCGAGCCCGGCATAGGCGTTGACCGTGTTGCGGTCGTCGCGCAGCGCGTAGCCGCTGACCCCGGCGCGGAGCGACAGCGCGCTGGCGACCTGGCCGTCGAAGCCCATCGCATAGCTCATATAGCTGCGATCGGCGCGCGCGACGGCGCTGGTGTAGGAGATCGGCGCACCCGCGGGCGTCAGGACGATCGTGCGGGGATCGTCGCTGAATTCGCGTTCGTAGCCGGCGCGCGCGAAGAAGCCGACGGGCGAGCCGGGGAGCGAGCGCACGAGCAGGCTGGCGCGGCCCGTGACGCTCTTCAGCCGCTGGCGACCGAAGGCGGCGTTGGTCGAGGTCGCGGCATCCTCGGCATAGCCGTCGATCGTCAGCCGTTCATATTGGCCCGACAGATCCGGGCCGACCCCGACGCCGCCCGCCGTGAACAGGTCGACCGCCGCGGTGCCGCGGGCGGCGACGTAATCGCCATCGGTCTTGCCGCGATTGTCGCGGAACGTCGGGCCGAGGATGACCCGGCGCGTGATCCGCGGATAGCGGATGTCGCCATAGGTGCCGTCGGCGAGCAGGCGGAGCGGCCCGATCCCGGCGCGGGCATAGCCGCTGGCGGTATAGGCCCGGACGCGATAATCGCCCGCACCGAGCGTGAAGTCGCCGCTACCCTCGATATAGCCGCCCGCGATGCCGACGCCCGACAAGGCGCCCAGCGCCAGATCGGCGCCGATCATCCCGCTGAACGCGCGTTGCGCGACGCCCGTGCGCTGGTCGGTCGTGCCGCTGGCATAATAATGATAGGCCGCCGATCCGAACACCGCGATCGGCTTGCCATCGCGATGCGCCGCGCCGCGTTCGGGTGCCTCGAGCAAGTCGCGCTGGCTGCGCAACAGCGCCTGTCCCGCATAGGCGAGACCCGCGATCTGTTCGGGTGCCTTGACCAGGCTGGCGATCGCCTGCCCCTGGATGCGCTGGACGATGCCCGTGGGGTGGACCGAATCCGCCAGCACATAGGTTTCGTTCGCATTGGGCGAGACCAGGGTCGAGCGGTTGCAGTTGAGCGACGACGAGACGGTGCACGCGACCCCGGTGGTGTTGGTGATGCCGAAGCTGGCCGCGTTCGCGACGATTTCGTTGAACAGCTTGTCGGTGTCGAAATACAGCGCGTTGACGCGCGCGGCGCCGAGCGCGGCGGCATAGGTCTGGTTATAGAGCTGGAGCCCCGCGGCCCCCCCGGTCTGGACCGCCATCGTCACGATCCGCTGCGCGCCGAGCCCCTGGACGCGGGCGACCTGCGCGGCGAGCTGGTTGGCGGCGGTGGTCAGGATACTATTGTCGCGGCTGCCGCCCGCCTGGAACGCGAAATAATCGTTACCCCCGCCCTGGATATAGACGAGGTCGGTGGCGCTGAACGTCCCGCCCGCGGCGATGAAGTTGTTGATCTGGGTCGTGATCGGGATCGCGAAGCCGTTGGTGGCGGTGACGCGCGCGCCGCCGACCGCATAATTGGTGCCGCCCTGGCCATAGACCGGGGTCAGCGTCAGCCCCAGCCGCGCGGCGAGCACTTCGGGTGCGACCGGATCGGGGTTGGTCGTGAAACTGCCCGCATCGCGCGGCACGGTGGGCAGCAATGTCAGGAAGAACCCGCCGTCGGCCAGGCTGTCGCCGAACACGACGATGCGGTTGACGGGCTGGTTTGCCGCCTGCGCGGTCGGGTTGACCTGCGCGATGGCGGGGGCGGCGAACAGCAACGGCGCGGCGAGCAACGGGGCCGCGGCCAGGCGGGTGTAACGGATCATGGCATCCTCTCCTGCGCGACGCGTCACCGGGCCTTGCTGGCGGGCGATTGACGACGTCGGATCGCCGCGATGGTCGCGGCGGGAGGGCAAGTCAATCGTGCGAATCGAGATGGTTACGCGGATGAACCATCGTCGCGCGCCCAGCCGGGGGCGGCGGGGACCAGCGTGGCGAGGAACGCCGCCGCGCTCGCCCGATAGTCGGCGCGGGTGTCGTCGCTCATCCGCCGCCACGTCGCGTACATATTGCCCATCCGCCGGTTGCCGCGCAGCCGATCCTCATGCCGCGCGAGGAAATCCCAGTAGAGCGCGTTGAACGGGCAGGCATCCGGCCCGGTCTTCTGCTTCACGTCATAGCGGCAGGTCTTGCAGTAATCGGACATGCGATTGATGTACGCGCCGCCCGAGGCATAGGGTTTGGACGCGATCATGCCGCCATCGGCGAACTGGCTCATCCCGATGACGTTGGGCAGTTCGACCCATTCATAGGCATCGAAATAGACGACGAGGAACCAGTCGGACACCGCCTGCGGATCGATCCCCGCGATCAGCGCGAAATTGCCGAGGATCATCAGCCGCTGGATATGATGCGCATAGGCTTCGCGCTTCGTCTGGCCGATGCTTTCGCGCAGGCAGCGCAGGTCGGTGTCGCCCGTCCAGTAGAAATCGGGGAGCGGGCGGGTCGCGGCCAGCGCGTTGCGCGTGGCGAATTCGGGCATGTCCCACCAGTACATGCCGCGGATATATTCGCGCCATCCCAGGATCTGGCGGATGAACCCCTCGACAGAATTGAGCGGGGCGGCGCCGCGACGATACGCGTCCTCGGCGGCGTCGCAGATTTCGCCGGGGGTCAGCAGGCCGATGTTGAGGCTGGACGACAGTGCGCTGTGATAGAGATAATCCTGCCCCGCCACCATCGCATCCTGATACCGTCCGAAGTCGGGGAGCGCGGTGTCGATGAAATGCGCCAGCGCCGCGAGCGCCTGTTCGCGGGTGACGGGCAGGCCGAAGGGCAAGAGATCGCCGACATGGTCGCCGAATTCGGACGCGACCAGCGCGAGCACCGCGACGGTCGTCTCATCGGGGTCGCAGCGGAGCGGGGCGGGGTAGTTGAGCCCGCGCGGGGGCGTGTCGCGATTATCCTTGTCGTAATTCCACTCGCCGCCCTCGGGCTTGCCGTCCGCGGTCATCAGCAAGCCGGTGCGGCGGCGCATGTCGCGGTAGAAATATTCCATCCGATGTTCGCGGCGGCCCTGCGCCCAGGTGTAGAAATCGGGCAGGCTGCACAGGAACCGGTCATCCGGCAGGATCGCAACCGAAAGCCCGGTGCGGTCGGCCCATTCGTCCTGCATCCGGCGGACGCGATATTCGGCGCCTTCGACGACGCGGATCGAGGCGGGCGCGTGGCGTTCGACCGCGCGGCGAACTTCGCCGGTAAAGCCGTGCGTGTTGGCGGGATCGTCGAGGGTGACGTAATCGACCGTCCAGCCAGCCGCGCGGAGCCGTGCGGCGAAATGGCGCATCGCGGCGAAGGCCAGCGCGATCTTCTTCTGGTGATGGCGGACATAGGTCGCCTCGTCGCGAACCTCCATCATCAGCACGATCGCATCGGCGCGATCGACGCCTGAAAGGCTGGCGAGGCTGTCCGACAGCTGATCGCCGAGCACGGGAATGAGGATCGTCATTCCCGCGCTATGCCAGGCTGAGCGCGACCGCTTCGGCGACCTTGATCCCGTCGACCGCGGCGGACAGGATGCCGCCTGCATAGCCTGCGCCTTCGCCCGCGGGGAACAGCCCGGCGGTGTTGAGGCTCTGGAACTGGTCGTTGCGGGTAAAGCGGACGGGGGACGAGGTGCGGGTCTCGACCCCGGTCATCACGACATCGGGATGGTCGTAGCCCGCGATCTGGCGCCCGAAGACGGGAATCGCCTCCCGCATCGCCGCGACCGCGTAATCGGGCAGGCATTGCGCCAGATCGGTCGGGGTGACGCCGGGGTGGTAGGAGGGGGTGACGCTGCCGAGCGTGGTCGAGGCGCGGCCTTCGAGGAAATCGCCGACGCGTTGCGCGGGCGCGCGATAGCTCGACCCGCCCGCGACATAGGCCAACGATTCCCAGTGGCGCTGGAACGCGATTCCCGCAAGCGGATCGCCGGGATAGTCGCGCGCGGGATCGATCGCGACGACGAAGCCCGAATTGGCGTTGCGCTCGTTGCGCGAATATTGGCTCATGCCATTGGTGGCGACGCGCCCCTCCTCCGACGTCGCGGCGACGACGGTGCCGCCGGGGCACATGCAGAAGCTGTAGACCGTGCGCCCGTTCCGGCAGTGGTGCGAGATGTGATATTCCGCCGCGCCGAGGATGTCGTTGCCCGCATCCGCGCCGAACCGCGACCGGTCGATCCAGGATTGCGGATGTTCGATCCGGACGCCGATCGAAAACGGCTTCGCCTCGACATGGACGCCCGCGGTGTGGAGCATCGCGAAGGTGTCGCGCGCGCTGTGGCCGATCGCCATCACGACGCGATCCGCCTCCAGATAGCTGCCATCGTGCAGGTGGAGCCCGCGGATGCGGCGCCCGCCCGCCGCGTCGGTGGCGACGTCGATCCCGTCGACGCGGGTTCCGAACCGATATTCGCCGCCCAGCGATTCGATCGTGGCGCGCATGCTTTCGACCATCGTGACCAGCCGGAACGTGCCGATATGGGGATGCGCCTCGGTCAGGATGTCCGCAGGTGCCCCGGCCTTGACGAATTCGGTCAGCACCTTGCGATCGAGGTGGCGGGTTTCCTTGATCCGGCTGTACAATTTGCCGTCCGAAAACGTCCCCGCGCCGCCTTCGCCGAACTGGACGTTCGATTCGGGGTTGAGGACGCTGCGCCGCCACAGGCCCCAGGTATCCTTGGTCCGTTCGCGCACCACCTTGCCGCGGTCGAGGATGATCGGACGATAGCCCATCTGCGCCAGGATCAGCCCCGCGAACAACCCGCACGGCCCCGCGCCGATCACGACGGGCCGCTTGATCCCGGTAGGCGCGGTCGCGACGAATTTATAGCTGGTGTTGGGCGCGACCTGGACGTTGCGATCCTTGCGAAACCGCGCGAGCACGCCCGCCTCGTCCTTCACGTTGACGTCGATCGAATAGACCAGCTGGATATCGGTCTTGTCGCGCGCGTCATGCGCCCGCCGCGCGACGGCGTGGCGGACGAGATCGCGCGGGGTGATGCGCAGCCGCTTGCAGATCGCGGCGGGCAGCGCCTCGTCGGGATGGTGGAGGGGGAGTCTGAGGTCGGTGACGCGAAGCATGGCGCGCGCTGTAGTCGGTTGTTAGCGCCGCGCCAAACGCGCGCCGACGCTATCGTGCATCAAAGCCCGGCTTTTTCGATCGCGGCGGCCAGTTCGGGATCGATCGAACCGGGGTCTTTCGGGGTCAGGCGGTTGAGCGCGGTCTGGATCCGGGTCTGCGCGACCTGGAGCGTCTTGAGGCGCACCGCGCGGGTCGCGTTGGTCCGCCACGACGGGCTTTCGCCGACCAGTGCCGACCATTTCGCCTCTTCGACGGCCAGGATCGACAAGGCGAGCCGCAGCCCGTCGCGCTGCCCGTGCGCATAGCTATCCGCCATCGACCGCCGCGGCTCCCGGGAGGATCATCCCGCGTCCTCTTCCTCGTCCATGTCGTCGTCGATCGTGTCCATGAAATCGCGCGCGGCGTTGCGATCGTCGGGGTCCTTGAACACCGCATCGAGATCGGGCGCGGCGCCGAGCATATAGGTGAGGCACCACAAGGCGAAGCGGCGCCCGCCATCCTGTTCGAGGCCGAGCTGGACGCGCAGCCGGTCGATCCCTGCGGACAATTGGTCGGGGGTCAGCGCATCGATCGCGTCGGTGCCGAAGAAGTGGACGAGCAGTTCATCGAAATCCATCCGCGATCCGTACCCGACGGAACCGCAAATCCCAAGACGCGAGGCGCGCGGCGCGACGACAAAGGGGGCGGCGGCGACGGTGCGCGGGATTACATTTTCGTCATCTTGAGATTGTCACGGCTGCGCAACAAAAATGTCGCCAAGCCTGCCTAGGCGGTCGGCAGCCGATCAAGGCGCTGGGGATTACGACATGTGGGGAATGACAACACGGCGCGCGCGCCTGCTGGGCGCGGGCGCGGCGACATTGGTGGCGACCGCCCCCGGGCTGGCATGGGCCAAGGACACCGCGCCGGTGGCTGCCGCCGCGCTGTCGCGTCCGGCCGACCCGGCACCCGCGACCGATCCCGATCCCCAGACCGCGCAGGCGGGGATCGCCGAGGGTTCGGACATCGTCGTCACCGCGACCAAGGCGAACGAGATCGCGCCGGTCACCGCCTCGCTCGCCGCGAAACAGCCGCAGTCGATCGTCAGCCGGTCGCTGATCGAGGATTCGCTGCCCGCGACCGCCGATTTCAACCAGATCGCGCTCATCACCCCGTCGGTGTCGAACTTCAACGGCAACAACGGGGTCGGCCTGTCCGAATCCAAGGCGCAGATCCGCGGGTTCCAGGATGGCGAATACAACATCACCTATGACGGGGTGCCGTTCGGCGACACCAACGATCCGACGCATCATTCGACCACCTTCTTCCCATCGAACACGATCGAGACGCTGGTCGTCGATCGCGGGCCGGGCAACGCCAGCCAGCTGGGCCAGGCGACCTTCGGCGGGAATATCAACCTGTTCAGCCGCGTCGCGCGCGACGAGATGGGCGGGACGCTGAAGGCGAGCTATGGCAGCTTCGACACCTATCTGGTGCGCGGGCTGATCGATACGGGGCTGTTGGGCAAGACCGGTGCCAAGGCGGTGCTGACGGGACAGTATGTCAACACGAACGGCGCGCTGAGCGGCGAGAAATATCGCAACTACAACCTGTTCGGGAAGGTCCAGATCCCGCTCGGCCCCGACGTCACGCTGACGCTGCTCGGCACGTATAACAACAACCGCTTCAACCAGCCCGACAAGGACGGATCGACGCTGTACCAGCAGTCGCTCTACGGGAAATATTTCAGCCTGAACAACGATCCCAAGACGCCGCAATTCTATGGGTACAACCACACCGACAAGACGACCGATTTCGAGATCGCGACGCTGGAGGCGCGGATCGCGCCGGGCACGGTCTTCACCAACCAGTCCTACACCTATTATTACGACAACGAGACGCTCTCCGCGCTCGACGTGACCGGCGCGACCGCGAACACGACGACGACCGCGGCGGGGACGAAGATCACCGGCAACATCCCCGGCTATACGAAAACCAACAAATATCGCGTGTTCGGCGATATCGCGAAGGCGCGGTTCGCGCTGACGCCCTATGCCGCGTTGACCGTCGGCGGGATGATCGAATTCAGCCACACCTATCGCCAACAGACCGACATCGACCTGACGACGGGCGGGTTCAACTATATCGAAAAGAAGGTGACCAACCCGGTGACCGGGGCGGTGACGCCATTGTACGTCAAGTTCGACCAGAAGAGCGAAGGCAATAACGATGCCGTGTTCGCCGAGGTCGAGCTGAAGCCCGTCGCCGGGCTGACGATCACGCCGGGGTTCAAACATGTCGATTACGGTCGCAAGATCTTGGCGATGTACAACCAGACGACGCGCTATGCGCAGAACGTCGCGAGCAGCTATTCGGCGAACCTGCCCTTCCTCCAGGCGAACTGGCTGCTGACGCCGCAACTGTCGATCTATGGCGAATATGCGCGCGGTTTCCTGATCCCGCCGCTCAGCGCGCTCTACGTGGCCAACCCCAGCTATTCGAACGTCGTGCCCGAACGATCGACCAATTATCAGGCAGGGTTCGTGTTTCACGGGTCGCAGCTGTCGATCGACGCCGATGTCTATTCGATCGATTTCAAGAACAAGTTCCAAAGCTTCGCCTCGCCGATCCCCGGTGTCGGCACCGTCTTCACCAATATCGGCGGGGCGCTGTATCAGGGCGTCGAGGGGCAGGTGACCTATGCGATCGTCGATGGCGTCGCGCTGTTCGCCAACGCATCGCGCAACCGCGCGATCGCCAAGGATACCCGGCTTCAGGTCGCCAACGCGCCGCTGATGACCGCGGCGGGCGGGATCATCGTCAAGCGCGGGCCGGTGCGTTTCTCGATCATCGACAAGGTGACGGGCGCGCAATATCAGAACAACGCGGCATCGGCGACGGACCCGCTCTACGCGCGCTATCGCACCCCCGCCTATAACAGCGCGATCCTGGCCGCGAGCTACGACGTCGGGCCGTTGCGGGTCGGCGTCCAGGTCACCGACCTGTTCAACGCGCGCACCGTCACCAACATCGGGTCGAGCAGCAAGACGCCCGTGACCGCGATCGGCCTGCCGGTCGCCACCAATTACGACCAATATTATTATCAGCCCGGTCGCGCGGTGACGGGCGACGTGACGCTGCGGTTCTGATCGTGCGCGCGGTTCGCCTGCTGGCGGCGGTGTCGCTGTTGGTCGTCGTCGCCCCGGCGATGGCGGCCAAGGACAAACCCGCATCGCTGTTAACGGCAGCCGACCTCGATCCGGTGCTCGTCCTGCCGCCCCCCCCGCTACCGGGCAGCGCGCAGGCGACCGCCGATCTGGCCGAGCTCCACGCGGTCGAACGGCTGCGAACCCCGACCGAACAGGCCGCAGCCGAGCTGGAGGGCGAGACGAAGAACGCGACGATCTTCGCCGACGTGCTGGGGCCGCGGTTCGACCTGGCGACACTGCCCGCGACGGCGCGGCTGATGGCGATGGTGCGCGCTACCGAGAAGGCGGTGGTGGATCGTGGCAAGGACGAATTCCGCCGCCCGCGCCCCTATATGGTCGATCCGACGCTGACGCCGTGCAAGCGGAACGAGGATCCGTTGTCGAGCTATCCCAGCGGGCACACGACGATGGCGTTTTCGATGGCGGCGGTGCTGGCGCGGCTGGTGCCCGACCAGGCGCAGGCGCTGCTCGCCCGCGCCGCGCGCTATGGCCAGAGCCGGATCACCTGTGGCCAGCATTTCCGCAGCGATGTGAGCGCGGGCCAGATGCTCGGTGCGGTCCTCGCCGAACGGCTGATGGCAGTCCCGAGCGTCGCGCCCGCGACCGCCGCCGCGCGATCCGAGCTGATCGCGGCGGGTATTGCGCGCTGATCTAGGTGTAGGTCCGGGCGGCGGCGCGCGTGTTGCCGATCGTGGCACGTCTGAGGCGACAAGGCCCGGTGTTAGAGCTCGTTGGCTTGCGACCCGGAGAGACGGGCGCCTGGGCCACCCGCTCCATCACAAACAGCCGTTCACCGGCGATGCCGTTTTCGTCAGCCAGAGCGAGGATGGAAGCCAGGTCGCCGTGGATCTCCAACGCGACGCCCCGCCCGGCTAGATTTGGCGTCACGACGATACGGTCTATGAGCTTCCTCAGCGCCCTCGCAGCGCGGAAATGTGGCTAGCAGGCTGGTGGGATTGCGCCAAGGGAGGGGGCGTTGATGACCACGTTCATCTTGCCCGAACCAATCGACAGGACTCGGCCAGAAACGAAGTAGCGCCCCCCCTCCGAGGCTGACGCATACCGATTAACGATCACAACTCCTTGTCGTGCAAGCGTTCGTGTATCTTCTCCAAGTTCCAATAGGGCCGGTCCGTTTCGGTCTTGATGGCTATGAAACGCTCCATCGGGGTCTTCTTTCGCATGTCCTCAACCAGAGCGAGAACGGCATCACGCAGCGTCGCTGCGCTGGCGGTGCAGCACAGTCCCATCTCTTCTGACGGCGACGCCTTATTGCTAGCCACGCCCTCCGGTCCCACGAACAGGAGACCGAGAAGCTCGAAATCGGAGTGGTTCTTTTCTAGCCATTCGATGTGGTTGTGGCCCTGACCGATATCGTCTTTCGAATAGGCGCCCGGCTCGTCCTTGTCAGTTTTAAGTTCGAACGCCAGCATCTGAGCGTTCTTCTCATCCCGCCAGAGAACGTCCGGCCCAATGCCTTCATCGTTGTCAGGTCGCGTCGAGGTGAAGCCGAGCAATTCGCCCAACGCTCGCATGCCGGCTTCGGCTTGATTGGGCGTGCCACTGTCAATGAGGTCGAGGGGCTTGGTGAACTTCGCGAGTACCTTTTCGTATTTCGCGCCAGCCGCATGGCTCAGCAAATCCCATATCGACTTGCCGAATTCATTCAGCTCCTGGCCGTCATTTTTAACTGGCTGCATTGTCGCCCTGGGAAGCGTCATCGACCGGCCCAGACGCTTCATCGCGATCGCATATTCTCGCAGCGCGGCATCCCGGTCGCCTTCGCGCTCATAGGCGGCACCTAGCCACAGGGCATGCCATCCCCCCAAAGGCGTATCATGCGTTGCAGTCTGATCGACCGTCTTTTCCAGCTCTCGCCGGGCCGTGGCAGGATCGCCGCTCCACATGGCCGCAGCGTAGCGCGCTTCAGACAACGCTGCCTCAATCAGAAACGGCTCGGCAGCCTCAGCCCGTGCCAGCTGATCCTTGTCTAGCTCACCGAGTTTTACCTCGCGCTCGTAATAATCCAACCATCCCTTGTCCCGGCCGATAACGGAATCGACCAGGGCAATGACATCCTTCTGACTTTCGAGTTGGCCGGAATCATGCACCTCCCTTCCAACGTGGACCTGCTTTTGCAGCAGTGGCGGAAGCAAAGACAGGTTCCTGTCGTTTTCAAGCCACTTGTTGATGTCCTCCCCCTCAAGCAGAAAGGCGCCATAGTCATTCCGGCCGCGGTTAATCCGTCCGAAAAGCTGGGCGAGACGGTTTGCCACGCGGACCGCATGAACATTTTTCATGCGGAGATATTCCCATTGGAACCGCTCGATCAGAGACATGCCCGATGGAAGCCCGTCGACCACCATAATTCGGCATGTTTCATGCGGGAGGTCGATCCCATCCACACGAGAAACCAACGCGAAGGCACCGTGCTTCGCTTTCCTGAATTTAGTAAGCTCCTGGGAGAAGCCATCCGTCTCCGGCGGTTTGGCAACCTCCTCCCATTTGGTCGCGGAGTTATAGTCCGGGATCGCGATCACGACCTTACGCGTATCGACAAGCTTGCTGACGAAATCCGGTCCTAGTCCTTTTTTTACGCGGCGGCCGTTGATGATTAGCCGCTCGCCGTTACCCGCATCGTTCGAGGGCATGACGGTGGCCTTGGGCAAACGCCCGAACGCGCGGACGAACTCAGTCTGGCTTTGCAACGTGGCCGAGAGATACACGCGACGAAGCGGCTGCTCGAAAATATCCAAAGCGAGGGAAGGCAGGAACGGCGGACCGATTTCAAACACACCCCGTGTGAACAGAGCGGCGCAGGCGTCGAGATTGTCCTCTAGCCATGCAAACGGAAATTTCAGATCCGCATGCTGGCCAAGCTTGTGCCGATTGAATATCTCTAGCAGGCGTTCGCTTCGCTCGTACAGGCCGCCAGGAGCCACAAAGGCGGTCGAATGGTGGCCCAGACTTAGGCTGTCCCGGAAACGCGAGCGCATCCCCAGTTCCTTGAAATGGGGTTCGAACAGGTCGGCGATCTCGCCGAACAGGTCCTTCTGCTCCCGAATATCGATCCTCATTGTAAAAGCGCTGCGCAACGTCGCCTCAGCGACGTGGGCGTCATCGAAGATGATCGCGCCTGGGAAGTACCGCTTTCTGATCGAACTATGGCCGTTGAAGAGCGCAGAATAGGTAGTGATGCAGAACGCTTTACCAGTTTCGAAGAGTTCGTTCGAATACGAGCTGTAAACACGTGTCGTGTGATCGATCCCAATGCGGTCGGCCTCGTGTGAGGTCTGATTTACAAGGTCGATGGTCGAGCAAACGTAGATGACATTGTCGACACCTTCGTTCACTAGGCTTTGAGCAACCAACAGGCCCACTATTGTCTTGCCTGCACCAGTATTCAGGGAGATCAGGACATCGTTCTTAGTCCGAACGTCGTTCCAACCGCAGAGCGCCCGATCCTGGCCGCGCCACAGATCGTTGGGCGTCCCTTTCAAACTAGGTAGCGATTCGAAGATTTTGATAGGGTCGGTGGGAGCCTGCTTCGATTTTGCGCTTCCCAGTTTCGAAAAGTCAAAAACCAACTTACTCACTCCCTTTTCATCCCCATCGCGTGGGGCGGTAGCTCACCGTTTCTGAATAACAGACTACCGTAGCATGTCTGCTTTGAGGCGCTGGCACAACGTCGATAGAGCGTCAGGATCAGGATCAAGATGTCTTCGATCTCCCCATAGTATCCCTTCCGTGCCCGGATACGTTCGAAGGCAATGCGACTGGACGAGAGTGGCAGGTATGGGCGCAAGGTGCGGGTCTTCAACGCAGATTTCATCGAGGCGAATATCGGTCAGTTCAAAGGCCCGCTTCGGCACATCCTGATCGTCGGCGAAGAAAATAAGGCGCTCGCGGAGGAGGCGAAAGCCGAGCAGGCAATCTATGATGCCCGGCTGACGCGGATCCGAGACCTCAACGATGCAATCGCCAAGGTCGAGACAGACCGGGGCAAGCGGTTCTCGGAGATTGCGAAGACGATCAGCGAGGCCACCAGCGGCACAGCCCTTCGAACCTATCGCAAGCAAAATGCCGAACAGGCTTTCGCCAAGATCACCGATCCGCAAATCCTGTCCGATGCGGAGCTGGAGCTGCATCGTGTCTCCCAAGTGCCATGGCGCTCGCGGATGCGCTGCAGCTGCATCAATTCGCGTCTTTCCTTGTGGCCGTGACAGGCGTTGGATCCCGCGGTTTGCCGCCGTCGCGCATCACATTGGCGGATCGCATCAAAAGCCACCCAAAAAGCTTGCGGGGGAGGCGGGGGTTCTTGCGCTCGTTTCGGGGTCACGCCGTCACAACCGGACGCGGAGGGTCGCCCATCGGCGATACCCATACGATGTTGTCCATGAGCGCGATATTTGGTGGGAAACGGGTGCCGCGGGTGATGCCGTTGCGCAGGCTTCACCTATAGCCTTGCGATGCCTGTCCTAGCGAAACCCAGCGCAAACCAGTTGCTCCGGGAGCGCGGTCGGAGCAAAACTTAATGGGGCGCTTCGACAGCCACTTTTTTCGTGCTACGCGATAGCCGTGACCGACGAACCGACCGGCTCGACACATTCAAAGCTGTGGGCGTCCTTGAAACCAACGACGATCCCGAACGGTTCAAGGAAAGGCTCGGAAAGCTGGTGAAGTACCTGCCTGCGGGCTCAATGGAGAAAAAAGCGTGAGTGAACAAAACCATGATGTATGGGCGGCGCTGGCCTACTGGTTGGCGAATAAGGACGACGCGATGCTGGCACACAGCATCCTACTAAACCTTGGTCAAAACCCCGGGATCAGCGATGGCGTGATCAAACGCCTCAAGGAAATAGCCGATGCAGGCCCCAACGAGAGCAGTAAGACACTAGGGTAGATTTCCCTTTCCAGCTCCCCGCGATTTTATCATTGGTGCCAAGATGTTTAGGGCCGATGATTGGCGGGGACATGAAAAACCGATGAACGAACTCAGCCTAGCCGTCGTCGGCCTCGACTACGCGAACCCGGATAAGTCGAAGTCCAATCGTCGCTTCGAGCTGGCGCTCTGCGCACCGGGCGAGCTGGTGTATCTTGTCCCCGAACCGAAGAACAAGGCGGACCATCTCGCCGTCGCCGTCTTCACCGCCCGCGAAATCCAGCTCGGCTATCTCACCGCCGAACGTTGCGGATGGATCGGCGCGCGCCTAGCCTCTGGCGAGGCGGTCGAGGCCGTGTTCCAGGAGGCGCAATCCCATGCGGCGATCATCAGGGTCAGGTTCGGCGGAGGCGCACCGACGCTACCGGCGCCACGCCAGACCCGAGCGGTCGCAGACGACGACCCGCCCTTCTGGCCCGACCCCGATCCCGACGAATGGGGAGCCTGAAACATGGCTCGCCCGCGCGCTTCTATACGGTCAGGTCGCGCTGCTCGCCGCACTCACGCTGGTACCGCTGGCGATGTCGGTCGCGCACGTCGCGACGATCGCGCTGCGGCATCTGCTGCATCCCTGACCCGACGCACCCCCGCAGCCTATCGGATCGAGGTCTTCGGCGAGCCCCGCGCCCCGTGGCGATCAACCGTGGCCCAGGCGATCGACGATGCGATCAGCCTCGGCCTCGCCTCCTACGACGAGGAGCGCGACGAGCATTACTTGGCGGTGCCCGTCGCGCTGGTATCTCGCCCGCTTAGCGCAGATTGCTGATCAGCAATTCGCGGGCGGCGCCCGCCGATGCTTTCGAGAGCGTGTAGGTCGTCGAGACGCTCTCGATCGCGAACGCGGCGAATATCTCGCGGATCGTCGGCGTATCGTTGATCGACAGGATGAACCGCCCCTCGATCCCCGCCAGCTGGTCGGCCAGCCGCTCGAAATCGGCGCGCCCGAACACGTCCTGCCCGTAATCCGTTTCGCACCCCCAATAGGGCGGATCGAGATAGAACAGCATGCCCGCCCGATCGTAGCGCTGGATAAACTCGCCATAGCCCAACGTCGACGCGCTGGTCTACGACGCGATCGAACTGCTCGACGAGAATTATCGCGACGACACCGACCTGGTCGTGATCGTCGGTCGCGATCTCGTCCACGACAAGTATTTCTCGATCGTCAACGCGTCCGGCGACAAGGCGACCGAACAGCTCGCGCGCGACGTCCTGCTCTCCGACAAGAAGCTGGGCGGACTCCAGGCCGTCCGGGTCCCCAAGTTCCCCAGGAACGCGCTGCTGATCACCACGCTCGCCAACCTGTCGGTCTACGAACAGATCGGCAGCGAACGCCGCAAGATCGAGGACAACGCCAAGCGCGACCAGATCGAGAATTACGAAAGCGTCAACCAGGCCTTCGTGATCGAGGACATGGGCAAGGTCGCGCTCGTCGAGAACATCGTCATGGGCCGGAAGCCCGCCTGATCGTCCGATCGGGCGGTCTCGCCCCAATCCTTAGCCCGCCCTCCACAGGACATGCCATGAGCCTCGCTCGCAAACACCGGGATCGCATCCTCGCTTCCCAGATGGCATCCGCTCCTGCATCGGGGGGCCGGCTATCCCAAGCCGCACGGGTCGCCACATCCGGCCCGGCATCGGATGCGGGAACCCCCGCCGAACGCGCCGCGGCGGGAATCGCGATGCGCCTCCAGCACGATCTGCGGCGGCTGAAGGAGATCAAGTCGATCGACCGCCGCGTCGGCGTGAAGCGCGAGATGCTGCCCGAATACGCCGACTGGGTCGCCGGTCTGCTCCAGGGCGGGCGCGATACCGATGCCGGGATCGCGGAGGAGGTCCTGCCGACCATCATGGTCTGGCTGATCGACACCGGCGACTATGCCCGTGCGCTCGAACTGGCCGAACACGTGCTGCGCCACGACGTGCCGCTGCCCGCGCGCTATGAACGCGATGCCGCGTCGCTGATTGCCGAAGAGATCGCCGACGCCGCGATCAAGGCGCAGACCGCGCGCCAGCCGTTCCCGCTCGCCATTCTCGACCAGGTCGAGGAACTGACGGTCGACGACGACATGCACGATCAGATCCGCGCCAAGCTCAACAAGGCGATCGGCACCGAACTGGCGCGCGCTGCCGATGCGATCGATCCCGCCAGCACCGAATATCTGACCGCCGCGGAACGCGCGCTCGCCCCGCTGCGCCGCGCCGTCGCGCTCCACGATCGCGTCGGCGTCGCCGGTCAGATCAAGCGGCTCGAACGGGCCGTCACCAGGATCACCACCGAGCTTCCTTCTGTCGCGACCGGCGTCGGCGCGACGAATGCCCGGCCTGCGGCAACGTCAACGCAGTCCTCGGATGGTGGGTTCAATGCTGCGAAGGCCGGGAACGACGCCACCAATCAAGGGAAAAACAATGACCCATCATAATCTCTTGGACGTCGCGATTCTGCTGCTCCTGGCCCTCATTTTCGCACTCGAACTCTATCGCTGCCTGCGCCGCTCCAGCCGCGACCGTCATCCGCCGCACACCCATAGGCGGTTCCGACGCTGACCCTTTCCCGATCGACCCATCCCGTCGATCGACACCTTCTCGCCCCCGGCGCTCGGGGACGGATCACGCGGGATGGGAGGGGCGCTTGGGCGCCGAGGGCCATCGTCCGACCTGATCCCCACCCCCGTGTTTACCCAAAGGACCCGCCCGTGACGCTCGCATCGATCGCCTGCACCGCTGCCGCCCTCGTCGCCTTCGGCGGAGGGGCGTGGCTGACGATGGCCGGTGCGGTATCGACCGTCGTCGGTCTCGGCCCGGATGCCTCGATCGGGCTGCGCGCCAGCATCGCCGCGCTGGCGCTGGGTCTGATCCTGTTTGTCGCGGGCGCGATCCCCCTCGCGCGGCTCGCCGCATGACCGGACTGGTGATCAAGACGGCGGTGGTGCCGAACAGTCCGCTCGCGGCGGATCCGCCGGTCGTCAACGACGGCTGGTTTCCCGACGTGGATCCAGCCGCGATCCGCGACGAATATCGCATCCGCGATACGGTGACGCCCGATCGCCTGCGCAAGGCGATCGTCGGCGCGATCCTGACCGTCGGCAACCAGCTCGCCGACTGGCAGGTCGCGCAGCGCGCAGCCGGATACGCGACGCTCGCGGTGGTCCCCACGACCGTCGTCGACGGGAAGAGCCGCCTCGCGCTGCTCTACGCGCGCGCGATCGGCGCCTATGCCAAGGCCGAACTGGTCGAAACCTACCGCGACATCGACACCACCACCGCCGGTCAACGCCAGGCCGACGAACTCGAACCCTCGATCGTCGAACTGCGCCGCGACGCCATCCATGCGATCCGCGACATCCTCGGGCGGACGCGGACGCGGATCGAGCTGATCTGATGCCCGATACCGTCACCGCACGTCAGGGCGATACCCTCGACGCCCTGATCTGGCGCGAACGCGGTCTCGGCCCGGGCGATCTCGGTTCCGTGCTCGCCGCCAATCCCGGCCTCGCCGCGCTCGGCGCGACCCTGCCGATCGGCACCGCCGTCGTCCTGCCCGACACCGCGCCCGCCACAGTCGTGCGCGACATCATCCAGCTCTGGGACTGACGCCCGATGGACAAGCTCTTCCACGAACTGACCGCGACCGCGCTGACCTTCCTCGCCGGGCTCGTCCCGGCCGCGCTGGGGGCCGCGGTCAGCCTCGCCTATGAATCGGGCCTCACCTGGTCGCGTCGCTTCGCGCAGATGTCGGTCGGTATCGTCGTCAACTATTTCGCGACCGGTGCGATCGGCGCGGTGTTCGGCTTCGGCCCCTTCGTCCTTCAGGCGACCGGCTTCGTCGTCGGCATGATCGCGTTCAAGGCGACACCCAAATTCATCGCCGCCTGCAGCGACGCCATCGCCACCGCGCCGACGCGGTTGCTCGATCGCCTGATCGCTCTTCTGCCCGGAAAGGATGCGAAGTGACCGACAAAACCACCCCCGCCGCAAAACCGTCGCGCCGGACGCTCGCGGGCGTCCTCGGCACGATCGTCGGCGCACTCGCGCTGTTCACGATGGTGCCCGCCGAGGAAAGCGGACGCACCGTCCAGGCGACCGCGCGCGCCGACGGCAGCGTCGCGATCCGGCACGTCGCGGGCCGCCAGTATCTCGCCGTCTATCTCGACATGGTGGGCGTCCCCACCGCCTGCGACGGGCTGACCCGGGGCATGCGGCTCGGCCAGACCTTCACCGAGGCGCAATGTGCCGCGAAGCTGGAGGTCGAACTGATCGACACGGCCAGCCATGTCGTCGACTGCGTCCCCGGCCTCTACGGTCGCGACCACCAGGCGCCCGCCGCGGTGTCGCTCGCCTACAACATCGGATGGCCCGGCTTCTGCCGGTCGACCGCCGCGCGCCGGTTCAACGCCGGGCAATGGCGGTCGGGGTGCGATGCCTTCGCCATGTGGAACAAGGCCGGGGGCCGCGTCGTCCCCGGCCTGGTCGACCGCCGGAAACGCGAACGCGCGCTCTGCCTGAAGGGGTTGCCGCGATGAGCGCGATCCTCGCCAAGCTCCGCGCCGAGGCCGCGTTCCTCGTCCTGCTCGCGGTCGCCGCGGTGGGCGCGTGGCTCTACGTCCAGTTTCAGCAGGTCCGCGCCGATCGCGACGACGTCCTCCACCGCGTCGAACTGATCTGCGCCTCTTCGGGCACCGACTGGACCGCGACCCCGCCTGCGAAGGATGCGCCCGGTTACCGCCGCGGCGTCCTGTGCCGCGCCAAGGTCGCCGGGCTCGCCGATTTCAAGGCGCACACCGACGAGCTGACCGCCGCGACCCTGGCGAAGGCGCTTGCCGATCACGACGCCCGTCAGAACACCGACAACCAGGCCGCGCGCGCTGCGGCGGAGGCCGCACGTTCCGCGGCGCAACGCATGGAGATGGCCGATGCCGAAGCCGAACGGAAGAACCTCGTCGATCGTGATTGGTTTGCTGCTGTCAACGGCGTTGCAGGCTTGCGCGCACCGCGCAAGTGATGTCCCGCCACCCGCGCTCGTTCCCGACCCCGTCGCCATCGTCGTCAAGGCGACACCGCCTGCGGAGCTGCTCCGCTGCGCCGATCGTCCCGAAGGATTGCCCGAGGACCCCGGACTGATCGCGCAGATCCCGACGAGGATCCGCGCGGGTATCATCCGCCTTGCCCGCTCGTTCGGCGCCAACGCCGCCCAGCTCGATCGGCTGATCGACTGGAACGCGCCGGGCAGTTGCGCGGCGGGCGAGGCGAAGTGAGGAAACCCGAAAGCCTCAGGGCGTTGCTGCTCGCCTCCGTGCCCGGTCTGGCGGACAAGCCCGAAAACCTGTCGATGTTCATCGACAAGGGCCGCGTCGCAGCGCGGCTGACCGGATCGCTCAGCTTCGAATATCGCTACACCGTCAACATCGTCGTGCAGGATTTCGCGGGCGACGTCGATGCGCTCTTCGTGCCGCTGCTCGCCTGGGTCGCCGACCGCCAGACCGATCTGCTCGAACGCGACGGGCAGGAACCGTTCAGCTTCGAATCGGAGATACTCGACGGCGACTGCGCCGACGTGTCGATCGACCTCGAACTGACCGAACGCGTGCTTGTCGCGCGTACCGACGACGGCCTGGTCGTCACCCACCTCGACGAACCGACCCGGGCGGACGAATTCGCCGGGGTGACGGGCGTCGCCCTGTGGCAGGTCCTGCTCGACGACGTCGTCGCGGGCACGACGACGGTCGCGCCCGACCGGTGATCGACGATTTCGCGGATATCCGGACGCTGGCGGGCGCACTGCTCCGCCAGCTCGGCGCCAGCGAGCGCCGTTCGCTCCTGCGCAAGATGGCGCGCGAGATCCAGAAGTCGCAATCCGCGCGGATCGGGCGCCAGAAGGACCCGGAGGGCGCGACCTTCGCCGCGCGACGCAAACGGCCCGAATTGAAACCCGGCACCTATGCCGTCAAATTCCTCTACCCCAAGGGCGCGACGGAGCCCCGTACGGTATTCATGAAGAGCTGGGTCCACGACGGCCCGCTCATGACCGGGTTCGATGTCGAGGCGGGCGGGATCCGCAGTTTCTTCTACGACAAGGTCGACCGATACCTGCCCGTCGACGCGGGCCAGCAGAACGCGGGCGCGGGCAAGCTCCGTCGCAAGGGCACGATCCGCCAAAAGACGATGTTCCGGAAACTGCGCAACGGTCGCAACTTGCGCGCGGGCGCGACCGACGCCGAAGCCTGGATCGGTTTCACGGGTCGGGCCGCCGAGATCGCGGGCGTCCATCAGGAGGGTCTGCGCGACAAGCCGTCGGTCAAGGGCAGGGCAGTTCGCTACGCGAAACGGGGACTGCTCGGCTTGACGCAGGCCGAACAGTCCCGCGTTCTTGATCTTTTGATCCAACACATCTCCCAGATATAGCGCTGCTGTCAAATTTTTCGGCGAAGGTAGGCCTTCGCGTGTGCGGCGTCGCACCACTTTCACCAAAATTCTTTCGCTCAGGGTGCTGCTTCATCACGGGGTGGCGTCTTTGAGCGAAGTCTTCAGAAAACTGAACACGCAATTTACACATCTTTAATAGTTAGATCACAAATTATCGAACTTATCTAGCGAAGCGATAAGTCAGGAAATGTATGATGGCATATAAGCTAGTGGTGATCGCGGTTTGCGGCGCCTCATTGATTGGCCCGTCAGTTCAAGATGCTCATGCTATTCCCGCTAATCCTAAGGCATGGGAGTGCGTTGCAGAGGGCGGTTTTTCAAAAAGCGAGCCTTTAGCAATTGGCTCGAAATTCTCGGTTTCTGGAACACTCGAGTTTTTGCTTGATGACAACCAAACGAAGTGGAATCCAGTTGCATCGATTAGCGTATCGGATTCGGGCGGCGCTTTAGAAGGGGGTGGCCTTAAGTTTTACTTAGCGGAACGTAAGGATCAGCTTCTGAGCGGGCAAGTTTGGGGATACAATAAACTTGAGGAGCTCAATAAAACCGGCGTCGTTACTGGCTCTTATGCTCGCAGAAAGCCAATTAATTTTAAGATCGATATCGATTCGCGAGGGACGTTCCGGGGCACAGTGAACGGTAAGCCATTTGAAAGTCCAGGAAAATCTATCAGAAAAGGTCAGCTGGTACTTGGATGTTCAACCGCTGCAGTGCGTTTTACAAACATAGTGGTAATTTATAAATAGTTTGATGAAAAAAGGTTGTTATTGAATAACTTTAGTGATTAAATATTATCGACTAGGACGCGATATGAGAATATTTAAGGCATCCATTGTTTTGATGGTCATGGCAACTACTGCTCTAAAGGCAGAAGGTTCAACTATCACGGCTGAGTCGGTGTTCCGTTTGGGTCCGAAAGGCGTCTGCGGGATGTCTGAGGGCTTAGACACACCTTTGGCTCGACTGGCTCTTGCAAAGGGACCAGTTTCGATCGCGCCACTTGGCTCGCTCAAGCCGATCCGTAAATCAACCCATGAAGGGCGAAGGCTCTCCATAACGGAGATTCGTACGGTGATGCCAGTGGGCGTAAAATGGCATGGGCTAAAATTGGTCGCCGTTGAGACGAGGCTGATGCACGTCTCTGAAGGTGACGCGTGGTCGGTCGATCGGCTCGTATTTGCCGAAACGGAACGCGAGGCGCGCCGTCGGTTGACCAACGTGATGTATACAATTCCACTGGCAGGCGATCAAAAGATCAGCAAGGAATTGCTCCCACCGTACGGTGGCCGCCAGCGCCTTATATCAATTGGTAAACATTCGGCGCTCGAGTGTTCGACGGACGGTTAACTTCGCTCTGTAACCCGATCAACCGCGAGAACTGATAGTAACATCTGACGATTGAGAAGATCTCTTCGGGGCTTCGATGGTCGGCGAAAACGGCTCAGCGGTACGAAATTTTAACGGGCGGAGTGGCTGATACAGTATTGCCCGGCCCTTGCCATTTGTGAGCATCATCGCGCTCGGTTTCAGAGCGACGTTGGTTAAGCAAAGGGAGTTTTATGATGCTCCGATGAAAATACTTGTACCATGTAATCGGTGAAGTGGGCCAGTCGACGCTTACCATCTCTGATCCGTATAAAGGTCATTATCGGACGAATAGCGAAGACAGCTGCAGCTAAAAACATAACCCCGCTGAAGTCCTGAATTCCATTAAAAAGACATATTATGCTTATGACGGCAAGAGCGATGTCAGTTTTTTCACCCTTATCCCAGCGGATAAAATCAGTCGGGCCCGCGAGCGGTATTAGTTGTCCCTTACCCGTATTGTTCGTTACGCCGATCATGTGGCCGTTAATGTAATCAAGGCGGAGCCTAGCTCCTTCCATTGCGGCGACGCCCGAAGGCACCTCAATGGTACTGGTCTCGCCAAATCGATTCTTTATAACTGCTGTTACCACACTCTCGTGCCGCGTGTTGATCGAGCCCCCCCCGCCGCCCATGCCGCCAGTGCCTCGGTAAACTAAACCAGCAATTCCCGAGATATGGCCGAAAGTGAATGGCTTTTGCTGATAGGTCACATGCAAGGCTTCAGCCTCAAGGCAATATCCTTCGTACTGCTTATTGCCGAGCTTCAAAGCTGGCAGTTTCCAGTCGAGCATATCCTCCGAAGCGGGCACAGTCAGTGTATGCATCGGCGTTCTCACTCTCGATTCGGTTCTTCAGCGCATAATGCGAGTTGGGGGTTAACGAGTGGTTGCCGATTTAATGACGTCGCTCGGGAGTGTGACTATAGATCGACGTCGGGGGTTAAGATCGCTCTGCTTTCGCAACCGGTCTTGTAGAGAGCGTCTCTACAAGACCGCAGCATAGCCATCGCGCCCCGCGCGCGACGACATGGGCGGCATCATGCCCGGCCCCTCAACCTCCACCACCGTCGATCTGTCGCGCCTGCCCGCGCCGACGATCGTCGAACAGTTCGATTACGAGACGATCCTCGCGCGCAAGTTCGCGCGCATCCGGGAACTGATCCCGACCTTCGACGCGACGGTCGATAGCGATCCGGCGGTGAAGGTGCTGCAGGTCGCGGCCTATGACGAACTGCTGATCCGCCGCGCCTTTCAGGACAGCGGCAAACAACTGATGGTCGCCTTCGCGACCGGCGCGTCGCTCGATCATCTCGGCGCGCTCGTCGGCGTCGCCCGGCTGGTCGTGACGCCCGCCGACCCTGCGACCGGGGCAGGCACGGTCTATGAAAGCGATGACGTGTTCCGCCAACGCATCGTGCTCGCCCCCGAAGCCTTCTCGGTCGCCGGTCCCGAACTCGCCTATGTCGCACATGCCAAGGCCGCATCGGGCGACGTGATCGATGCCAGCGCGGTCTCGCCCGCGCCGGGTGAGGTGCTGGTGTCCGTCCTGTCGGCGGTCGGCGACGGCACCGCCGCGCCCGCGCTGATCGCGACCGTCCAGGCCGTCGTCTCCGATCGCGCGATCCGCCCGCTCGGCGACCACGTCGTCACCGCGTCGGCACGGATCGTCCCGTTCGCGATCGATGCCGCGCTGACGACCTATGCCGGTCCCGACATCGTGCTCGTCCTGACGACCGCGCGCGCCGCGCTCGATGCCTACCTAGCCGACACGCGACGGCTCGGTTTCAATATCCGCACCGCGGGCATCGTCGCCGCGCTCAAGGTCGCGGGCGTCGAGAACGTCGTGCTGGCGAGCCCGGCGACCGACATCCTGTGCACCGCGAACGAGGCGGCGTTCTGCGCCACGATCACGCTTACGCATGCGGGCTACGCTGCATGACGTTGCTGCCCCCCAATGCGACCGCGCTCGAACGCGCGCTCGAGGACGCTACCGCCCGGCTCGGCGACGTCCGCACCCCGGTCGACACCCTCTGGGATCCCGTGACCTGCCCGATCGCGATCCTGCCCTGGCTGGCCTGGGGACTGTCGGTAGATACGTGGGACACCGACTGGAGCGAGGCGACGAAGCGCCGGGCGGTCGCCGATTCGATCAAGCAGCATCGGCACAAGGGGACGCGGCTGTCGGTCGAGATCGTCCTCGCGCGGTTCGACCAGTTGCTGACGATCGTCGAATGGTTCGAGGCGCAGCCCCCCGCGACGCCGCATAGCTTCGACATCGCCCTGCCGCTGGTCACCGCGGCGGGAACGGCGCCCGGCGGCGAGCGCGCCAGCGCCGCCTTCGCCGAGGCGATCATCCGCGAGGTGTCCCGCGTGAAGCCGCTGCGCGAACACTTCCAGCTCGTCCAGTCGCTCGCTGCATTCGGCGGGGTCGGGATCCAGGCGGTCGCCCGCGTCGCCAGCTTCGTGCGCGAAACCACCACGCTCACCATCGACACGTCGCCGACCTGGGCGTCGGGGCTCCAGACCGAGGACGGCGAACCCGTCCGCGATGAGCGCGATGGCTATTGGGACACCACACCATGACCAACGCTCTGCTGCTGATGATGACCGAAGAGGGGCTGGTCAGGTTCGCCGCGGCGCAATCGGGCGACGCGATCGACCTTACCGTGACCCAGATCGGTCTGACCGCCGCAGTCTTCGATCTGGCTCCGACCTTGACCGCCTTGCCGGGCGAATTCCGCCGCGTCGCGACCATCTCCGGCGCGGCGATCGGCGATAATATCGTTCACGTGATGCTCCGCGACGAGGAGGCGATCGGCTATACCGTGCGCGGCTTCGGCCTGTTCCTTGCCGACGGGACGCTGTTCGCCGTCTACGGCCAGGAAACCGCGATCGTCGAAAAATCGCCGCTCTCGACGCTGTTCGCCGCTATCGACATCGCCTTCCCGACCGCCGACATCGATATGCTGACGTTCGGCGACACGAATTTCCTGCTGCCCCCCGCCACCACTGAAACAGCTGGTGTCGTCGAGCTCGCGACCAGCGTTGAAGTCGATGCCGGTGTCGATCCGCGCCGGGTTCCGTCGATCTTCGATCTCGCCCGTCGCCTGGCCGACCTGGCTGCCGAGCTGATCGCGGCGATCGCCGATGCCGTCGCCGATTATATCCCGCTCGCTCAGAAAGGGCAGTCGGATGGCGTGGCGACGCTTGATGCCGATGGCTTGGTGCCATCGGCGCAATTACCGCTCGACAGGTATGGCGAGGCGCTACGCATCGGCATCGCTGATGATCGGGCAGTGACGCCAGCCGCGATCGCCGCGCTTACCGACCGCTTCGCCGGGTTCGGCGAATTCCAGCTTCCCGGCGTCATCGTCAAGACGGGCTTCCAGAACGGTCCGTTCACGGAAGGCGACGTGCCGGTCGATTTCGCGACGGCATTTCCGAATGGCTGCCGCGCCGTCTTCATCACCGTCGTCGATGAACAGCCTGCCTTGAATGTCACGATATATCGCAGGACCAAGCGCGTCGACGGCTTCGTCGCTTACGTCAGCAACCCGACGCCCACGGACAACCAGATCGACGGGTTCGACTGGATTGCAATCGGGAACTGAGGAACCGCCATGGCCAAAATTTCGCAATTCGACCTGACGGATCCGCTCGACGGCACCGAAACGCTGCCAATGGTCCAGGCCGGGCGCACCAAGCGATCGACCGTCTCTCGCCTGGTGCAGGGTATCATTCCGTTCCTGCAGAATTGGTACAAGGGCGACCAGGGTGCGCCCGGCGTCGGGTTCGGCCCGCGCACGCTGGTCATGTTCTACGGCAACAGCCTGGTCGAAGCGCCCGCGCCGTTGATTCCGGCCGCCAGGCTTCTCGAGGACGCACTCAATGCGGGGGGCGGCCATTATCGGGTCGTCAACGCCGGTCGTAGTGGTGAAACCGCCAATCAGATTCGCGCACGCGTCGTCGACGACGTGGCCCGCGGCCTGATCGGTCACATCACGATCTTCGGGTTCGACGCGGTCAACAGTCTGCGCATCGGCGCCAGCGTTGAAAGCATCCAGGCGGACATCCAGACGTGCTTCGATCTGGTAAAGGGCGCTGGCTGTCCGACCGTCGTGTCGATCACCGATACCCCGTGGAGGGGCTATGTCGACGCCAACCCCGCCTATGGCTGGACTGCCGAGAAACAGCTCGGCACCGATGCGATCAACGCGTGGAAGCGCAGCGGCCCCGCCAATGTCGATATCGTGGTCGATGCCTATGCCTCGTTCGAGGATCCCGATCATCCTGAGACGCTTCTCCCCATCTACGACGATGGGTTGCATCTTCATTATCCCCAGCCCGGGCAGGACAAGGTCCGCGACTTGATCCTCGCGGACGTCCCCGTCACCGCCGACGGCGATCTCGCGCTCGACGTCATCGGTCGCAACGCGCGTGTCGATCAGGATGTCAGCACCGGCGCCGGGCCGCGCTTCGAAGGGGTGACGGTCGGCGCGCATCAGGGTGGGTTCGGCCCGAACTTCCCGCTCTTCGAAGCGCAATACAGCAACGCTACCGGTGGCCGCGGCATCGGGATCGGCACGCGTTGGTTTTTCAATCGCTCGATCACGATCGACGGCGTCTGGAGCGCGACGTGGCGCTCGCTCGATCATTCGATCAACGACGGCGCGCAGGCGCAGATTGGGATGCCGTTCCGGTTCTACGGCACCGGCTATGGCGCGTTTTCGATCTCGACCGCCAACGCCGAGGCTCAGGGTCTGACCGAGCGTTTCCTAGTCCTGCCCAACGGCAACGTCGGGATCGGCCACGGGACGGTCAACGATCCCGTGCGAAAGTCGACGGTCTCGAACGACGGTGCGGAAACCTACGAAGTCGGCCCCGGCAACGCCAACCCGGTCGATCCTTCCGGCGCGATCACCCATCTGTCCTACAACCGCGCGACCGGTGAATATCTCGATTCGCGCCTGCTCGCCGAACGCCATATCTTCACCAACGGTACCGCCGCCAACGCGACCTTCGATCGGCTGCAGAATAGCTGGTACGTCAACATGGCGCCCGATAGCGACGCGACGCGCGATCTTGGCCGAACCGACAGCCGCTGGCGTCTGGGGTGCTTTACCTCGATCGACGTCGCCCAGGCCGGGACCTTCGGGTCGATCTTCGTTGCCAACGCCTCCTCGACGCAGCGGCCCGGCGACTTCCGCTCAACCGCAGCCGGTTTTGGCGAAAGCGTCGTTTTCGCCGCGCATGCCAACACCATCCTCGGCAACGCCAATCTGTTCGCGGGCTATGATCTGGCGGCTGGCGCCTTTCGTTTCCGCGTTCTCGACAACGGCAACGTCCAGAACGCGAATAACAGCTACGGCGCGGTATCCGATCGCAAGCTCAAACGCGACATCGAGCCAGCGCCCTCGCAATGGGATGACGTAAAGGCGCTGGCCGCGGCGATGAGCCGCTACCGTCTGATCGCCGAGGTCGAGCAGGACGCTGACGCCCATACGCATCTCGGCGCGATCGCGCAGGACTGGCAGGCGATCAGCCCCGGTTTGGTATTCTCGACTCCCGACACGCGCCTGGTGTCCCGCCCCGTCACTCGCTCTATCCAGTGCCCGGTTTACGAGGAGCGGGTCGTCGACGAAAAAGCCGCGATGGTGCAGGTCGACGTCGTCGAGCGTACCATCGTCGAAGACGTCGAGACGTTCGAGGAAACCGGCGAAGAGACTCTGGGCATCAAGTACAGCATCGCGATGCTCAAACTGTTCAAGGCCGTTGGTGAGGTGATGGAGCGGATCGAACGGATCGAGGCGGCCGGCGCGTGATCCCGAACGTTAACTGGGCACGACTTTTCTCCAGCGGCAGCTGGCCGCTCCCGGTCTTGTGGAGACGTTCTCTACAAGACCGAGGACGCGACGAAGGCGAGCTTGCGCCGCCATGATGCGGGGATGGCCGACCCTGCCGATATCCAACGCCTCATTGGCGACCTCGCGCGCGAAGGAACGATCGTGTCGGTTGATGGCCATGCCGGGACCTGCCGCGTACGGTTCGCCGATTATCTGACAACCGGCGATGTTCCCTGGCTTGCCGCTCGCGTCGGCAAGACTCGCATCTGGTCGCCGCCCTCGATCGGCGAACAGGTCGTCGTGCTCTGCCCCGAAGCCGATACCGCCCGCGGCATCGTCATCGGCAGCCTGTCGAGCGACGCGAACCCGCATCCCGCAAACGATGGATCGACCGTAATCGAATTCGGGGACGGCGCGCGCATCGGTTACGATCCGGCGGGTCACGTCTTCACGATCGCGCTGCCGACCGGCGCGACGATGTCGGTGGTTGCCGAAGGTGGGATATCCCTGAAGGGGCCGCTGGCCGTCGACGGCACGATCACCGCGACCGACGACGTCGTCGGCGCGGGCAAGAGCCTGAAGATGCACACCCATACCGGTGTCCAGGCGGGCGCGGCCTTCTCGGGCCCGCCGCGATGAGGCTCCACCAAAGTATTACCATGGTGGACCGGTCATGAACGGCATGGACCGGAATACCGGCGCACCGCTGGGCGGCGTCGATCATCTCCGCCAGTCGATCGCCGACATCCTCGGCACCCCGCTCGGCTCGCGCGTCGGGCGGCGCGACTATGGCAGCGACCTGCCCGAACTGTTCGACCAGCCGATGAACGATCTTGGTCGCCTCCGCGTCTTCGCCGCCACCGCGCTCGCGATCATGCGGCAGGAACGGCGCGCACGGATCTCGCGCATCGCGCTCGCGCCTGCCGCCACGCCCGGCACCTTCACCGTCCGCATCGCCGGTCGCCGCGTCGACGTTGCCGCCCCTGTCGCCGCCATCGATCTCACCATCCCCGTCCGCGCCCTGTCCGCGCTGGCCGCCTGAAAGGACCGATCATGAGTTTCCACCACGGTATCCGCGTCACCGAAACAACCGGTGCCAGCAACGCGATTGCTATAGTCGCCACCGCCTGCATCGGCCTGGTCGCGACCGCGCCCGACGCCAGCGCTGCGGTGTTCCCGCTCGACGTGCCCGTCCTCGTCGGCGCGCCCACCTCGACGATGACCATCGCCGATGCCATCGCCGCGGCGGGCGCGGCGGGCACGATGAAGGCGGCGCTGATCGGCATCGCCGATCAGGTTCGGGCGCCCGTCGTGATCGTCCGCGTCGCGCCCGGTGCCGACGCCGCGGCGACCGAGGATGCCGTGATCGGCGACGATGTCGACGGCGTGAAGACCGGGATGCAGGCGCTGCTCGCCGCCGAGGCGCAGGTCAAATACCGCCCGCGCATCATCGGCGCGCCCGGTCTCGATACGTTGCACGTCGCGACCGCGCTCGCCGTCGTGGCGAAGCGGTTGCGCGGCATGGCCTATGCCGCCGCGATCGGGGCCGATCGCGCCGATCTGATCGCCTATCGCGCCAACTTCACCCAGCGCGAACTGATGCTGATCGCGCCCGATTTCACCGCGCCGCTCGGCGCGGGCGGGGCGAACGTCCCCAGCTTCGCCGTCGCCCGCGCGCTCGGCCTGCGCGCGATGATCGACCAGACCCAGGGGTTCCACAAGACGCTGTCCAACGTCCCCGTCGCGGGCGTCACCGGGCTGACCAAGGATATCCAGTTCGATCTGCAGGACGAGGATGCCGACGCCAACATGTTGAACGCCGCGGGGATCACCACGATCGTCCGCATCAACGGCGATCTGCGCTTCTGGGGCAACCGCACCTGCGCCGCACTCGACGGCGACTTCACCTTCGAAAGCGCGACCCGCACGGCTCAGGTGCTCGCCGACAGCATCGTCGCCGGGCTGATCTGGGCGATCGACAAGCCGCTGCTCCCCAGCCTGGCCCGCGATATCGAGGAACGGATCAACGCGGCGTTCCGCAAGCTGACCCGCGGCGGTTACATCCTCGGTGCGCAGGCGGCCTTCGACCCCGCGAAGAACCCGGTCGACCAGCTGAAGGCGGGAAAGCTGACGATCGGCTATCGCTACACCCCCGTGCCGCCGCTCGAATGCCTCGGCCTCGAACAGCAGATCACCGACGAATTCGCCGCCGACTTCGCGCTGCTTGTCGCCAGCGCCTGATCCTGCCTCGCCTGACAATCCCGACGGAGAACTATCATGGGCCTGCCCCGCAAACTGAAAGACCTGATGCTGTACAACGACGGCATCCGTTACCTGGGCGAGGTCGCCAGCGTGACCCTGCCCAAGCTCGGGCGCAAGCTCGAGGAGTGGCGGGGTGGCGGCATGGACGCCCCCGTCAAGATCGATATGGGCGGCGAACCCATGGAGATGGAATGGACGCTGGGCGGGCCGATGCTCGACGTCCTGACCCAATATGGCGAAACCGACGTCACCGGGTTGCAGCTGCGCTTCGTCGGCGCCTGGCAGCGTGACGACGATGGCGAGGTCGATCGGATCGAGGTCGTGATCCGCGGTCGCCACGAAGAGATCGACATGGGCGAGGCGAAACCGGGTGAGGGCGGCGAATTCAAGGTCAAGACCGCGCTCGCCTATTACAAGCTCGTCTGGAACGGCGTGACCGCGATCGAGGCCGATCCGCTCAGCGGCATCCTGATCGTCGGCGGTGTCGATCGCCGCGCCGCGATCCGCAACGCGCTCGACTTCTAACCCATACGCCTCGCCCCGCCACCGGCGAGCAGACGCCGCGCCGGTGGCGGGGCGAGGCGATTGCCGACCTTCAACGGGAACCGATGCCCATGACCGACACGACCACTCCCAACGGGTCCGCTGCGATGCGCACCGTCACCCTCGACGTGCCGCTGCAGCTGGGCGATCAGACGATCGCGACATTGATGGTCCGCAAGCCAGCCTCCGGCGAATTGCGCGGCCTGACGATGATGGCGCTGTCGCAGCTCGACTATGCCGCGCTCGAAACGCTGCTCCCGCGCATCACCATGCCCCCGCTCTCGAAGGCGGACATCGCCAAGCTCGACCCCGCCGATTTCATGCAGCTGGGCGGCGAGGTGATGGATTTTTTGCTGCCGCGAGCCGCGAAGGAAACGGCCTCCCCGACGATGTGAGCGAGGCGATGGCGGATATCGCCCTCGTCTTCGGATGGACGCCCGCCGACATGGATTCGATGCCGCTCGGCGAACTGATGGCCTGGCGCGCCAGGGCCGCGAAGCGGCACAACCCGGAGTGACAGGCACGTGGCCGACCGCAATCTGCGTATCAGGATGCTGCTCGAGGCGGGTGACCGGGTCACCCGCCCGCTGCGCGATATCGCCCAGGGGTCGACCCGCGCCGCGCAGGCGCTGAAGGCCACCCGCGATCGGTTGAAGGAAATCGAGCGCGCCCAGGCCGACGTCGGCGGCTTCCGCGAATTGAAGGCCGGGCTGCGCACGACCGACCAGGCGCTGCAGGCCGCGCAGACCCGTGTCGGCCAGCTGGCGCGCGAGATGCAGCAGACCGCCAGTCCGACCCGCGCCATGACCCGCGAATTCGAACGCGCCAAGCGGGAGGCGCAAGAGCTCTCCCGCCAACACGACACCGAAACGCGCGAATTGCAGACGCTGCGCGATCGGCTGCGCGCCGCAGGCGTCGCGACGCGCGATCTCGCCAGGCACGAACGCCAGCTGTGCGACCGGGCGTCCGACACCAACCGCGAATTGCAGGAACAGACCCGCCGCCTCGAACAGGCTTCCGATCGCCAGCGCCGGTTCGGCGCGGCGCGCGACCGGTTCGCACGCGGGCAGGGGCTCGCCACCGGCATGGCCGCGGGCGGTGCCGCCTCGCTCGCCACCGGCGCTGCGTTGGCCCGCCCGATCATCGGCGGGGTCGAACAGGCGCAGGCGTTCCAGTCGGGCATGACCGACATCGCGCAAAAGGCGAACCTGACCCGCGAACAGGCGGCCAGGATGGGCAAGAGCCTGCTGATCGCCGCCCGCGCCGCGAACCAGATGCCCGCGGATCTGCAGAAGGGGGTCGACACCCTTTCGGGCTTCGGCCTCGATCCGACCAAGGCGACCCAGATGATGAGGCCGATCGGGCGCGCCGCCACCGCCTACAAGGCGGAGATCGACGATCTGTCCGCCGCGGCCTTCGCCGCGAACGACAATCTGAAGGTGCCGATCGAGCAGACCGGCAAGGTCATCGACATCATGGCCGAGGCGGGCAAAGCGGGCGCGTTCGAGATCAAGGACATGGCCGGAGCCTTCCCCGCGCTGACCGCTGGCTATCAGGCGCTCGGCCAGACCGGCACCGGCGCCGTCGCGGATCTGTCCGCCGCGCTCCAGATCGCGCGGAAGGGCGCGGGCGATTCGGCGACCGCGGCGACCAACGTCTCCAACATCATCCAGAAGATCGCCTCGCCCGCGACGATCAAGGCGTTCTCGAGATTCGGGATTGATCTGCCCAATGCGCTCAAGCGTGCCTATGCCGACGGCAAGACCCCGCTCGAGGCCATCGCCGAACTGACGAAGAAGGCGACAGGCGGCGATCTCGGCAAGATCGGCTTCCTGTTCGAGGACGCGCAGGTGCAACAGGGCCTGCGCCCCCTGATCCAGAATCTGGAGGAATATCGCAGGATCCGGGCACAGGCCGGGGCGGCGAACGGCACCACCGATTCCGACTTCGCCGAACGCATGAAGGATTCGGCGGAACAGACCAAACAGCTCAAGGTCAACGCGGCAGCGCTGGCCATCTCGCTCGGCAACACGCTGCTGCCCACCGTGAACGCCGTTCTCGGTCGCGTCGGCGCCTTCGCCGGTCGGCTGTCGGCCTGGTCGCAACGTCACCCCGCCTTGACCCGCGCGATCGTACTCACCGCTGGCGGCCTGTCGGCGCTGTTCATCGTTCTCGGCATCGGCGCCATCGCGCTGGCGGGGATCGTCGGCCCGATGTACGCCTTCGCCGCCGCCGCGACCTACACCGAAATGGCGCTGCTCCCGATCATCGGCATCGCCGCCGCGATCGTTGCGGGCATCGTTCTGCTGGGTGCTGCAGCCTATCTGATCTACAGCAACTGGGGCGCGATCTCCGGCTGGTTCGCCGGGATGTGGCAGACGGTGAAGGCGACCTTCGTCGGCGTGATGGCGTGGTTCGCGTCGTTGCCTGCGCGCTTCGGCGAATTTGGGCGCAACATGATCTCGGGCATGATCAACGGCATCACGGGCATGCTGGGGCGGCTGAAGGAGACGATCGTCGGGGCCGCCTCGTCCGCGGCCAACTGGTTCAAGGCGAAGCTCGGTATCCACTCGCCCTCGCGCGTGTTTGCCGGGTTCGGCGGGTTCATGATGCAGGGGCTATCGAACGGCATCGATGGCGGTGCCGCCGCGCCCGTCCGCCGCCTCGACCGCCTGTCCCGCCAGATGACCTCCGCCATCGCGGTCGGCACCGCCGTTCCCGCTATGGCGATGGCCACGCCCGGCGGAGCGTCGGCAGGTAGATCTCCCGCGAGCGCACCGGTCGGCGTGACTCGCAAATACGAAATCCACCTTCATGCGGCGCCGGGCATGGACGAAGCGAAGCTGATCGACCTGCTCGAACGTAAGCTTGCGGACATCGAACGCCGCGATGTCGCGAACGATCGGTCGGGTTTCGCCGACAAGGATGAATTCTGATGCTGCTCGCCATCGGCCTCTTCCCCTTCGCCATCCCCACGATCGTCCACGACGAGCTGCAACGCCGCGCGTCGTGGATCCACGCGACGTCGCAACGAATCGGCGCGCGCGATGCGACCCAGTTCATCGGCGTCGGCGCGGAAACCATCTCGCTCCGCGGCGTCGCCCATGCCGAACTCAGCGACGGACGCGCCTCGCTCGACGAATTGCGCTCGATGGCGAACACCGGCAACGCGTGGTCCGTCGTCGACGGCGCGGGGCAGGTCTACGGCGCCTTCGTGATCCAGGGCATCGATGAGGGGCTGAAGGAACTCGGCCCCGACGGTCGCGCCCGCAAGATCGAATTCGGCATCGACCTGCTCCGCGTCGACGACGACGCGGACGGACGCGCATGATCGCCAATATCCCCGATTTCCGCGTAACGCTCGACGGCGCCGATCTCACCGGCACGTTGCAGGAACGCGTCGCATCGGTGGGCGGCAGGATCCGGACCCGGCTGATCTCGCTGTCGATATCCGAAAAGCGCGGCGAGGCGGCGGATCAGCTCGACATCGTGCTCGACGACAGCGACGGCAGGCTGGCACTGCCGAAGACCGGCGCGATCCTGTCCGTCCAGATCGGCTGGAAACAGGGCAGCGACGTCGTGCCCGGCCTGGTCGACAAGGGCAACTTCAAGGTCGACGAGGTCGCCCATGCCGGTCCCCCCGATCAGATCACGATCCGCGCCCGATCGGTCGATTTCACCAGCGACCTCAAGACCCGCCGCGAGAAGGGCTGGCATGCCACCACCCTCGGCGCGATCGTCGATCAGGTCGCCGCGCACCATGGCCTGAAACCCCGCTGCGCCCCCGCGCTGGCGTCGATCGCGGTGACCGCCAAGGCACAGAGCCGCGAAAGCGATCTCGCCTTCCTGCGCCGCCTGGGCCGCGAACGCGATGCCGTCGCGACGATCAAGCGCGGCGCGCTGATTCTCTCGCCGATCGGCGCGGCCACGACGCCCTCCGGTCGCGCGATCCCGACGCTGACGATCCACCGCCGCGATGGCGACACCCATAATTTCAGCCGCCAAAAGCGCGACGACGTTCCCGGCGTTGCCGCCACTTGGCACGACCGCAAGGCGGGCAAGCGGCAGACCTTCACCGCGGGGAACGCCGATGGCGCGAAGAAGCTGTCCCGCGTCTACGGCAACGAAGACGACGCCAGTGCCGCCGCCACCGCCGCGCACAGCCGCGGCCAGCGCGAACCCGTCTCGCTTGATCTCAACTTCGCTCTGGGCCGCGCCGACGTATCGCCGGAACAGAAGGTCACGGTCGTGGGCTACAAGGCCGAGATCGACGCGGTGTCGTGGATCGTCGGTGAGGTATCGCACAGTCTCGGCGACCGCGGCTTCGCGACGAAGATCAAGCTGCAAACGTCGAACTAGGGTCTTGGGTCGATCGACCATGGATGGCGCGAAGGTCGCAGCCGATCACCCCCGCAACCGTCGCTGCAACGCCTTCCACCCCCGATCGTCCGCCGGGAAGAAATCGATCACGGTCGGTGCAGACGACGTCGCCCGCGCGTGGCCCGCCCGCGCGCCACAGCGCGAACACCGGAAATGCGTCAGCGCGCCCGCGTGGATCGAATCGGGCCAGCGGTGAAGTCGAAACCACAACACGCAGGCATGCGGATCGAGCACGCCCTGATGGGAACAATGCCCGTTGCTGCAGCTGACCTGCAGATTCATCCCGTGGCGAACCCAATCGTACAGCCCGTGAAACGTCTTCGCACCCATGAACCCGGCAAGAACACAACGGGAACACGGAGCGCAACACCGATCAGCGCCCGCGGGTCGGAAAAACCGGCCCGCGCACCGTCATCGTATCGGCTGGATAGGGCTGTTGCAATGCGACGGCGTCGGCATAGCTGCCCTGCAGCCATCGATCCCAGTCGGCCTCGGCCAGGATCGTGATCATCGCCTTCGGATGGATCGGCGCGACCAGCGCGTTGGGCGGACACGTCACCATCGCGAATCCGGCGCCTTCCATGGTCGGTTGCCAGAAACCCGCCACGGCGAACAGCGGCTGGTCGGTCACCGCGAACCACATCTCCCCCTTCAGCGGTGGTTTGCCATCGCCCAGGTCGTGCTTGTCGGGCGTCCATTCGCAAAATTCGGTCAACGGGATCAGGCACCGATGCGCGGGATCGTCGGCCAGCGCTCGCCACTGCGGCAGCTTCAGGTTGCGGACATTGGTCATCGGCCACGGCGCGTTGCCGCCCAGCACGTCCCACGCCATCACGTCGAGCCCGCGCGCCCCGTTCTGCTCGCGCACGACATAAGACCGGCCCTTGGGGCGCAGCTCGACCGGGTCGAAGCGGTTGTCCATCGGCTTCGGGTTCGACCAGTCGCCACCGAACCGCTCCATCAACAGCACGGGGTCGCCGGTATTGCGGGCACGATTGCACATCGAACGGAACTCCGGACGCGCTCAGCTGTCGTCAATCAAAACGACATAGCGCTTTTTTCTGTACGCGCTCCAGCGTGAAAGCGGCAAAGTTTGTCCGAGCAAACTCGCGGTGACCAACAATGATTTCTTCTCGGCCAGCGACGCGGGATAGAGAGCAGCATAGGTTGGTTAAGGGGCTGATTTCGTTTGTTGCCCGGCTCTTGAACGACCGGATAGATAATTGTCTCGCGCGACCCGATCGAGCCGTTCTTCTTCGGCAACAAAATCGCTCTCCGCCTGTTCTTGTGCGGCGCGCTCCTCGTCGGACACTGGAATCAGCGGTTCTAACCCCTGCAAAGCCAGAATGCTTTCAAGGCGTCCGGTTTCTTTGCTGGTCCGTTTTTTGGGGGGCGGAAAGCTGTCTATAATTTCCTGCCGTTGATTCTCACGCAATAGCGCATCGGCCTCGGCCTTCAATTCGGCTTTGCGTTGCGCCTCATCCTTCGCGATCCGTTCCTGACGCGACATTCGAGTTTCGCCTCCAAGATCCTGTGTAGCTTGGCGAAATTCGGCCACATTAAGCTGATACGCGGCCAGGTTGCGTTTGGCATCGGACGCGGTTTCCGAGATCTTGGTGGTATACTCTCGCATCAATTGGCGGTCGTCAGCGTCTGACGCTGGAGCCGCGATGACGTGTTCAAGGGTCTGTACCGTGGCGACCAGGTTCGCCTGAAATGTGTAGAAATCCAGTCCCATACCGATATTTGGCCAAGCGGTGAGGGGCAACTCGGCAAGCTTGTTGATCTTCGGCGCGACGCGACTGCGAAGGTCACTGAGGTCACTTCGTAAGACCCTTAAAACAAAAGAAATATCAGCGACATTGTCGACGATGTCACCGCTGTTCTGCGCGAGATAGGCGACTTCATCGAGCGCCTCCTGCCAGAAATGAGCGATCGTCTCGACCAGCTCCGCTTCGGATTGGGTTTTGTCACGCGTCGATCGACGAGCCTCCCAATTGGCGATGAAGAACGCCGCCAGGATTGCCGCAACGGATCCGATTGCCTGCACACAGGCGGGCCAGTCGAGGCTGCTTGACGTGATGGTGACCGAACTGATCGCTTGTGCGAGTTGCTGGATCGCTTGATCCGATAATACGACGGGGGTCTGCATACCTCCGTTCGTGCCGCAAAAATACGACCAATCAATTAATAGACGATGTGACCGCAGCTCGTCCGCTAATTCTCAAACCATCCGAAAAGGATAAAACGTACGTAACGACTTTCCCACGGCATTTTCGTTTAGTGCCGATAGGGATACCCCGCCATCAACACTTTGCGGCGAGAAAGCCGGTCACATTTAGGCGTGGGGGATAAACCGGACGATCAGGCCCACGATCACCGTCAACGCGACAAGCATGGTGACGAGCGTCGAAAACATCCATGGCTTCGTGGGGAGGTGGCGGACATTCTCTTTTAACGTGCCGACATCGACACGCATATCGCTCACGTCCTTGACCAGCGTGTCGAGGTTCTTCTCCAGGCGGGCAACGCGGGCTTCCATGTCACCAGATGTGCCACCGCCGTCGCCGTCCTTCAACCCCGGGGGGCGTTCGAACTGTTCCGTTTGCCATGTTCGGTCTTTGAAATTTGCCGCGACGAGTGCGCGGTAGTCGGGCCGCCAGAAGCAAATTTCATCGCTTGGAGTATTTAGCTCGATCCTTAAGGTATTTTTTCCGATCGAAGCTATAGGCCGCTACAATGTAGCTAGTTGTTTTCGGCAGCCCACGTTGAACGGCTTCATCGGTTAGCGTAAACGACGACCCCGTTACCGATATTTCTCGGCCATCTCCCTCACCTAAATCGTATTTAATATCGCGCTCTGACTTAGGAAATGTAAGTTGCTCAAATATTTTTGCAGGTGGGAGGCCTTCAAGGGTAAAATCAAAACCATAGACATCAACAAGCGCAAGCAGTATGTCGCGAGGTGTTTTCGCTCCCGAAAGATCTACTGCTTCCGGAAAAACCCTAAAAGCATCGCTGACAAATAAGGTATCGCGCATCCGCATCGCGTCGATTAACAACCAGTGCTCGTGAGCGGTATTTACGTCTTGGGGTACGACAATTAATGTCATTCCCTTCTGGTCAGGTATTGGTGACGCATCTGCTGTTAGATGCTGAACATCAGAAGCGGACGCTATCATACGCTTAATGTACTTCTCGTTTTCATGTGCTAGTTTCATCGCATTGCGCTGAAAGTTAACTTTGTAAGCGCTAAGCGGCAAACGTCCCTCACGACCCATCCGGTCTCGGATCGCTGCCGAATCTTCATCACCCATAATCGCGCTGATGACTTGCTTCGATAAAAACTCACGAAGCTTTTCTTCAGGATTATCGCCAGGCTGCAAGTTGATGAATTGTCGAGCTTCCGCAAGTAACTCTTGCGCCTCTTTGGCAAAGCGCCCAGCGTTTACGGACTGATATGGAACCTGTTCTTGTGACAAGGCGGCAACAGCGAGAATCGCTTGGGCGGTCTTAGGATCATGTCGCGATAACGTTTCTAGCTGCATAGCATTGGCTCGATTGGCTGAAATTCGTTAGCGTTCAAATCAGGTATCACATATTCCGGTCGGCCGCTCGCTCGATGTGCCCGGGGGACTTCGAGAACCCTCCCATGGACGGCACCATATGGAATTGCATATATCATCGGCTTCCACTCAGAAATATGTGCGCCTTTCAGATATTCTACCACCTCCCGTGCCTTGGTGGCTTCAATTTTTTCCGCTGCTAATAGGTCCAATGCGACTTTCTCCAATTTCGCACGCTGCCTTTTTACGTCCTCATTGTGCTCATCGCCCTTCGATGCTGCTGCGAAGAGCGAACGATAAATGGTAGCGGGATCAGACGATGGCGGTTGGCCATAACCTCGTTCATATCGACTGACCGCTTCGCCTTCAAATACGGGGGAACACCATACATAATAATGCGGAAAGAAGTGAGTGCAGATAGCATGTACCACGCGGTTGGTAGCTGACCACATCAGCAGCGGAGGTGGCGTGAAAGTTGCGACTGGCCACGGCGTTTCTACAAACTTGGTAGTTTCAATTATCAGATCGCTCACTGAAGAACCTGCGTGCAGAATGCGATCTTCGTGCCCTGACAGTAATCACGCACCGCTGCCTTGGCCTTGATATCGTTGGCACCGGCCCCGCGCACGAGCAGCAGGTAGGCGGCAGGATCTCCGTGCTCCTCGGCGATACGCAAAAGATCGGAACCAACAATGGTGTAATGGAGCAGCGCCGTTCCGTTGCTGGACCGCACGATAAAATTGACGGCGGTTAGCGAACGCCCCTCAGCTGGACTGGCAGCGGCTTCTTCCGCAATTCCCGCCGTGGCGAGTGCGACCGCCTGAATGAAAGCGCTAGTCATCGGCGGGTCGGGGAAGATCATGTCGACGTTGAGGACGGGCAACATCGACGCGTCCTTCTTCACGACGGGCACCGACAGCGGGCGCGTATCGTCTTTGCCTTCGCCGCCGGATTTGGTGAGAATGTAAACGACACCGAGGATCACTAAGAATGCGACGATCGGCGCGAGGCAACCGATCAGCGTGATTTTGCGCGCGCGCTGGATCGCCGCGGGGTCTCGAACCGCCATTTAGATCCTCCGCCCGATGAACACGACGCGCCCGACCAGCGTGACCTCGTCGCCCAGAACTTCCTCGTCGCCGACCAGCTGGTTGTCGGATTTGACCACGACCCTGTCGCCCCGCGCGCGCAGGCGTTTGATCATGCCCATTTCGCCGACCGCCAGCGCCCAGATCGCGTCCTGCTCGTCGAGCCTGCGGCGCGACCGGTCGATGATCACCATGTCGCGGTCGCGGATCGTCGGGTCCATCGAATCGCCGCGGCCTCTCGAGATCGTCAGCAGCGCCGGTGGCGATGCCGTGATCGATTCGATCCAGGTGCGGGGGAAGTGGTGGACGCGTTCCTCGACATAGTCCGACGTCAGCGTGCCGCCCATGCCGTAATCCTGATCGATCTCGGTAATCGCGACCAGGTCGAGATGCTCGGCGATATCGCGCTCGGTCGGGGCGGGCAGGGCGCCTGCCGTCGGGTCGTCCGTTTCACCGGTCAAATACGCAGGCGTGGTGCCCAATTCCCGAGCGATGACATGAAGATGCTTTGATCCGTAGGCCGTCCCTACCGCCAGCTTGTTGATCGCCGTTGGGGAAATGCCGACGCGACGCGCGAGCTCAGACTGGCTCAGGTTCGCCTTCTCAAGCAAATTTCGAAAGCGGGCGGCGTCTAACATGGTGCACAAGCTACAACCTCGGTTGCAGATGCCCATAAGAGTTTAGGGGTTGACGCTCCTGCAACCTTAGTTTTAGTTGGCAGCATGACATGCGTCGCTACCCCATTCGAATCGCTCATGGCCGCTGTGGCTCGGGCTGGCTCGAACTCCGCTCTTGCACGACTATGTGGTGTGTCGCCGACCGCAGTCTGGAAATGGGTCCAGAGCGGCAAGCGCCTCCCCGCCGAGCACGTCCTTGTCGTCGAGCACGCAACCGGTATATCGCGCCATCTCCTTCGTCCGGACATCTACCCGGCAGACCTCGCACCGCGCACTCCCTGCGACGGCGACGATGCTGGCATAGATGCAGGCGTCCCGATCGTCGCGTACGATCGGGACGCCGCTTCGCACCGGGTTCGCGCGGCATGACCAATCTGCGCACCCCACTGACTTTCGCCGACGCGATGACTCGCGTTGCGGGCGTCCTGACCTATCCCGACGTGCGTCGCCTGATGCGCCGGTCCGATCGCTGCGTCCGCAGCTGGTCCGAACCCGCCAGCGGCAAGCGCCCTACCATCGAACAGGCGCTGGCGCTCGATCTGGCCTATCGGCTGGCGGGCGGGCAGGGGGCGCCGTTCCGCGACGCCTACGACCATCAACTCGGCGTCGCGGTCAGCGATGCGACCCCGTGCCGCCTGGCGCTGGGCGCCGACATCGCGGAGGTCGCGCGCGAGACGGGCGAGGCGATCGCCGCCAGCGTCGCGCTGATGGATCCCGCCATCTCCCCGCGCGCCGTTCATCGCGCGCTGGTCGAGGTCGAGCAGGCGCAGGGGCGCTTCGCCACGCTCCTGACGCGCGTCACCAAATTCCTCCCGCTCGGCGCGGGTTCGATCGCGGGGAATACCGGGGGACTATGATGACGACCAGAAGGACAGCTGCCAGACTACCGGCGATCAAATGCCCGCATTGCGATGCGAAGGCGATCGTCCGCAACAGCACCGACATCACGACGATGGTGCGGGAGATCCGTCTCGAATGCACCAACGACGATTGCGGCCATACCTTCGTCGGCCAGCTGTCCGTCATCCGCACGATCAGGCCCAGCCTGACGCCGCGGGCGGACGTCCGCCTCCCTTTCGCCAACCCCAACCTGGTCGGGCCACGCCCAAGACCGGCGAATGACGATCAACCCGTCCCGGCCAACGATGACCACGGCATCGCCGCCGCGATCGGCGCCGTCATGACCATGACCTGATCCCCCCGCGGTTTCGGTCGCAACCGCCCCCGCCGACCTGCCCGATCCGAAAGCCCCCGCTTTCGGAAACGCCATTCCCTTGCCTGTGCCCCGCCCTCGAAAGGACCATGCGATGATCCAGATTGCCCTGCCTACCGGACGCCGTTGCGACCCGCCCGTCGCGCTGCCGCCCGTGTCGCCCGCCTCCTATCTGCGTCTGCGCCGGATGGCGGCCGGGGGTGTCGGTCGCCACTCTCGCCCGGTCGATGAACCCCAACGATTTCGACACGACCAAGGCCATGGTCCACCTCCTCGAAACCGAGGGTACCGCCGCCCGCTATCGCGAGACGATGGAGGCATTCGCCCGCGCCATGCCGATCGACGTCGACGTGTATCTGCAATTGCGCGACACGCCCGCCGACCGGCACCCGCGGATCTGTCGCGGGTGCGCTTGCAGCGATCACGACGCCTGCGTCTCCGCCGACGGCGCTCACCGGTGCTCCTGGAGCGGCTCGGCCATCTGCTCGCGCTGCGACGACGCGCCCGCCGCGACGGTGCTCCAGTGACCGGCCTGGCCCGGCCCCAGGGGCATGTCGCGCTCGAACGTCGCATGCGCCACCGACGCGCGGCGAAGATCGTGATCGCGATCGTGTTCGCGGTCGTGTGGATCCCGATCGCGGTAATCATGATCGTCGCCAGCGCCACTGATCGGCGCGCGTAATGGCCGCGCCTCAGATCGTCCATGCGATCGGCATCCTCCTCTTCTCGGGGGCGGGGGGCACCGCCATCGGCGTCATTGCGACGACGATCGCGCCCCAGCGGCGTCGCATCCTGCGGCTCGCGCTCGGCCACGTCGACGATGCGCCGCGCGCCATCGTGCGGACGGACGGCGCGACGTGACATGGTGCTCGTCGCCGTCTGCCGCGGGGAACGCGCGCTCCACCGGGGGCTGGGGCGCACCGGGCGGCAGTGCGACGTCCTCGCCGTTCGCCGCGTCTGCGCCTCGGTGCGCTTCGACGATGGCGTCGTGCTGCTCGTCCGCGCCGCGGATCTCCACCCCGTGCCGCGCCGACCGCCGCAGATGTTCTGACCCGGCGCCCGGTCTTGTTGAGACGCTCTCTACAAGACCGCCCGCTGGCGCGATCGCCCGCCCGCCGCTCACCACCAGGAATTGCACCATGACCGCAGCCAGCATCCCCGACGATCGATCGATTGGCGTCATCGAATCATCGACGTCACCGGCGAACTGCGCCGCTAATCCAGCTCACCGTGGCCGGTCGATCGGCATCCGCCGCATGATGGGTCTGGAAACCGCCGCCGCGATGCTGGGCGGGCAGGGGCCGCTCGCCGTCGCGCTCGGCATCGAACCCCGCAGCCTGCGCGCCAAGCTGTCCGCCGATCGCGGCGTATCCGACGCCGACCTGCTCTTCGCCGCCGCCGCGATCGAAACGCGCGCGGCAAAGCTTCTCGCGCATGCCCAGAAGCTCCGCGATGAAGTCGCGGTCGATGTTGCCGCAGGGGATCGGTGATGGATTGTTATCCGTCGGTTCCGATGATCGCAGGCCATATCGGTCCCGCTGCCCGCGTGATGCTCGACCATCGCATCGCGGAAGAGCGCATGGTGGCGCTCGATCCACCGTTCGAACGACCGGACTGGCTGTATTCGATCACCAGCCTCAGCTGCATGCCGCAGGCGTTCGTCATGGGCGCCTCGGGCCAGGTCGCCCGCCGCTGGGTGCTGGCGGACGAGGTCGACTGGTCGTGCGCGGTTGGGGTCCGGTTCGAAACGCCATGGGGCAAGCCGATCGATCTCGACGATTTCGGCGACGACGAGGATTACTGGCAATGACGGGGCGCAAACCGGTCGAGCGGCGTGATGGGCCTGCCTCGGCGATCCCGCGTCAGCGCTGCGGCTGCGCGGAATGCGCTGCGCTCGATCGGATATATCCGGCGGACGGCTGGCAATTGCCGATGCCCCTTGTCGAGCGGAATCGGCCCGAACCCGAAGACAGGAAACACCATGGCTAGTCCGACCGCAGGCACCCTCTTCGCGCTCGATCGCCGCCTGACCCGAAAGATCGAAACCGAGAAGACGCTCCAGATGAGCCCGGTCGAGCTCGACTGGCTCGTCGCCTCGGGCGCGATCGACACCTTCCGCGCCTTCGTGGCCGACCAACAGAGGACATTATGCGCAGAACGCCGCGCCCGAAGGCACTCTATCAGCGCGGGGACTTCCGGCTCTACCGCCGCCCCGACCGAACCAACCTCGAAATCGTCTGGTACGACGCCGCCCTCCGACGCGAACGAAGCGCTTCGGCAGGCACAGGCGATGACCGGCGCGCTCGGCTAGAGGTCGACCGCCGCTATCTCGAAGGGACGGGCTCGCCGATCTGTTCGGGGTGCGGTCGCCCGTTCGACGGCAACGCCGCGCCGCTGCTGACCAGGGCCATCACCGACTATCTATTGCTCGGCGAGGATAAGGCCGGGTTCAAGGCGACCCGCGGGCGGCTGTCGTTGGCCGTCGCCTATACCGCCGCGACCGACGTCACCGTCACCGTCGCCGCGATCGATGAACGCTGGGTCGACCGTTTCCGCAAATGGCTCGCCGCCCGCCCGATCGTCGCGCCCAAGAGCGGCGCAAAGCGCGAACGCTCGCTCGGTCATATCGAAGGCTGCGTCCGCCAGCTCGCCGCGGCCATCAACGCGACGCCGGGACAGAAGGCGCAGTTCAAGGCCGCCCAGACCAGAACCGTGTCGGCATCGCCGCGATACCGGGCCGACGTCGCCATGCTGGCCGCGATGTTCCGCTACTGTCTGGAGCCGTCCGGCCCGAAGGTGCGCAGCCCCAAGGAGCGCGAGACCTACATCGGCTATCGCGCGAACCTGCTGAGATACCTCCGCGCGGCAGTCGCCACCTGGGCGCGACCCGAGGAAATCGCCGATCTGCGGGGCGACCAGTGGATCGCCAGCGCGGGCGCGCTTGATCTCAACCCGCGCGGTCGTCGCCAGACCCGAAAATATCGCGGCGTCATCCCGATCCCGCGCCAGTTCGCGCCCTATCTCGCGGCGACCCGCGGCAATTACATGCCGATCGCCAACATCCGCGGCGCGTGGGACACCATGCGCGCCGAGATAGGCCTGCCGGAGGAGCGCGGCGAGGCTGGCTGGAAACTGATCCGCCGCTCGATGGCGACGCTCGCCCGCCGACGCATCGGCGAGGCCAATTGGCGACAGGGGGAACTGATGCTCGGCCACGTCCGGGCATCGACCAGCGACATCTACGCGCTGCGCGACCCGGCCAATCTCGGCCTCGCGCTAGCGGCCACGGAATCGATCATCGACGACATCTGCGGACTCGTTCCTGGTGCCTTTCACCGCACCGGCACCGCAAACGACCGACTAAACAATCATGAAAAGGGGAGTAAAAATGGCTGATTTCTGCGATGGAGCGGGTGAAGGGAATCGAACCCTCGTCGTAAGCTTGGGAAGCTTCTGCTCTACCATTGAGCTACACCCGCGATCCGCCGTGCGGTGGCGCCGGGCGTCAGTGGCACAATCGCGGGTCATCGGTCAACGTGGTTGTAGGGGGGCCGCGATCCGGCGTGGACGGCGGCCCCCGGGTCGATCAGTTGGCGGCCATCGAATGCTTGAGGTTGCTCATCTCGTCGTGACCGGCCTTGACCGAGGTCCACGCGTCCTGGATCGCGGCGCGGGTTTCGGGTGACAGATCCTGATCCTTCAGCGCGTCTTCGAACTTGGCCTTGATATGGTCTTCGCCGCGTTCGACTTCGTTGACGATCGCCTTGTCGTCGCGGCCCGTTACCGCCGCCTTCAGGTCGAGGAACACGCGATGCGCACCGGCGAGGACGGTGCCGTCGTCTTCGGGGTTGCCGCCGAGGCGTGAGACGACCGACTGGAGCTGGGTCGCGGCGGCGCGGCGTTCGGTCGCGCGGCTGGTGAACATGGCGGTGAAGCGGCCGTTTTCCGCATCCTTGGCGGCTTCGGTATAACCGTCGATGCTGTCGATCGTCGTCGCGATCAGGCCGTTCAGGGTACGGATATCGTGGCTCGTGTCGGTCATGTCCTGCTCCTTAGGTTGAGGGCGGTGAACGATGCGCGCCGATAAAGGGTCCGATCCCGTTCAAAACATTCGACAAAGTCGGCGGCGCCGATCGATCCGGACGGGGTCGCGGTTTCCCTGCCCGATAGCAGCGGGTAGGGACGATGCATGACCCAACCAGCCTCCGCCGCCCTGTGCCGCAGCGTCCTGTACATGCCCGCCACCAACGCCAAGGCGGTCGCGAAGGCGCGGACGCTGGCGTGCGATGTGGTCGTGATCGACCTGGAGGATGCGGTGGCGCCGGAGGCCAAGGCGGCCGGGCGCGCGGCGGCGGTGGCGGCGGTGCGGGAGGGCGGGTTCGGGCCACGCAGCGTCGTCGTGCGGGTGAACGCGATCGATAGTCCATGGGGCCGCGACGATTGCCGCGCGCTGGCAGACGTCGCGCCCGATGCGGTATTGGTGCCCAAGATCGACGATGCGGCAGGGGTCGCGGCGTATCGGTCGGCGCTGGGCGAGGTGCCGATCTGGGCGATGGTCGAAACGATGCGCGCGGTGTTGCGGATCGACGATCTGGCGAGCGGGGCGGGGCTGGCGGCGCTCGTCGTCGGCACGAACGACCTGGCCAAGGAGATGCGCGCGCGACCGGGGGCGGATCGGGCGCCGTTCCAGGGGTTTCTCGCCGCGACCGTGGCGGCGGCGCGGGCGCATGGGCTGGCGGCGATCGACGGCGTCTATAATGGAATCGAGGATGCGACGGGCTTTGCGGCGGAATGCGCGCAGGGGCTGGCGTTCGGGTTCGATGGCAAGACGCTGATCCATCCGAGCCAGATCGCAGCGTGCAACGAGGCGTTCAGTCCGACCGCGGAGGAGATCGCCTGGGCGCATGTCGTCGTCGCGGCGTTCGAGGCGCCCGAGGCGGCGGACAACGGCGTGATCCGGGTCGAGGGCACGATGGTCGAGCGGTTGCATCTGGACCAGGCGCGGCAGGTGCTGGCGATCGCGGCGGCGATCTGAACCGGCGCGCCGTTCGCGCAAAGGTCACATAAGGTCACACCAAAACGCGGTGCGTGGCGATCGGTCGGCACGGTGGCCAAGGCGGGCGGACCATCGATGTCAAAGAGCGGCGCGGGTCCGGCAAAGGTCACGTAAGGTCACGCCAAAACATGGTGCGTGGCGATCGGTCGGT
>Ga0206130_10000551_pt1 | contig 62603 bp, 50 predicted proteins | sample Helgoland_Spring_9_FD_148637 | JGI IMG/M metagenome (GOLD analysis project Ga0206130, IMG submission 148637) | Pelagic subsurface seawater microbial communities from Kabeltonne, Helgoland, North Sea - Helgoland_Spring_Bloom_20160512_1 | ecosystem: Environmental > Aquatic > Marine > Epipelagic ... | reverse complement strand
TCGCGCAAATTTACTTAAGTTACCATGGATGACCGCGAGCTGTGGAAGTCGCCGGGAAAGTTCGTCGCCAAGCTCTTCGGCGCTGACGTTGCGGTGGACGAATACGATCGCCCGTTCGGGAGTGAGCAACTGGAGAAGTTGCTGTAAAACTCTGCCTTTGTTATGATAGCGTGTCTCGACGTAGCTGTGCTCAATGGCAGGTGGCTGCGCTTGCGAGGATCGTGCGGCGCGCCATTGCACGTCTTTGCCGATCGATTCCGCGATGCCGAAGGCACCTCCTTTTTGGGTTGCAGAGGTGAAGATTAATTGCCGGTCACGTGGCGTCATTTTGATGAAGGCCTCGACGTCTGCGATTCTGTCATCGGCGAGCAAATTATCGGCCTCGTCGATCACCACGCTGCGGCATACGTGCAGTTTGAGTTTACGCGTGCGCCCCAGTTCGAGCATGCGACCCAGCGTGCCGACGACGAGATGGGGCTTCTTTTTTAGCTTCTCCTTTTGGCGTAGCGCCGATGCGTTGCCGATCAAAAGCTGACTGCGAAGGCTCGGCGTTGTGCTCGATTCGAGCGCGCGGATGCAATCGTGGATTTGCACCGCAAGTTCTTGAGTCGGCGATAGAATGGCGACTCGCAGATCCGTGGTGCTCAAATCGATACCAGCGAGTAGGGGCAGCAAATAAGCGAGTGTTTTACCGCTACCAGTGGGCGCACTGAGCCAGATGTCCTGTTGATTGCGGACGATTGGGTAGCCCTCTATTTGAATATCTGTGGGCACGGTGATCTGCTGTCGCGACAGTGCTTCGATGCGACTGTCGCAGAGCCCGAGTTCTTTGAAGGTGCTCATGCGCGTGTTGCTAAGACTGCTCAGGAGTTGCGACGAGTCGAAGGGTTAGCTTTGTTTCGCCGATTTCGATGCAGTCGCCTGATACGAGTTTTTTGCGCTTCTGTGTTTCCACCACTCCGTTTAACAAGACTTTGCCTGCCGCGATCAATGCCTTCGCTTCACCACCACTGGCGGCGAGACCCTCGAACTTTAGGAGTTTGTGGAGCTCAATGGGCTCGCGGGTAATTTCAACATCTTTCATATCAAGAGAGCTTGACTGCGGCGTAGTCGTGGAGGCAAGTGCCGAGTCACTCGATTGCTTGCTTGCTGGCCGAGGTCGGATCGGGGGCTGGATTCCCTTATTTGACCTCATGTCTCTTTTCAGTTGTCCTTTGCATGGCTCAAAATTAGACGTTCACCCTTCGTTTTGCCCAGCAGCGGTTACTGCGCATTCGCCACATCTTTATGAACAACAAAAACTCTCTCAATTCAGACAAAGAAGTCTACAAGCAGTTACGCGCACAGTCTTGGGACGCTTTGTGGCTGCATGAGGCGCCCTTGTTTGATGCCGGCACTGCTGAGTACCGCTTAGCGCGTGTTGGTTTGGTGCGCGCTTTAGGAGTGGTGGCGCTGGAGAAGGGAACTAAGGAGCAAAGAAAGCAAACCCAGCAATGGCTGATGAGCCTGCTGGAGGATCCGCAAGAGAAAGTGCGTCGTTATGCGATGGTCGCGCTGCCCAAACTCGGCGGGAAAAAAGAGAGCGAGGCAGCCTTGCTGTCATTGTTGGATCAGTCGACTGAGGCGCGCGAAGTGCTTCATCTAAGCCGCACCTTGGATAAAATTGGTGGTGAGGCGACTTTAGAGAAATTGGCGCATTTACAGGATAGCAGCGAAACTCTGCAGCAAACTGAGCAAAAAATTAAGGCGCAATTGGCGCGTAATGATCCGTCGACCAAAGTATTGATGAATGTTAAAATTCGGGATGCTCGAGGTTTGCGTATTCACCTCCGCACGCGTCGTGGCATGGAGCCCTTTGTTCGAGATGAACTGTTGGCGCATCCGACGCTCAGCGAGCGTTTTAAAATACTCAGAGTCAGTCCCGGTTGTGTCGCGATTTCTGCGGACAAGGCATTTACACTGGGAGAACTTTACCAATTACGCACCTTCAGTTCGGTTAACTTTGTGTTGGGCAGCGCCAAGGATACTACCAACGACGTTGCAGCCCTAGCCAAGCTCATTGCCTCGAAACGAACTCAGCGTTTATGCACTAAACTCACTGAAGGTCAGCCGCGTTATCGATTGGATTTTATCCGCCAGAAGGTGACTCCCAGTAAAGCGCAAGCAGTGGTGAATCAGGCGTTTGCGCTGTGCCCCGAGCTACTCAATGATGCACGGCAAGCACCATGGGCGATAGAGGTGTACCCCGAGAAGGTGGGTCTCTCTGTGGAGTTGAGCCCTCGTGTGCTGCCCGATCCTCGCTTTGCTTATCGGGTCGACGATGTGCCGGCATCCACACACCCGCAGTTGGCTGCCGCGATGGCTCGCTTAGCTGGTGCAGAATCTCAGGATGTGGTGTGGGACCCTTTTTGTGGCTCGGGCCTAGAGCTGATCGAGCGTTCGCTGTTGGGCGAGGTGAAGACTATCATCGCCTCTGATATTGATAAAAAGGCAGTCGCGGTCGCGCGGCTCAATTTAGAGTCTGCGTGTAAAGGTGGTGAAGCGCTGGCCATTCATCGTTGTGACTTTCTGAACTTTCGAGAGGTCACCAACATCGCTCCAGGTAGCGTCAGTCTGATCATCGCGAATCCGCCGTTGGGTCGCCGCGTGCGGGTCGATGATTTGCCAGGTTTGATTTCAAGTTTTTACCGAGTTGCAGCCGAGACATTGTGCCCAGGCGGGCGGCTGGTCTTTATCAATCCGCTGAAATTAGACAGCCCCGTGCCATCCTTGAAATTGCAACAACGCCATTTAGTCGATCTCGGTGGATTTAACTGCCGCGTCGAGAAATGGGTTAAATCGAGCTGAACCGTTGAATGCGGTCATTGAAGTGCTGTTCGAAGTGGCGAAGTAAGCAATGTGGAAAGTCTCTGGTATGCCAGCCCTAGAGTGTGTGGGATTTGCTGTACATGCCTATGACGTCGATACTGATTGCGTAGAACGCTACACATAAAAAACGGGCACCTCATGTGAGGTGCCCGTTTGTGGAAAGTGCTAGAGCTGACGGCTACGCGGAAAGTCCTGCTTTTTTACCGAAGCACGACGCGGCGTATCCATAGATCGCAATCACGATGAAGCAGATCAAAGGCAGCACGAATGATGCCCGCGCGCCGACCATGCCAAAAACTGTTTCTTGGTCGATGATCATCGCTTGAAGAGGCGGCATGAGGCAGCCGCCTCCAATCGCTAGAATTAGACCAGCTGAAGCTAGTTTTGCATCCTCGCCTAGGCCGTCGAGAGCCAAACCGTAAATGGTCGGAAACATTAATGACATGCAGGCAGAGACGCCAACGAGGCACCAGAGACCAATCATTCCAGGAAGGAAGATAACTCCGAGTATGAGCACGGCGCCGCCGACAGCGAGACAGCTCAGCATGAATCCAGGGCGGAAATATCTTAAGAAGAAGGTGCAGATGAAGCGACTCGATACGAAGATCACCATCGCAATGATGTTGTAACCTTGCGCGTCTGCTTTACTCATATCCATTGTGGCACCAGCATACTGAATAATAAAGGTCCAGCACATGATTTGTGCACCGACATAGAAGGCTTGTGCAACGACGCCCCAGACATAAATGGGCCGCTTAAAGAGGCGCCCTAAAGTTCCGCTAATATCCATAGGCTTGTGTTCCGTTGAGCCTGTGTGTGGGAATTTTGTAAGTGCAAAAATGATAAATGCGACGATGACGACGATCCCTAAAATAATGTAAGGCCCGGTAATTACCGCTAGATCGCTTTTGGCGATGGCATTAAAAGCGTCGGTGTCGGTGTCGAGTAGGACGCGACGTTCGGCTTCGGAGGCTGAATCAAGACGGGCGAGGATGAACTCTTTTGCAATGAACATTCCTGTGATCGAACCGATCGGATTGAAAGATTGCGCCAGATTGAGACGTCGTGTTGCGGTCTCCTCTGGTCCCATCGCAAGAATATATGGGTTGGCTGTGGTTTCTAAAAATGACAGGCCGCAAGTCATCACAAAGTAGGCCATCAGAAATGGGCCGAATGACTGGACCGAGCTTGCCGGGACAAACAGTAGGCAACCAGTAGCGTAGAGTCCGAGCCCGATCAGCACTCCGGACTTATATGTAAAGCGCTTGATGAAGAGCGCGGCTGGAATGGCCATGAAGCAATAACCGCCGTAAAAAGCCGACTGAACCCATGAACTCTGGGTATTCGTGAGTAGCAGCACATTCTTGAACGCAGCAACCATCGGATTAGTGATATCATTGGCGAATCCCCACAAAGAGAATAGGAATGTTACCATTATAAAGGAAATCAGGAAATTGCGCGGTATCACCGGCTTGTTGTCAGCTTGGCTCATAGCTATATTTTTTTGGGAGTGGGGGTTTGGAGATGACGTCAGGAGACTCCTGGTGTCGCTCGCTAATTGTTCGGATCTAAAGAGACCTTGATTTTTAAAGCAAACTATCAAGGCATATCTGCAAGGCTTTTTTATTTAGGAATGGTGGATTAGGCAGGTGTTGGCGGATCGATTTTCACTTGATCTACTAAGGTCGACCCAAAAGAGCCGTGCCTCATCTGTGGGGCACGGCTTTTTTGACGGATGTTATTTCAGTCATATTGTTGGACGTGCAGAGATTTTATTGAGATGTTACCTTTCTGCTCGACGCAAACAGAGGTGCGGCTATCACTGTGGTATGTGCTCCATGGTTTTTACAATTGCGAATCAAAAAGGTGGTGTCGGTAAGACCACGACTGCGATCAATCTCAGCTATGCGCTCGCAGAGAGCGGAGTCAGGACGGTGTTAGTGGATTTGGATCCACAGGCAAACGCGACGAGTGGTCTCGGGTTGGAAAAGCTCGAAGGTGGCAGTTTATATGGCCCGCTCTGTGGCGACGGCACTGCTCTGGAGAAGGTGCAACCGGTTGGGTCAAATGGTAATTTGTTTATGATTCCATCTGAAGTGGATATGGCAGCGATAGAGATCGAGCTGATCCAGCGTGATAATTACTTGGTGCAGCTGCGCGAATGTTTGGCTCCGTTGCGCGAGTCGGGCGATTATGATGCCATTATTTTGGACTGCCCACCAGCGTTGGGAATGTTGTCGATGAACAGTTTGGCAGCTGCGGATTACTTACTCATCGCCTTGCAGTGTGAGTACCTAGCGATGGAAGGCCTCGGGCAAATTCTGAAGGTGGTGGATAAACTGCGTGAGGCAGGAGTGAACGACGATTTGGCGCTGGGTGGTATTTTGATGACGATGTTTGATCAGCGTACCAATCTCTCCCACCAAGTCGTCGGTGAGGTGCGTAATCACTTCGACGAGAAGGTTTTTCGGTCGATGATTCCTCGCTCGATTCGTTTAAGTGAAGCGCCGAGTTTTGGGCAATCAATTTTCGAGTATGATCCCAGTAGCTCTGGTGCGAATGCCTACCGCTACTTGGCAGAAGAAGTGATCGAACGCTTCGACCTAGGTAAGTAGATCTGTGTGGCAGCGATACTCTGGTCGCTTCGGTATCAATTCTAAGCAGTGAGGGCGACTCGCCCTCGTTTTGCCTAAGTGGGCGAGTCGCCCTCGTTTTGCCTAAGTGGGCGAGTCGCCCACACTCCTATAGCTGTCGCCGTTTTTTGTTTGGTTCGATTATGAGCGATAAAAAACGACAAGAGTATCGCTTTTCCGACGCACGCTGAGCTAGGTTGTTGGTGTAATGGCAGACCCCGAACCGACTTCAGGTATACCTGTGCTAAATGATTTTTGTGATCACCTCGCCTTGGAGCGACGTGTCTCCGCTTATACGGTTCGTAATTATCGTGCTGCGGTTGAGCACTTCATGCGATGGATGCAAGGGCGAGGGGAATGGCATGACGATTTTGCCGCGGTGCGACCGCTGGATGTGCGCTCGTATTTAATTGAAGAAGGGCGGAGGCTGGCGCGTCGCACGCTGCATAATCACGTGTCGGGGCTACGTGCATTTTATTTATACCTACGAAAGCAAGGCTTAGCAGATTCGAATCCGTTTACTGGCGTGACGCTGCCGAAGTTAAGTAAGCCACTGCCTAAGTTCTTATCTGAGTCACAAATGCGGGCCTTACTGAATGCGCCGATTCTACTCTGGCAAGAGGGTAAAATCGGCGAATTCGAGGCCTTTCGTGACACGCTGATTTTGGAGCTACTGTATGGTGGCGGGTTACGGGTGAGTGAACTCTGTGGGCTCAACCATGGACAGATCGATTTGGAGCAGGGCGTGGCTCGTGTGCTCGGCAAGGGCCAGAAAGAGCGGCTTTGCCCACTGGGGCCTGTGGCGACGCGCTGCCTCGGTTTGTTTATTGATCGGTTTAAGCTGTCGGCAGAGTTGAATGTGCCAGTGGTGTGCCAGCGCAATGGTCGACGCATGGATCCGCGCCAGGTGCAGAAACTCTTAAAGACGCATCTCGCTGCTGCAGAACTGCCGTTGGATATGACGCCGCATAAGCTGCGGCACTCCTTCGCCACGCATATGCTGGATAATGGTGCGGATCTGCGCACCGTGCAGGAACTGCTGGGGCACGCCAATTTATCGACCACTCAGATTTATACCCATGTGTCGATTGCCCGACTCAAAGAGGCGCATAAGCAAGCGCACCCGCGGGCTTAGTGTTAGCAGAGTCTTGATTGGGCAATTTGGACGGGGCGTTTGTTGGTGTTGTCGCCTGACAGTGGCGAGTGGGCGATTCGCCCACGTAAAGCGGATGTGGATGTAAAAGAGGGCGAGTCGCCCTCGCTGGTTTACTTATCTTGCCGCGCGAGACACAAAAAAGGCGATTGGTATCAGATACCAATCGCCTTTTTGTTGAATGAATGAGTCGAAACTACTCGGCGCTGGCGCCGACTTTTTCGAGCACGGATGCGACGTCTAAGAAGTCGTTGCTCTGGGTCGATACAGTGACCTCGCCGAGGTTGAGTTGCTCGACGATTTCGAAGGCAACCAGGTTCTCGCCGCCCGGGGTGTTGAGGGCGGTGGCTTTGAGGCGTTCGCCTTCGGCGGTCGCTTCTTTCTCGAGCAGCGTACCTTTGGCTTCGAACTCGGCCTTATACAGGTCGGCGTCGGCCTTGAGCTTCGCCGCGGTGAGTCGAGCATCCGCGTTGAGCTGTGCGATCTCTTTGTCGGTGTCGGCTTTCATTGTGAGCCTCTTCGCAATGAGCTCTTGCTCAATGACGCGGACCTTCGCTTCGGTTTCGGCTCCGATACGGTTCGTTTCACCTTTCTTATCTTCGGCCAGTGCGCGGGACTTGTTGAGCTCCACATCTTGGTCGGCGAGTTTCTTGTCGAGAATCTTACGCTCATAGGACGGATCGAAGGCGATGTCGCGGATGAGAATGTCAATCAGGTCGATACTGCTGTCCGCGAGTTCGCCTTTGAGATCTTCTTTCGCTTCGACTGTTTTGATCCGGCGCACTTCAGGATCGTAGAATTCCTCGGTGAGCATGGTGCCAAAGATATCACGAATGGTCTTCTGCACTTGGTCGCGGACGATGCCTTTATAGCGAGCCTCGGAGCCGAGTTCTCGGTAGAGCTTGTGCACTTCGTTGGGGCTGACGCGGTATTTGACGGTTATGTCGAGGCGCACGGTGTAGCCGTCTTTGGACTTGAGCTCGACTTGACCTGTGCTGCCTGTTGATGAGGCATCGAGGTAGCGTTGTGAAGTCGATGACAGGAAGCTGTAGATCTTCCTCGTAGCCTTACGTTCTTGCTCGGTGGTGAACTCAGTCGTTTGCACCGTCGAGTCGAAAATCTTCCAAGTGTCGAGTAGCGGCAGGTTGCGATGCCAGCCTGGGCCGAAGTCCTCAAGCACCACGCCTTTTGAACCAAAGACGGCATATTGCTGGGTGCGTACCCCGGTCTCGCCGAGATTGATTTTGATAAATAGGAAGTTGGCCGCAACAAAGACGCCGACTGCGGCGAGGATGATGAGGGTGGAGAGCAGTTTTATAAATTTCATGATAAGATGTATCCGAGTGGCTGTTGCTTATTTGAGTGCTGGCTTCTTTTTGATGACGGCACCCTCGTCTTGGTAGCTGAGGCGTTCAGTTTTACTTTCGATCGTGAAGGGTTGTCCGGTAATTTTCATGTCACCCACTTTGCTGGCATAGGCACGACGAACTAGATTCATGCCGCCGATGCCTTGGTAGGCGTTGGCGAGTGCGGTGAGAGCTTCGCCTTCGGCCTTGGCTTTGACTAGGATACCTTGCGAGTTTTTGTCGCGTTGGTAGAACGTGGCGTCGGCGCCGAGTTGGGTATCGATCACATAGGCTTCAGCATCGAGCACGTCGCGCTGGGCATTGGCAGTCGCTTCGACGATGAGTTTTTGCATGTCGCCGGAGTAGGTCGCTAGAAACACTTCCTTCTTCTTGGTGGCTTCGACGACGCGGAAGATTTGATTTTGGCGAGCCGCGTTGGCTTTGGAGATTTGCTCTTCGACTTCTTGGTCGGCTAGCTTTTTGGCGCGGATACGTTCTTCGTATTCTGCGTGGAAGCTGAATTTCTCCGCTATGACACTAGACACCTCGATGCCGTAGGGTTTGAGTAGCAGGTTGAGCTCTATCATCGCCTCTTGCGCCTTGTCGTTACGCACGCTTGCGTCGTAGAACTCTTCGGTGGTCATTTCACCAAAGACGGCGCGGCAGACTGAACGTGAGTAGTCACGCACCCATTTGTATTTATAGGCATCACCGAGGCCGGAGGTGGTGACGGTTTCTTCGACCATGTCACGGCGCAGTTGATAGTTGATCGTGAGGTCGAGGAAGACGTCCGAACCGTCGACTGTTTTGATGCGTAGATCATCGCGGTTACTACGTTCGCCGCGATTCGGGTCGGCGACCATTTCCAGACGCTGCACGGTCATGTCGAGCAGGTGAAAGGAGTTTAGGAGGCCGTTGTAAATGTTGGTGCCGGATTCGGCGATGACGGTGATGTCGCCAGTAACGTTGTTCACCTTAATGCCGACTTCGGTGCCGGAGACGCGTTGCACGCGGAAGTTAACCATTAGAAAAATGGTCAGCACGGCGATCGCAATGAGTAGCAGGGCGAGTGAGCCTTTGAAGCCTTGCAGCCCTGGGAAGATTGGAGGTTGGCTACGTTGATTTGGGAAATTTACTGACATAATGTCTCTGGGTTAAGGAAGTGAGAGTGTGTGTGAATTCTGGTGAAGTGGCGGGATTGCTTATATCTCGAGAAGTGAATGGATGGGTGCCTGAAGTTTTTATGAAGAGCGCTGAATTTCGCGTTTTTTCGCTCAAGGAGATCACTCATGTGGTGTTTTTGCACGCAAGGCACTGGGCGCAGTAGTGCAGTCGCAAGAGAACAGAGGCGGAGAGGAGATTAAGCAAGCGATCTTCTTGTTTAGCAGCTAAAATACGCGGCAGAAGCGATTTTTTCTGCCAGGGCCTCGAGAGATTCAAAAAAATAGCGACTCTGCCAGCTGGTAATCAGGGATGTCCTTTCTGCCAGTTAGCTTTGATCGAGATAAGCGTTGAGCACTTTTTTAAAGTCGAGGGCTTGGTAGGGTTTACAAATATAATCGTCCATTCCCGCGCGAGTACACTTTTCTTTGTCCTCGTTTGAGACGTTTGCAGTCAGTGCGACAATCGCAATTCTCTTTTTATGCGCACCTCGCGGCAGCAAGTCAGCTGCTTCGAGTTTTCGGATTTCGAGAGTTGCATCGAAGCCGTCCATTATCGGCATTCTGCAATCCATAAATATAATCGGATAGTATGTCTGCTTGGCCAGTTTGATTGCCTCCGTGCCGTCATTTGCGAGAGTGACATCGTAGCCCATTTGCTCTAATATGGTTGAGCCCAGTATTTGATTTAAATCATTGTCATCGACCAATAGGACTTTCGTGAGTTGCTTAGTATTTTGATTCGCGTCTATCGGTGTGTCCTTTTTCGTGGAAGTATCGATAATTTTCTTTGAGACTTTAAAGGGAATTTCGACGACCATCGTGGTGCCTTGGCTTGCGGGACTTGTGGCACGGATCGTCCCATTCATGAGCCCAGTCAGTCTCTGGCAAATCGACAAACCGAGGCCGGTGCCACCATATGTTCGGGTAGTGGAAAGGTCTGCCTGGGTGAATTGTTTAAAAAGATTATCAATCTTGTCTGGAGCAATGCCGATTCCTGTATCGACCACGCAAATACGAGCAGTCCCCTTATCCTTATCTCCAAGCCACTCTAGGTGGGTGGAAACGCTACCTTTATCGGTGAATTTTAGCGCATTACTCACTAAATTAATGACAATTTGTTTGAGGCGGGTCGGATCGCCTAAGACATATTCGGGGATGTCCCTCTCCATTTTTGCATCCACGATGATGCTCTTCTCTGAGGCCTGAATGGAAAAGCTGCCAGTCACGTTCTCAATAATTTCCTGAAGCGAAAAAGGAATATCTTCGAGCTCCATCTTGCCCGCCTCAATTTTGGAAAAATCAAGAATGTCGTCCATCAGGCTGAGCAACGCGCTGCTGGAGGATTGGATGTAGCTGGCCCAGAGGTGTTGCTTCGAAGTAAGTTTACTGGAGGATAGAAGTTGAGCGAATCCGATAACACTGTTCATCGGAGTTCGGATCTCGTGGCTCATTATAGCTAGAAATTCGCTCTTGGCTTCATTCGCTGACTTCGCCGCTGATTCAGATCGACTGGCTTCCGCTTCAGCCCTCTTTCTGACGTCAATTTCTGATTTTAAGAGTTGGTTGGTTGCGGTGAGTGCATCAGTTGTTGATTCGATTATTTTCTTACTTCTGATGGGTGATTCGTAATTCCAGGCAGCAAATGCCAGTAAGCATGTAAACAGAGCGCTAAGTATTCCAGCTGTGGCGGCATTATATGAAGTCTCTGCCGCATATTCCGATCCTCGTTGCCAAGTGATGGTAAATATTTGGCCACCGATGTCTAAAGTGCTTACTTGGTCAAACTCGAATCGCGATTTAGCCTCTTTGTCCGGAATGTTTGAATAGACTAACGCGTCCAGACTGATTGAATCACTGTCGTAGACCGAAAAGTTGATTTGCTCTGAGTTTTCATCTCCAAGTACACCAGCCACGAAGAGCTCGGTGATAAAAGGCGCATATGCGAAGCCGAGGAAGGCCTGCTTCCTTTGCTCGAGAGTAGTGATGGGTTGTCCAGGTGTATAGACGGGCACATACAACAGGAACCCAGGCCGTGCTTTGCCGTCTTGGACGAGTATGATACGAGCAGTTATTTTCGGCTCGCCGCTGTCCCTCGATAATTCTGCCGCATGCCTCCGGCTCGTCTCGCTGGAAAGCCGTAATCCAAGGGCTGAAAGGTTAATTTCCAGTGGTTCAATGTGGGTAATGATCAGATTTTTTAATGACGTTTCATCGGCTTCTGGGGCGGAGACATTTGGCACATCTACCACGGGGTGAGACTGCAGAGACTCACTTTCGATTTTCTGCTGAAATTGTTGGTGTTGCTCAATCGAAGTGAAAGGCAAGCAGAAGCCAATGCCGTTGATGCCTGGATAGATTTGGCGGATTTTTAGAAAATCTACATAAATGCGCCACTCCTCTCGGGTAACGCGATTTGAGCTGACGTAGTAGCTGGCCGCTCCTCTAAGTAGGTCCACATAGCTGTTAAAGCGGCTGGAAATGGCAGATTCAGATTCAGTAACGAGTTCATTAAAATGAATTTCATCTAATTCCACCGAGTGATCGCGTATATAACTATAAATCCATATGCTCGTTGCCCATCCGATCAGAAGAATGAGTCCCACAATTTTCAACTGCTTAGTTGGTAGGCGCCAGTAATGAGCGTAGTCTGATTCTTTTCTGAGCATAGTCTTAGGCGACGTATGGATAATTGATAAAAGAGATTATTTTTTAATAATAAATATTCTGGTGATGAAAACAAGATGAATTTCGATTTCGAGCAGGAGTTTTCGGGCAGTTCTGAATTAAAAAATGGGTGCCGTGCGACGCTCCAAATTTAGTCCAGCATAAAGCTGTACTGCGCAAAAGGTCGGGGCACTTTTGGTAGGATCTGCGCGTGCCTGGAAAGTGAAGATTTTTGGCACTTGCGCCGGCCTGTTCATAGCTGAGCAGTACGGACTCGACTCGCGATTCATCATTGGGATACTTGGCTCAGTGTCAGAAGAGAATATTGCCATTAAACAACGTATCAAGGCAGCGGCGCATTCGCTGGGCTTCCATGCCTTCGGCGTTGCAAAAGTGCCGTTGGAACTGCGTGGGGACTATTACCGGAAGTGGATCGCTGCAGGCCAGCATGGGACTATGTCGTGGATGGAGCGAAACAACGACCGCCGCCTGCACCCCGAGCAACTGCTACCAGAAGCGCGCAGTATTATAGTGCTCGGCATGAATTATTATCAGCCTGACCCAGTGCGACCTTACCGTATCGCGAAATACGCGCTAGGGGACGACTATCATAACATGATGCTGCGCTACTTGAAAAAGTTGTGCCGCACGCTACGCGATGATTTTGGTGGTGTGCAGCGTCCTTATGTCGACACCGGACCGCTATTGGAAAAGCCGATCGCAGCGGCCGCGGGCATCGGTTGGCAGGGCAAGAGCACAATTTTAGTCGAGCCGAAGCGGGGCACTTGGTCGTTTTTGGCAAATATTGTGACGACGCTCGATCTGCCCGCCGATGAGCCAGTCAAGGATCGCTGCGGTAGTTGCACACGTTGTATCGATGTGTGCCCGACCGGGGCGATCACTGCCCCCTATCAACTCGATGCGAGCAAGTGTATCTCGTATCTAACGATTGAGCATGATGGGCCAATTCCACTACAATATCGTACCGCGATCGGTGATCGACTGTATGGCTGTGACGAGTGTCTAGATGTGTGCCCTTGGAATAAATGGGCGATGCCGACCTTGGAAGCGAAGTTTTCGCCCCGTGAGTTGCCGCCGCTTCGTGAGTTGTTGGCGTGGGATGAGGCGACATTCAGTGAGCGCATGATCGGATCGCCAATGCGACGGCTTAAGCTGCCTCGCTTCCGACGTAATATTTGTGTGGTACTGGGCAATGTCGGTACGGCCGTGGACTTACCAGCGCTGCAGATTGTCGAATCTGGGAGCGACGCGATGGTTGCTGAGCATGCACGATGGGCGATTGCTCAAATTAATCAACGTCTGCCCGCGTGAACAAAAAAGTCGTTTCGTTTATTGACTAATCGACGTTAGGTATTTGCGTCTCAGCGAAGAGTAAGGATTGTCACATATAACAATAATTACCGATTCTCGGTGTATTTCTAGAATTAAACTGATCAACTAACCAAACACATATCATGGAAGAACAATCAACCGCAGATTCAATTATGGAAAGCATCGCGAATTTCGGGCTTAAAGTCGTGGCCGCAATTATTATATTAATCGTGGGCCTATGGGTGGCGAAAAAAGTGAAAGCACTGTTCGCGGCTGCTTTGGTCAAAAAAGAAGTGGATGCGACGCTGATCGGTTTCTTTTCCAGTATGCTTTACGGAGCGATTGTGGTATTTGTTGCCATCGCCGCGATTGGTAAGCTTGGTGTCGAGACGACTTCATTTGCTGCCGTGGTTGCAGCGGCGGGCTTGGCGATCGGCCTCGCGCTGCAAGGTTCGCTTTCGAACTTCGCTGCTGGAGTTTTGCTGATTCTGTTCAAGCCTTTCAAGGTCGGCAATGTTATCAAGGCTGGCGGTGAGATGGGTGTTGTCGTGGAAGTGGGCCTTTTGACGACTGAATTGAGAACTCCGGATAATGTTAAAATTATCATGCCGAACTCAGCGGTGATGAGCGGTTCGATTACTAATCTTTCCGCTCACCCGACTCGTCGCATCGATATGGTGGTTGGTGTCGGATATGGGGATGACCTGAATAAAGCGAAGCAACTGATGCTTGACCTGCTCGAGGCTGATGCGCGTGTGCTAAAAGATCCGGCTCCGCAGATTGAGGTCTCAAACTTAGGTGATAGCAGCGTCGATTTTGTCGTGCGTCCTTGGGTCAACGCTGCTGATTACTGGGGTGTGAAGTTTGATTTCACAAAGGCAGTTAAAGAGAAATTTGATGCCGAAGGTATCAGTATTCCATATCCGCAACAGCAAGTGCATATGTTGCAAGTGGACGCATCGTAACCGGTCTACCTCGCGTTTTCAGGCAACCGCCGAAGCGATTCGGCGGTTGTTAGATGGCTATTCATGTTTGTACACAGGAACAAGAATGTGGCCGTTTTGTACATATTGAGCCGGTACATAAAATATAAGTGAGTGCGCGTCGTCGTTGCGGCTTAGGGTTGCAGATTCTGTTAAGATACTTACTAATCCTAGCATGAAGAAGTTCGAAGATTTTAGGAGATCGCGCGAGAAGATGGATCCGAGCACTCGGAAGCTCTCGGAGCACCAGTGGGGGCAGGCCTATGCGGCCTATTGCAGCGCGCGTGAGAACTCGCGAGGTGGCCGTTCCTCGGCTGCGAAGGACGGCTCGCAGCGCAGGCGCAATTCGTCCAGTGCGGCGGGAATGCATGGGCCCTCGACACTGTCTGCTTCTGGCGTATTGAAGGCACACATTCGTGCCGAATCGGCCTATGCGGATCTTCGCTTGATTGTGAATTTACTCTCTTGGGTGATCTTAGCCACCATTCTGATTATTACGATTTTACAGGGCATGCTGTTCCCATTGCCGGGGGCAACTAGCATAGCGTTACTTTCTGGCGCGATCAAAGCGTTGGGGGTGGTGATGCTTCGTTTGGTCGTGCATGTCATTATTGATATTCCAGATGTGGCGTTGTATCGCGCCAGCGTAGCGCAGCGGACTTCCTCAGTTGCTGCTAAAGATTGAACATTAGTATGCATCAGGTCACTGTGTACTGGCGAATTTTTCTGAGTTTTATTTTGTGTGCTGCCAGTCCTTGTTTAGCGGCTGAGCGCGAATTTACTGTGCTGGCCTACAACGTCGAGAACCTGTTCGATCTCGACGGCATTGCGATTTATAAGGACTACATTCAAGACGAGCCAGATGATCAGTTTACCTATGGGCGCCGTAAGTTACTAACGAAACTGCAGAATATTGCAGCCGTATTGAAAACCTTTAACGCCGGGATCGGGCCCGAGCTGATCTTATTTCAAGAGTTCGAAGCGGACTTCACTCCGCAGAGCTCAGTTGAGGATTTGTCGACCTTTCTCGACCAACACCGCGCGATCAGTGTTGCGCAAATGCTAACAACTGATTGGCGCTCGGAATATGCCGGGTTACCTGTGCAAGCGTGGCTATTGAAAGCGTTAAGTGATGCTGGTTTGGTCGGCTATTCGGTGGCTGTTGCCGCTTCGAAGGGATCACATACTGGGATCGCACATACGAATGCGGTATTTTCCCGTTTCCCAATTCAAGAGGTGCAGAGCCATGAGTTGCTGCCGGCGCGCGATATTTTGGAGGTGACGCTGAATGTCGCCGCGCACCCGCTGACGGTTTACGTCAACCATTGGAAGTCTGGAGCGTCGAGCCCGTCTCGCGAACCGATCCGTGTGCAGAACGCCAAGGTGTTGCGGGCCCTAATCGATACGCGACTCGCGGCCGATCCGATGGCGGATATTATCATCGGCGGTGATTTGAACTCGCACTACAATCATTCGATCCTCTATCCAGACTTGGAGACGGGGATTAATGATGTGCTTGGTTCGCAGGGCAATGAGCTGGCGATTCGTGAGCTTGGCGGCGTCGATCTCTATAACTTGTGGTTTGAGTTGCCGTCAGAACAGCGCTATTCCGAGGTGTGGCGTGGGCGACGCGGCTCACTGATGCATTTGCTGGTGACCCGTGGGCTGTACGATCAATCGGGAGTTGGTTATGTGGATGGCAGTTTTACGCCTGTTATCCTACCTGGGTTGAATGCCGATCTTTTGAGCCGACCGTTGGAATGGACCTTTGCCGGCGAGACTGGAGGTGGGGCGACGGACCACTTTCCGGTCGCTGCACGGTTTACAGTCGGATCGGGCCGTGCTGGCGATTTTGTCGATTTAGAAAACCCGAGTGTGGGCGATGATGCTTTGGATTTTGAGCTGCCACTTGTTTATCAAACAGGCATGCAGTTGCCGCTGCGGGACGCCGTTGATCTCGCGCAACTGTCTGACGCTGCGCTCGGTCCATTCGTCGGACGTTTGTATCGCGTCGAAGCACGAGTGCTTAAAGTGCGGCCGATGACACTTGAAGTCGCCGGGCAGCAGTGGGCCGCCTACGCACCGGATAAATCCGTGTATGCACAGTTGCAGCAGATAAAGGGCGCCAAATCGCCCACCGCGATGGTGGTGACTCTGGGAATATGGAAGGGTAAACGACAATTCGTGGTCGAAGGCCTCGAATCGTTGGTTGAGCGATAGCCAAGTCCTTGTGCTACGGACTTGCGCCCATGCTCGAATTCGCCCACCTTGCTCGGTTTCCATGAGTAAGCACTTCTACATCACCACCGCAATCGACTACGCAAACGGCGCGCCGCACCTCGGCCATGCCTACGAAAAAGTGCTGACAGATATCGTCGCGCGCTTTCGCCGCCTGCAAGGCGACTCGGTTAAGTTTGTCACCGGCCTCGATGAGCACGGCCAAAAGGTACAAATGTCAGCGCAGAAGGAGGGCATCGAGCCGCAGGAGTTCTGTGATGGTCATGCGGCTAAGTTTCAAGGGCTCTGCGAGCGCTTAGAGATTACCAACGACGATTACATCCGCACTACAGAGCCGCGTCACAAGAAGGTCGTCCGCGAGATTCTACAGACACTGTTTGATCAAGGCTTGATCTATAAGGCAGACTACAACGGCTACTACAGCCAGCGCCAAGAGCAGTTCGTCACTGAGAAGGAAAAGGTTGATGGCAAGTGGCCAGAGATCTTCGGTGAAGTGGAGGAAGTCGTAGAGACTAACTATTTCTTCAAACTCGCTCAGTATCAGGATTGGTTGATCGAAACGATAGAGACAAATCCCGAGATGATCTATCCGCGCTTCCGTAGTGCCGATGTAATGCAGTTCCTCAAGAAGGAGCCGCTCAATGATCTATGTATTTCCCGTCCGAAGTCTCGTCTGGAGTGGGGCATTGAGCTGCCATTCGATTCGGATTATGTGACCTATGTGTGGTTCGATGCGTTGACCAACTATATTACCGCAGCGGGCTACGGCACCGATGAGTTCGAACAGAACTGGCCAGCCGATTACCATGTCATCGGTAAAGATATTTTGGTGCCACCGCATGCGGTTTACTGGCCGATCATGCTCAAGGCATTGAACCTTGAATTACCCAAGCATTTCCTAGTCCATGGTTGGTGGTTGAGCTCCGGTGCGAAGATGTCCAAGAGCACTGGCGAAGTGGTTGATCCACTTGATTTGATCGAGCAGTTTGGCACCGATGCATTCCGCTATTTCGTGACTCGTGAGATGAATGTCGGACAAGACAGTGAATTCTCAATTGAGCTCTTTATGAGCCGTTACAACAGTGACCTTGCAAACGATTTGGGTAACTTAGTCAGCCGCTTACTCAACATGGGCAGCCGTTACTCCGAGGGTAAAGTGCCCGCGGCATCTGTTGATGAGCAACCAGAGCAAGACCTTAAAGGTCTGTGGGAAAAGACTCAGGGTGAACTGATCCCATTGTTCGAAGGGTTTCAGTTTCACAAGGCTTTGGAGCGTATTTTTACCTTCATTTCAGGCATTAATAAATACGCCGAAACACGTGCGCCGTGGAAGTTGGCTAAGTCGGAGGCGCCTGAAGATCAGGCGAAGTTGCAAACCTCGCTGGCCTACATGGCTGAAGCCTTGCGCCTTGGCGTCGTCATGCTCACACCGGTGATGCCAGAGATTTCTGATAAGATTCGTGGCTTGGTCGGCGCCGATAATTTTGATCGCCTCGAAGGTCAACTTGAGTGGGGCAATACCCTCGAAGGCAAGACCCTTGGCGAAAAGACGATTCTCTTCCCCCGTCCCGAAAAGAACTAGGCTTGGCGATGGTTAGTGTCGTTGCTCAATTTCAGTTTTATAACTTTACTCGTTTGATTCGTGAAATGGGTGCGACACTGGTGTTGTGCCTGCCGGAGACGAGCGCAGGGCATATTTATCAATTCTCATTGGCAGGACTTAAGGGCATGTTGGAGGCAAATACGCAGTGATGAAAGCGACTTTAATCCAAACCGTAGCTGTGTGTGTGGCTCCCTTACTTATTCTTTCGGGCTGTTATACGGCGGCTCAACGCGAGTCGGCTGACTTACAACTATTGCCAGCAGCATTTAGCGGCTCGAGCCAGGCAACTCCAACTGTGGCACTCGATGCGGTGTGGTGGAGCGCATTTAACCGCAGCGATCTCGACGCGTTGCAAGCGAGTGCCTTTACGGATAATTTAGATATCGCACAGGCGTGGGCGCGTCTGCGTCAATCAGAGGCCGCGGCACTCCAAGCAGGGGCAGATTTGTATCCAGAGCTATCGCTTACCCCAGGCTATGATCGCACGTGGCGCAACGAGGGCGATACGGCTTCAAATAACTATGCAGTGGGGCTGGGCATTCGTTACGACGTCGATTTGTGGGGCAAGATTCGCTCGACTCAAAATGCCGCCGAAGCGCGCGCTGTGGCCTCGGCCGATGATTTGCAAAGCACTGCATTAACGATCTCGGCGAGTGTAGCGAATCGTTGGATTGAAATTATTGAAGCGGAGCGCCGTGTCGCGTTATTGCAACAACAGTTGGAGATTAATAGCACACAGCTAGAGTTGATTGAGCTGCGCTTTCGTAATTCTCAGGCAAATTCATTGGATGTCTATCAACAGCGGCAGGCGGTGGCTCGCACGCGCTCCAATATCCCGCGTGCAGAGGCGCAGCGATCGGCTTCGCAATATGCGCTCAACCTCTTAATCGGCCAGGCCGCAACAGAGCTCTTGCAGGTCGATTGGCAAACCACGCCAACTCTACCACCGATGCCAAACTCAGCGGTGCCGAGCGATTTGCTGGAACAACGCCCTGACGTGCGCGCGGCACTACGCCGTATCGAGGCAGCGGATTGGAATGTCGCCGCGGCAAAGGCGGATCGTTTGCCGAGTGTTTCGCTTGGTCTGAGTGGTTCGAGTGGTGCAGAGAACTTTGAAGATCTGTTTGATGATTGGCTCGGTAAATTCACTGGGCGTATCGTCGCGCCAATTATGGATGGCGGACGCCGCAAACTGGAAGTTGAAAAACAATTGGCAGTCGTCGATGAGGCAGTCGCGAACTATCGACAGGCAGTACTGATTGCATTTAAGGAGGTCGAAGATGCGTTGCTGCTGGAGCAGAAAGTCCGCGAGCAATTAGAAGCACTCCGCGCTGAGCTCGGCCTCGCTCGGCAGACGCTTTCTGCGGCACGCAATCGTTACGCCAATGGGCTGAGTGATTATTTGAATGTCACTTCATCGTTGCTTTCGATGCAGAACCTTGAGCGCGATGAAATCACTCAAGTTGCTAATTTATTTAAAGCCCGTATCGCACTGCATCAAGCGCTTGGCGGACAACTCCCGACCTTTAAGTTATGAAGTCTAAGTTTTTAATCTCTCTCATCTGTTTAGGTGTCGTCGCCTTCGGTTATTTAAGCATGCAGGGCCTTAAAGCGACCGGCCCCGAGGCCAAGACACGTCAGCCTCGGGCCATGCAAGTGCTCGTCGATGTCGAGCCTATTACTATGGCAAACGCCGGCGTACGTGTCGAAGGCATGGGACTGGTCGTTGCTGCACGTGAAGTGAGGCTGAAGGCGCAAGTGAGTGGTCAAGTGAACGAAGTAGCTGCGAACTTTATTGAAGGTGAGCATGTCGATGCGGGCACCGTACTCGCACGGATCGAAGCCGATGATTACGAGCTGCAATTGGCACAGGCGCAGAGCACTTTTGAGCTGCGCGAGGCCGAGTTTGAATTGGAGATGGGCTTTCAACGTGTCGCAGGTCGCGAGTGGGAGTTACTCGGTGAATCGAGCGATGTTTTGGCTGAGAGTTCGTCCTTAGCGCTACGTGAGCCACAGTTGAAGCAGGCGCAAGCGATGCAGCGCAGTGCGCAGTCGGCGGTGGATCGAGCGCGTTTAGATTTGTCGCGTACCGAGATTGCTGCGCCGTTCAATGCGCAGGTGTTGGAGAAATTCGTTGAGGTCGGCTCGCTGGCGGGTATCGGCGGTGATGTTGCACATGTGGTTTCGACGGATAGCTTTTACGTGCGCGTTTCGATTCCTGTAAATCGGGTGCCGGTATTAGAGATCCCTGGCGGCGAAGCATTGGTCAGTATCAGTGGATCGGAGTCGCCGCTGACAGGGCGTATCATTAGTTTACTTGGCGACTTAGATCCCGATGGCCGTATGGCGCGTGTCTTAGTCGAAGTGAGTGATCCGCTCGGATTAAAGCCAGAGAATGCAGGGCGACCGAAGTTGTTGTTAGGGGCGTATGTCGCCGTCGATCTGGTGGGTCATCCAATGCCAAACACGTTTCTGATTCCGCGTGAGACCTTGCACCATGGTGATCATGTCTGGTTGCGACGGCCAGACTCTACGCTGGAAATCCGGCCAGTGACTGTGCTGTGGAAAAACCGTGATACTGTGGTGATCGGAGATGGGCTCGCCGCTGAAGAGCAGTTGATCACCTCATCACTCAGTTTTGCTGCGGATGGCATGGCAGTGACCGTCGCTGGCGAAGCGACATCGCTTCCTGAGTCGTCCGCTGGTCGATCGACTCATTAATTTAGATTTACGCATTTGCTATGAAGAATCAGCAATTATCATCTAGTTCGTTTTTACGGCAAAAAGGATCGATTTCATGGATGGCCGGCCATTCAGTGACCGCGAATCTACTCATGCTCGTGCTCGTTGTGGGCGGTTTGATTGTCAGTTTTCGCACGACTAAGGAATTTTTCCCAGAAATGGAGTTGGACCGTGTGCGGATTTCGGTGAGCTATCCCGGTGCCTCGCCTGAGGAAGTCGAGGAGGGGATTATTCTGCCGATTGAGGAAGCGCTACAATCGTTGGATGGCATCGATGAAATTACCTCAAATGCGAGTGAGGGCAGTGGCTCAGTCAATGCAGAGGTCGCCTCTGGGCAAGATATTCAGCAGCTGTATGCTGATATTAAGAATGAGATTGATCGGATTCGCACCTTTCCAGATGAGGCTGAGGAGCCGAAGGTATCGGTCTCCAGTTATAGGCGCGATGTGTTGGATTTAGTGATCTATGGTTCGCATAGTGAATGGACGATGCGAGAAGCCGCAGAGCTGATTCGAGATCGTATTTTACAGAGCCCGGATGTGACTCAGGTGGAGTTGGTGGGGGTGCGCGATTACGAGGTGACGATTGAAGTCGATCGTCAGACCTTGCGAGAATATGGGCTGACGCTTGGCGCGATCGCCTCGCGTGTGCGTAACGCGGCGGTCGATTTACCCGGTGGTGGTGTTAAAACCTCGGGCGGTGAGATCTTGGTGCGCGTGACTGAGAAGCGTGATTGGGCTGAGGAGTTTGAGAGTATCCCGATTGTGACCAATGCCGACGGCTCGCGTGTCTATCTGGGTGATATCGCCAGGGTGATTGACGGCTTTCAGGAGTCAGATCGCTATGCGCGCTACGGCCGTGTGGTAGAGGATGTAAATGGCGAGACGACAATCGATGTGCAACGTGCGCTAAAGATCGATGTGTATCGCGTCGGCGATCAGACGCCCGGTAAAGTTGCGGCTGCCGTGGCTGAGGCGGTCGAAGAGCTTAAGGTGACTCTGCCCGAAGGCGTGTACGTCGACATCTTAAACAGTAAGGCGAAGATGTTTGAGCAACGTGCGGAACTGCTGCTGCGCAATGCCTTCTATGGTCTGGTGCTGGTACTCTGCGTGTTAGGGCTGTTCCTTGAAGCACGACTTGCTTTTTGGGTGATGCTGGGGATCCCTATCTCATTCTTGGGGGCGTTTTTGATCATGCCGTTTTTCGGCGCTACAATTAATATGATCAGTATGTTCGCGTTTATTATCACCTTGGGAATCGTGGTGGATGATGCGATTGTGGTAGGCGAAAATATTTATAGCTGGCATCAAAAGGGACTACCGTTTCATGAGGCAGCGATTGTTGGTACTCGCGAGGTGGCAATGCCGGTGACTTTTAGTGTGTTGACCAATATCGTCGCCTTTATGCCCTTACTCTGGGTGCCGGGGATGATGGGTAAATTCTTTGCTTCGATTCCAATTGTGGTGATTGCGGTGTTTGCGGTTTCGCTGATTGAGTCGCTGTATATTTTGCCCGCGCACCTGTCGCATCAAAAGGATATCAAGCGGAGCGGTATCGGCGGGACATTGCATGGTTTTCAGCAACGCTTCAGTCACTGGTTCGCGCATATCGTGCGCGATATCTATGGTCCATTGCTGGGTAAATTTCTCGCCAATCGTTATATGGTCGTGGCGTTCGGGATTGCAGTGCTACTAATGACTATTGGCTATGTGCAAAGTGGGCGTATTCGTGTGATTCAGATTGAGCGGCCGGATTCGGATTATGCTTTTGCATCCGCTCGTCTGCCGATCGGTGCGCCAGTTGCAGAGACTGAATTGGTCGCCAAAATGATGGGGGAGGCCGCGCGCAAAACGATTGCTGAGAATGGTGGCATTCAACAAGCGGAAGGCGTCTTCCTCAATCTGGGCAAAGGTGGTAGCCATCAGTTTGATATGCGCGTTTATTTAACGGACCCTGATGTGCGCACAGTCAGCACTGCTGCTTTTACTAGCAAATGGCGTGCGAATATGGGCCCGGTGGCGGGCGTCGATTCAGTCAACTTTCAAGCCGACCGCGGCGGTCCTGGTGGAGGGCAGAAAGGGCTGACGGTTCAGTTGAGCCATCGTGATGTCGGGACCCTTGATGCCGCAGGTGAAGAACTCGCCGCTGCCTTGCAGAATTTTGCCAATATAAAGGACGTCGATGATGGTGTGCAGCTCGGTAAGATGCAGTTCGACTTTACAGTGAAGCCAGAGGCGCAGGCGCTGGGCTTGGATGCGCGTTCGATTGCACAACAAATTCGGCATAGTTTTTATGGAGCAGAAGCACTGCGGCAGTTGCGTGGACGCAATGAAGTTAAAACCATGGTGCGCTTGCCAGAGTCTCAACGCGCGTCGGAATTTGATATTGAGAACTTGGTGCTGCTGACCCCGCAGGGCGGCGAAATCCCGATTTTAGATGCTGTGGATATCGAGCGTGGTCGTGCGTTTACAGTGATTGAGCGCAATAATGGCCGCCGCGTGATTGAGGTGACCGCCGAGACGACTAGCGATGGTGATGTTGGGCCGATCATGAACGATTTGGAAGCCACGGTCATGCCTGCCCTGATGCAGGACTTCCCTGGATTGTCGTGGAAGTTCGAGGGACGTCAGGCGGATATGGCTGAGAGTATGCAGACGCTGGTGATTGGTTTACTGATGGCGCTTTTTTGTATCTTCGCACTCCTGGCGATCCCGTTTAATAATTACTATCAGCCGCTGGTGATCATGTGTTGCATTCCATTTGGAATCGTTGGCGCGGTGACCGGCCACGTGATCATGGGCTACAACTTGAGCCTGATGAGTCTGTTCGGTGTAGTTGCGCTATCGGGAGTGGTGGTGAATGATTCCTTGGTGTTGATCGACTTCGCAAATCGTCGTCAACGCGATGAGGGTGCGTCGCCTGCGATTGCGATCCAGCAAGCCGGCATCGCACGTTTTCGTGCAATCTTGCTGACCACTTTAACGACCTTCGGCGGATTGGCCCCGATGATTTTGGAGACCTCCCGCCAAGCGCGCTTCATGATCCCGATGGCGATCTCGCTCGGCTTCGGGATCTTATTTGCAACCATCATTGTGCTGGTGCTAGTACCCTGTTTTTATCTGATTTTGGAAGACTTTGTCGCCGTCTTTCGCGGCAAGCGCGCGCAGCAGTAGCAGCGGCACGCTTACCGCTTTGATCGGCAGCAGAGCGATATTCGTCGCGGGCCACCTTGCGTCTGATTATCTTGGCGCTGCTACGCGGCAATGAACTCAAGTAGGGGCAGCGGGTTGTTTGCGCGAGCGCGCAGGGTTGCAGTGCTATGTTTTGCACGTCTTTATTTAGGCCTTTTTGTATATTGGCATGCGGTGTGCTAGTTGGACGGTGTTCGTTCTTATTGACGGGCTCAGTCGACCCTCTCGTTTGAGGGCTTGACCTGACTCAATTCCTACAAAACCAAATAAAACTAAACTAAATAGAATCATGAAGATTAAAAAAACCCTTCTCGCTTTGCTGCTCGGCAGCTCGGCGTTCTTGTTTGCCGGAAGTCTCGGCGCGCAGGAACTCCCTGTTATTGAAACTGCTGAAGTAGTTGAGGCTGTTACCGATGCAGTTTCCTTTGAAGACGGCTATGCCGCATTTATGGAAACACCCGGTGCTGCCTTTTTTACGATCAGTAACCTTTGGCTGCTGATTGCAGCTGCTCTGGTGTTTATTATGCACCTCGGCTTCGCAACTGTTGAGTCTGGCCTCGGCCAAGCTAAGAATACGGTCAACATTCTGTTCAAGAATGTATTCATCATCTGCATGGGTGTTTTGACTTACGCGCTCTGGGGCTTCAACGCGATGTATCCTGGCGACGCTTGGTCGATTGGTGGCTTCTTCGCCATGGGTTCATGGTTCGATGTTGAAGCGTCCGTCGCAATGATGACTGCTGAGTATGCTGATTACACTTGGTATACAGACTTTATCTTCCAAGCGATGTTCGCTGCGACTGCCGCAACCATCGTCTCTGGAGCGGTTGCTGAGCGCGTAAAGCTCTCTTCTTTCATGATCTTCGCAACATTGCTGGTGATGTTCGCATATCCGATCACTGGTTCATGGCAGTGGGGTGGCGGCTGGCTCGCAGAGCGCGGCTTCTACGATTTCGCTGGTTCTTCACTGGTGCACGCTTTCGGTGGTTTCGCTGCCTTGGCTTGTGTGATGGTTCTTGGACCTCGTGCTGGTAAGTACATTAACGGTCAAATTCGTCCGATCCTTGGCCACAGTATGCCACTCGCTACAATTGGTGTCTTCCTCCTCTTCCTTGGGTGGTTCGGTTTTAATGGTGGTTCGGTTCTCAATGCAGACCCATTCCTCGTCTCTCTGGTCTTCGTAACCACAGCACTCGCTGCTGCGGCTGGTGGCCTAGGCGCAATGTTCACTTCTTGGTTCTTCCTCAAGAAACCTGACCTCTCGATGGCACTCAATGGTATCCTTGCGGGTCTGGTCGGCATCACTGCCGGTGCTGACTCCATTATGCCTGCGTATGCGATTCTTACTGGCCTCATCGCTGGTGTCCTCGTCGTGTTCTCGATCATCTTCTTCGATAAGGTCAAGATTGATGATCCAGTCGGTGCGATCTCCGTGCACGGTGTCTGTGGTATTTTCGGCACACTTGCAGTAGCGCTCTTCAGTGACGCTGCCGGATTCGGTATCCAGCTGATCGGCACGCTTTCGATCGGTGCCTTCGCTTTTATCTTCTCCTACGTTGTCTTCAGTATCCTGAAGGTGGTCATGGGTGTGCGTGTTTCTCCTGAGGAAGAGGCTGAAGGTCTCGATATCGGTGAGCACGGTCAAGAAGCCTATCCTGACTTTGGTGCAGCACGCACTCGCTAATTAAGCCTAGCCAAGTAACTTAAATAACCTACATTATATTATTATGAAATTGGTCAAAGCAATCATCAAGCCCTTCAAACTCGAAGAGGTCAAAGAAGCACTCGCAGATATCGGCATCGAAGGTATGACGGTAACTGAAGTAAAGGGGTTCGGTCGCCAGAAAGGCCATACCGAAATCTATCGTGGCAGTGAATACACCGTCGATTTCCTGCCGAAGGTCATGGTCGAAATCGTTGTTGACGATGCAGATGCAGACAAGACATCGGAAGCGATCGTCAAAGCTGCTAAGACTGGTAAGATCGGAGACGGCAAGGTCTTCATCATCCCAGTCGAAAGCGCGATCCGTATCCGCACCGACGAGTCGGGCCCCGAAGCGCTCTAGTCTGAACTGATTCAGTTCTTGATATTTCACCGGTCATCCCTTCGAGGGTGGCCGGTTTTTTTTGATCTGTTGGTGGCCTCGATCGTGAGATCGGGGAGCGTTCGCAATTACCCGCATGCGGACGAGTAAAAAAAACTTGTTCCTTGTGGCGGACTAACATTACTTATTTGCGAACTATCTAATACTGATTACAAATAGAGATGAAAAATACCCACCGTTTAATTTTATTCCTGCTGCTTTCGATGGCACCAGGCTTTTTATTCGCCGAACAGGCTGGACTAACCGCAGTCGCCGAGCAAGTGGCTGAGGTCACCGCGACCGCTGATAGTGGCAACACTGCGTGGATGCTAACTGCCACGGTGCTGGTGCTGTTTATGACGCTGCCCGGCTTGGCCCTGTTTTACGGCGGTCTGGTCCGTGCGCAAAACGTGTTGTCGGTGCTAATGCACTGCTTCGCAATCGCCTGTTTGGCCTCAGTGATGTGGGTGCTGTGCCTTTATACGATGGCTTTCTCTGGCGGTGGCGCGTGGTTGGGTGATTTTCAACAGTTCGGATTGAAAGGGATTACGACTGCAGACTTGAGTGGTGATATTCCAGAGTCCGTGTTCATTATGTTCCAGATGACGTTTGCGATCATCACGCCAGGTTTGATCGTCGGTGCGTTTGTGGAGCGTATGAAGTTTAGTGCAATTCTACTGTTTACTGCGCTGTGGCTTGTGCTCGTCTATGCGCCGGTGACTCACTGGGTGTGGGGCGGTGGTTGGCTGCAAGGACGTGGTGTGATCGATCTCGCCGGAGGCATCGTGGTGCATGCGACTGCGGGTATCTCCGCGCTACTTCTGGCTTACTTCGTTGGTCCACGTGCAGATTTCCCGAAAAAGCTACATATCCCACATAGCCCAGGTATGGTAATGATTGGTGCGTCAATGCTTTGGGTCGGTTGGTTTGGCTTCAATGCCGGTAGTCAGCTTGCGGCCAATGAGTCCGCAGGTATGACGATGTTGGTTACACATATTTCCGCAGCGGTTGCGAGTTTGACTTGGATGGTGATCGAATGGAAAAAGACTGGTAAGCCTGGTCTCGTCGGTATCGTGACTGGTATGGTTGCTGGTTTGGCCTCGATTACTCCAGCGTCTGGTAATGTGGGCCCGCTGGGTGCGGTGTTGATCGGCCTGATGGCCGGCTCCATCTGCTACTTCGCTTGTGGATTTGTTAAAAGTAAACTCAAGATTGACGACACACTCGACGTGTTCGCGGTACACGGTGTCGGTGGCATCATGGGCACGATCATGGTGGCTGTGTTCGGCACGGCAGCCTTTGGCGGCACAGGTGTTGATGACATGGTCGGCCAACTTGGCATACAGCTATTCGCTCTGGCTGTTGTCATTGCATGGTCTGCAGTTGCGACGACAATCATCGTGTTTGTCTGTAAGAAGACCACTGGTCTGCGCGTCGATCGTGAGGTCGAGCACACTGGCCTTGATCTCGCTGAACATGGTGAGACTGCTTACCACTTCGAGTAACGAATATTTCAAGGTTCACATCATTAAACTCAAACAGAATACATTCTTATGAAACTGATTAAAGCTATTGTTAAACCCTTTAAACTCGATGAGGTGAAAGAAGCCCTTGCCGCAGTTGGCATCGATGGTATGACCGTCACTGAGGTCAAAGGCTTCGGTCGTCAAAAGGGCCACACCGAAATCTACCGTGGCAGTGAATATACTGTCGATTTCCTGCCCAAGACGATGCTCGAAACCGTCGTCGAAGACGATATCGTCGACGCTGCAGTTCAGGCGATCGTCAACGCTGCTAAAACTGGCAAGATCGGCGATGGTAAGGTCTTTGTTATCCCAGTCGAAAGCGCTGTTCGCATCCGTACCGACGAAGAGGGCTCTGAGGCCTTGTAGGCATTTACTTCGACGGTTGAGCGATGTCGCGTACAAAGCTAAAGCTTGCTCTATTTAGCATCGCACGCAATTTGCTGTCATTCGCAGTGCCGCAGTTGAGCTGTCTGCAATCGTTCGTAGATGTCTAGAAAACTAAAAACGGCTACTAGCAGGCAAAGTGCGGAATCTCGCAAGGGAGATGATGCATCTTCAGGCAAGGTGTCTCGAAAGAGACCTACTGGCCGTCGCGGTTCTGAACGCAAGAAGCCCTCCCACGTGATTCTACCTTTAGGATTACGGGTGCGTCGGAAATCTTGGTATTTGGCGCTGATCAATCTGGCAGGGCTGACGCTGCTGTTTTCGGTGCTGTTATTGTATGCATTTTGGCAATACACACAGGAGATAGCTGTGCACTCGGTGTTGCCCCCTGAAACACTGGCGAACCAGAGCGAGGCAATGAATGCTTCGGAGGATTTGTCGGTAGCCACATCAGTATCAGTCACGCCCGACGGGGAGTTGTTGTCGTTGGGATTTATTTTGGAGAAATATCGGACTGCCTCTGGGTTGTCTGAGGTGCAGGATGTTATTCTGCAGGGGAACTACAACGAGGATGGTCTTGAATTTAGGCTGAAGTTACTTGCGAAGCTGCCTCGGTTGGTGAGTAAGACGCTCGAGGACGATGCCTTAGAGATGGTTTACAGTTACGATGGTAACACCGCTAAACTTAAAATCGAAGATGGCGAAGGGACCAAAAAGCAGCAGGTGCTAACCGAACTGATTTATCAGAAGGCGATCCTTTTAGAGGGCGCGGTGTTGGCCTTGGCTTCGAATCAGTTGCCAGATGTGCTAGCTTATACGCGGGAAGAGGATCAGACCTTTGAGGGCAAAATCTACTGGACGATTCAGAGTCGAATATCCGCTCAGGACTCGATCATCCATTTGTTGGATACGGAGACAGGCTTAGAGCGCGTCCGTTTTATTTATTTCGAGCATGACGGGGAACGGCAACAGTTGTCGCTGCAGTTGTCGGATTACCGTCAGCAAGGAGAAGGTGAATTACCATTCGCCTATACGCTCAAGTTAGACGGTGAACTCCGTTGCGAAGCAAAGCTCGACTCAATTCAATTGAATCCAGGTCTGATGCGCTGGATGTTTTAATTTGGAGCATTGCAGGGGTTATTTTCTGCTGCCGTCTACAAGATGCCTTTTTGCTGCATTTTTTTGAGTTGGTTGGCGTCGACTACGTCGGGCGCGCGTTTGTCTTTGCCGGCGGTCTTGTTGTAGCGGCCAGTGACTTTGTCCTTCTCGTAACGGGTGAAGCCGTGCTTCTCGACGTTCTCGTCGCTCAATTTATTCTTGGTGCTGCCTTCGGTGTATTTACTTGAGACATTGGGCGCGTGGAAGACTTTGCGCACCGGGTTGCCGGTCTTCGGGTGTAGCTTGATCGCCTCTTCGGACATGCTTTGAATGTATTCAAAGGCTTCGCCGTCGCTGCCGTCGGGAAGGATTTCTTGATAAACGTAGGTGGGCATTTTTATGAAAAGTTGTTCTGAGCCGAAGGCGACATGACCAAAAGAAAACACTGGACCAATGCGGAGAGGTTAATTTAAAAAACTGACGTAGATTTAGGCTAGCTAGCATAATGAGATAACAGTACTGAGCAAAGAATCAAAACATGAGTTAGATCATTCGCAACTCAGAACGGGGAAGTTGAAAGCGAATCTTGATTGAGACTCGTCAGGCGTCGTAGATTTGGCATATTAGCTGTTATGTATGTGTCGCGGCGCCGTTTTATTTTGGTCACAAGCTTGATTGGTTTGTGGCTCAAGTGTGGTCGATTACTGGCGGCGAAGAACGAACCCAGAGATGGCACGGAACTCGGTCTTGGCGCCTGGGTCGACACGTTATTTCCTGCGGATGAGCGGAGTCCCTCAGGCAGCGCGCTCGGCGTGCAAGCACAGATTTTGGAAAAGGCGGCTGCGATTGCGCCGTACCAAGAGTTACTCAGTGCAGGGGTGCGTTGGGCGAATGCTCAAGCCGTGGCATGCGGCGCTGAGTCGTTTACGGCTTTGAGTCTAGAGGCGCGTGAGGCGGTGGTGGCCGAGGCCGAGGCGATGGGGATTCGCAAGATGCCTCGCCTGTTCTTTTATCATACGTTGAAAGATGCTAGGTCTTTCTACTATGGGCAGGCAGGGAGCTGGTCTGCGGTGGGCTTTCCCCATACGCCACAGCCGCTTGGTTTTGTTGATTACATGGAGGCTCCAAAATGAGTGCGGACGAATATGATGTGGTCATCATTGGTTCCGGGGCGGGCGGCGGCACGATGGCGTATGCCCTGAGTCGTCGAAAATGGCGCGTCTTGGTCTTAGAGGCTGGCCCGTCGTTTGATCCGTCGAAGGATTACAAGTTGCACACCGAAGGCTGGGAGCAGCAGCAGTTTCCACATAAGCCAAGTTCGGAGGGACGTCAGACTTTTGCCGAGTTACAAGCGCTAGACCCTGCGCTGAGCGATTTGTGCTCATGGAATTCAGTGGAAGGGCGTTTGAACAAGCAGTCGCGCCGCCTGCCGTTTAAATATCATCATGTGCGTGGCGTTGGGGGCTCGACTCTCGCTTTTACTGGGGAGTCGCATCGGCTGCACCCCGAATCGATGCAGATGCGCTCGCGGTTCGGCGTAGCCGCAGACTGGCCGCTGACTTACGATATGCTGGAGCCTTTTTATTGTGAGGCGGAGCGCATTGTTGGTGTGGCTGGGCCTGCTGACTCTGGTGCGCGTTGGCGGAGTGAGCCGTATCCGTTGCCGCCGCATGAGCTAGGTTATGCGAGTCAACAGATTGCCAGTGCTGCGTCGACGTTGGGGATGAAGTGGGGGCCGAATGCCCGCGCTGCGCTGTCGGAGCCTTATGATCATCGGCCGAATTGTAATTATTGCGCGAATTGTAATCGAGGCTGTCCGCGCACCGACAAAGGCAGTGTCGATGTGACCTTTTTACGCAAGGCAGTTGCGAGTGGCTACTGCACGATTCGATCGGGTGTTGTGGTCACGCGTCTCGAAGTGGGAGCGGATGATCGGGTGACTGGCGTCCATCTTGTAAATGCCGAGGGACACGATGAATTTATTGTGACCCCGAAGTTGATTGTCGCCTGTGGTGCAGTCGAGACCCCCCGCTTACTCTTGGCCTCGGCGAATCAGTACGCGCCAGATGGCTTGGCGAATGAATCGGGGCAGGTCGGGCGTAATTTCATGGAGACGTTGGCATGGTCCAGTTCTGCGCTGCACGGAGAGAACGTTGGTAGCTTTCGTGGCTTGCCTGCGGATAGTATCAGTTGGGATTACAATGCGCCGGATGCGATTGCGGGTGTCGTGGGCGGCTGTCGCTTTTCCACCGGAGTCGCTGAGGCTGGGTTGAATGGCCCCGTAGCGTATGCGCAGCGGATTGTTGGTGGATGGGGACGTTCGCACCAGGCTGCGATGCGTGAGGCGTTTGGGCGTATTTTGACAGTCGGTGCGATTGGCGAGTCACTGCCAAATACGGGCACTTTCGTTGATTTAGATCCGAATCAAGTCGACTCGAACGGTGTGGCTCTAGCGCTGATACATAGTCAGCTAGAGCCGATGGATTTGGAGCGACTGACCTTTATGAGGACGACTGCACGTGCTATTTTGCAGGCGACTGGCGCCGGCGATGTAGTTGAGGAATATGGCAGCTACGATTTCTTCAGTAGCACGCATGTCTTTGGCACGTGTAGAATGGGGACTGCCGCGGACGACTCGGTGGTGGACAGCTTCGGTCGCAGTCATCGCTGGCAGAATCTACATATTATGGACGCCAGTATCTTTCCTAGCTCTGGCGGGGGAGAGTCGCCTTCGTTGACGATTGAGGCGCTAGGACTTCGTGCCGCAGATCATATTGCTGGAGTTTGAGTCCGTGCGCAGCAGCGGTTACTTTGATCCGCTAAAAACGCGTTGAGCTACAGTTAAGATTATTGGTGGCGCTTGTGCCGGATGATGGCTCACTTTAGGTGAGTCGATGAATTAACGATTGAATTTCTCACAAAAGCGCAGCGTTTTACAAGGTCATACTGTGAAAGGGGTGACGAGGGGAGTTACTTGGCGTCTTTGCCTGTCCACTTAGCTTCGAGTGACACTTTTAGTTGTAAGCGCGCCCGATGCAGCAGCACCCATAAGTAGCTCGGAGAAATATCCATAATACGGCAAACCTCGTCTGCGCTTTTATCCTCTAAGACGCGTAAAATAAAGACGTCATGGGCTGGGTTCTTTACTTGCTGAATACACTCGTCAAAAATCTCCCAAAATTCATGGTTATCGCAGTTTTTACGCGGGTTGAATTGCCAAGAGGAGGTGTTAGCCGTGGTAGAAACACTATATTGATACCAGAAACTTTCGAGTAGGGTTTCGTCTTCGGTGTCGACCTTCTTTTCTTTGACCAATTTCCGGATCTCATCGACGATTTTATGACTCATGATTCCACGCAACCAGAACTTGATGTCGCGGCTGCCGTCAAATCGATCGAGGGCTTTGATTCCGGCCATGAAAGTTTCTTGCACGCAGTCGGCGGCCAGTTCTGGGTCATGCAACCGAGACATCGCATAGCCATATAAATAATCACTATAACGCTCGACCCAGGTTTCTGGTGGAGCTACCTCAACTTTCAGTAATGCGGATGCGGACATCGAATAGAGACTTTGCTGACAAAAAATATCGATGTCAACAATAGTTAATTTATTTAATTAAATTAACGTTAGTTAAATTCGCTGCTGCCGAATGGAGGCTTTCATCACTGACCCGCGACACGAGTGTTTACTTTGACTGCGTCAAATGGCGGAAAAGGAGGGGTTGGTTTTGCTGCGCAACCTCTGTTCGAGACTGCCTGTGGCGTCCCATCTTCGCTGCGATCCGTCGAACCCGATGGTTCTCATCTCATCCTTCTAACCGCAATTTTACGGCTTTGCCAAATGGCGGAGAAGGAGGGATTGGTGTTGCTGCGCAACCTCTCATTGAGACCGCCTGTGGCGTCCCATCTCCGCTTCGCTCCGTCGAACCCGATGGTTCTCATCTCATCCTTCTTACCGCAATTTTACGGCTTTGCCTTAAATGGCGGAGAAGGAGGGATTGGTGTTGCTGCGCAAAATCTCTTCGAGACCGCCTGTGGCGTCCCATCTTCGCTGCGCTCCGTCGAACTTCGTTCTCATCCCTGACTCACTGGGTGAGTGATTGCTTTGACTGCGTCAAATGGCGGAGAGAGAGGGACTCGGATACGAACTCGGATGACTCAATTCCTCATCGTCGGAGTTGTGCACCAAGATTGGTCTGATGGCGCAATGGTTGTCAATCCTTTCAAGCTGGGTGATGCCCTTATTCGCAGGTCCAGAAGAGCAATTAGGTTCAAAGTCCTTCGGAGAAAACACGTCCTCGAAACCGCGCTGATATGGAAGGCTCAGATGACCGCCAACCCGCATATACAGCCGTCTGACGTGGCAGAAGCTGTGGGACTATCAGCCATTCGAGTCCGGCAAATCCTGCGCTTCGCCAAACTGCACCCGGAGATTCAGGAAGCCATTCTGAAGCTCAGCCCAAAACAGGCCCGAAAACACTACCCAGAGCGGCTCCTTCGCGAATGGCTTCCACTCTCACAAACGAAACAATTGAGCCAATTCAGACAGCACATGGGCTGAATTGAGTCATTTCCCAGTCTAAGAGCTGAGAAATTTGCCTGCGCGAAATGGGTCAATTGGTTCAAATGGGATTATTCCCTTCATTTACACGAAAGAGAGTAAGCACATGTTTTCCACTTTATGTAGGTGTTTTCTTCCCCTAGGGTTGGCTGAAGTATGCCGTCACAGAATAAAGAACCAGAGCCATCTCCCGATAAATTGCTTTCAAGCCCCATGTCGACCGGAGGTTTGGGCTCGGTGTTCGAAATGAAGGTTCAAAGCGGCTTGCTGGCTTCTTTGCTGGTGCGTGCACATTTGCCCTTCTTTGATCGTGCTACAATCTGCGAATTACAGTTTCAGTCCGAACTGAAAGGCTATGCCACTGATGATGTTCTAGTCGTTGCTGAAGATCTAACAGGCGGCAGGAGGAGGCAATTGTGGACAATTAAGCACAAAATTGCATTCACGGAAAAAGATTCTGTTTTTCAGAAGGTTATTCGCGAAACTTGGTCGGACTTCTCGGATCCGAAAACTTTTACAACCGATCAGGATGCAATCGTTCTAGCTACCGCAACGGGTTCTACCAAGAGTCTTCATGTCGTTCATCTTCTGGAGAGTGTTCGCGCGTCACTTAATCCAGCGGACTTTGACATACGGCTTCGTGCTGATGGAGTCATTTCGAAAGAGGCAAAAGCGTATTATGATCTATTCTTTTCTGCTCTAAAGGAGGTTTCGGGGGACTCGAACTTGAGTGATGAGGTTGTCTGGCGCTACCTTCATAGCTTCCATTGGGTTCGTTTTGATTTTGACCAAATCGCAAGCCAAAATGAAGCCTGCTTCAAAACGATGCTCTCACTGGGATTGAAACGGGAAACCAGTGAAACGGGGGAATCTCTCTGGAACCGAGTTTTTAAGTGGGTTGCCGATAAGAATCCCAGAGCTGGAAATATAACATGGGAATCGCTACCAGTCGAATGGCATGATTTTTGTGCCACACTAGCGCATCATTATGAGTCCGGTGTCATTTCTCGCTTAATCGAGCATTCTAAGAGGCACTTAGCACGAGTGCAGAAGCATATTGGCAAAGAGGAGCAAATTCAGGTCGAACGAAGGGATTTGATCCGAAACTTAGCAGACGCACTGGAGAAGCATCCGGTGACTGTGGTATCCGGGCCTGCGGGAACCGGAAAATCAGCCGCAACCTTCATGGCATTGGATCAGTCTAATTCATATTGCCCTTGTTTTGTATTTCAGGCGAGAGAGTTTGCGTGCACCCACATAGACGAAGCACTCGGGAAAATGCGGATTAACGAGCCGTTATCTAGGGTTTCCGCCGCATTTGCACTGCACCCAAGGAAATTTCTCATCATCGAGAGTGCCGAGCATTTATTGGAATCGCCCGAGAACGACGCATTCTACATGCTCCTAGAGGAGGTAGTAGCCGATCCGACTTGGCATGTCGTGATCACCACAAGATCACATGCTGCAGTACTTGTTGTAGAAACATTCCTCCGGAAAGCCGGAAACATCCAGACTTTTAGCATCCCGTTACTTGCTGACGTAGAGCGGGATGAAGTTTTAGAGCACTTTCCTATACTCAAGAATTCCGCCTTGGATCAAGATGCACTAGAACTGCTTCGGAATCCATGGTATCTGGATGCTGCATGTTCTATCAACTGGGCAGTCACCGAAGACACTCGAATAAATCGCAGCAGCCTTCGTGAAATACTCTGGAAGCAGGTTGTTGCTAAAGAGAGTTTTCGCAGGGGAGGAATACACCTCTCCCGTGAACGGGTTTTTCGCGAGATCGCGATCAATAGAGCTCGGACAATGAAATCCTTTGTCGCCAGCCCTGAAAATGGAGAGGCTGCAGTGCAACAACTTATTGCTGACGATCTATTGATTGAAAGTGAAGTCTCCGGCCACTTCGCTCCATCCCATGACGTCTGGGAGGATTGGGCCCTTATCATGTGGGTGGGTCAAGAATTCGAAAGACACGGCAAGGACGTAGTAACTTTCTTTAAGTATTTGGGATATGAGTTGCCCATTCGCCGTGCATACCGGAACTGGCTTAATGAAACATTGCTTGAAGGCAATATTGAGCGCATTCGTGAGCACCTTTCCAGTATCATATCAAATGATGGGGTCGAGCAGTATTGGAAGGACGAAGTTATCGTTTCGATACTGTCTTCAGAGGAGTCTCTTTGTTTTCTTGACGATTATTCTGATTATATATTGCGCGAAGATTGCAGACTCCTTCGAAGAATGCTGCATCTGCTTCGCACGGCGTGCAAGAAACCAAACCCGTATCTAATTCTGAACGAGGAAGTTCTAGCGAAGTCGCTTGGCGACCTATATCTTGTCCCAGACGGCCCCAGCTGGGGTGCGCTGGTCGGCTTCATACATCATAATATGGATCGAGTTGCCCCTAGCCTTCGTTTGTTGCTGATTGGTTTCCTTGAAGACTACAAATCGGGAATCGGTTTCAGAAACCCCAAGCCTCTAGGATACCAGGAGGCTTTTCGACTGGCGCTTCGTATGTGGGACATTCACTCAGTTGAGCGAGGCAACCGGAAGCTCTTGGAGCGTTTAGCTAAAGTGATTTTCACGATCCCGTATGCTGATACCGAAGCATTTCGAAATTTCCTTACCAATATTTCTGCCGATGACGGTCGTTCGCCTGCCATTGAAGCGATAAAAGCTGAGTTATTCGGTTTTCCCGGCGGCACTGTAGCCTGCCACTCTTTCACCTCCGAGATAGCCTCCTTCTGTCGAAAAATTTGGGAATTAGATCGCAAACCGAGTCCAGAGCTTAGAATTCGGCGGAGCAGTGACATAGACATAGCCTTCGGTCTTGAAAACGAACTCATGCGTTTTTACCCCCCCAGCAGACTCCAAGGTCCGTTCGGAGCATTGCTTTCATCAGGCAAACCCGACGAAGGAATAGATCTCATTCTAGATCTCGTCAACCACTGCACACTGTTCTACACAAAAAGCTGGTTAGATCGTGACGAAGAAGATGACACTGGAATGATTACGCTGGTCTTTGATTCCGGCAATGAGGTCGAGCAATTCTGCCATCCAAGACTGTGGTTATTATACCGGGGAGGTATGCCGGGGCCAAATCTCCTTGAAAGTGCATTGGCCGCCCTTGAACACTTCTTATTGGCGAAAGCAAAGCTCGGAGAAAGCCTTGAGGAACTGTCTCAAAGCCTGATTCTACGCAGCAATAGCATAGCAACGACTGCGGTGATTGCAAGTGTTGCAATGGCTTATCCACATCGAGTCGGACGAACTGGTGCAGTGATTCTTCAGAATCCCGAATTCTTCCAAATGGATCAGAGGCGCTACATGCATGACCAGACTGGCGACATTGGTGACCATTTGCTTAGGCCAATTCAAAAGATCCATTATAATGAACGAAAAGAGAGCAGAAAGCTGGCACATCGTACGCTAAACCTTGAGTCGCTGGCAGTCACATTGCAAGGTGGAGAGCTGAAAGAGGAAGTCTGGAAAACAATTGATAATTATAAAACTGAGGTATCCGGCTTATTGGATCGAGCTAAAGGAAATGATGAGTCTCTAACCGATAGTCTTGAGACGTGGCAATTGCGGCTCCATCGAATGGATATTAGGAATTTTGTTCCCATTAAACAGTTGGAAAATGGTGAAACAATGTTTGCCGCAGGAGATCCTGGACCGGCGCTGAAAGCAATGCGGGCAAAAAAGCTGCCGGAAATTGAGAAAAAGGCGGCTGAAGCCGAGCTGCTCATGTGGGGCATGGCATTATTGGAGAACCCACAGTCGGAGAAATATGACACGAACCGTTGGAGGGAAATGTTAGCACTGGCATTGGAAACCCAGCCTAGCTCAATTAAGGACGATGTAGAGCTAATTAGCGATCCGTATGCCGGAGGCTCCGCGTATGTCGCAGCGGTTTGCCTTCGAGACCATCTTGAAGGCATGCCAACAGACGATGTATCAAAATGCTTGGATATACTCTGTTGCCTTCTTGAGGAGGAACCCCGGGGAGGTGGTATATTTTCAAGCGTTGCGAGCTTGGGCATGTCTGGCCACGTGGCAGCTGCACAGGTTCTTCCATGCCTTGTCGATACTTCAACAGAGTTGGATATTTCCCGAGTTAAACGCGCAGTGGCAACTGCTATCACACATTTTTCGAAAGAGGTTAGAGTGCGTGCTGCAAAATCGATCCGGGATTTTTTATGGGGAGCAGATCGGAAGTTTGCCGAATCTTGTTTGTTTGGAGTGTTACATTTTGCCCAGCTTCGTTCCACAAAACTGGAAGTATGGCGAGAGCTGAACTATCAAGAACGCGGGGATTTTGAAGCGTTCATTTTTAACGACGTTGTCGAGCTTCGTCGCTTGATTTATGATGAAAAAATTGACTTCGATGATGTGACGCTCTCGTTGGAAAATGTATGTGCAACCACTTTTTCACATGCCCTCATGATCGCTTCAAGTGCGCCACGAGACGAAACCTTCAACGCTCTAGTCAAGTCCGCTGTGGCTTCATTGGTCACTTTGTGGCAGGCTGGTGAAGGTAGCCGCCGAGGACGCGAGAATAAGATCAATTATGAAGAAGAGCAGGTTATACGCAGAATTGCCGCTGGTTTTATTGTGGGCAGTAGCGCTAAGATTGCTTTGGAAATTTTTCTTCCCTGCCTTGAAGCATTCGAGGATATCACTTCTGAAATTGCCGATTTCTTTAAGGATATGATTTCCAGCGAGGATCGACTCAGGGAGGGCGACTCATTTTGGGCGATTTGGCAGAGCTTGTTTGAGCAACTTTCAAGTAAGGTAAATGCCGACAATCACCAGCAGCTGTATGTATCTGAAGTGCTACTTTCGGCTTTGTTTTTAGACGTCTCATGGAAACAAGATGCCTTGGAATGGACGCCGCTTCATGGTCGAGAAAAGCAGATAAAAAGTCTCGTGTGTCTGGTAGGAAGTAGATCGAACGCATGTGGCTTGTTCATCCGATTACTTTCCGGAGTTGGGAATTTCATGCTTCCGAATGCGCTTCACTGGCTAGCCGATTCATTGCGCAAGGATAATCCCCACGAGGCAATTCAACCTGAAGATTGCCAATACAATTTGGTCAAATTGCTTACGCCACTTGTATACGGCAAAGGAGCCATGATCCGTCGAGATGCCTCACTTCAGGAAGACGTAATTTTTATCCTAAATGCCATGGTAGACAATGGCTCATCTGCTGCATTCCGGATGAGGGATTACTTAGTTTCCCCGTTACGAGAACAGCAACCGGTAGATTAAATATCCAACCGAAACTTCGGCGGGAAAACGCCATCCAAGCTTAGAAAGAAATGTCGGTCGTAGCGGATTCCGCAAATGAACTCTCTTGCTCGCTGAATCAGTCAATCGGGGGTGCCATACAATATACCGATGCTGGAGTTACTACCTGACCAAGATTGATAACCTCTCGTTTGGATACGCGCTCTATTTTGCGGACCATCGTTTTGACTAATCTGGATGTGCTACAGCGAGCCATACCGTTAATCTACAAATCATTACTTATCCCTACCAAGCTAAACCTAATAACTCCGAATATATCAAAATCACTTGCCGCCAAAAGGGCCAACTGTAGACTAAGCACTGAAGAATGGAAAACTCCTCTTACAGTCGAGCTCTAAGCCTTTTTGACCACCGCTATCGTAGCGTAATATCGGTGCTGTTCGATGCTCGGAATGAAGACTATCGCCTTTCAAGGCTGCGCGAGAACCCACAGGTCTCAGCTGAAGCAGTCGAATTTATGCGCGCGCTAGATTTGATTGAGATTGAGGACGGAACCATCGCATTGAACCGGGACCTTGTGGAGTTTTTGGAGCGCACCTTAGGCGTATCAGATTTTGTCATGACTGGGCGCATTGGTGAAATCAACGTCGACATCCAACGTTTCTATAATCTTTACGAGACCTGCTCAACTGGCCGAGACCGTGCCACGCTTGCACTCCGAATAAAGCGCTTGTCTAAGCAACTGATCGCTGACTTGCGGAATACGCAGCGGGATCTCCGCCGCTTACTGGACAACGAATTCCGCTTTGAAACCTCATTGCAACTCAAGCTCGAACAACTCGACATCTACCAACAGAAATCGAAAACTTTCGTCGAGGACTTAGAGAAGTGCCAGCGGATGTTTCAGGATCAGGCAACAATGCGGGCGTCGAGTAATGAGAGCCTCTTGATTACACGCAAGCAACTGGGGCGGCAGATTCATATAGCAGGTAAGGCCGCCGCGACTTTGGCCTACGATATTTCAAGTTACATCCACAGGGCAAAGGAAGACCGGGATCACTTAAGCAAGCTGTCCCAGATATGTGAGTTGATTGATCGCCAGGAATTTCAGAGTCGCTCCAATCTGGTCGAGATTCTCGAATCGGGAGCGTTGGCTCATCTGCAGCGCGCCGAACCGATACGCACCACTTTGCCCGCTGATCTAAATGGCGATGCCGTCCTTCAAAGTCGTCTTTTTCTACGAGCCGAACGAATGGGTATGGCGGAAAATCGTGAAGACGAGCATCCAACGATGGAAGACGACGAAGATATCGGCACCGAGATATATCTACCGGACATACCAGACATGATTCAGACCTTTCAGAATCATCACGATGGGCGTGATTTATTGTCCTTCCTTCTGGAAGCTCCGAATAATTTTCCGAAGGACGAACATCTGTTTGAGCGTATCTTGGAGAGTTTCTGCATGATTGCGACTTCCAAAGAATCAGACGGACTCTATGTCTTGCAGGAACTAGGCGAGAGGCAGAAGGAATATGTGCAGCTCAGATATTTGCAACTTCATGCCGAGCGTATTGATGGAGCTTCACCCCGCTCCGAAGTCGATCTTCCAATTATTTCCCGAACATGAACGAAACAGCAAGTATTCCACCAAAACTCAAAGAGATCTTTCATGCATTGGTGCGCGGAGAGCGCCTGTTTCTATCTGACAATGGATCTCAAACTGAAACCGACCAGTTTTGGACTTTAAGCCGAAATCTGGATAACTTCAATGACTACCTCAATCCCCTAGGTTTTGAAGTTCACGCAGGCGATGGCTATTTTTACATGTCAGGGGAAGAAACCACTAGTGCCACTCAGGACAAAATGGATCGCAACTTGAATCTAATTCAAGTCTACGGCTTGCTCTCTGACGCCCTCGATGGCTTTGAAGCAGGAAAGGTTTTCAAAGCCTCGGATTTGGAGTCCCGATTCACGCAAAACGGCGATCTGGCCGAACGTCTGACTCGCCTAACCCAAAAGCCGTCCACGAGTTACAGCATAAGTGATCAGATGGAGTCGATCATTAGAAAATTTGAGAAGATCGGATTCATCCTGAACAGTTCGACATACGACCGCTCTTTCGTTGTGCTATCCTCTATCAATTATCTGCGCAGCATTATCCTAATGCTCAACTTCAAGGACTAATATGAAAGGAATTGTCGGATACCATCTGATCAACGTCGCAGCATTCCGCTATTCCAAGTGCAATGTGGACGGACACTGTCAATTCATTGGGCACAACGGTAATGGAAAAACCACGAATCTACGTGTCCCACTGTATTTTTACAATCCCTCAGGAGAACGGCGTGACCACGCGATTGAGAGTTCCAAGCACAGTTTCAATGAATTCTATTTTAATGGTGAGCGATCCTTCATTGTATATGAAATTTGCCGGGGACAATTTACCGATGGTGTGCGGGACCTTTACCACATCGCCGTCAACCGACGCTCGGGTGCTCCCCGCTTCATCTTCATCGATGCACCCTTTGATAAAACGCTTTTCGAGAACGCAAATGGTCACATCTGTAACGAGCGTGAACTGATTGGTAACCTACAGGTAGCTGGGATCAAATCTGAATCGGTGAGTACCTACGAAGCATACCGGAGTGTAATTTACGGCGTTGACTATCATGAGCGCTTCAAGCGTTTCGTCTATGCCTTTCCAAAGGCTAATGCAGAGAAACACATCCGCACGATCCCGAAGATACTTTCTGCCATTTTCCGTGCCGAAAACTCAAAGACTGAAACTTTGAAAGATGCATTGATTGCTTCGCTCGGAGAGGAGGAAGCATCCATCGACTTGCGTCAGACCGGCAAGGAAATGAAGCAGTTCAACAGGGACCGGAACGAGTTGATGGTCTTAGAAGCTCAACTCGAACGGATTCGGTGTATCTGCAACGATTACGCTGAATACAAAGACCATAGGGCAGATTTGAGTAATATCATCAATCGAGTCCATCAGTGTCTACCTAGGGCCGAACATTGCTTGAATATGGAATCCGTTTCAATTCGAACCCTAGAAGCTGATTTATCTAGAGCGAAGGGCCTTTATCAAAATGCTTTAGAAGTGATTAATGGTAAAATCGAAGAATGCACCCGCTTGGAAGGTTCGCTAAACGAAACCATTAATGCGATTCGGGAAATTCAACAGAAATACCCGGAGGCTAAACTGAAGGCTTGGGAGCAGAGCGAGAGGGACATACCAAACCTGAAACAGAAGTTTGAAGTGTATGAGGCGAAGCTCAAGGCACGATCCAAGCACTACGAAGACATTCAAGAAAAATATCAGGTCTTGGAAGAGAAGGTACGTGCCAGTTATGATAAACTACGAAACAAAGCGAGAGAGACTTATCAATTGGTGGCGGTATCATGCACCGAGCAAATCGGATTTTTTCAACATGAATCCAGTGTAAAGCTCACCGAACTGCGCGAATCATTTGATTCAAAACGGAGCAAATTAAACGAAGACGTAACTGAACTCCACCGTGATGAAGTACGCTTGAAACAAGTTAAATCTAGCCTCCGGCTGGATGATTTCAGAGGAGAGGTGATCAAGGAACAGCAAATCCAGCTGACTAAACTGAGAAATACAAGCGCCACAAATGAGACTGAGAGCAAGAGTTTGTTAGAGAAGCACAAGGCAATAGGCAGTCAGAGGGACTCCACATTGCTACAGATAGGGAAAAAGTATGACACCAGAATACTACAGTGGGAGCGAGAGGTCGAAAACCAGCAGGCTGCCATAGAGAAATTGCAACCAATCATTGAGCGCTATAATGGATCCCTTCTTGAAACTATTGATATCGAAGCTATTCATCCAGACGTGTTTCGTTCGGTCGTCAACGAGACGGTGTTACTCCAGCGCTCGGACAGCATACTCAAATCAGCTGAAACAAGCCCAAGAACCGCACTGTTAGGGCTACACATTGACACCGAATCTCTGCCAAAACCGGCTGAATTAAATCTGGAATCGGCTAAACAAGAGTTTTCGAAACTCAAATTAGAGCGCGATGCTCTATTGGAAAAAATTTCCATTGAGAACGGCAAGAAGCACGAGGACTTGGATGAGTTAGAAGCATTCTATCAGCAGGAACTCAGAGACCATCAGGAATATGCCAACCATGTGCGCAGTGAGTCTCGTCGTATTCTCTCTGAGATAGAAATTTGCCAGGAAACCCTCGACTACGAATTGAGGTCCCAAAAGCAAGAGTTCGAATCGAAACTCAAGAGTCTAGAAACCGAATATCGAAGTGCCAACCAAGCTCTCATAAAGGCCGAGCAAGAGCGCAAGGAATTCAACACCAGTTGTGCAGCCCAAGAAAAAGCACTGCAAGAACAGTATAACCTTCAGATTGAATCAACACGCAGGAAACAAAGAGCTTCGGCAGACAAACGTGACAGTGATATCAGTTGCACTGACAAACGCCTCAAAGAAGCACTTGTCGACCTGAATCGGGAAAAAACCGATGAACTTAAGGCAGGATCTAATAAACCAGATGAGATTGATCGGCTTAAAGAATTGGTCGATGACGCCATAAGCAAATTAGATGCCGCTCAGAGTGACTCTCAAGAATTAATTGCCTATCGAAAGCACAGCCTTTCTACAGTAGAAAAACTACCACAAACGATTGCGAGTCTTCAGAAAAACGAATCCGAAAAGAAAGCACTTGAAGCTCAGTTAGAATCTGAAGCGAAAAATTGGCAGAGACAGGAAATCGAGATTAACGATAAGCTGAAAGGCCACCGAGAACGGTATGAAAAGTCCCACGAAGATATTCAAGCGTTTAAAGGGTGGGATTTTTCCGCTGGTGAAAATGTTGCTGTTACAACTGAAACAAGCGTTTTCAATTACGCTCCCGGTGACATTCAAAAGCTTCTGACCCAATACCAGCAAACCAACAACCGCATGCGTGACCTGTGGGGCGGGAAGCCGGATACTCGAACTAGTCAAATCCATGATTGCGGAATAAAGAGCAATGTAGACTACCTTGTTAGCCGATTTGGTCATGGTAATCGCTTCAGTTTTCCAAGTAGCTTTGAAGCCGATGAGAGCATTCGAGAATTCATCGATTACAAGCTGTCTGTGATGTTGAGTACGGATTCGCTCGATAAGGAACGGAAGCAAGTACTGGAAGCATTTCGTCTCACAATGAGAAACCTCTCCCGCGAATACCAGCAGCTTGAGGACAGCAAAACCCGATTGTCGCGCATACTTACTGCCATCCAAAAATCAATTGCTAGTGACGGTATCTTTGTCGCCTCGATCAACAGCATCGAATTTGATCTTCAATCGTCGAAAACTCGAACGGGAGCTCTGCGCGACACCCTGAAAGTTTGTCTCGAAAAGTTGGATCCAACTAGAATTGACTTGGATACTGTTCAGAGTGATCTATTTGCTCAGAAACCAAGTCAGTCGGAAATAGTGAGTCTGATGGATCAGGTGGAAGCCATCAGCAATGAGGTTAACGACCACAACATTGAGCGCATCCGACTCGGCGACTTGGTTGATTTTGTAATACGCATCACCGAAAACGGTATCCCTCATGGCTGGAAACCCTTGGTTCAAGGAGTTGGTTCAGAGGGAACTGGTGCACTAGCCAAATTCATCATCTATTCTGGCATCCTTTCACATTTCAAGAAGGCCGTTTATAAGAATGCCGATGAGTTACACTTGCACTGCACAATCGACGAAATTGGCAAGATTTATGCCGGGTACGTCACCGAGCTACTGAACTACTGTCGAAAGCTGGGCATTTACTTAGCGACAGCTCAACCCAACACCCACAGCAAACCTGGCGATTTCGAACGAACTTTCATCATAGACAGAAATGAGAAGACTCAACGCGCAAGAGTCACACCCGTTTATGAGGTGACAGTCAGAATTAGATGAATAAGGTTAGCAAAGCGCATTTGAAGTTCTACAAGCGTCTGATTGACACGCCTTCAGGGATACCTCAGTCATCAGTGCCCAGCACTCTTCCCCTAGACCAGTTGATGTCAGGCAACGCAATTGAGAGCAAACGCGTTGGCGCAGGAAATACGCTAACCTGCAAGCCCTATTATCTCCGTGCGGCACTCAGGACACTCTTTGACATCCGAGACTTGGAAGGCGCACTTGATGCATTCGATACCGAGATCAGCAAGGGAGCCATTGCATTAGTTGGGGGTACGACAAAGTCGCTATCTGCTGGACGCAAGCGGCAGTCGACATCCATGCGTGCGTGTGCGCCAACTGGTAATCCTTGCGTCTCACTAAGTAAGGGGACACTGGAAATTCCCACACTACAATATGCGTGCCTTAACGTGGACTGTGGAGATGTGGATACCCTCACTAACATTAATTGCGCTATAATATGTGAGAATATTGAAGATTTTGATATGCTCACATATCCGATGTTTGAACAGTTGTGCCAAAGCCCATCGTCAGCCATAGTCTTATCGAGGGATGACGGATTGGAGCGCATCGGGAGAGTCATTAAAAATACCGGTATCGCCCGAGTATGGCATTTCGGTGATTTCGACCTTTGCGGAATGCAAATCTTCGAAACAAACACAGTGCATCACATACCTAGTGCCCGTTTCCTTATGCCTGAACTGAATATGCTAGGCAGCATGATTCGATCTCACGGAAGTGAAGAGCTCTACTACAAGCAGCTCGACCGAACACGCAGATACATACCCAATTGGAGTGAAGGCAAAGAGCTGATGCATATCATCCATAAGTATAAAAAAGTCATCGAACAAGAAACTGTTCGCGAACTTCTAAGCAGGAAGCATTTTTAATAGGTTAGACTAATCGACGTTCTAGGCGTTTCGACTCATCTTCAACTGCTGGGCTAATCGTGTGATTAGCACACATTAAAGCATAGCTAATTTTCATCATTAGGGTGCATACCGAAAGACTAGTCTAAAGGGACTAGTTGATGCAGTGGATTTTATGGCCTGAGGTATGCGTGACATCCCCTGGAGGTGCCCTACCCACATTTCGGAAATGGCTTCGAGGCATTGAAAATTTTCAATGATTTCAGTGAGTTATATGCAGGCTGAGAGTTACTCGGGAGGATTTTTTTTGAAAATTTGGTATTCAGCATACCAAGGATCACCAAACAGAAAAAAATTCCTTCGTTAGGCTTTCTAATGTCAGGGCACATTCCGTCCAGACAACCGGTGGTCTTCTAAGCCGGTGAAAGAGAAAACCAAACTAAGTAACACAACATGAGTGATGAAAATAAGAAAGCCGATTCCAGCCAGTGGTTGGATCTGCCGCCCAAATTCTGCGAGAAACCTCCTAGCGATCCTGCCCGGATGCTAAAGGAATCGAAGGCTAGGATCAAAGCAGCAGTCGAGAATTACGCCCAATTGGGTCTCTGGTTCAGCCGAGTCCGTCGTTTCGGCCTCTGGCGCTACTCAAAGAGGCCTAAGTTCAAATCTTTCGCAGAGTTCTACAAACACATGGGCTACAGTGCAGATCAGGTATCTCACCAGATCGCAATTAGCACAGTGCTCCGGATGCTTTTGGAGGAATTCGGGAAAGCTGAAGTGAAGGTCAACGTGTATCATGCGACGATTCTTCTGCGGGGTGTGCGCGACGACGAGGCACGCTTTAAAGCTGACGGTGAATTGGCCTGCGACATCTTTCGCACAGTTTTGGCAGCTGAAGCAAAGGTGACAGGGAAACTCCTGAAAAAAGAGATGACCGCGCGTGGCCTGCTAAAAGCAACTCCTAAGCAGAAGTCTCGCCATACAGAAGAAGACAACGAACCAAAGAGTGATGTCAAAATCGGCGAACCAATTGATGGATTGAGCCTCGGCGAGAACGCTGGCAATGACTCGGAGAGTAATCAGGCAGTATTGAAAACTAAAGAGGTGCTCCCTAGACAGGCAAGGAAGGAACTGAACGAGGCACGATCAGTCGCCGCTGCACTTGTCGAAGACACTGGAAATTCGACGGAGCATTTAGAGCTGCATAAAAAGCTCATTCAACTTCGTACACTATTGGAAGAGGTATACCGCCAAGTTAATTCGTAGCGATTGTTGGACACGAACAAGAGTGCGCAGGGAATGATTCCCTGCGCATTTTTTTACGCTTCCACCTCATCGATAACGCGGATCGTTCGTGCACCTTGGCCGTGTTTCTCGATCTCAGCGGGCTCGGAAACCGGTAAGTACTTCAATTCATGCAGGCAAATCCACTTAAAGTATCCACCCAGCTTACGCCCCGCCATTTCAATCTGGCAGAATCCGTAGTCTAGTTTGATGAGATCTTCCCCATTGTGGCTAGAAAACTCGCAATGCAAGAGGAAGGCATAGGCGAATGCCCGGACTTTATCACTTTCTAGTTTGAGCACTAGCATGGGGGGATTTCCAGTTTCGTGGTGTTCGCGTTGTGGGGCTTTTTCGTCCTGAGCTGTAGGCTCGTTTGATTCGGAAGTTTCCATAAAGTGTCGGATTTGAATTTAGTAGGTAACAGTCAGGCTTCAGGTGACTGGGACAGACTGCTTGCGATCGATGGTGTTTCGACTGTCGTCGGTTTCACCGATATTGGCAACACTTTGCCAGGCCAAGCTTTGACCGTCGCGACGACACGCCTGAGCAGCGAAGGCTTTCGACTTGCCAAAGCTAATTTCGGATTGTGCCAATAGTCGCTGGCCGATTTGCGAATACGGGCGTGTTTTACGGCGTTGCGGAGTGCGTCCTTATCGTCTGTGTAAATGCGGATACGACGACGTCCGCGACTAGCCGACACATAAAACTGTTGCAAAGAAGACGCAACAAAACTGCCCGACGACTGCGCGATAAAAACGTTATCGACTGTCTTCCCCTGCGAGGCATGTGACGTCGTGCAGTATCCATGAGCGAAATGGACAGCATCGTTTGGCAGTGTCATACCCTCGCCGAAACTCACGCGCCCCGCGGCGTCGATGCTTTCGACGGTGTGGAGGGTTCCGTTATGGAGCGGATTGCCTTCAACCGATTTAGAATTTCGCGTGATGCGTACGCGATCACCGAGCATAAGCTCTACCATATCCAGTTTGAAAACATCGAATTTATCGGCGTGCTGTTTCAAGTTTAAGGTATGCGTATCGCCTTTGTCGTCCCGAAGCCAGAGTTCTCCGTCATGTCCGGTATAGATTTTAGCCCTAAAATCTTTCGGAAGGTTTCCAGCCTTCTGATTGAGCTGGATGTAATAGTCATCCAGTTCCTTCGCGAATACCTTGTAACGAGATTCCTCGCCACGCTGCGCAACTGTCCAGTTTACTGATCGCAGAACCTGGCGCTCACTCACGTCACCCTTCAACTCTCCGTGAGCTTTTAGTAGACCGCGGATCGCTGTCGTCACATATGCTGCTTCTTCGTGTGTTGGAGAGACGCAGAGCGTCGTACGCGGCTGATTTTTGTCGTTCAATTCCTTGATGCTCAAGATATAGTCTAACGCTAAGCGTTGGTAACGTTCATGCCAGCGTATCTCCTTGATTGCATTGACGCCCTCCAGTTGATCAAAGGCTCGATCAACTTGTCCATCCGAAATTAGCCGGACTGCTTCACGGTAGATCGGATCCTGTTGGCGATAGATACAGTCAAGTTCTGCTGGCTTGAGGCCACCATATCGCTCTAAGATGCGGAGGGCATCGCCTCGCTCGACGGAGTTGTGCTGGGAGGTGTCACCAGACAGTATGAGACGGCAGTCGTGAGCTTGTGACAGCTCCGCGAGTCTGGCCATCTGCTTGGCAGATAGAAGCCCCGCTTCGTCTATCCAGAGGATCGATCCGTGAAGATTTTGTTGCATTTTGGGATCGACCAAAAGGCGTTGAACGGTGTCAGCGTCCTTGAATCCTTCCTTCCGCAGAGTGTTCTTCGCGGCATCACTCGTCGGGGCGAACGTTTTAACTCTGTGTCCGGCAGCGTGGAGCGCTTTGATCGTGGCAGTCATCATGGTCGTTTTGCCCGTGCCTGCACGACCACGTAACGCCGTCACCCGATTTCTGGAACTGAGAATTTGACGCATGGCGATGATCTGCTGATCAGAAAGGTGCGCCGTGTCCGCCCCCTTCGGATCGGCATTGAAGGCCTTGTGGGCGAATCGTCCATTTTTAGAATAATCGATAAATAAGCGCTCTTCGTCGAGCACTTCATCAGTTGTGCACCAAGTGCGCCCCGTATCATCATAACGTATCATTTTTCGGGAGTAGACCGCGCTTTCGATGGCGTCGTGCCGAGCCTCACCTAATCCTGATTTAATCGCTTCGGCGATCACGCCGCGTTCTGACTCTACCGACTTTCTCTCGAAGACGTGCTTCAATGCAAAGTCAGTTGCATTCTCGACGGCTTCCTTTGAATGTCGCGGCGAAGCCGTCACCCGGCGGTTACGAGCGCGCAGAAAGATCTCGTGTAGGTGTAATCGCTCATTTTGACCGATACGATCCAACCATTCGCTTTTGAGTTCTAAAGAAGTCATCTGTTCAGCGTCGCTTTTTTTACGACGAGTACGTTTCCCCAACTCCGCCTCCTGCTTGGTGGTTAAGTCATGTCCTCGCTTGGCTTTTTCGATTTCCTTGGTTCGATTGGAAAAGAGATCTCGAACCTGTTTGCTCACACCCGCGATCTCCCAACCACCTTTTTCGGTTCGCTCTATATCATAGCCCAAGTTCTGTAGCCTCTGAACAAGACGGCTGTAGAAGCAGGCCTCAAAGTAACGTGCGTCGAATTTGATCTCACCGAACTGACCTGCCTTCCATCGGTTTTCGACAGGATCCCAGGTGCCGTTAAATGCCACCGCATGCACATGTAGATGCGGGTCAGGGAGCACCTTTGCCTGTCCTTCAACGCCATCCTCAGCTACTGGACGAGTTGCAAGGTGGGTGAATTGCGACCAAACGAGATTTCCTGTGGTGCGGTCAACATCCTGGCCGTGCTTACGGACGCGTGTGGACATGTCTTTTTCGATTTGGCGCATGGTTTCATAGACAGAACGTTCGAAAGCGACGCAGATGGCCTCATCGCCCGTTAAGGCATGGAGTAAGGATACGGACTTCGGGGCGTGAAAGTTGAAATCGTAACCGACACGACGGTTCTTCTTATTGCGAGAGGTCCACTGTTTGCCCGTGCGCGGATTCTGATTGTCGCAAAGTTGATGAAAGTCTTCTTTGTTGACTGCGCCTTTGAGTCCAAGCTGATCCGCTCCGTGCCCGCCCCAAACGCCGGGCTTTTCAAGCCCGGCGGTGTAGTAGTCCACCGCCTGCGGGTCGGTGTAATATGTCTTGGCGGCCTCGGAGGACTTGATGGTGCAGATGCGAAGCATCGTCTTTAATCAATCAGAGATTTTACTTAGTAGAGGGAACTTCGAGATATGTTCGATTACTTCATCAAATGAACTGAAGAACGAATCGTAAGCCTCTCCCTGAATAGGCAACGGATTGGAAGAGTTTTCCAAGTGAAGATAGATCGTAGCAAAAGCATAGGCTTGAGATATGTGGTTCTCAGGTACTCCAAAATGTGTCATCAATTTGAATAGTCGGTCGATGCTTCTAGGATGAGTGCTCATGGTGGTCTTTCCAAGGTGAACATCCCTGATGATTCCTACAGAATATGCATGAACCAAAAGCAGAAAGCGTTTCTGCAAATCGCTGGACTCAAAGTCCCTGCGATTGTTGATGATCCACTCCCAGGATTCTTGATCAGCGTCTTTCTCGATTTCTATGGTGCTTCCACCGCTGTGTTTTAATCCGATGTGAGCCAGTTCATGATGGAGAAGGCATGCAACCGCCCCGAGCGTGAACTCATCAGCAACTCCACAATCTGAAGTATCACCAACGATCATTTGAGGCTTAGGAAGATCATCAGGCCATGCTGACTTATCCTTATTCATTAATTTCTGGATCGCCCATTGTAGAAGATTCATCGCTGCGACTACATCTGGGTCATCCCGCAAGGAAACTTCCGTTCTTGCCGAGAATTGCTTACCCTGGAATATTTTGGTATAAAATACAAAGTGTGCATAAGCGGTGGCCCAGAGAAACTCCAATACGAAGCTACTGATTTGGATACGTTTGTCATCAGTAACACCTAGTATCCAATTGTGGCTATCCAAATACTCCAAAGTAAACTCGGGATATAGTTCATCAAGTTGAGCTTCTCGTTCTGGTGCGATATTTACTAGCGCAAGATGAACCTTAGGAAAAACGCACTTTACTGGAGAAGCCATTACCTCTAGGGCGGAGTTGTCTATGATACGCATATAAGCTTTCTAGCGTGAATGATCAGTGTATCGCAAGGCTACTTGCAGCGGTGCATGACTTTTTCCTATATTGAAAATTTTCAATATCCTTGATCGACTGCACCCTCAGACAGATACGTTCATGCACCGGTGCCGCTTCGCGGCATACATCTCCATTGTTATTACAGGCGTCTCCCCTAAGCTTCGCTTATGCTTGACGCTTTACTTGACGCTTGGCCATTGCGGTCAATGATTACGGATGTCGGCTTCGCCATATGCCCAAGAAAAATTCAGTCTATACACGTAACAAAGATTTTGTCGACGCTCTACGTCAGCAGGGAAAGTCGTGGCAAGAAGTTGCGTCGGCTCTGGCCGAAGTTGGCATAAAGTGCACTCGGGCAGGCCTTCATTCTGCCTATCAAACATGGCTTCGCCATGAAGCATCTAAGAACGAGGAAAAGACAGAAGAAACCGATTCGAAACCGCTAGAACCGCTCTTAATGCGGGCAAAGGATGAAGCGGAGGCAGCCAGAGTGGCTGGAAATTTAGAGATTTCTGATGCCGATCAGTTACGTCAATGGGCAAGAAATTTAGATTACTATAGCCCGACACTCGCGCATAAATTTCTAGATAGTTGTAAAGGGAAGGCGCTTCAGGGGTGCTTGAGCGAGTTTGAGAAGCACTTGGAAATCGTTAAAGAGGTCATCAAGCGAACGAACTGGAGGACATAAACGATTTAAACTTCGAGCGGAGTCATGACTGCAAAACTTAAAAAGCAGTCATGAAAAAGTATCTAAAAAAATCCTGCTTCCTTCGTTTTATAAAATGCCCAACCAGTGCATATTTCGGCTGGCAAGGCTACACCTCAAAGAACGGCGATGACGAATTCCTCGCCTTCCTCTCAGAGGAAGGTCAGGCCGTTGGCCGCGCCGCCCACCGCCTCTTCGCGGAGGGGCAACATGTCGGGTACAAGCAGCCTGAACTGGCCTGCGCACAGACACGGGATCTCCTCCAGTGTGAGAACGCCGTTCTCTTCGAGGGCTGCCTGATAGCCGGGCAATTTCTGGCCCGTCCAGACGTCCTAATCCGCAAAGGCGACCAGCTATATCTGGTCGAGGTGAAATCCAAACTGGGCAATCTGGCCGACCATCGGGCGAGTAAGATGCTGTTCAATTGTTATGGGGACATTCGTGCCGCATGGAAAGATTACGTCCACGACCTCGCATTTCAGTGCCAGGTTGCCAAGCGTGCGTTCCCCAACTTGGAAATCATCCCGTGGCTACTTTTGCCCGAACAACAATCCCCAGCCACTAAGGATGAGATTTCGAGTCAAGATGAACCTTCAACAACCGACCAGATCGCGATCCAGGAGCGACGCGAACAGTCGGTTCTTAAGTTCTTCAACGCATCCAAAGCTGTCACCCATGTGAGCGCAAGTGTCGCTCAAACGATGGATAAAATGAGGCAAGTTTGGGAATCGGAAGAGCGTCCGGTTTCGCCGCTTCGCTACCAATGCCGGAATTGCGAATTCAGGCTCGGCAACGGTCGGAACAAAAGCGACGGCTTTCACGAATGCTGGGGAGCACTGGCCGAACCAGACCCTCACATTTTCGATTTGAATCAGTTGTACGCGCTCAAGCAGCAGGACAATAAGCAGAAGCTTTTGGCCGATCAGAAAATCCAAGACGGCACGACTTCGCTCTATTCCATCTCGGTATCCGAGCTCCACGGAGAGCATTCGAACAGGCAAGCCATCCAACTCCGAAACCAACTTCAGGGACAGGAATGGATCGCATCGGAGCTGGCCGAAGAAATCAATAACCTGCAATGGCCGATTTGTTTTTTGGACTTCGAAACCACGATGGCGGCGGTTCCGAAACACAAAGGCATTCGACCCTACGAGACGCTCCCATTTCAGTTTTCGGCACATGTTTTGCACGAAAACGGCCAATACGAGCACCGTGAATGGCTCAATACAATCGACCGAATTTCGACCTGGCCATTCGTCCGTGCACTCATGAAAGAACTGGACGCAACAGGCAGCGTTCTGGTCTACACCGATTACGAAAACCGGATCCTCAAAGAGTCACTGGAGTTCCTCTCTCGATTCGGAAATGAATCGAGAATCGAGCGCAGCTGGATCTTCGATTTGCTGAATTCGGGACGTATCTTGGATCAACATGAATGGGTGCATCGCTACTATTGGGCTCCACTCATGGGCGGCAAAACGTCGATTAAAAAAGTGCTACCTGCCGTCTGGACAAATAACAAGACGCTACACAATCACACGGCTTTTAGGGAGTATTTTGAAAGGGTCGATGGCCGAATCTTGAACCCTTACGAAACACTTCTATCAATCGTGTTGAACGGCAAAGAAGTGTCTGTTCGCGAGGGGTGTGGCGCGATGCAAGTTTACCGCGAAATGATTCATGGCGAAGGCGCAAAATGCGCTGAGTCTAAAAAGGCCCTGGCCGGACTGCTTCGCGAATACTGTAAACTCGATACGGCGTCTCAGTGGATAATTTTCGAACATTGGAAGGAGCAACTTGGACTAGCGCCTGCGAAGTCTCAAATGCTCGACACAAGCATCTCCAATGACCCGAAAAGTGCTTTCCATTAGATCGCAGGTTCGATCCACTGCAGTCGCCTTAACCAGAATCAATGTTTGCGCATTGGGATACTCTGTATGGTCAAGACGGATGAAGAAATCTTCAAATTTCTCGATACGCTTGCGTGTGTCTTCATTATGCCTCCCGACGCGTGGGCGATTCGATTCCTATATCGATATAGCTCGATGAGCATATCAAGATTCGAACTTGAAAACACGGAAGCTTCTATCCCACATCTTTGTAACAGCGTGCGGCAACCCGACAGCCCAGCGATCCTTCAAATCACGCACCTGAAAGTCGATGCCACAGGCCCCGACGATACGATCCGAGAAATCGATCATGTGGTGCTCAAAGAATGAGCATAAAGACAGCAACAGGCTTTCCCTATACAGAAAAGGGCACTCATTCGCATAATTTTCATAGTCCTCGATTAATGCGTCCATGTGATAGCTTTGCCTTCGTCATTGTCGAAGCCATCCGCCTGCTTCGACTTGGCCACAATGTCCTTAGCCCACCGCCTCATTATCGCTTCGATTTCAAGGCTCATCTGCCGAACATTCGACAGGTTGAAATCTAACGCATGCCTCATCGCAATGAAGCGAGTCTTACCTGAAGACCTTCCACTCATACCTAAACAATTACGACAATCGCACCATCTTCAAATGAAATCAGCTCCAAGACGAAGGGTTTTGAGAACTAAAAATTGCGTAATTAAGCGCATTAAAAGTTCTCAAAATGAATCAAAAGAAACGCTATAAAAATAATCGAAGTGCCCAGATGGCGCGCCAGATCGCTCGCAACCGCAAACAAAATGCTCCGCGTCTAAAGCTGCTAAAAGAAACAATGGGCTGCCACGCTTGTGGCCGTTGTGATGTTGATGGAGACCATCTTGATGGCCACCACTATGACGGAGATCGTCATAAATATAAGCCTTTGGCTCACCTAATAAATCGAAATTGGCAGCGAGTCATCCGTGAGATCCTCGGCCTTGATCGTGGCAAGAAGAACTGTGGGGGCCCGACAGTTTTCTGGTGCCAGAGGTATCATGAAGACTACGAGCAGGTAGGTCATCATGCCAAAACGTGCACTCAGTTACTAAAAGAAGGCCATACCTGTCCCGAGCGTGTTAAGAGCCGCAAACCAAGGCGAAAGGACGCTTCGCGCTAAACTTAAAAACTTCTAAAATGACTGAAATATACATTCACACTATCACCAAGGAGGAAATCACTGGCATGGACTTTAGTCGGTTCGAAAGCCTTTTTGGAGAGTGGCCTCAGCTACGTGGCGACTCACTTCGTAGGCGATATAATTCGCTTGCCATATTCGTCAGCGGTTACGACCTGCATCCCGACGAAATTTACGTTATCTCAGAGGTCAGGGCTTTCTTTTCTGAGCTTCACCGAAGATGGCCTTGGTGGCTATACTTCATACACAATTTGGAGGCTAGCATAGCCATTCTGTATCTATGCCTACTGGATCGAGTTGAATCTTTCAAGCGCGAGAACGATGCCATGTGCTCTGCTGCTTTCGACATCGAACAATTGCTAGAGCATATTCAAAATGACTTCATTCGAATGAACTTCTTGATGGATCGAGCCGGAATGACCGACGAGGAGAATAATACGAGATCTCAGGAAATCCTCGATCTATTTGTTCCTAGTATTGGAGGTGCAAAATGAGTAGCGAAGCTGTCGAATACTGGTCACTTTTTGTCGTGACTTCGATTTATTCCATCGTGCCAATGTATCCATCCTGGTTGCTGCTTTGGGTGACAATTGGCTTAATTTGGGACAGGCGCTATGGCCCCAGTTGGTGCCAATATAATCGAAAGACAAGGACTTATAAATTTCTAATTCTAGATTTCCTCGTCTGCTTTCCTTTCGCACTTGTCTGCATGCTTGCAGTCATACTTTCGAAAGGAGCAAGCAATGAATAGTTCAGACATAAATCACCTAGATGATAGCATTATAAATCTACCCTGTTATGAACCAGCAGGTTCCTCTGTTTCGATGACTATCGCTGATCTAATGGGGCACACACTGGTGACAGGCGGTAGTGGCACTGGAAAAACCACTCGTGTGATTTATCCGATGCTGAAGCAGCTGCTTGAAAAGACGGCAAGTTCTTCAGAAACGAAAGTGGGTCTATGCATTATCGATACGAAAGCCGATGGTGAAATGATCGCATATCTTAAGAAAGCCTGTCTTGAGGCTGGGCGCTTAAAAGATCTATGCGTCATTGATTGTGATAGTGATTACTGCGTGGATTTGTTGGATCCGGTAAAGCAGAACGGCATACAAGGAGCTGAGGTTATTTCTGGCCTGTTGGCGGCACTAATTCCCGAATCGGAAATCAATCGATACTGGGAGGTCACTTTTGAATCGATGCTTTTGCTTGCTCTACGACTGTATTTTTTGACTGCCGAAATACAGAGCTACTCTGATATGGTGAAATTCCTAATTCGCTACTTGTTGTATTTCGATGTTCTTAACGATGAGTTTAAGGAGGCGCTGTATTCACTACAGGAGGACAAGGAAACTAAAAATGCTGCTGTCATTGAGGAAACCCTCGCAGGGCATCGAATGTGGAAAACACTCGATGTGCGAACGCGAAGTGTCTTTCAATCAATGGCTGCGCCACTGCTTAATTCACTATCTAGTAAGACTGCTCGAAAATTCTTTTCAGGCGGTAAGGCGTGTAGTGTTCAAGACGCCACAAACTTTGGAAAAGTCTTTGCCATTAGTGTCGATGCAATCCGAGAGCCAACAGTTGGTGCACTTGTGTCGACCATTATCAAAGGTCAATTTTACGATTCGATTTTGAATCGACGGCATCGAGATCGAAATGAGCAGCGTATAGCTGGCTTGGTAATGGATGATTGGCCACTTTGTGCGACTGGAGGGGTGAATAACCGTCACTCTGATGTTAGCGCACTCGGTATGATACGCTCCAGGCGTGGTTTTGTCATTGCCGCCACCCAAGGGCTGTCAGCGCTGGATTTAAAGATTGGAGCAGTTTCAAGACGCGCCGCTATGGGGAATTTTTCCAATGTATTTTTCTTTAGGGGGCGAGATTTTGAGTTAGACGCTTTTGCATCAACGTATCTGGGGGAGAGACGTAAGGTTCTTCAAGATCGCACAAAGCCGGCTAAAGAGCATACCTCACGCAGACAAGCTGAAGCACTGGAGCATGAGCGAGAAACATTCGTCCCTGCCGTTCCAGTTGGTGCACTCGCTCGTTTGCCACTAGGTGAAGCTTTTGCTCTAATCGGCGGGGCAGTTCATAGTCAGCCACTATGCCTAGTTCCTGACTATGCGCCAACGCTGGAGGTGGAACATGAGCAGGAAAGTTGACTTCCAAGCAGTCCATGAAAGGGCATTGGCTAGAGTTTCTCTGGATGCATCAATTGGGCGAATTCCGTTTTATGACTATAGCATTGAGTATCAATCGGCATTGGGTTTGCCGTTCCACAGTCCTGAACCTGAACTGATTCATTTTTTAGAATACTCTGAGAAAATTGAGAATTCAAAAAATGCATGTGAGAAGATTGAAAGGTGCTATTCGAGATATTCCGTCGAGATACCTATCGGGCTACTAGATCTTCCGGTCTGGTGGACGCCTGCTATTATTGACTCGATTAAGGCAGCGAATTGGGTCGAAGCGGACTCTTCATGGACAAGAAAGGTCTTCGGATGGACTTACGTTCAGATGCAAGGTGCATTTTTGGACATTCAATTTGAAAATCCAATATCTTGTGATTCCAGCGATTGGTTTCAAATGGCACAGGCACTTCTTGATCTTCACCGTCGTCTAGAGCCCGGTCCACTAACGTCTCGAAAGCGACTCATCGAATTCGTATAAGGAATTCCGCACTAGACAGTCCCTCCTGAACCCCGCCAATCGGCGGGGTTCTTTGCTTTCCATACCCGACAACTAAAATTTATGGAAATACAATACACACGCGACTACCTGCTCACCTGCGAAACGGAGAGCTACTCACCATGGCCCAACTTTAAACCAAATCAAACGATTCAGCTCGGAGGCCTTTGGCGCAGTGTCCACCTCTATCATGTATTAACCGCTGCTGACTTAAGCTGCGCTGCTTGGCGCGCGGCGATCCCTAGCAATATACTACGGACATTACAGCAATTCTCCGAGTGCCATGCCGAGCTAATCGAGATGGCGCAAGTTGTCCCAGATTTTTACCTAAACACGGTAAGAAAAAGCCCAGCTCTTACCCTTCTATACGCCACATACTGGATCTATCACTCTATTGAAGAAGCTCCGTCGATTGATGAGCGAATGATCGTATGGGAGAATTTGGATTCCCAGAACCTTCTGCAACATATGCGCTTTAATGCGTCAAAAAGCTTCATTCGAGCTTTGTCGAAGATCCCAATTGCAGACGCGACACACTATTTGATCCGAGCAATTCGAGATCACTGGCAAGTCCCTGATAAGCGACGGCTTCTTCAGCACAGAGATAGTATAAAAATCGAGAACGCGTGGCTACTGTCATGTTACCCCGCAATACTTGATCCAGGCATTCACCAGCTCGCTGCAGAAGCTCCAAACTATGAAGAGTATACACTTGTGGACGTCGTCTGTGATCTGTCAAACCGCCGAGAACTGCATGGCTGGGAACCGTGGCCTTATAGGAATATGATTCTCACATGGGAACAGCTTTTGCGTGCATATAATAATTTTTTCAAGAAGACCAATCACTTCCCAGAGACCTTTCCAAAACCGCCAGTCTATGGGGTTACGGATGAGAATTATCACATTGAAGCGCTGACCAATCTAACTGCGCTCAAGCGCGAGTCAAGAGAGATGGCGAACTGCACCGAGGATTACGCTGGCCCTATCGCTTATGGGAAATCTTACGCTTACCGGCTCCTGATACCTGAAAGAGCAACCGTGATGCTTGAGTATCGTTCAGGGCGCTGGGGCATCGAAGAAGCAATGATTTCCGAGAATCTACGTGCAGTCCTACCCAGTACATGGATTCAACTTCGAAAATGGCTGAAAGAAAATTCGGAACTAAAAAATTCGTCAAAATTAAAACTAAATAACTATGAATAAACTAGACAATTATCAATACCTATCAGACGCCTCTATTCGCATCGATGACGTTACCTTTCGCCCTTGGCCTGACTTCTGCATCATTGGAGAAGTTGGCTGTGGAAAGAACCACTTATTGCCCAATCTGCTGGTCTCGTCTGACCCGCTTGCGATTATGTGGAGAGGGAAAATCCCTACAAAGGTGCTCGAACTTATTCGGCGCTTTCCAGTGTGTCTGTGGAGTGGCCTCCTCGAACTCTCTCAACTGCATGCGGAGTATTTCCTACAATGGGGACAGAATTGTCCAGCGCTCATTGGTTTGCTTGCCATGCACTCAAGTGAAATACAAGCGGACCGAGATCTTGACCGAATTCGAGCATTGTATAAAGGACGCAAAGAAAGAATGAAAGTCGTTGGTCTGCCGCCGACGAGGGAAGCGTTCCGCATACTACAAAAACTTACTGTAGAAGACTGCTACCCAACACAGCTTGAGCAACTTCGTTCGGCAGTGAATCATTCAAAGAAAAGGCGTCTAATGACGCACCTCAGTCGCATTACATGCTCAACCCTAGAGACATTGCTTTTGCCTGATACTTTTTTGGACGTGAATTTGCTTCAACTAGAAGACGCCGGCGAGTTGCCCGATGATTATAATTCAGTCGCCGCACTCTGCTCAGATATTGCCGATTGCAGGCGTAAACTCGGAAAACTACCGGTCTGGCCGTATCGTGGTAGTAAAATTAGCGTGCACAAGCTGCTGCAAGCTCGTGATAGCTACGAACTAGAACTACTCCTGGGCGAAGAATATAAAGCAACAGTACTCCCTGATCCGCCTGTCGGCGGGATTGTAAGCAGTCAGATCAGAATCGAAGCACTCCGAACTGTGAGGGATATTTGCGACGAAGGAACTTGTATGAAGAACTGCCTCATTACGTATGCCCAGGCGATCATGAAAGGGACCCATTATGCCTATAAAATGATTTACCCTGAACGGGCAACGATACTGTTGAATCGGAAGATGGAAGACTGGTACCCTGTCGAGATTCGAGGGTACGAAAATAGTTATATCGATCCAAATCATGTAGATCTAATTTATACGTGGCTGGGAAATCTCAACCGAAAGGAGGTGCCAGATGACTTCCCTTTCTGAACCATTTAAACGTCGAATGTTGGCTCCAATTGAGACTCTTCTAAAAGGTGCCATCGATGAAGGCACCCCATCGAGACCTAATTCCGGAGGACGTAACATTGAGCCGCCGATATTCGACGAAGAAGATCCTACATTTGAAAGCAACCACTCTTATGCTCCCGCCCGTAGTGGTCATGTCGGTAAGGTCGATAAAGAAGCTTATGAGCAGACGCTTTATCGGATGAACGGCTTGATCGGCTTGCAGTCGGCGAAGCAATCAATTCGGCGACTATCTGACTTCGCATGTATCGAGTCGGAACGCCGACGTCTCAAGCTTCCGCTGTCCGAAATTACCTTTCACTGTGTCTTCACCGGGGCACCTGGCACTGGAAAAACTTCGTTCGCGAGGCTACTGGGCAAGCTACTTCATTCATTGGGGCTACTGGAGAGTGGACACACGATCGAGGTGTCCAAGTCCGACCTTGTGGGCGGTTACTTGGGGCAGACACCTTTGAAAGTTAAAAAGGTTTTCGACCATGCCGATGGCGGCGTTCTCTTCCTCGACGAAGCGTATTCGCTCACCCACGACGACCAAGATCTCTACGGCAAAGAAGCTATCGATATGATTGTCAAACTAATGGAAGATCGGCGCGACCGTGTCGTAGTGATCGTCGCGGGATACCCAAAACAAATGCGTGAATTCATCGCATCAAATCCCGGTCTGAGATCACGATTTAGCCGTACTATTTTCTTCGACAATTTCGACGCTGAAGAACTGTACTCTATTGAGAAGCAGATGATCCGAAGTTCAGGATTTGACGGATCAGATGGGTTCTTTCTTCGCAGTGAACTGATGTGGCAAAAGCTCTATGAGCAGCGTCTAACACATGGCTCCAATGCCCGTTTGGTTCGCAGCGCGATGGACATTATATTAGAAAACCAAGCAGCACGCCTTAACAGAATTCCGCGAAAAAAGCGTCACGAACTATGTGAGCTGATCGCCGATGATTTGGACGGGGTTGAGACTCAACTAAGATGGAATCACGATGACTAAACGCACACAAATTAAGGTTGTTCAGCAGGACATGTGGATGGATTCGTTGCCTCCCATTCTGCTGGATCGAATACGTCTCTGTTCCAGTGAAAGAGAGGTGCCAGCGGAGATTCCACTGATGGTCGGACTGGCCGCTGTAGCAGCCAGCTTAGGCTCCGGTCTAGAAATTCAGTCGGGAACTAACCGTACAACACGCGCTAATCTTTTTGTTCTCCTCGGTGTCAGTTCTGGAATCGGAAAAAGTGAGGTTTTCAGAGACCTACTTGGCCCTCTGCTTGCTTTCGAAGATGCGTTGCACCGTTGGTGGGAAAACGAGCCATTGGTTAAAGCCAGAGCCGGTGAGGAATTGCTTAAAGCTAGGATTTCAGGTATGCGAACTGAAATTCGAAAACTTCACTCAGGACTTGCGACGAGTTTTTTCGAAAAGCTTCAAGAAGCCGAACGCGCTCGTATGGCATGCGAAACATTCCGGCACGCACCAAGCCTTTTGGCCGATGATTCAACATCTGAGGCACTGGCTCAAATGATGTTTCGGTCGAATGAGGCTATCGCCTCCGTCTCTGCGGATGCTCGTTATTTCCTAAAGCGTCTGGGCACTCCAGACACAAAGGAGGAGTCATTTTTCCTAAAGGGGTTTAGCGGCGACTTAGCACTGACGAATCGCGTTTCCCGTAATGCCGTTCGCCTGCGAAAACCTTGTTTGACGACACTGCTTCTTACGCAGCGCGATGCTTACAGGGATTTCATAGATAAGTCGGTGAAGAATCGTTCCGGTCTACTGCCCAGATTTCTGCATGCGCGAATCAACCACTCAAAGTCAGACTTGGTCAGGATCGATGGACGGACAACTAGCCGGATCCGCAACGATTACGCTGAACGTATAAAAGACATCATTGAAGCATATCGCTTCGAATCAAGTCCGACAACAGTCGAAGTCTCTGACTCAGCTAAACAGTTCATCGAGAGCATCGAACGTGAATGTCGAAACGCTGCCATGACCGACGAAAGTCTACATGGCGAAATAATGCGACGCCGGGCCGAACAAACTTGGAGGGTCAGTCTGTGCCTGCATGCTCTGCGGTATGGAACAACTTCCACCCTGCATCCACTGGAACTCAGTGACGCTCAAACCGCAGTTCAGATCGTGACTCGATTCACCGCTACACCTGAAAACTGAAATACATAATAGCCATGAAAAAACTTAACGAAAAGCTCGATAGGATCAAAGCGGAAGCCCTTGAGCTAACAACAGTCATTGATCGCTTGATAGTAGAGGTTCAGTCTCTTCGTGTCGAAGCCACATCCGCAGAAGACGCGAAGCGACGTCATCGACTGGAAATGGATCTGCTGAACATGAAAGACTTTATGTGGATTCGTAGATAGCGTAAAGCAGAGCCAATCAGTCCCGAGAAACATTTGAAGATTGGGGCCCCTTCGTGGAATGCTCCGCAGTGTGCTGCAACTCACTGTATTCTCTCGAAGCAATCTGCGTCTTCGCCGAGCATTATCTCGACGCCTTCGAGTTGTCCTTTTTCTATTGCGACAGCTTCAAAATACGGAGTGCTCCGCGCATTACGAATCCGAACACGATTCCACCCACTAGGAGGTCAGGCCATGGGCTCCCCAGCCAGTATACGAGCAGACCTGCCGTGATTACGCCTCCGTTGACGATG
>Ga0206130_10000548_pt1 | contig 62731 bp, 56 predicted proteins | sample Helgoland_Spring_9_FD_148637 | JGI IMG/M metagenome (GOLD analysis project Ga0206130, IMG submission 148637) | Pelagic subsurface seawater microbial communities from Kabeltonne, Helgoland, North Sea - Helgoland_Spring_Bloom_20160512_1 | ecosystem: Environmental > Aquatic > Marine > Epipelagic ... | reverse complement strand
AGTGCACTTGTATAGATTGCATCATCTAATGAGTTATAAGAACCAGAAAATTGAATGATGGTTTCCAGACCAAAGGCGACCGCAAGTCTTTTCGATTCCGCCACAACTTCTAAGCCACCTGCTTCACAATAATAGGCGCTGTACGAAGGGCGCAGACTTTCGTTCGCATCACCTGGATGAATATCTACTAAATAGTCTGAACGCACTATTACCTCAGATGTGAGCATGTAGGCAATTCGTTCGGTAATGGTGCCGTCAATATTCCCAGGGAAAGAACGATTCAAATTTTTCAGACCATTTGGGCTCAAATAAACGGTCCGGCCAACAAAAGCTGGCATATTAGCGATATGTACAATAATGAGCGTGCCACTTAACTGAGATGAATCGATCCGTCCTGCCAGCTCTTGCATTGCAAGAATGGGCGAGTATTCAGAGCAATGAATACCTGCTATCAGGGACAATACGGGCCAGGTCTAGTGCCATGATGAACAGTAATGGGTATGAACGTCTCTATTTTATCATCACCACTGGGTGCTTTTAACTTGCCGCGGTATGTTTCACCAGGAGAATTAACTATATTCCCTATCTTGAAGGTACTAACAACTAGAGTTTCCACTTCATTGTGTTGAGCCAGCCCGAAAGTCGCAACTACGAAAAATAATATCATTGTAATGCTACGAACGGCTTCGATGAACTTTGGTTTATGCATTTATATTCCTGAGATAAATGAAAGTTGGCAATGCAGGGCAAACTGAGGTCGGTAACAATACCAACTTGTATTGTTGTTGATTAACGAGCGATTTTTAACTATTGGTAAACGCTAGACAAGATATGTCAGCCCCCAACTATTGATAATTTCTTCATCCACTAGCAGCTCATCGCTGGCTTTAAAAGGATCCTCTCTGAAGTTATATCAACAGGTGACTTCCATATAATGCGGGTCATACTCTACGTTACATTTAAAACTTTTTTCATCATATTAGTTTTCTAGATCACTGATTAACCACCTTTACTCATAACTGAATATCTCCTCCAATCAAACAAGGGACAGGTCGAGGTGAGAAGTTTGTGAGGATTATTTTACGGCTAGGTTTGAGGTATTTTGATGATGTCGGAAAGGGACAGGTTTGTCCTTAAAATAGTCCCTTTTTTCTCCCTTTAATTTCTTGACTGTTCTGAAACAAAACATAAACCATATAAATGATTGATTTATTCAAATATTTTGGTAGCTACGGGTGGACTTGAACCACCGACCCCAGCATTATGAATGCTGTATAGAAATACTCAAGTAATTGTTTTTATTAACTATTCAGGGCATCTGTAGCCAGATTAAAGCCTCTAAAGTCCTACAAGATCACATAAAATCCCTACAAAACTCCTACATTGAAAGGAAGGGGGGGTAGTAATCTGAGAAACGGGGCGGTCAACCTTTTCCCGCGATAGAGCGCACTAGGCTGGGCGTTTTTCTCGGCTATGGAGCACATCTCATTATCCAAAGTTGGTGCACTTTACCGAGCTTAGTAATTTATTATGGCATGATATATGCTAAAATAATTTTACAACTATACTTAGTCACCTGTACGGATGAGAATTGCCATGAACGTAGAAAATAATCTAATGCCTAGTGAAGCGCAAATCAAGTGCATTATGGAGGGAGAAAAAGATAAACCAATTCATATGGTAAACCTGCTTAAGTTCAGAGATAAAGCAGAATATGAAGATGGTCGTGAAACAGATATGACAGGTCGGCAAGCCTACGCTATCTATAGTGCTGAGGTTAAGGGGCATATAGAAAGAGTGGGTGGGGAAGTACTCTTTGAGGGTGAAGTGAACGGTTTGATGGTGGGAAAGGTGGAGGATCTTTGGGACATGATCGCTATCGTCAGGTACCCTAAAATGAAAGCAATGATGAAAATGACGAGTGATCCTTCCTACGAGGAAAGTGCGATACACCGGATCGCCGGTCTGGAAGGTCAGCTCAATATTGAAACCAAAGCCTTCTAGCGGCCGCTTCGTCGCGATCTTCTAATGGGCGTGACTCAGTCCTGCTGGTATTTCGCCCATGTGGGAACTTGGGCCACGATCGGCGCATAGAAGGGCAGCGCGAGGATGCGCTCCACGTAGTCGGCATAGGCGGGCCAGCGCTCTGCGTCGACGTTTATGCCCGCGAGGTTCAGATTGACGAAGCTGGTGGTCAGTGCAATGTCCGCGAGTGAGAACATTCCGCCTACCATGTATTCGTTGCCTCCAAGGCACTTGGTCAGGTAGTCGAGTTCCCTTGGTAGCGCCTTTTCGAGTATGCGGTCGACGAGTTTGGTGTCTGTATCGAGATTTAGGACCTTGGGCTTCACAATGCGTTCGAAGAAGACGCCGGCCGTCACATCGTTGAGCTTCGAGCCTCCGTACTCCTGGAACCAAAGCGCTTTGGCACGTGGCTGCGGGTCGGCGGGCAGAAGGGGGGGCGTCGGGTAGCGCTGCTCGATGTAGCTCAAGATCACCGACGAATCGGGGAGTACAAAGTCGCCTTCCTTCCAGACAGGGATCTTTGACAGGGGGCTGAGCTCTCGGAATTCTGACGGGGCGCCGAATGGCGTCTGCTCGACGTCTTCGAATTCTATGCCCTTATAGGCGAGTGCCACCCGGACCTTGCGGACATAGGGTGAGAGGGTGCCGCCGTAGACGAGTGGTTTCTGCGTGTTCTGGTTCATTGAGGTCTCCGAATTATTTAGATCGACTCTCAGAGGGAACACCCACGATCTACGCCAATTGCGAGCGTGTTTTCGTGACAGCAGTCCGGTATTTTCAAGAATTTGCTGACAAGGTAACTTCTTCGAGCCGCAAAATTCCGGTACCTGCCATCATTTTTTTCAGGCTGAAAATCCAGCCCCCACCCATAATAAGTAATAGAAGACCCATTAAACCGAGGGCAATTTCTAGAATAATAAGCATAGCTTGTGTGCAAAATATCTTTATGGAATTATACTAATGTAATATTTTCCCCCGAAGAACCCAATCCTAATACCATTGGTCGAGCCGCTATGGGATGTAAGTTGCGGCATCGTTCCTAGACGGGTTCAACTGTCAAACACCGAGTTGAGCATGCTCGTTACTACATTGGTGGCCTGTGCTTTACCCAAACCCTGATGGCGGCGCAGACGATTCCACATCTCGAACGAGACGATAGCATTTGCCGATTCACGCGACGTGCGATCAAATTCTTTCAGTTCGGGGAGCCACTCGTCTAGTTGCTTACGCTGACTGCTTTGGTAGCGTGCATAGTTCTTGCGAAGTGCTTTGGAATTCCAAAACTGAGCGTGAGCTGATAGGATGACGTTTTCGTTTAACTCCCACAACGAGGTTTGAATTTCGATTACGCGGGTTATGCGCTCCGATAGGGGAGTCTCAGACTCAAGCAATAGGCTTTCCTTCGGAAACTCCTTTTCGACTTCCTCCTGAAGCAGCTGATCAAAGGCGACATGCAGGTTTTCCATATCATCAAAGTGGCGGAAGACCGAGCGAACAGCGACGCCTGCCCGCGTGGATATCTGCTGCGCACTAGGTATGAGGTTGCCTTCTTTGACCATCGTCATGGCTGTTTTGATAATAGCGAGTTTCATGCGTTCACCGCGTACTACACGGCCGTCTTTTTCTACTGTTTTTACTTGTCCAAGCAAAGCTTGATCTCCTGTTTGTTCTGATCTAAGCAAGGCTTGATCTCTTGATTTAATAAATCAACCCTCTACATAATGACAGGCTATAAGCCAGAATTCTAGCGATTTTGTAAGGTGTCCATTGCGCGCGGAGATTTCATGCAGCATTGGTCCGCGTGACTTCGGTGTTTGCAACAACAGAAACCAATCGACCTGTGACGATCTGCTCTGCATCGCTCACTATTGTCTGTACCAACTGCTGGCAGGAGGGAATATCATTGATCAGACCACCGCACATCCCTACTGTTACCATCCCTGCATCAATGTCACCGGTTTGCCATGCCTTGTCCTGATTGCCTCCGGATACCAGAGAATGCACCTCGGCAAACTCGCCTCCCCGTGCCTCGATTTCTGCTACCTGATCTGCGATGGAATTGCGATATACCCGTGCGGTGTTGCGATAGCTGCGGAAAATTAGGCGGGTCTGATTTTCATCCATATGCACAAACTTTTGTTTGATCTCATCATGGATTGGCGCTTCCTGTGTCACCAGAAACCGGGAGCCCATGTTGATACCTTCGCACCCCAACGCGAGTGCGGCAACAAGGCCACGGCCATCAGCGATACCACCTGAGGCAACAACTGGAATCTTCAGTGCCTGGGTGGTAGCCGGAAACAGCACCAAGCCGCCCACATCTTCCTCTCCTGGGTGGCCGGCACACTCGAAACCATCGATACTGACAACATCTACGCCGATGCGTTCAGCGGAGAGTGCATGACGCACGGTGACACATTTGTGAATTACCTTGATACCCGCAGCCTTTAACCGGTTCATAAACGGTTCCGGGCTGCGTCCCGCCGTTTCCAGTATCTTGACACCGCTATTGATGATTACGTCGAGTATATCGTCGTAATTGATTTCGGTGGCTACAACGCCGATGGTAAGGTTTACGGCAAATGGTTTATCAGTCAACGAAGCGCAGCGAGCGATCTCAGATTCTAATCCCTCGAGTGTGGGTTGGGAGAGAGCTGTCATAACGCCCAGGGCGCCTGCATTAGATACTGCAGCAGCGAGGTCTGCAGTGCCGACTCGCATCATTCCGCCGCAAATAATAGGGGTTTCAATACCCAGTAATTCGGTCAACCTAGTTCTCATGGGTGGCTCCAAGTGCGTAATGTACAAATCTCAGCGTACTTAATAGCAGTGCTAGTGTCAATATAATTCAAACCTCAGGTCTTGCATAGCTGTTTAATTTTCGGGGTCTGTATCATGTGCGCTGGACTTTCCGATTAAAATGGCGTACCCTATGCTAAAACAATTCGACTCCAAATATTGCCCGAAAACAGACCTGGTTGCTGCAGCATGCTCCTCGGTCGTCAGTACATTCGCCCAGTGGCAGTTAGATCAACTATTAATAGAGATAATGATGTCAGATTCCAGTTTGATCCGGTTCAACTTTGAGATGTTATGCAGTCATAGCCGCTCTTTGGAAAGGGGTGGAAGATGAGTGAGCGAATAGCCGAAGGCTACGATATTTCGGCGGTAGAGCAGTGGGTTGCGGAGAACGTATCCGAGCTGACCCCGCCCTTTGAGTGGGAGCGTCAGGAGGGTGGTCATTCCAACTTGACCTATCGACTGAAGGATCAAGCCGGGAAGCTGGCGGTCATTCGCCGACCGCCGCAAGGAGAGTTGTTGCCCAAAGCCCACGATATGAGCCGTGAGTGGGCACTGATATCCTCTTTAGGTGCCACTGGCTTTCCAGTCCCTGTAGCCTATAGCTTTTGCGAGAGCAACGAGGTGACCGGCGCTTGGTTCTATGTCATGGGTCATGTCGAAGGTCGTCCTTTGCACAATGTCCAGCATACCTTAGACTGGGTGCCGGAAGATCAACGTGTCACGTTGGCACATTCCCTTATCGACACACTTGCTGGCTTGCACGTATTAAATCCGGATAAAATTGGTTTGGGCGACTTAGGTAAAAAGGAAGGCTATGTGGCACGGCAGTTGAAGACCTGGTATCGCTCCTGGATAGCTTCGATAGATCCCGCGCAGTACGATGATTTGCGAGCTCATGACCTGCACCAGTACTTTCTCGACAATATCCCGGAGCAAGGCATGGCGCGCGTAGTGCATGGCGACTATGGCTTCCACAATTGCTTAGTCAACGCGAATTCCACTGTTGCGGCCGTGGTGGATTGGGAGCTGGCCAGTCTCGGTGACCCATTGGCGGACCTGGGTTACACCTTGAATATGTTTTCGGAAAACCAGGACGATATCGATGCCAACCCTGAAATGTCTACCTCGCTTCCTGGATTCCCGCCCCGAAGCGCTCTGGCAGCTCGCTATGCTGAACGTACCGGGCGCGCTCTGGATAAACTGGATTATTATCGGGGGTTCAATTACTGGAAAAGAGCGGTAATTCTCCACGGCGTGTATGCTCGCTATATGGCGGGGCAAAAAAGCTCGGAAGGCGTCGACCTGGATGGATTGCTACAGGTTATCAACACAGCGCTAAGTTTGGCGCAACAGGCTGTTGAGAGGATGGAGCGCTAAATGAGAGCGAAGCTAAAAACCTGGGTAATTCGCCTGCTTCTAGGATTATTGATCTTGCTGGCCGTAGCTTATCTGGTCCGCAGCAGCCTGCTGCCCGCACGCACGGCAGGCCTGTTTCTGGACTACGCAGAAGGGGCGGATTGGATTCCGGCGCCGCAGAACCCGCTTTTCGAAGACGGCAACATCGAATTTGCCGGTTATGATCCGGTGCAAATAGCTGGCGTAGATATGGGAGGATGGGATGAAGTGGTGCTCGTAAGCTTCTCCAGCGATGATCGCTATCAGGATTTCCTGAAGCGCATCGACGCGCATCAGGGATTGTCTCGATACCATCTTTCGCTATTTGTTCCTGGGTATGAGCAGGGTATGTTCGCCAATTGGATGCTGCGGCGGAATCGAGAAAACGAGAGCGTCAACATTGACGATAGGGCTACGATCGAAGAAGCCATTCCCGACAACTCCTATTATGCAGATCGTTGGAAAGAAATTTTTGCCGGTACTTACCGTGGCGAAATAGTCTTGCTTAACTTTATGGCCCTGAAGAAAAATTTGGATGACACTGCAGGTGGAGAAGACGCAGAGGTACTCGAAAAGCAATACAACGAAACAGCGATGCAGGTTCTTGGCAGAATGGGGGCAGAAATTGCCGCTGTGGGCGATGTAGAAAAGGTTGTGCTGGGGCCAGAGCAACGCCAGCACGACAAATACGGGTTTGGCCACTACCCTTCAGTCGATGCCTTCGAGGTCGTATTTACCGCGCGCGCTCGACTTGCTGGCGTTCCCTTTCGGGACAAGGCGATGGACGCGGAGCGTTCCGCGGGGTATTGGGTTAAACCGTATGATCCATTCAAGCTGGCAGTACAAAACCCCTGAGGCCGACTGCCGGGGGTGTGCGCCATGTGAGTGCCGCGGGGATAGCGCACGTGACCGCGCAAGTGTCGAAAACCAACCCCGTTCGAAAGAGAACCAGTTTATGAAGAATATTGATCGTATTCGAATCCTGGGTGACACCGGATCCCCCTATACCAAAAAAATGCTGGCTGTTATGCGTTACCGGCGGATTCCCTACAGTTTGACCTGGGGAGACCCAGGTCCAGTACTCGACGCCATGGGCATGGCCAGGCCCAAACCGTTGCTTCAGCCAGTCTTGGTGATGCCGCAGCTGGATGGAGGCGACAGCGCGCGTTGTGACTCTACACCGATTATCCGCGATCTCGAAGATATCTACACAGGTCGCTCGGTACTGCCAGCCGACCCGGCCACAGCCTTTCTGGATTACCTGATCGAAGACTTTGGCGACGAGTGGTGTACAAAGTATATGTTTCACTACCGCTGGCACCCCGCAGAGAGCGCTGATAATGCCGGTACTCGATTGCCGCTGGGCCACAATATTTGCCTAGATACCCAGGAGCACCAGCGCGCAAAAGAAGATTTTGCGAAGCGTCAGATAGACCGCCTGTACGTTGTGGGCTCCAATGAAAAGACCGCCTCTGTTATTGACCGAAGTTATCGGCGGTTTCTTGCGATAATGGAGGCCCATCTGGCCAAGCAGCCTTTTATTTTGGGTAATCGGCCGGGTGCGGGGGATTTCGCTGTTTACGGGCAACTGAGCCAGTTGGTGGGCTTTGATCCGACGCCGCGAGCTATCGCCCATGAGGTTTCGCCGCGCACGGTGGAATGGGTCGATTTGATGGAGGATCAAAGTGGTCTAGAAGCCGACGAGGGCGCATGGAACGACATGAGTGACCTACCGGGTACGTTGCGTGAATTGTTTAAGGAAATTGGCCGTGTTTATGTGCCCGCGATGCTACGCAATGCTGCAGCAGTAGCCGCGGGCGAGAGCGAGTGGGAAACAGAAATTGATGGTATAGCCTGGACCCAGAAGACTTTCTCGTATCAAGCGAAGTGCCTGCGCTGGATTAACGAACAATACACAGCTTTGGATGCCGACAGCCGCAGCACAGTGGATGCCGCATTGAAAGGTACCGGCTGTGAAAGGCTAGTTGCTAACTGACGAAAAGAACCAAGGCACGCACCGCCTCTGAAAGCGGTGAAAGTATCAACGAACTGAATGCCCGTCGTATGACTTAGTAATGGGTTATAAGGTAGTCACATTAAGAGGAACTAGATGAACAATCTCAAACAAAAGGTCGCCGTTGTCACAGGCGCGGGCTCCGGCATAGGTCGTGCTACGGCGTTAGCATTGGCGCATGAAGGCTGCCAGCTGGCAATATCGGACATTAGTGTGTCGAACCTCGAGGAGACACGGCTTGCTATTAAAGCGATCGGCGCGAAAGTACAGGCCAAATTACTGGATGTTACAGATAGAGAGGCTTTCGAGAACTACGCCAGTGAAGTCGCTGACAACTTCGGTACAGTAAATATCGTTATAAATAATGCCGGCGTGATGGTTCGTGGCAGCCTGCAAAATACCAGTATTGAAGATTTTGAATGGATAATGTCCATCAATTTTTGGGGTATGGTGTATGGCAGTATGGCTTTTCTGCCCTATCTCAAGCAGTCAGGTGAAGGGCGTATCTGCAATGTCTCCAGTATGTTTGGTATGATGGCGCCTGCCAATACGGGGTCGTATGCGGCGAGCAAATTTGCTATCAGAGCGTTCAGTGAAGCCCTGCGTACTGAGTTGGATGTAGAGGGGTGTGGCGTCAGCGTTACTTCAATTCATCCAGGCATGATTAAAACCGCGATCTTACGCCATGCAAGAGTAGACCCATCGATACACGAAAAGACAGGCATGAATCAAGAAGACGCCCACGCTGAATTTACTAAGCAGGCGTTTAACACGCCAGAAAAGGTCGCAAATGCGATCATCAAGGGCATAAAGAAAAACAAGATGCGTGTTCTGGTTGGGTTTGATGCCTACCTGGTGGACTGGGCAACGCGCCTGGCTCCCGTGTTATTCCGCAAGCTGGCGACCAGAATATTAAAAATGGATAAAGCCAAAAGGCAGAAAGCGGCGGGAGCGTCTGCATGAATCACAAAGTTGAAGACGATTCTCTGCGCCATCTGTTATGGGTTTATCTATGAACACGGAAGAGTCTCCCGAGAAAAATCTGGATATTGTTGTCTTTGGGGCCACCAGCTTTGTCGGGAAATTGGTGTGTCAGTACCTCTTCGCACAATATGGCGTGGATGGGGAGGGTGGTGCTCGCACCGACGAGAGGGTGAAATGGGGTATAGGCGGTCGTTCAGAGCCCAAACTAAACGAACTGAAAAAATCATTAGGGGAATGCGCTGAGCTTCTGCCGGTGGTTGTCGCCGATGCAGAGTCAGAGGCAGATCTGCACAGCTTGTGTGCGCGCAGCCGCGTCATTATTTCAACGGTGGGCCCCTATGCACTATACGGCTCCCCTCTGGTGAAAGTGTGTGTCGAGACCGGTACGGATTATTGCGATTTGACCGGGGAGCCGCAGTGGATTTGCGAGATGATCAGACGATACGAAAGCGCGGCCAAAGACAGCGGTGCCCGTATCGTCCATAGCTGTGGTTTTGATTCTATACCCTCCGATATGGGTACCTGGTTTCTGCAACAGCATTCTCAAAGTGAATACGGTGAAACCTGTTCGGACGTCCGCATGCGCGTTCAGACTTTGAAGGGTGGCATGTCGGGTGGAACAGTAGCCAGTCTGCTCAACCTTTGGAAGGAGGAGGCAACAGATCCTGAACTGCAGAAAATCATGGCAGACTCCTATTCAAGTTGCCCTGCAGATACAGCCAGGAACAGCGGGCAGAGAAGTATCAAGCGAGCAGAAAAAGATACGGATACGCAGGGGTGGGTCGGCCCTTTTCCTATGGCGCCGATTAATGAAAGGATGGTGTTGCGCTCCAATGCGATTGCACCCTACCACGAAAATTTTTGTTATAACGAAGCAATAGTAACCGGCAGCGGATTTGCCGGTGCATTCGGAGCGAAAGCACTCGCTGCGACGGGGCCTATAGGCAAGTTTGCCCTGCGCTTTCCATCGCTTATACGGTTGCTGGAAAATCAGGTGCTGCCCAAGCCGGGAGAGGGACCTTCCGCGAAAGAGCAAGCCGATGGCTCGTTTGAATTACGGTTTTTCGGGACAACCAGTGGCGGTAAAAAGGTAGCGGTCAAGGTAAGCGGTGAAGGTGATCCGGGATATGCCAGTACAGCAAAAATGTTGAGTCAGGCTGCTGTCTGTCTTGCTCTGGATGTTTCCAAAGCTGAAAAGGCAGGCGGCTTCTGGACCACCGCCACTGTGTTTTATGGGCGATTAGTAGAGCGCCTTGAAAAATATGCCGAGATGAAATTCGAGACGCTATAAAGCCCTGGGCGGTATTAGCCGCCCTTTACAATCACCAGCTCTTGCCCTTGCTTTTCCGCCCGCCAGCTGGCCTTGAAATGACAGACCTCCAGTAGGCCTGATAATTCCAGCAAGCGTTCTGCCTCGGACAAATACTGTTTATCCAATTGTAGGTAGAAATCCCGCAGACGTTGGCACCGCCAGGCTGAATATTCGGGTACCGCCGAACCGATGCCAATGATTTCTCCATCGTGCCGATCGCGTAAGCTCAGATCTGCCTGTTGCACCAGGTTTAACGCGCGCTCGCCATACCACTCGCCGAAGCCGGCAAGAACATGCTCCATTGTTGGGGTGAGATACAGGACGCCTCGATCCGATTCCCCTGCGGCCGCCAATAGGTGCTCTGTCCAGAGAGACAGGCTTATACATTCCCAATGCATATAGTCACTCAGTTCACCGGGGTCGCGATAAAGATGCCCGTACATGGCGTTCAGCAATCCGAGATCGGCCAGGGAGGGTCGATCGCCGAGTAGGAAGGGGGTCGTTGTAAGATGCGTATCGAGCCGGAACAGAATGTCTCGTGTGGCGCTCACATACCATTGTGGGTCATAGTCGGTACCGGCCAGCGCGGCAAATCGCTTGCGAATAGACGCGCCGATGCGAGCGCCATTGTCTATGCCACGCTGGCGTAACTCGGCGTCCTTCACGCGTTCGCTGGCAACCTGGCTGAACAGCTGCTTGGCCCACTCGGCGTTTCGGTCATGGCACCAGCGGGTCGTCATTGCGCCTTCCAGAATGAAGCAGTCCGCTACCATTTCAGTGATCAGCGCGACCAGGTGTAGCAGCGGGTCCGCGGGGATGACCGGCCGCACCGGGTGGCGTTTTTCCAGCGCCTCGACAATATCGCAGCCATCGCGCAGTACCGATCCGTCAGGGCACATGACCACTGGGTATATATGCGCTCCGGTGAGCTGTTTGGCGCGCATAATGGATTCAATATTGGCGGTCACTTCAACATAGGGCAGGCGTTTGTATTGTAGGCAGGCGCGCACCTTTGCTGAGAAGTACGAGTTTTTTGAGCCAATCAGCTCGTACTCATCCGGGTATATCACCAATTCGGGTTGCTGCGCTGAGTTGGCGTTATCCTGATTAGACATGGCGGATAGTTCCTGTGTTATTGATTGCCGGAGGTCTACTTAAGCTCAAGTACGCTGTCGCGAACTGGACGCACCCGTAAGTTAAAGAAATCCAGGTAATAGTTTTGGTAGATGCGCCAGAGCGAGGAATCGCCTTGCTTGGGAAATGCATCCATACCACGTGTGACGTAGCCCGACGATAGGTCGAGATAGGGTGACGCCTGCATGCCGTTTTCATCTGCTCTTGGTGTCGCTATTCGCTTCCCGGAACGATGCATGTGATTGCGGAGCCGGCACACATACTTACTGATCAGATCTGCCTTTAGCGTCCAGGAAGAATTGACATAGCCAAATACCTGGCCCAGGTTGGGCAAGTCTGACAGCATGACGCCTCGATAAACGAAGTGGGATGACAGGTCGATGTCCCGACCATCAACGGTCACTGAGGCGCCACCGAGATACTTCATGTTCAGTCCTGTTGCGAGCACGATGATATCCGCCTCCAGCGCGTCCCCAGATTCCAACTGAATGCCCGTTTCAGTATAGCTGGCAATCTGGTCGGTCACGACTTCAGCGCGTTGTGCACGGATGGCATTGAACAGGTCGTTTTCGGGAACGGCGCAAATGCGTTGGTCCCACGGGTTATATCTGGGCGTAAAATGTTTTTCGATATCGTATTCCGCGCCCAACGCATCATGAGCTGCCTGCAACAGTACTCTTCGGACAAACTTGGGGCGCTTGCGTGCCAATTGGTAACCAAACATCTGGGCAGCCATCTGTTTCCAACGGGTAATGCGGAACGCCCAGGTATTAGGCAATAACTTGCGCAGTGTTACCGCCCAAGGATCTTCGTTGGGTATCGAGTGGATATATGAGGGCGACCGCTGCAACATGACCGTATGTTTGGTTTGCTTTGCCAGCTCTGGAACGAGTGTTATTGCTGTGGCGCCACTGCCAATGACAACCACTCGCTTGCCTGCATAATCGAGGTCTTCAGGCCAGTGCTGCGCGTGTATGACCTGGCCTGTGAAACTGTCGCAACCAGGGAAGTCGGGCGTATAGCCGTTTTCATAATCGTAGTAACCGCAGCACATCATCAGAAAGTTACAGACAAAGTAAACGCTCTCGTTGGTGTCCGTGCGCAATGCCGTAACAGTCCAGCAGGCATCGTCTGATGACCAGCTCGCGCTGACCACCTTGTGCTGAAACCGAATGTGTTTATCCACGCCAGCCTCCGCAGCTGCCTCGCTGATGTAGCTGCGTATTTTGGGGCCATCCCCCAGCGAATTCGGGTCCAACCAGGGTCTGGATCCATAACTGAACGTATACATGTCGCTGTCTGATCGAATGCCGGGGTAACGAAAGAGATCCCAGGTGCCACCGATAGCGCTGCGGCTTTCCAGCAGTGCAAAGCTATCTTGCGGGCATTCGCGCTGCAGATGTCTCGCTAAACCGATACCGGTCAGGCCGGCACCCACAATAAGAACATCGACTCGCTGCGTTTCATTTATCATTTGGATCGCTCAGTTGGGCCAATAGATATAGTCATCGCTTGGCGTGTAAGGCTGGCCTCCGTGCTTGTCTATCAGCATCGGCCCTTGAATGACTGACGGCCAGAGTGGGTCGATCTGCTGTGCGTTGTGCGCGGCCAGCAGGGCTTCGAGCTCTGCGACCTTTTCGGGGCGTTGTTCGGCCAGGTTTTCTTGCTCTGTGGGGTCCGCAGCGAGATGAAACAGAAATTTCTTTTGCGGCGTGCCCGGTGGCTGCTCGGGTTGGTTGGCGCGAATCAGTTTCCAGTCTTCATGCAGAACCGATTGGTGGTGACCCGAACGCCAGAACAGGGTGCGGTGGGGAGGCTCGCTGCGCTCGCCCAATATAAACGGCAGCAGGTCTACCCCATCAATCTTGCGGTCCGTCGGCAGCGCGGCATTCGCGGCGGCCGCGATTGTTGGCATCAGGTCCATGTGATGCACCGCCTGCTGATAGGTTTTACCAGCGGGTAACTTGGCGGGCCATTTGGCGATAAACGGCACATGCAGGCCGCCCTCGAAGTGAGTCATCTTCCAGCCGCGAAAGGGGGCATTGATGTCAGCTTGCTCGATAATGTGGGGGCCGCCGTTGTCGCTGGTGAACAGAATCAGGGTGTTGTCGGTAAGCCCGTTGTCAGCCAGAGCCTGCGTAACTCTGGCAACGCTGCGATCGAGTGAACGCAGCATGGCGGCATATACTCGCAGGCCTTGGTCTTCAATATGCGCCAGCGCTTCATAGTCTTCCCGGCTAGCCTGTAGCGGATTGTGCGGACCCCAGTGCGCAAGGTAGAGAAAGAAGGGGCGAGTTCGATTGGCCTCGATGACTGCAACGGCCTCGTCAGTATAGTAGTCGGTCAGGTATTTCGCGGGTGCGAACTCCTCGCTGCCGTTGAAGCGCGCGGAGAATTTCCCGGCGGCCCACACCATCCGGTCAGTGCCATCGCGCGGAAATTTCTGGTTGACCACATCGGGATGGTCTTCGGGCAAATACAGGAGACCGCTGAGTTCAAGGCTGTCGTCGAAACCCTGCTGATTGGGTGCCATATTACCTTCCGACCCGAGGTGCCATTTGCCGATATGCGCCGTGTAGTATCCCCGATCGCGCAGCAGCTCGGCGGCGGTGATCTCGCTTCCCGGCATACCCGCCTCGTAGACACCAGGCATCGCATCAGCTTTTTCAGCGTCGATGAAGCCCGTTAAGGGACCCGGATTCTGATCCATCATCCATTGGGATATGGTGATACCGATTTTCGGGAAAGGGGTAAACTCGTAACCAAACCGGGTGTTGTAACGGCCTGTCATGGAAATTGCTCGGGAAGGGGCACAGATGGCGTTACCCGCGTAACCGTTGTCAAAACTGACGCCTTGCGCTGCCAACGCATCGATATTGGGAGTCATCAGGCTGCCGTCGGCGGCACCGCCGTTATAAAGAGAAATATCGTTAAAGCCCATATCGTCTGTCATGATCAGAATGATGTTGGGGGGGCGTTGCTCTGCAGGCAGCGCGGAAGTATCGGGGCCAGAAGACCAGTTCACCGGGCGATTCGGCGCCACGGGCGAGCTCAGCGCCGTCAGCTTGGGCATGGCCCAGACCAGGAGGTCGACGCGATTTTGCCAGCTGATTCCAGCGGCGACGGCAACCAGTAGCAATGCGATAAGGACTATTTTCATGGCGCGTCTTTAGTGGAATTATTTAGCATATATAGTGCCATAACATAGAATTAGAAGTCAACGGCTCTATTCAGCTTAGTCAATGGATAAAGGAGTGACGAATTGAAGAACCTAGACAAAAAAGTTGCGGTAGTCACTGGTCTGGTCTCTGGTATCGGCAGGGCTATCGCGCTCGCACTGGCGGCAGAAGGCTGCCAGTAGTCGATCTCCGACGTCATAGTGCAGCGGCCGATCGCTGCGGCGTGGTCAACGTGATGACAGTGCTGCACGGGCTTGCCACCAACTTACCGCGCAGCCCACAAAGCCTAGTAGTAAAGCAAGCACTAGCCTAGGATCGCCAAGGTAATTGAATGGGGCAACGGGGAATGCGATGGTCTTAGCCAGCGCGGCTACCTTGAATTCGTATCTTCCGGTGAACATAGGATTGCTCGAGATTTCGATCATGTCGCGTCGACTGCGGTAACGAACTCCAGCGGCACCGCTCCAAGTCTCCATGCCTACTGCATTCATGATATCCATTGCTCGCAGGGATACGGCCTGGCCTTGAAATACGGGATGGCTGGCTCTGGAGAGCATGGCTGGGAACATATATTCCATGTACTTTGCCAGCACCTCAGCGGCGGTTTCACCCGGTTCCACCCCTTCAATCTGCAAGGGCGTATCGTACATTTCCATGATGTTGATCATCACAAAATCATCCCCGTCATCGTCCTCCATAAACCTGCGAAAACTGGCAAGTTCCTCGGGCGTTGCGTTTATTTTCCCAAGATAATGGTCGATTTCTTGCTGGCTAAGTGGGCCCTTGAAAGAGGTGTACCAGCTGAAGAATCCGACGTAGATTACCGATATTATGAGCCAGGTGCATTTGGTCACAGTCATTTATACTTCTCCAATATTTTGATTCATATTAGGTGGGCGTTGTTCGGTGGTTTCGCATGCCGGTGGCGAGGTCTGCCAGCGCTCTTCCTGATTGGGTAGTATGGGGTCTTGTAGCTTTGAGATAAAGCCAAGGGCACCACTGGTGCCCGCCCAGAATAACAGGGACATGTGAGTCAGGTAGGCAACAGCGATTACTATCAGCAAGGCAAGTGCAACGAGGGCTAGTTTCCTGGATAGGGTGTTCGTCATGTTCACCGCTTGATTGTTTGTCTTTTTGATGTGTACGCAAGACTCTCCACTGAAAAGAATAATCATCTGATCAATATACTAGAATAGTAGCACTACATATGTCAATATAATAATCGGGTCGGTTGGATGGTTGTCTGCGAGTGCTCTGCTAAGCGGCCACCAAAGCGATATCGATAATACAATACTGAAAAGGAGAGACAGGTGAGTACAACGAACAGACAGTGGTTACTGAAAGAACGCCCCTTGAGTTTAGTGGGACCAGAACATTTTAAATTGGTAGAGTCGCCGCTGCCGGAACCTGACTTGGCGGCGGGCCAGGTCCTGCTCAAAACATTGATGCTCAGTTTCGAGCCCGCCATGCGCGGCTGGCTCGATGATGTGCCCAGTTATATGCCTCCGGTCGGAATTGGTGAGCCCATGCGTGCTCCCGGCGTGTGTCAGGTTATCCGCTCGGATAACCCCCAACTACCTGAAGGTACGCTGGTGCAGTGCATGGCAAATTGGCAGGAATACAGTGTCGGTGATCCCTCGGCTGCATCATCACCGAGAGCACTGCGCGAGGGTACGTCTCCCAATCTTGCCCTAGGTGTTTTCGGCGGCACCAGCCTGACCGCCTACTTTGGTTTACTCGAGGTAAGCCAGCCGCAACCGGGCGAGACTGTGTTAGTTTCCGGTGCCGCCGGTGCCACCGGCAGCGTTGTGGCGCAGATCGCCAGAATCAAAGGCTGTAAAGTAATCGGCATTGCCGGTGGCCCGCAGAAGTGCGCCTGGTTAAAGGGTGATTGCAAGCTTGACGAAGTGATAGATTACAAGTCAGAAGATCTGGACAGCCGCCTGCGGGAGCTGTGCCCAAAGGGTGTGGACGTATTTTTCGACAATGTTGGGGGCGATACACTACAGACCGCCCTGAACCACATGGCGGAATATGGTCGCATTGTCCTATGTGGCTGTATCTCGAACTATAACGACGCGAACCCACCACCCGGTCCAAATAACCTGAATTTGGTAATCTCCCGACGCTTGCGCATACAGGGCTTCGTTATGATGGATTACATGGCGCAAGCGGGAAAGGCTATGAAAGAGCTGAGCGGATGGGTGAAGGCGGGGGAAATCATCTGGCGGGAAGACGTTCAGAAAGGTTTTGAGAATATTCCCGCGACCCTGCAGCGTTTGTATACCGGTGCCAACGAGGGCAAACAGCTACTAAAAGTCGCTGACCCTCGGTAGCCCGCTAGCGTCAGCCTGATCCAAAGCGCATTTTGTAATGTGCTTTGGATTTTCGAACTGCAATTTATAGTAGCACTGGCTGAATCACTAACGCGGGAACCGCGCCCGCAATGGCCGAAGGAGCGTATTCGTAGTGCTCGGGGCCGATGCTTGCCGAACCAGTTAGCACCGGTGTGCCATCCCTTTTCTCCGCTCTAATAATGGCACTTTTTTGGTCGTTGTTGAGTGTGGCGAACGCACGAACTTCCTCCCCTTCTACCACCATGTTTTGGTAGTGAGCGCTGATGCATCCTGTTTCAAACCAGGCTTGGCCAAACAATTTAAACATTAGCGGATCAAATTGGCTGAAGTGCGTTGGGCCTTCGATCGGTGCGCCGTCAAAACCTAAATTATTGGCTATGCTGCTATCGTGAATCGATACATGACCTTCGTAGGTGTGTTCTTTCAACATTTGTCGCAGTTGGCGGAATGGGCCACATATAGAGATTGATGTTTCAAAAAAACTCACAAGTGTTGCTCCTGTCAAAGTAAGATTTTCAAACGGTTACAGAGTTGATTAATTCCCGTCGTTTTGAGCGTTATCGGTAATTAATCGGAAAGTGAATTTTTCAATGCACTTTGGGGTTTTGAGCCACAATGAATAGCAGCGTAATCCTAGTCGACCAGCAATTTTCTGAGTATCGCCTCACACTGAGATTGCTTCATCAGCCGAGGTACCGGATACTGGGGGTGAGCTTCTGCGAGCGCACGCTTAGCCAGGTTGGGTATATCCGATGCCTGCAATTGCCCGATACCAGTGGGGATATCCATATTCTGGTTCATCTCCCGCACCTTTTCTATAAAACGCATAGACAAGGTTTCGGTGGGCTCATTATCGCGGCCGATACCGCCTATTACAGCCAATTTGGCTAACTGCGCCTCACAGTCTCGCCGACAAAAATCGAGTATATAGGGTAAAATAACAGCATTAGCCAGACCATGCGGTACGCTGTAAAGACCGCCGAGATTATGAGATATGGCATGAACGTAGCCGACCATTGCTCGGGTGAAGGCTAGGCCTGCGTAGTGTGAGGCCATGGCTAGGTTTTGGCGGCGCACCACATCCGTTCCATCGCGATAAGTCGCTTCGAGGTCCCGAAGGATAATTTCTACGGCGTGCTCGGCGTGCAGGTTGGTGTAACCGGACGCCCAATTGCCAATAAAGGACTCCACCGCATGAGTAAGAGCATCCATGCCAGTGGACGAAGTGATGTGTGGTGGCAGTCCAATCATCAGTTCCGCATCCAGCACAGCGTAGGGCGGAATTATATACGGACTGGCGACACCGAATTTCTCGTGACTTTCTGGGTCGCTCACCATCGCTCCGAGTGAGCATTCCGACCCAGTGCCTGCCGTGGTGGGTACCGCGAACAATGGAGATAGCGGCCCGGCAATTTTCATACCACCTCGCATCTGAATCACGGTCTTCTTTGGGTTACCTATTCTTGCGTTGATTACCTTTGCACAGTCCATGGGCGAGCCGCCGCCGAAGGCGATGATACCCTCGCACTGGTTCGCCAGGTAAACCTCAACACCCGACTCAATGTTTGCGATCGTCGGATTGGGTTGTACATCGTCGAATACTGTACAGTCGATACCGGCTTTGTCCAATGCTTCCAACAATGGATCGATCAAGCCGATACTGGTAATGCCTTTGTCAGATACCAGTAATACGCGGCGAACTCCCTTTGATTGAATAAGTGCAGGTAGCTTTAGCAGGCTACCTGGGCCGCTGAGCAGTTCCGGCTTGGAAAGGTCCATTCGTCCCAATATAAAACCGATAAGTTTACTTAAGCTTCGAATGAAAAATTTCTTCAACAGCCACATTATGGTTTCCTCTCCAATTGTTCTGTGTGTATTGCCTAAATAAACTAGCGTAGTGTATGCTAATAGTTTAAGCAACACAATGGGTCGGCCAAAAGAGGAGTGATAATGAGCCAGAAACCGAATAATCCAGCCTACACGCTCTATGGCTCATATGCGTCCTACGCAACGGCAAGGCCGCGTAGTTATCTCAGAAAAAAAGGAATTCCGTTCGTTGAGCGGATACCAGGCACGCCGCGGTTTCGCGATTATGTGCGCAAAACTTCCGACAATCACCGCATTCCCCAGATCGAGACACCCGACGGGCAGGTGATACAGGACAGCATCGCGATATTTGATGCGTTGGAACAGCAGTTTCCTGAGCCCTCTGCTTATCCACCGGGCATTCGCCAACAAATGGCTGCACGCCTCTTCGAATTTATGATTGATGCCACACTGGGACGCTCTGCCTGGCACTATCGCTGGAATTATAAAGACGATAATTACGACTTCGTCGGTCGGGAATTCGGGCGTTCGTTTTCGCCTCATGGTAGTGATAAAGAACTTGCCCATTTCGGTGAGGTGATCGCCGAGAGGATGAATGGGTTTAGAACATCTATTTTTGCAGATACACCTGATGTGAGGCCGCTATTTGATATGCTCTATCTCGATGCCTTGAAAATTCTGGAAGAGCATTTCCGGCAATATCCCTACTTATTCGGCGGCCTGCCTAGTATCGCAGACCATATATTAATGGGCCCTTTATTTGGTCACTTTGGCCGCGATCCGGTGCCCTCCAATATCATGAAGCAAAAGGCCCCGCGTGTATTTCGCTGGACCGAGCACATGAATACGCCTGAAATCGTCTCGCCCGAGCATCATGATATTCCTGAAGCTTATCTGGCTGATGACGAGATTCCGGAGTGCACATTGGCATTCCTGCATTTCTGTCTCGAAACTTATAGCGCTACTATCCTTCAATCGGTGGATATCTTCAATAACTGGGCAATATTGCAAACGCAAAAATCCTCTGGTGATCTACTTTCTGACAAACCGAAAGATCACGAACCCATTATCGGCCGTTTCAACACGCAGATTCGCGGCAAAGCAATTCAGCAATCGGTAGGCAGTAATGAGATATGGGTCATTCAACGGGTGCTGGACTGGATAGACGGACTCTCTGAGGGCGAGAAAGAAATTTGCCGCTGCCTGCTGGTCGAATGTGGCGGCGCAGACATAATTGACTTGAAGCTGGAACGCCGCTTAACTCGGGTTGGGACGTACATGGCGTTCGAGTAGGCTAAGCGGGAATATGTGATCTTTAATCGACTTAAAATATTTGTATTACGTCGCGTGTACACGTTCACGGCCAAACACGCCTGGCGAAAAAATACCGGTCCGAGCGTAGAAACCTCTGATGTGGAAATTCCAGTCGATGGTGGTCATATCGCTCTACGGCTGTACAAACCTATCTCAAAGCAACCGCTTTCAGTAGTGTTATTTTACCATGGCGGCGGCTTTGTTATAGGCGATATTGACGCTTACGACGACATGTGTAGAGACCTTAGCCATAGAACGGAACGCATCGTCGTATCGGTGGCTTATCGGTTGGCGCCGGAGCATCCCTTCCCTTGTGCGCCTCACGATTGCATGCACGCTTTGCGATGGACCTATGATCATATTGAAGATTTCGGCGGTCGTAAGGACATGATCTATTTAGCAGGTGATAGTGCTGGCGGCAATCTTGCCGCTATAACGGCTCTGGCAGCACGAGAAAAATTACCCGGACTGCTCAAGGGGCAGATTTTGATTTATCCGGTTACCGATCACTACGATTCTGCTACACCCTCCTATCGCGAAAATGCCAGGGGTCAACGGTTGACACGAAACATGATGATTTGGTTCTGGGACATGTACTACCGCGACAGTGTGCTGATAAAAGCAGGTGAAACCAAGCATAGCTTGGCCACTCCATTAACCGTTAGGGATCTGTCGAAGCTCCCACCCACACTAATTATTACGGCAGAAAAGGATCCGTTAAGGGATGAAGGTATTGCTTACGCCGATCGCCTTAGGGAGCAGGGTGTAGAAGTTCAACACAGTTTTTACAAAGGCCTGCAGCATGGTTTTATAGGCATTTCGGGTCCGACAAAAGATCATATAGCTGGTGTCAATGAAATAGCACATTGGATGATCAATCATGACAGAGGCGATTTGAGGGACGACGAGGGGCTACCGCGAACGTTCTAAGAGGTATCCCATCGAAACAGTCGAGGTAGCCTTGTAAAGAAGAGATGAAGCGCGGTAGTGAATCCGCCCATATCAAAATGATCCATCATAGCGAAGCTTACTCTCGCTTACTCTCGCTTGCTCTTGCTTGGTCTTGCTAATTCTGGGTCATGCGTACAATCCAGCTCAAACTCTTTACCCGTTTTCTATCAACGTGAAACGGCTTCGTTTCACGTTGATAGAAAAGTCCGAATCAGAAACTGTAACCGATATCCATTCCGTAAGTGCGCGGAGCGTTATAATGGCCAGCTACGTTGGCTAGGTTGTCGGTAATAAACTGACCACCGCCGATATAGCGATCATCGGTGAGGTTGTTACCCCACAAGCGTACACGCCATGATTCGTTGCTCCAGGTGAGGCTGGCCGATAAATCTTCCCGGTCCTGCTCGTATGCTCCGCTGACGCAGCTGCCCCTATCCTGACAATAATCTACAGAATCACGATATCTATAGGAGATTTGAGGGGTGAGCGTGCCATCGCCAAGCATAAACATCCATTGCGCACCCAGAGTGTAGCTGTATTTCGCCAGTCTCGGCAGATTTTCATCCGAGCGATCGATAGAGCAGAAATCCAACGGAGCTGCTGGAGCTAGTGAAACACAATCCAGCCCCAGCTGCGCGCCGGCACCTAGGGTCAAGATCTGCGTGTCATCGAATTCATCGATCTCACCATCGTTCAGTGTAAGGTTGGCGGTTAATTCAAGGTTGCCTCCTGGTAGCCAGACAGTCTCGATCTCGAGCCCCATTACCGAAGAGGCCTTAGCATTGATAGGCACAGCCACGGGTGCTCCAGTGGGGGACAGGGTCACGCTGGACAGTTGGCGATCAGTGTAGTCCATATAAAACAGTGCCGTGTTGAGAGATAGCGTACTGTCCAGCCCAATCAGCTTCGCTCCTAGTTCATAATTTTTCACATTCTCTGGTTTAAAAGTCCCTAACTGACCGCTTAGTGGGTCGAGCTGACCCGATACGCCACCCGACAAAAAGCCCTCTGAGTACGTGAGGTAGGCGCTGCCGGTCTCTACCCAGCCGATAGCCTCGAGGGTGTAGCCCAGGCTGACCATCGGCGTCCAGTCATCATCTTCCACAGAGTGGGTTTGGTCATCCTGTGGGTTGTTGGATAGCACCCAATTATGCGCAATATTGAACGATCCAGGACCTCCGGGCAGCAGCCAATTATCCGGCCCCACGGGCATTGCCGGTGGATTCCCCACAGAGGTGTCAGGAACGAATCGGGTGCGGCGATACTCTCGGGTTTCATCAGTGTATCGGATTCCGGTGCTGAGAGTCCATTGGTCTGCAAGCTCCCAGTCAAACTGAGCATAGGCCGCCATCGATTCGTTATCTGACTCGACATCCATTAATGAAAAGTTGTAAAGCATGAAGGGCAATGGCAAGCCAGGGAAATTATTCGTACTCAATGGCCCTTGACCACTAGCCACATTTACTTTGCCATTTTCCTCGAAGTAATACAGACCTGCTGCGAAGCTAAGTTTTTCGTCTAAGGTGCTGCCAGTCAACTGGAGCTCCTGACTGAAAATATCGGTCTGCAATCCCTGCGTCGACGGATAAGAGGCACCGGCGGTGAGAAGCGGTATGCCCACCGCGTCGACGTCAGTAGGCCCTTCGCTTTGGATGTCCCGCCAGGTCGATATGCTTTTGAGGCTCATGTTATTACTGAGTTTCCATTCCACGGTGGCAATACCCTGCTCTATTTCCTCTTTAGTATTTGGAGTCACGTAGTCGTTTATTACTGTGTCTATACCCAGTGCACCGTTGTCCGCGCAATGCTGTGCGTAGGTCTTACCGGTAGTCATCATCAGAATCGGCGCTAACATTCCAGCCAAGTAGCCGGCCCCGACTTGGTCAATGGGATTACAATTTTGACCATACCCGGCTTGGTCCGTTTCTGTGTAGCTGAGGTTCAGATCGACCGTTACGGCGTCAGTTGGGAGCCAGCGCAATTGTCCGCGGCCGCCAACGCGATCTTCTTCATTCCGCTCGCTGCCGTCCCAAGCGTTGTCGACGTAGCCGTCACGATGCACAGACCAGGCCGAAAAGCGAGAATTCAGGGTACCCTCTATCAGTGGCATGTTCACGGTGCCTTTGAAATCTTCTCGTCCGAAGTTGCCTACACGGGCTTCGAATTCGCCCTCCCACTCATCCACCGGCCGGTTAGTTGTGTAGATTATGGCACCTCCGGTAGCGTTTTTACCGAACAAGGTACCCTGTGGGCCTCGCACAACCTGAACGCTGGCGAGGTCTACGTTATCCAAAATACCACCCTGCATGCGCGAAAGGTACGCCCCGTCGACGTAGATACCGACTCCAGAGTCATAATTGATGCCGGGATTGCGGACACCGACACCGCGAATATAGACCTGCGCTTGTGCATCAGTGGCCACGTCTAAATTTGGCACCACCCCTGCTAGATCGGAAAGGTTACGCAGTCCCTCGGCGATCAATCGATCACCACTGAGTGCTGTCACTGCCAGAGGTGCCTCCTGCAGAGTCTCCTGCCGTTTACGGGCGGTCACGATGACTTCCTCTAGAACCATTTGTGCAGAGGAGGGTAAGGCCACCATACTTGTGCTCGTTGCGATAATGGCGGCACAGAGGCCGAATGGAGAAAAGCCGGTTATTTTTTTGTATTTATACATATTTATGGACTCCCATGGATTGAAATGCAAGTTTGACGTTGTGCAACCTTCGTCTGTGTACACTTTTGGATTAATTTCATAGCGGATCTCCACCTAAAACGGCGGGTGTTTCGCAATAGGTTGTCAGAATATACCTCTGGTGGTCCTCGATCCTTTTCGAGAGGGCCTCGGCAATTGCTGGGATTTTTGAATTACGCGCAAAGTACTTTAGCCCCCGCTCGTTTTGCCGGGTCAACGGCATGATTTCAAGCGGAGGAGGTAATATGCTGATACTCATGGTTGCCCAGTAGACGTCTGCGGCAGTGAGCGCATCGCCCACGAGATAACGTGAGCCGCGCTGTTCCTGTAATTCGAGACGGCGATCGATCAGACTGATCACTGCGGCAATTTTGGCTGGAGCCGCGGCGCAGGCCTCCTCGCTATAACCGTATTTTCTTCCTAGAGGGGTGTCGATCAGGTTTCTCATATTCCAGATCATACCGTCTTCGCTCAGTACCACAGCGCAGAGCCCGAAAACTTCAGCACGCAGTTCCATATCATCGGGAACCAAAGAGGGAGTGCCCGCTGCGCCAATACGCTCTGCCAATGCGAGTTGTTCAGTCCAGATGTTTCTGGGCCGCTCTTGGTTATGAAACATTGTCGGCAAGCCTGTTTGGCTTGTGAGTTCGTAAAGCCTTGCCTGTCGATCCTTGCCGGTGACCTTGTCGATACCCATGTGTGGATGCACAACCCGGATCAGCGGCACGCCTTTAACAAAACAAATGTTCTTGAGGGACTCAGAAAACACAGCTGGCATCCCGGGCGCGAACGTGACTCTGGTGCCGGTTGTCATGGCCGCCGCTTCATCGAGGGAGATGAATTTGGGACCAGGTGAGGTCGACGCAGTGTTCAAGTTTCGTTCGTTATCTGTCATGCCTCGATGCTCCAAGGTCTTTATGATTTCCTCTTTTTATAAGTTATAGCATGGTATATGCTAATAAATCAATTATTATGAACAAATATTTTTGTACGAAAATAAGTAAGGGAGTTAACATGACGACGATTTGTAACGAAAATAAAGAAAAAAACCTTGCAGTAGCTAGAAAACTGCTGGCTAGCTTAATGAGTGGAGACAAAGATCAAGCCATCACTCTGATCAACGATAACTTTGTAATGTCTTTGCCAGTCTCGGTAAGTCCCAAACCGATATCCGGCGCTAGATCATTCGGGAGGTATGTTGAAGCAGCGACGCAAATATTTGTGGGCGAGGCGAAATTTGAAGAACTCAACGCTATCTCGGTAAGAGATAGCGTCGTTCTGGAAGTCAAAGTCATTGCCAGGACAAAATCTGGAAACCAATACGAAAACCTTTATGTTCACTGGTTCGAATTGGAAGCCGGTAAGGTATCTCAGTGGCGGGAGCATGTGGATACCAAGCGCGCGTTTGAATGTCTGACATAATCAATTGCCTCGGTTTAATCCCTATGTTTGTGCGCTATCGGTTCCTCTGTATCTTCATCATGAGGCCTTCTTGTATGGAGGCCTCATGGTCGCGGCAAGTTTGGATATGACCTTCGATGTGGTGAAGATAGACTTGGAATGACTGAAGTTCTTAAACCCATCGTGGCCATGGTATGAGCCCATACCGCTGGGTCCCACGCCGCCGAAGGGCAAGTCTTCCTGACCGACGTGCATGATGACATCGTTGATGGTAACTCCGCCTGAAGTTGTTTGTGTCAGTACCCGGGTTTCCTCTGCCTTATCAGCGCCGAAGTAATACAGTCCCAGTGGCCGATCTTTGCTGTTCACATGGTCCAGAGCCTCGCTTAGCTCATTGTATTGCCTGACTGGGAGTATGGGTCCGAAAATTTCGTCTTGCATTAGCTGCATATCTTCGCTGGTGTCGAGGGCAAGTGTGGGTGGGATGCGTCTATGCTCCTGCTGAGAAAAGTCTTCTGCTGCGGGATTAAGCTCAACCAGCTTGGCACCTTTTGCGCTCGCGTCTTCGAGGTAGCCTTGCAATCGCTCGAAGTGATGTGCGTTAACGATGCTGGTGTAGTCAGGATTATCCTTGATTGTTGGGAACATTCTGGCAATGCACGAACGCGCATGCTCGACAAATTCATCGCGACTTTCTTCGGGTAAATAAACGTAATCCGGTGAAAGGCAGATTTGTCCGGCATTCATGGTTTTACCTGCCATGATGTTGTTTGCAGCGAGCTTTAGATCTGCAGATCGCCCAATGATCACCGGTGATTTGCCGCCGAGCTCCAGTGTTACCGGAACCAGGTTCTCGGCCGCCGCCTTCATAACGTGCTTGGCCACTGACATCGCACCAGTGAATATAAGGTGGTCGAAGGGAAGGCGGGAAAAGGCGCTGCCAACTTCAGGGCCGCCGGTGAACATTGCGACTTCCTCTTCATCGAATTCCTCAGTAAACACATTTTTCATCAACTCGGAGGTCTCGACCGTGAATTCAGATGGCTTGATCATAGCTCGATTGCCGGCGGCTAAAATTCCGGCAAGTGGACCGAACGTGAGTTGAACTGGGAAGTTCCAGGGGCTGATGCATCCGACCACGCCAAGTGGCTGGAATTCGAGGCGTGCACGTGCTCCCAGCAGGCCCAAGGGGAACATAACCTTGCGTCTTTCGGGTTTCATCCAATTTCGTAAATGCTTTTTGGCGTACTTTAATGGCTCTATTGAGCCATTAATATCTGTCTGTTTGGATAGATCTCGAGAGCGGTGTCCAAAATCGGCGGCCATAGCATCACCGAAACGGGACCCATGTTTCTCGAGTATGTTGATCGCCCGATCAATACGATCTATTCGTATTTCGGCGCCGACCACACCCTCCGTCAAAAAGGCTTTTCTTTGTCGGTCCAGTGCTATCTGCATGTCTTCATAAGTTGGGTTTGTCATCGAATCTCCTTGTATTTTATTGAGTCTAATATTTAGAGCGATTTTATATATCAGAATTCGCGAATTTTACTTCTGCCACCAAGGGAAGAACGGAGGCATATCCCTGGCCGTTGTTTCGGTAAATTGTGCTTGTCGCTTCTCACCAAAAGCGGCGACCCCCTCCCGTCCGCTACTCTGGCTTTGATAAAACAGCGCCAGCGACTCCACGTAATGTGCATCCAGTGGATGTGCACATGCTGCATTGCGGTAAAGCATCTGGCGAGTCAGTGCGATCGAGGTGGCACTCTTGTCAGTGAATTTTTTAGCTAGCGAGATCGCGTCATCCAGCAAATCGTCGGCCTTACTTACCGAGCTCACCAAGCCGGTATCTCGAGCAACAGCGGCAGGGAGAATTTCACCGCTATAGCACCACTCCAGGGCTCGAGAAATACCAACAATGCGAGGCAAAAACCACGTGGAACAGGTTTCCGGCGTGATTCCAATTTTGTTGAAAACAAATCCAATGCGAGCCTTTTCCGATGCTATCCGCACATCCATCGCGCAGGTCATAGTGGCGCCAACCCCAACAGCGGGGCCGTTGATAGCCGCGATCACCGGCTTGTTGCACTCGAAAATGGCCAATGCCACCAGTCCTCCACCATCGCGAACGCCGCCGTGTATTCCCGGCGCAAATTCGGGGTTATGCAGATCGCTCAAGGTCGGCTTGAGAGATTCATCGAGGCCAAATACATTGCCTTCCGAGTTCAAATCCATGCCGGCACAAAAGGCGCGACCCGCCCCGGTCACGATGATGGCGCCGACCTCGTCGTCATTGCTGGCACGCTGAAAGGCGTCGATTAGCTCGCTACCCATCTCCAGTGTAAACGCATTAAGTGATTCGGGTCGGTTAAGTGTTAGCATTAATATACGGTCGCTGACTTCGTAAAGAACAGTGTTGTATTTCATCGTATTGTAACTCTCACTAGTGGCTGGTTAGACTTCATATAAAGTTTGTCAGGGCAGTTTTTCTTACAGGAAAAAACAATACCCATTGTATTGGCATAAATCGCGCTACAATAAAAAAACAATTCAGAGCTCGCGCTAAGCATACGGGTAGCTCTTCGCGCTTTCATTTCTGAAAGTTTTCGGGCGGCGCGCGTAGACCGTGCCGCAGCGCCAAGGGGACCAACAGCGCCGCCCAGGCACCGGTCCATACACCTTTTAGCCCCGCGTAAGCCGTGAGTGACAAGCTGTCCACACCCAATTGAGAGAGCAGCCCAAGTGAAATGGCAGCCGCCAGCATTCCAGCGATGGCAAAGACCAGCGTTGTCTGTAGCGGCGAGTGCGGCAACCCGCGGGACAGTCCCATTTCATCTGTGCGCAGCCATGCCAGCTTCCCGTTACGGCCATGCCTACGCCCCATCCACATCACGATTGCGCTGACAATAGCGGAAAGCACTATCGCAGTGATCAGCAGATCTGCAGCGAAACCATCACCTCCAGAGAAGGGTATAGTTTTTCGTGAGCCCATAATGGCGTAGACAATGCCGGCATTGAAGACGGTGTTTATAACGAAATTGCCAATGGCTTCCCTACGAATATGCTTTTGCAGGTGTTGCCGGTCACTGTTTCTATTCATGTAGTTGCGCTCGACATAGGAGGTACCAGAATTGCCAGCTTGCTCACCTTGAATATTAATGACACCATAGATGCTAAAACAATGCAACTGGCGATTGCTGACAGTTTTGAAATAAACGCCGAGCCAGATTTTTCATCATTCAGTGGAGTGGAGTACAGAACATGACTAGCGACGCCTATGAGCCCCCGAGCGTATGGCGGTGGAATCCCGACAACAATCAGGCCTTTGCCAACATCAATCGTCCCACCGCCGGTGCGCAACAGAAAAAGGATCTGCCGGTAGGCAAGCACCCTTTGCAGCTGTACTCTTTGGCTACTCCCAATGGCATGAAAGTAACTATTATGTTGGAAGAGCTGCTCGCCAGGGGCCACTGTGGAGCCGAATATGACGCGTGGTTGATTAATATTGGCGATGGATCCCAGTTCGGCAGCGGCTTCGTGACTGCCAATCCCAATTCAAAGATTCCCGCCATGGTCGATCACAGCGATGATGTGCCCATCAGGGTATTTGAATCCGGCTCCATCCTGCTCTACCTAGCGGACAAGTTCAGTGAGTTCATACCCGCTGATCATGCCGGCAGAACAGAGTGTCTGAACTGGCTGTTCTGGCAGATGGGTGCTACCCCGCTTCTTGGTGGTGGTTTTGGCCACTTTTACGCATATGCGCCAGTCAAGATCGAGTACGCTATCGATCGCTATACCATGGAAGTAAAGCGGCAACTGGACCTGCTGGACAAGAACCTGGCGGATCGCAGATACATGTGCGGCGATGAGTACACCATAGCGGACATGGCCATCTACCCGTGGTATGGCGCGGTGATGCGCGGACATGCTTACAGCGCGGCAGAGTTCCTGGAAACCCATACGTATACCAATCTCGCCCGCTACGTTGAGGAGTTGCGCCAGAGGCCAGCGGTACAGCGAGGAGAGATGGTCAATCGTCCCTTTGGAAGCAAATCCAAACAGCTACTGGAGCGGCACGACGCCAGCGACTTCGAACTGCGCACCCAGGACATACTGGACCCGGACCCGCCAGAGGAAGAGCAGACCGCTAGCGAGAATACACAACCATCGAATTGAGGTGCGAAGCGGCAGGTGGTTTGAAAGGGCAAATAGTGTGACCGTCACTGCGTCAGCCCGGGGCGTTGCAGATACTTCTACGCGAGCTGCCAGCCGCGTTCGATTTTCTCGATGAGATCGCAACGGTGATGTCGATAATCTTGCCCTTTATTTTCATAAAATTTCGCCTTTGGATTGCTTGATCGTGACACTAAGGTGCCACGATCGTGCAGCTTGACGATACTGCAAGCCTGTCGTGGCAAATTGCCAAGTGATTTACTGCTCTTATCAGTTTCAAATACATTCTTTCTTTCAAAGCTGATGGTTTTGACATATTATAGCAGTGTATATGCTATAATAATTTGATACTGGAGTTATTCTCTGCCTTCTAATTTAGAGGCATGGTTAAACGTTTGATATGCGCTAAACAACATACCAAATACTTATTATAGGAATTAGGAATTAGGAATTAGGAATTAGGAATTAGGAATTAGGAATTAGGAATTAGGAATTAGGAATTAGGAATTAGGGACATGACAGAAACACAGAACATACAGTTGATTGGAGTGGTCGGCTCGCCCTATACCCGTAAAATGCTCTCCCTGCTGCGCTATCGAAGAATCCCGTACAAAATGACCTGGGGGCAGCCGGAGTTAGTACTTCCCACTTTAGGACTAGAGATGCCAAGACCGGTACTGCTACCAGTTTTCGTGTTACCAGATACCAATGGCGATTTAAAAGCCGTGACTGATTCCACGCCCATTATAAGACGCTTGGAAGACATGAGTTTAGCGCGCTCAGTTCTCCCAGTTGAACCTGCGCTGGCGTTTATCGATTATTTGCTGGAGGATTTTGGTGACGAGTGGGTTACCAAATATATGTTTCACTATCGCTGGTATGCACAAGCCGACGCCGACAATGCCGGCACTTTGTTACCACTACACTTTCGTGTCAATTTGCCATCCGAAGAACAAGAGCAACTGAAGAAGATACTTCCCGAGCGTCAGATCGGCCGGCTGTATGTGGTGGGCTCCAACGAAACGACCGCCCCGATTATTGACGCCAGCTATCAGCGCTATCTGCGGGCAATGGAAGCTCATCTGCAGACCCAGCCCTTTATGTTGGGCAATCGGCCCGGTGCGGGTGACTTTGCCATGTTCGGCCAACTGACTCAGTTGGTTGGCTTCGATCCAACGCCGAGGACGATCGCTCATAAACTATCGCCGCGTACCGTTGCGTGGACCTCGCTGATGGAGGAACTTAGTGGTTTAGAGCCGAGTGACGGCGATTGGAATAATCCCGATGACATGCCAGAGACGCTGGGCGGCATTTTGAATGAGGCGGGTAGAGTTTATGTGCCGGCGCTGTTGGCCAATAGTCGAGCTGTTCATGCGGGAGAGAAGACCTGGGAAGCCGAGATTGATGGTGCGCGTTGGACGCAACCGACCTTCTCCTACCAGGCTAAATGCCTGATGTGGATTAACGAGCAGTACCAGGCATTAAGCGTCAAGGACCGTGCACGTGTCGATCGAATTCTTGCCGGCACCGGATGCGAAGCTCTGTTAACGGGTGATGTGTAGCATGAAAATAATACTTTTGCAGTTGCAGTAGTTGCCGCTGGATCTAAGATTTTTCAATACGTAAACATTAACAGTAAGGAGAGTAGGTAATGGGTTTTGAGGCTAGTGAAAAAGCACAGGCATTAAACACGCAACTTGAAGCGTTTATGCAAAAACATATTTATCCCCGTGAACACGACTATGCTGAATGGTGCCTGGATCAGAACAACCTTTGGTTAACGCCGCTCTGGTTTGACGAACTGCGTGATCTGGCAAAGGCCGAGGGCCTGTGGAATTTGTTCCTGCCCCATGAGTATCAACCCTGGAGCCCCGGGTTAACTAACATAGAGATTGCGCCGCTGTTTGAAACCATGAGCAAGGTGATGTGGGCGCAACCGATATTTAACTGCAACGCGCCAGACCGAGGCAATATGGAAGTGCTGGCCAAGTACGGCACAGCCCAGCAGCAGGAGCAGTGGCTTAAACCTCTGTTGGCGGGAGAAATTCGCAGTGCTTATGCCATGACAGAGCCCCAGGTGGCATCCAGTGATGCCACCAATATGGAACTGGAAATCAAGCGCGATGGTGATGAGTATGTGCTCAATGGGCGCAAGTGGTGGACCACTGGCGCCGTTAACCCTCGCTGTAAGATCATGCTGGTAATGGGTAAGTCCAACCCAGAGAATCCTCGTCATAGTCAGCACTCTACCATTTTAGTGCCCCGTGATACGGCAGGGATAACTCTGGTCAGGCCGCTTCGCGTCTTCGGCAACTTGCATTCGCCCGAAGGTGAAGCGGAGCTGTTGTTCGAAAACGTGCGCGTACCAGTGAGCAATATGATCAAGGGTGAGGGCTGTGGCTTTGAAATTGCCCAAGGTCGCCTTGGCCCCGGCCGCTTTCAGTATGCAATGTCACTGGTGGGAAATGCACAGCGCTGCCTAGAATTAATGTGCTCCCGCGCTGATGAACGTGTCGCCTTCGGCGAAAAATTAAAGAAGAAAACCAGTATTCAGCACGAGATTGCCCGCTGCCGTTGTGATATCGAGCAGGCTCGTCTGCTGACCATGCAGGCTGCATATGTGATGGACACCGAGGGTGTTGAAGCGGCGAAGCCCTACATCAGTATGGTTAAGATCGTTGCGCCCAACATGGCACAGCAGGTGGCGGATCGTGCCATGCAGGTATTTGGCGGCATGGGTGTCTGCCAGGACACTCTGATACCGGATGTCTTTACCTCTGCCCGAATCTGCCGTATTGCCGATGGCCCCGACGAGGTACATATGTCGCAATTGGCCAAATTGACCATGCGGGAGCAGGCAAGCTGATATGGGTGTCTTAGCATACTCCCGTGAGATGATGCGGGTCCTGGGAGAGTTCGCGCAGATTGTCCCGGTTCTAGCCGGTAAGAAGCCCAAAAAGGAAGATAGGGCATCACTGGGTGCTATATTTGAAGATTCGGTGGCTCGTAACCCGCAAAGTGTGATGCTACTATTTGAGGGTCGTCAGTGGACTTACAGTGAGTTCAACGCTGAGGTTAACCAACTGGCACATATGCTGCAGGCGCGGGGCATCAAGCGAGGTGACTGCGTGGCGGTACTGATGGAAAATCGTGCCGAGTTCGTACTCGCCCTGCTGGCGCTTGCCAAATTGGGCGCGCCGAGCAGTCTGATCAATAATAGCCTCAGCGGCAAGGCCTTGGTGCACTGCTTCAAAGAAACTGGCGCCAAAAAATGTGTTGTGGGTGCTGAGCGAACAAATAGTTTGGCTGAAATTATGCCCGAGCTGTTGCAGAGTCTGAGTTTGGAACCAGGTCGTGACTACTTCTGGGTGCCCGATGAGGGTGAGCATACCGATGACCTTTTCTGCCCGGACTGGGCCGAAGATATTGCTCTGGCAATGGCGGCCATGCCAAAAGGCAACCTGTCGGTAACGCGCGAGATTACTTCCGGCGAAACGGGGACGTATGTCTTTACCTCGGGTACTACTGGCCTACCCAAGGCATCGGTACAGCGTCACCTAAAATATGTAATTGCAGCTCGGTTGGTTAGCAAACTAGGTTTTCGGGTCAAGCCCACGGATCGGCTGTACCTCTGTCTACCACTGTACCACTCCACGGGCATGGTGCCGGGGTTGGTTAGTTTTATGGCAAATGGCGCCTCGATTTTTCTGCGACGCAGCTTTTCTGCCTCGAACTTTTGGCCTGAGGTGCAACAATACCAAGCCAACTGTTTCGTCTATGTGGGCGAACTGTGCCGTTACCTAGCGGATCAGCCGGAAAGTGACATCGAGAAAAATAATCCCCTCATGAAAATGATGGGTAACGGACTGAGGCCGGATGTGTGGGACCAGTTCAGAGGGCGCTTCGGTGTGCGCCGTATCTGTGAGATATACGGGGCCAGCGAGGGTAATTTTTCGTTTTTGAATGTGTTGAATAAAGATAAGACGATTGGAGCTGCACTGAGCCCGGTCACACTGGTGCAATACGATCTTGAGAACGACAACATTGTTCGCGACAACGAGGGGCGTTGCATAGAGGTGCCACTGGGTGAGCCGGGTTTATTGTTGGGCAAGATCACGCCCGAAAGTGAATTCGATGGTTACACCAACTTCGAGGCGACTACCAGCAAGATCGTGGAGAATGTAAAAACCCATGGCGATCGCTGGTTCAATAGCGGCGATCTGGTGCGCCAGATCGACGTCGGTTTTGCCATGGGCATGAAACATTTCCAGTTTGTAGATCGCACCGGCGATACATTTCGCTGGCGTGCCGAGAATGTGTCTACCAATGAAGTGGCAGAAGTACTCAATGCCCATCCCCAAATTACCATGGCCAATGTTTACGGCGTGGAAGTGCCCGGTGTTGAAGGGCGAGCGGGCATGGTGGCCTTTCAGCTAGAGAGTGGGGGCGAAGCGGGCGCGGCACTGGACCTCAATGCATTCCAGACTCTGGTGGAACGGGAACTGCCCGACTATGCTCAGCCGGTGTTTATCCGCGTTCTGCGTAATGTAACAACCACGACAACCTTCAAGCTGCAAAAAAACCATCTCCGTGAAGAGGCCTATCACACAGACAAGATAAATGGAGATACGATCTATGTTCGTAAACCGCGTAGCGCCAGCTACGAATTGCTGGATACGGCTTTTTATCAGCTATTGGTCGCGGGCACATCGGGTTACTGATAATAAAATATTATTAACGGAGACATTATATGAAACTTTTTGATTTGTCCGGCAAGGTCGCCTTGATAACCGGGTCCTCGCGTGGGATTGGTAAATCTATTGCACAGCAGATGGCTGCGCACGGTGCAAAGGTTGTTATTTCCTCGCGCAAGGCACCGGCCTGCGAAGAAGTTGCCGATGCAATTAATGCGGAACACGGTGAAGGTACCGCCATTGCCGTAGCTGCCAGCATTTCCTCCAAAGAAGATTTGCAGGGTTTGGTAAAAACAACAAATGAACAGCTCGGTGAGGTGGATATTCTGGTCTGCAATGCAGCCAGCAATCCTTACTATGGTCCGATGGAGGGCATTGCCGACGAACAATTCGAGAAGATTCTATCGAACAATGTAATTTCCAATCACTGGCTTATACAACAGGTTGCGCCGGGTATGCGCAATCGTAAAGAGGGTGCCATCATCATTGTGTCCTCCATTGGTGGCATGATCGGTAGCACGACAATTGGTGCCTATAATATATCCAAAGCGGCTGATTTCCAGCTCGCGCGTAATCTGGCAGCGGAGTTTGGGGTGGATAATGTGCGTGTGAATTGTATTGCGCCAGGCCTGATCAAAACAGATTTTGCTCGCGCACTTTGGGAGGACCCAAAAAATCTGGAACTTGTCACAGCAACAGCGCCATTGAAGCGGATCGGACTGCCAGAAGAAGTCGCCGGTGCCGCGGTATTTCTCGCCGCACCGGCGGGTAACTTCGTCACTGGACAGAGCATTGTCGTCGATGGTGGTGTCACCAGCGTCTGATGGCTAGAACCTCTATTTAATATTGTTGCGCTGGCGGGCAGGGCAGTGATCTGCAGGGGCAGGCTAATGATTAAACTAGAAAAAGACGGCAACATTCACGTCGCCACCATGAATAACAAAGAGAACATGATTTCGCCGGAGTGGCAGGATCGGATGTTGGAGATTCTTGATATCGTCGAGAGCGATTGCGCGACGGGGGCTGCTATGGTTTTGATTGGTGAGGATAAGTTTTTCTGTAACGGCCTGGACTTGGAGGCGATGATGGATCTTGATCAGCCGGATAGCGAAGAGTTTGGTCGTAAGATGATGGATATTCATCGCCGCATGCTGCTTCTGCCAATGCCGACTGTCGCGGCACTCAATGGTCACGCATTTGCTGGCGGCGCTTTTGTGGCCATGTCCTGCGACTACCGGATTATGCGTGAAGACCGAGGATGGATTTGCATCTCTGAAGTAGATGTCGGGGTAGCTCTACCCGATGCGGTAATGGAAATTCTGCGGGGCAAAGTGCCACCGGCAACTGTCAGAGATGCGATACTGACTGGCAAGCGCTATGCGGCTGACGAGGCTATTGCCGCCGGTTTTGCCGATGCTAAGGCACCCATAGAATTTCTGCTGGACGCGGCTAAAGAGCTCGCCGCCAGCCTCGCCACTAAGGAGCCGGGGATATTCAAGGCCATTAAGCAGACCTATTTTTCTAGCATGGCAAACGGCCTGAAATAAGTCGCAGTGAAATACTTCGCAGTCAGGGTTGAGGGCGAGTCTGAATGGTATAGATTTGTCGACGCTGCAATGCGTTATGTAGAGGAGGAAATGAAAAAAAGTCTTGATCGTGATATTCAGGATCTGAAAATAGTGATGCCTTTTATTGGTGATCTTGAGCTTAGAAAGATTCACTTAGGGACGCTTCAACCGTTTATTGATAAGCGAAAGAAGCAAGGTGTTAAAAGTGCCACGGTTAATCGCTCACTGAGTGTGGTTAGGTCAGTCTTAAAAAGAGCAGCCTCGGTTTGGCGAGATGATAATAGCCATCCCTGGTTACTCAGTGTCCCTGAGATTCCTAAGCAGAGCTGGGGTGATCAACGATCAGCCTATCCGATTAGTGGAACGCAGGAAGTACTTCTGTTTGGTTATCTTAGCGATGAGCTAAAACAGCTGGCGATATGGCTTTTAAATACTGGGCTTAGGAGTCAGGAGTTGTTAAATCTTAGATGGAGCTGGAGGCGCTATGTTCAGGAGCTCAATGTCTATGTTTTTGACATCCCCGGTAAGTACACTAAGAACAAGCAGGACAGGGTGTTGGTATTGAATAGCTTCCTCCAGATTCAACTTGGTGAACTTAAAAGGGGTGATTCTGATCTGGTATTTCCAGGAAAAGATGGGAAAAAACGAGATAGAATTTTGACCACTTGCTGGAAAACGGCTCGATTGAAAGCAGCTGATGAGCTCGAGATACTTAGTGGTCGAAAAGCTGATTGGGGTTTCAGAAATCTTAGAGTGCATGACCTAAGGCACACCTTTGCTACGCGGTTGAGACGTTTCGGTGTTAGTAATGAAGTTCGAAAGGATCTGCTTGCTCATGCTAATTCTGATATTACGACGCACTATAGTGCTGGTGAATTGAAAGAGCTGCTTGAGGCAGTCGAGCGGTTGGTTAGAGAGGATAAACGACGAACTAAGGCACCGGAGGAACAGTCAAAAGTTTTACAATTTCCCTACATTGTTAATGATGGAAACGATAGAACAAAAATTAAGTAGTTGATTTAAATGGTAGCTACGGGTGGACTTGAACCACCGACCCCAGCATTATGAATGCTGTGCTCTAACCAGCTGAGCTACGTAGCCATAGGTACTAACCCGCAAAACTGTCCGGGTCGTTTGGAGGCGAGAAGTTACACTTGCCGCGCTCCTGAGTCAAGTCTGATAGCCACCTTTTTCCGTTAATTCGTTGCTCTAATAAGGGTAGTACAATAGGATAGTTGCTCAGGCATGGGTGTTTGCCCAAGTGTTACTTACAAAACCCATGGATTTACCATCGTATTGAAACAAAAAATAAATACAAACTGTAACGATAGCGACTAAAGATCACTATTGAGGAGTAAAAATTTTGGGTGAGATAAGGATTAATGATCAGGACGCCGCGGTAACCATTACCACTAGAACTTCAGGCTTTTATGAGGGCTTTAATCCCGTTGTGGTATTAACGCCAAAGATTTTAGTGGCAGCTCTTATTCTGTGGGTAGGTTTGTCGCCATCGGCCGCTGGGCAAGTGTTATTAGAGGTCCAAACTTGGTCGACGCAAAACTTTGGTGGCTGGTATGTCTATGTCACGGCGTTTTACACCATCGTATGTCTAGCCCTCGGTATTTGGCCACGTACTGCGCATGTCAAGCTGGGTCAGGTTGACGAGAAGCCCGAGTTTTCTATGTTCACTTGGCTGTCTATGATGTTTGGCGCTGGTATCGGTATAGGTATGTTGACCTATTCCACGGCAGAGCCAATTTTTCATTTTGCTAACAATCCCGATACGATTAAGGGTCTTACTACAGGCTTGGGCGAAGATAATGTTCGTAATGCGTATAAGTGGGCCATGTTGCATTATGGTCTAACGCCGTGGGCCTGTTACGGCGTAGTAGGTATTTCTCTGGGCTATTTATCTTATAACCGCGGTCTACCGCTGACTATTCGCAGTGCATTGCAGCCACTGTTTGGGCGTGCTATGTCGGGCGGTTTTGGTCATGTGGTCGACATTGTTGCCATTCTGGCTACCATTGTTGGATTAAGCGTCACTATTGGCTACGGAGTGTCTCAATTCGCCTCGGGCTTATTTAATATCAGTGGCGCTGATTGGCTAGTGGGAGAGGGCGGCAAACCGACTTTATTGGCTCAGTTAGTGGGCCTTATTTTAATTATCAGTGCGTCCTGTTTATCAGCGATGTCGGGTTTGCAAAAAGGTATTAAGTGGCTGTCCAATATTAATATGGGACTGTCGGTCTTTTTGATTGCGTTTTTTGTCTTGTTCGGCGCTACTTTCTTTGCATTACAAACCTTCTTTTATGCCATTTGGGACTATTTAATTGCGCTACCGGCAATGTCCACTACTGTTTGGCAGGCCGCGGGGACAGAAACTTCAGTTGCTCTTGAAGGATGGCAGGCGTCCTGGACTATCTTTTATTGGGCCTGGTGGATCGCTTTTGCTCCCTTTGTAGGTTTATTTTTAGCGCGAGTGTCTCGTGGCAGAACGATTCGTGAATACGTTATTGGCGCGATGATTATCCCCTCATTAATTTGTCTGGTTTGGTTTACCTTTATTGGTGCAACCGCCATTGATCTAGAGCTATCAGGTGTCGCTCAAGGCGCTATTGTCAATGCAGATATTTCTGCACAGCTGTTTGAGACCATTAACTTGATCCTCACGCCTAACATGGCTGTGGGTCTTTCTGTCGTTATTGTGGTCTTGCTACTCACCTTTTTGGTGACCTCGGCAGATTCGGGTATTTTAATTATCAATACACTGGCATCAGGGGGTAACCAAAGCCAAAAACAGACTAAACATGTGGTTATTTGGGGCACGCTCTTTTCAATCTTAATTGGTGTTCTATTGGCTGCCGGTGGAATGGATGCTCTGAGGTCAGTCATGATTATTGGTGCGCTGCCATTTTCTATTGTTATGGCGCTAATGGCGGTGTCCTTGGTTAAAACTCTCGTCACAGACGAAAAGTAATGACCCGCAGTGCTACATTAACTTGGTACTGGATAGTCATTATTAGACACTGTTAAAAGTCGCTCTAAGCGGCAATAATATACCAATCAAATAAAATCAATCAGTAGTACTACAGAGGACATAATAATGAGAGAAGCAGTAATCGTATCCACAGCGCGAACAGCGCTAACCAAGGCGGCTCGAGGCGCATTTAACAATACTCATGGTGTAAAGCTAGCAGCTCATTCCATTCAGCATGCTATTGCTCGTGCCGGAATTGATCCCGCTGAAGTGGATGATGTCATCTTAGGTAATGCTTCACATGCAGGTACTACTGGCATGAACATTGGTCGCAATGCGGCTCTTTCAGCAGGTTGCCCGGTGACTACATCAGGTACCACTATTAACCGCTTTTGTTCATCGGGTTTGCAGTCTCTTGCCATGGGCGCAGGGCGAATTATTGCTGAAGGCGTAGATATTATGGTGACTGGGGGTGTTGAAAGTATCTCAATTCCTGGTACAAGTGATCCCTCTGAGACGGTAGAGCCTGAGCTATTCGGTAAGTACCCAGGTTTGTGGTACCCAATGATCAAGACCGCTGACATTGTTGCCGATCGTTACAATATCTCTCGTGAAGCGCAAGATGAGTACTCACTGATCAGTCAGCAACGTACAGCTGCAGGACAAGAGTCCGGCAAGTTTGACGACGAAATTGTCGCCATGAACACCATCATGAAAGTGAAGAACAGAGAAACAGGCGAAATCACCGAGCAGGCTGCGGTAGCTGATCGTGATGATTGTAACCGTCCATCTACTACCATTGAAGGGTTAGCGAGCCTAGCACCTATTATGGGTGAAGGTAACTTCATTACTGCAGGCAACGCCTCTCAGTTATCAGACGGATCTTCTGCACAGGTCATCATGGAACGCTCAGAAGCAGAGCGTCGTGGTTTAGACATCTTGGGTACTTTCCGCGGCTTTGCTGTGGGTGGTTGTGAGCCAGATGAGATGGGTATTGGCCCTATCGTTGCCGTACCTAAGTTACTCAAAGCAGCGGGTCTAACCGTCGATGACATTGATTTGTGGGAGCTCAACGAAGCATTCGCCAGTCAGGTCATCTACAGCCGCGACACATTGGGTATTCCAATGGACAAGTTGAATGTTAATGGCGGTTCTATCTCTATTGGTCACCCATTTGGCATGTCAGGTTCACGCATGGTCGGTCACCTATTAATTGAAGGCCGTCGCCGTAAAGCCAAGTATGGCGTTGTCACTATGTGTATTGGTGGTGGTATGGGAGCAGCTGGCTTGTTCGAGATTAATTCTTAATAGAGTCACTCCTAGCGAAAGTCAGAGTCATTAAAAAGCCCGGTTACCTTTTAGGTAACCGGGCTTTTTTGTTTCTATTAGCCGCTAGTTAGCAACCACTTACTATTGCGCGTTAGCTGATTCTACAATACGTTTCATGTCAGTCATGTAGCCGCGCAGCTCGTGGCCAATAATTTCTACATCATGGTCGCGAATAGCATCGTTGACTTCAATTAAACGAATGTTATCTACCGCATTAGACGGGTCAGTTAAACCGCCGCCTAGGTCTTCTAGGGTTAGTGCATCAGCGTGCGTTTGCAGTAGTGGCACAGCAGCGTGGGTGAACAAGTAGTTACCGTATTCAGCAGTATCTGATATTACCACGTTCATTTCGTACAACTTGTTACGAGCAATACAGTTAGCAATCAACGGGGTCTCGTGAAGTGACTCGTAGTAGGCAGACTCTTCGATAATGCCTGAGGCAACCATGGTGTCAAAGGCTAGCTCAACGCCGGCTTTGATCATGGCGACTAAATAAATGCCTTTATCGTAGAACTCTTGCTCGGTGATCTCAGTGTCGCAGTCTGCGGCTTGCTCAAAGCTGGTATCTGCGGTTTGGGCACGCCACTTTAATAGGTTGGCATCATCGTTAGCCCAATCAACCATCATGGTACGAGAAAACTCACCTTCAATAATGTCGTCCATATGCTTTTGGAAGAGCGGTGCTAAGATGACTTTTAGCTCTTCTGCCATGTCGAATGCTTTTATTTTGGCAGGATTACTTAAGCGGTCCATCATATTGGTAATGCCGCCATGCTTGAGGCCTTCAGTGACTGTTTCCCAGCCGTACTGAATTAATTTGCGCGCATAGGCTGCGTCAATACCTAGATTTAGCAACTGCTGGTGGCCCAAAACAGCCCCAGTTTGCAACATACCACACAGGATAGTTTGCTCGCCCATTAAGTCTGATTTTACTTCAGCAATAAAGGATGACTCTAATACCCCCGCACGATCACCACCGGTAGCTGAGGCATACGCTTTAGCAATAGCATGACCATTGCCTCTAGGGTCGTTTTCCGGGTGCACAGCAATCAGGGTTGGCACACCAAAGCCGCGCTTGTACTCTTCGCGCACTTCAGTACCAGGACACTTAGGGGCAACCATAATGACGGTGAGATCAGGACGAATTTGCATGCCTTCTTCGACAATATTAAAGCCGTGAGAATAGGCAAGAGTAGAGTTTTGTTTCATTAAAGGCATTACAGCCGTCACTGCAGCAGTGTGTTGCTTGTCAGGAGTTAAGTTGAGTACCAAGTCAGCAGTAGGAACGAGTTCTTCAGCAGTGCCAACGGTAAAGCCATTTTCAGAGGCCCACTGATAGGACTGGCGTTTCTCAGTAATCGCCTGCTCACGCAGGGCATAAGATATGTTCAGACCAGAATCGCGCATATTAAGACCTTGGTTGAGCCCTTGAGCACCACAGCCAATGATCACAATGTTCCAGCCCTTAATAAGATTACAACCGTCAGTAAACTCACTACGGTCCATAAAACGACATTTACCCAGCTGGCTCAATTTGTTGCTGAGGCTGAGAGTGTTAAAGTAATTTGCCATTGTTGTTCTCCAGTAACCGCCGTGCGGATAGTTTTTAAAGAGGGTGACATCTTTTTTTAAACGATGTAGGTACGCAGTGTACCCAAGTACTGTTGTTGCTTAAAACGATATGTATTCAATGTCACGTTGCATATATTGCAATAATAAGGAATATTGAGTACCCTCTGGCCATGGATATTCGATCATTGACACTTTTTCAGCACCTTGCCAACACCTTGCACTTTGGCAAGACGGCTGCGGCTTGCTACGTTAGTCCATCAACGTTGAGTCGTGCCATTCAACGGCTGGAGGAACACTTGGGGAGTCAGTTGTTGATACGTGACAACCGCTCTGTGATTCTGACGGTGGAAGGCAAAAAACTATTGTCCTACGCGGACCATCAGATTGAGCAATATGAGTCACTGAAGCTATCACTTAATGAGTCGCAACAACAATTGTCTGGATCGCTGAATATTTACTGTTCAGTGACTGCGTCCTATGCCTATTTGCCACCTCTATTGGAGAAGTTTAGGCAAGCGCACCCCAATGTCGATATTTATCTTGATACCGGTGATGCTGCTGATGGTATTGATCAAATTAAAAGCCAGCGCGTCGATCTAGCCATTGCTGCGAAGCCTGATGACCTATCTAGCAGTATTCATTTTAAACATATAGCATCTGTCGCCTTAGGGATTGCTACCCCCAGAATAAATTGTGCCGTGAAAAAGGCTCTTCAGGCAGATAGCATTGATTGGGCAAATGTGCCGATTATCTTACCCGAGCATGGAGTCGCTAGAAAACGCTTTGAACAATGGTTTCGTAAAAAAGGTGGCGGTCGTCCAAATGTCTATGCGCAGGTATCTGGTCAGGAGGCACTGGTGAGTATGGTTGCTTTAGGCTTCGGGATAGGCTTATCACCTATTGTGGTAGCTGATAACAGTCCCGTTAAAGAGCACATTGAAATAATGCCAGACACGGCTATAGCACCTTTTGATTTGGGACTCTGTTGTTTTAAAAAGAAATTACAGGATCCCATTATTGCAGCGTTTCTGAGCATGGTACCGCAGAACTCGACTATCTCTCCTGGCTAGCTAAAGCTCAGGGTGTCTTACCCTCTGTTTTTTAAGGTAGCGGTCATAATAGACCCGATAACGACAAATATTGCCCCGAGGATGGTGATAGTCTGAAGGGATTCCGGGACTATACCTTCCATTGGTATTAACTGCACCGACAAAAGGGTAACTAACGGCGTCATAGCGATGACTGCACTGACTCTAGACGCTTCAATGTGGGCCAGAGCCTCTGAGAAACATCCGTAGGCTACCAGGGTATTAAGGCCGCAGAACGCCAACAAAGACCATTGCATGTTAGTGAGTTCAGATAAAGTGTCGAAACTAGAAAAAGGTAAAAAGGCTAGCGCGCCAATCCAGTAAAACACTAGCATAGTCTCCTCTGGGTTAAATTCCTTGATTAGAAATTTTTGTATGATGGCATAACCGACCCAGGTGGTTGCGGCAGTCGCCAGCATTAGTAGGCCAACACCATAATCACTGAGAGATACAAAAATATCTGCAAACCGCGGACTAAAGAACATTAATAAACCGCTCAAAAAGGTGCCAAAACCCAACCACTGCAGAATTGAAAAGCGTTCTTTGAAGATCACTACACCGGCTAGAAGCAGCATGACGGGTGCCAACTGCATCATTAGTTGGGCTGCTTCTGGGGTGGTGCGTTCAAGGCCGAAAATATAGAGGGCATAATTACACACGAGCAATAAACCGGCGACTAGCAGCTGCAGATTTAATTTAATGGATCTAAACTTGTGATGATTAACTAGTTTTTTACGCACTAAAAGAAACGGTGTAATAAGCGCTGCAGCAATAAAATACCGAAAAAATGTTGTGGTCATGGGATCCAGCGTTGTGAGCACTCCTTTTAAAGCAATCGGCAGTACTCCCCACATAAAGGCGGTGCAGGCGGCTAAAAATAAACCAAACCTCCAGCGCCCAGACAGGGGATTCATAACGGGCTAAACATTGAAGCGGAAGTGAATAACATCGCCGTCTTTAACAATATAGTCTTTGCCTTCTAATCGCCATTTGCCAACATCTTTGGCGCCTTGCTCTCCATTGCCAGCAATGTAGTCGTCATAACCGACGATTTCAGCGCGAATAAAACCTTTTTCAAAATCAGTGTGAATCTTACCCGCCGCCTGAGGTGCAGTCGCACCCACAGGAATGGTCCATGCACGTACTTCTTTAACACCTGCAGTAAAGTAAGTCTGAAGGCCCAGAAGCGTATATCCAGCACGAATAACTCGGTTCAGTCCTGGCTCTTCCATACCAAGTTCTTGCAAAAACTCATCGCGCTCATCATCTTCAAGCTCGCCGATTTCGGCTTCTAGTTTGTTGCAAATAGGCACTACCACTGCGCCTTCACTCTCGGCTATAGCAATAACTGAATCAAGATAAGGATTGTTCTCAAAACCCTCTTCGTCGACATTGGCAATATACATGGTGGGTTTTAGCGTCAATGGGCTCAGAGGTTTAAGTAGCTTTAATTCATCGTCATTGAGTCCAAATGAACGCAATGGTCTTGCCTCATTGAGATGAGGGAGAATTTTTTCCAAGACTGCCTTCAGGGCAATGGAGTCCTTATCTTTACCTTTGGCTGACTTAGCAACGCGCAGCAGTGCTTTTTCAACACTTTCAAGGTCAGCCAATGCCAATTCAGTGTTGATAACGTCAATATCATCAGCAGGATTTATCTTGCCTTCTACATGAATAACATTTTCATCATCAAAACAGCGGACAACATGAGCAAGTGCGTCAGTTTCACGAATATTCGCCAAAAACTGGTTCCCCAAACCTTCGCCTTTTGAGGCTCCGGCTACCAATCCTGCAATATCAACAAACTCCATACTGGTCGGAATAATCTTTTCTGGACTAACAATCGCGGAAATTTTATCTTGGCGCGGGTCTGGAATGGGTACCACACCGGTGTTCGGTTCGATCGTGCAAAAAGGGAAGTTTTCAGCACTAATACCGGCTTTGGTGAGTGCATTAAACAGGGTTGATTTGCCAACGTTGGGGAGGCCGACAATACCGCAATTAAAACCCATAATGAAATCCTTGTGACTAGTAGTGACGGCTGGTATTGCCAGCTATAAGTTTATTCTGCGCTGTGAAGCGCGGTCATGGCTCTTTCCCATTGACCTGATACTGCTAACGGCAGATATCGTAGAGCATCATCAATGCTATGGTTAATCAGTTCTTGCTCCTTGACAGGAGCTTTTTTGAGGACATAGTCTGCCACTTGCTTGGCATTGCCTGGATGACCTATGCCAATTCTAAGTCGAGCAAAATCTTTATTGTTGCCTAAACACTGCACCGTATCTCTAAGACCATTGTGGCCACCATGGCCACCACCCTTTTTAAAACGAGCAGTACCCGGTAACAGATCAAGCTCATCATGAGCGATAAGGATTTTATTGGTGGGAATTTTATAAAAACCGGCGATGGCTGCGACAGACTTTCCGCTTAGATTCATAAAAGTACTTGGAATCAACAACCTTAGTGGTTGCCCTTCAAGTTGCAGTAAAGCCGTACCACCAAAAAATTTAGCTTCTTGCTTAATGATCACATTGTATGAATTTGCGAGGGCCAACACAAAATCGGCCCCAGCATTGTGGCGCGTTCGTTGGTAGGTAGAGCCGGGATTTCCCAGCCCTACGATTAACTCTACGGGCGCGTCCAATGTCAGGGCCTTTTCGTCAGCAGGGGAAGATTACTCTTCGCCTGCGTCCTCTGAGTCATCTGAGTCATCTGCACTTACAGGTGCTTCAGGTGCAGTATCTTCAATAACTACGGCTTTGGGCTTGTTAATCGAGACTACAGATAAGTCGTGGTCAGGACCATGACTTAAGGCAACACTCTCAACACCCTTTGGCAGTTTAATATCTGAAATGTGGATATTCTGTCCAAGTTCAAGGTCAGTCATGTCAACTTCGATGTACTCAGGAAGATCTTTTGGTAGGCAGAAAATTTCCAGATCAGTCATGGTATGAGCAATTATACCGCCACCAATCTTAACGCCTTCGCAAATATCTTCGTTAGTAAAGTGCAATGGCACTCTGGTTTGTAGCTTAGTAGATTTGTTAACCCGCAAAAAATCTAGGTGCAAAACAACCTGCTTTGCAGGGTGACGTTGCACATCTTTAAGAATAACATCTTCAGATTTACCATCTATATCTAACGATACGATGTGTGAATAGAACGCTTCATTTTCAAGCGCTTTAACCACGTCTTTGTGAAGAAGAGTTAGCATGGCTGGATCTTTCTTTCCGCCATAGACGATTGCAGGTATTTCTCCGGCCAGACGACGCAGGCGGCGGCTCGCACCTTTCCCTGTATCTTCGCGACCTTTCGCATGTAAAGTAAAATCAGTAGACATAATAGTCTCCAAAGTAGTGCCATAACAGACCGCGACCAGACCTGAAATGGAGTTTATAAGCCTCTTATGAGGCAGTTACATCAAGCCCCGTTATAAAAACATGGCGCTGATAGATTCTTTATTACTGATACGGCGTATTGATTCGGCCAACAGCGGGCCTATCGCAAGAACGCGAATCTTTTTGCATTTCTTAGCGTCGTCTCGCAGTGGAATGCTGTTAGTGACGACCAATTCATCAAGTTCTGAATGGGTAATGTTTTCTATTGCTGCGCCGGACAAAACAGCGTGTGTTGCATAAGCGACCACTTTAATAGCCCCTTTTTCTTTAAGTGCCTGAGCGGCCTTACACAAAGTGCCTGCAGTGTCGACCATGTCATCGACAAGTACGCAGGTGCGGCCACTAACTTCGCCGATGAGATTCATAACTTCACTTTCGTTCGCTGATGGACGACGTTTATCAATAATGGCTAAGTCACAGCCCAATTGTTTAGCGACGGCTCTGGCTCTCACTACGCCACCAATATCGGGAGAGACAACCAAAAGATCAGAGTAGTTTCTACGCTCAATATCACCTAGTAACACAGGTGCGCCGTAGACGTTGTCTACAGTACAGTTAAAGAAACCTTGAATTTGTTCAGCGTGCAAATCAACCGTTAGTACGTGGTCAACACCCGCATTAGACAGCATGTCTGCTACCACTTTAGCGCTGATGGGTACACGTACGGATCTGACTCTTCTATCTTGGCGGGCATAACCGAAGTAAGGAACAACTGCGGTAATTCGACCGGCTGATGCACGACGTAACGCGTCAATCATCAGAACCAATTCCATTAGATTTCGGTTGGTTGGTGCGCAGATAGGTTGGACAATAAAAATGTCATGACCGCGAACGTTGTCGCGAATTTCAACGTTTATCTCTCCATCTGAGAACAGCCCAACATGCGCATTACTAGGACTAACTCCCAGTGAACGGGCAATTTCATTGCCTAAGTCTGGATTTGCGTTTCCAGTAAAGATCATTAATCTAGCCACGTCATGGTTCCCAATGCTCGTGATAGTTTGAAATGGCTGGGGCGGGAGGGATCGAACCTCCGATGACGGGATCAAAACCCGTTGCCTTAACCGCTTGGCGACGCCCCAGTAAAAAACTCACTCAATTTTAGGTGTAGCGATGAGTTATCCACACTCGCCGCCACAAACCCACTCCATTTCTCTGGCAGTTCGGCAAGAGCCCTGTTAGCCTCTGCTGGGTTGTCAAAGCTACAAAATACGCTTGCACCTGTTCCTGTCATCAGAGGGGCCGCAAAAGTTTCTGCCCATTTCAGCGCTTTTTCAACCGCTGGGTAGAGACTGACTACTACCTTTTGACAGTCGTTTCTGTACTGTCCCTCTGAGAGGGCGCGTATTTTGATCGGTGAAGAGTTCCTTGTCAATTGAGGATGTGAAAAAATTTCCTCAGTCGACACTTGGCAATCAGGTGTTACCACCAAAAACCACTTTTTTGGTAGTTCCATGGGCGTCAATATTTCCCCGATTCCTTCTGCGAATGCACTCTGACCATAAATGAAAACCGGTACATCTGCGCCGAGTTTTTTCCCTAGTTCAGCAAGAACATTCGTCGCTAGACCGCATTCCCAAAGGGCATTTAGAGCTACAAGCGAAGTTGCCGCATTGCTGCTTCCACCGCCTAATCCAGCTCCCAAAGGTAGTTTTTTGTCCAGTTCAATAGTACAACCTTTAGAGCATCCGGTTGAACTCTGAAGTAATTTTGCAGCACGAACAATTAAATTATTTTTTTCATCAACGCCATCGATATTACCGTTTAAATGTATTTTTCCGGACTCGTTGGGATAAAAAGTGAGATTGTCGCCAAAATCAAGCAACTGAAAAATAGTTTGTAGATCGTGATAACCGTTGTCGCGCTGACCGGTGATGTTTAGAAATAGATTAATTTTGGCCGGTGAGGGCAAGCTAAGACTTGGCATAGGTTCTGTAGATACAGTCATTTTAAGAGTCTAAAAAATCCATTGGGCTACAACTAGTTTAAAGGTTTGTTCGCCCTGGCGACCAATTATTTTTTGGGGTAAATATCCTTTATCAGTCAAGCGATAATTAGAAAATGATAATTGCCAATTATTTTGTTGAAAGCTTGCAGCACTGCCGTTTGCATTGGTCAATAAATTATTTGGGATTTTAGTATTTGGGGAGGGAAGCCCTTTGACCCAGTAACTTAGTAAGTCTACCGGTAATTTCAAGCCAGTAACTTGCAGTGCTAGTTGTTGTGGGGTGTGTCTAAAAGTTTTACCACCGCTGTTCACCTCGGCGATTTGATGATCACCAGTAATGACAGTTCTTCCCGAAGCAAACGGACCGCTCAGTGTTATTTTGTAATTGGTATTATGTTGAAGCCACCTGATAGACGCGCTGCCACCCTGGGTGGTTGATTTAAAGCCAAGTTTACCTCTGATTTCCCAGTGATTAATTCGGCTAATATCGACTCTATTGTATTTTCCAAGATCTTGTTGTTCCACTTTAATAGGCAGTGAAGTACATCCACTGATAAAAATCACCACAAAAAAACATTTAAAGTATCCCATCAATAGCTCTCTCACGGGACCGCCGCGGAAGCACCTAAGCGCACCATAGTCTTTACGACGACGCTATGATTAGGTCGTTGCTCCAGTGTTTTGGACCATATTTCCATTGCTCGATTGTTTTCGCCCAACACCCAATATACTTCGCCGAGATGCGCTGCTATTTCTGGATCAGGTACCATGGAGTAGGCTTGATTGAGATAATTTAATGCTTCTTGACTGCGACCTAGTTTAAAGAGAACCCATCCTAAACTATCGATAATAGATGGACTGTCGGGACTTAGAGTGTGCGCACGTACAATAAGGTCATAAGCTTCTTGTTGTCGTTCAGTGTGCAATGCCATGGTATAGCCAAGCGCATTGAGAATAGTGGCATTATTTTCATCCAGCGCTAACAGCGCTCTGAGATCACTTTCAGCAAGAGCGAAATTATTTTGTTTTTCTGCAACCATTGATCGGGCATATAGTAGCTCGGGATCATTTGGGAAAGTGTCTAGCCCGGCTGAAAGTATCTGCAGGGCCTGGGCTGGCTGTTCAATACTGATCAGAAGGTTTGACTCTACTTGAAACAGGCTGATAGCCTGTTGCGGCTGTCTAAAACGAAGTCGCTGTAAATATTGTCGAGCTTCGTCGATGTTTCGATGCGCTGCTATAAGCATACTTACTCTTGATGCGGCAGCAATGTAATTACGCCCAAATCGAACTTGAGTGTAGTGATTTATTGCATCGACAATTCTCTTTTGCCGTTCGGCAATGGTGCCTAAATGGTACTGTGCATTTGCTCTTAGGCTAGGTGTTGATGACGCTTGTTGAAACAACGGAATAGCTAGATCAAGCTTGTTTTGACTAAGACGCAGCAGACCCAATAAAAAGTTAACCTCTTGATCTTGAGGATCTGATACCTGCAATAGATTAAATTGAACGATGGCCTCTTCCACAGATTCGGTGGCCAAAAAACGCGCGTATTGCAGACGCAGCTTATGGGCTGAAGGATCATCTTGCAAAGCCTCTTCTAAGACGTCTATGGCTTCATTCTTTTTCTCTTGTTGATGTAATAACTGCGCCAGCAGTAACAGACCACGTTGATCTTGACGTTTGTGTACTAAAAACTCTCGCACCTTGGTCTCAGCTTTAATGGTTTGACTATGTTTTTGGTAAAAGAGCGCTTGGATAAACTTAATCGTTGCCATCTTGTCATCACTTAACGACAACGTTGTTAAGCGGTCCATAATTAAAGCGAATAATTGTGGAGACTCAAGAGGCGCAGTAGATACAAAAATCAGAGCATCTAAATCATCGCGATGTTGGTACAGCCAACTACCATGATTTAAGGCCTCTAAAACATTACCACTGTCCATAAAGGTCCCCAGAGCAACGCGATGCGCCTCAGGATTATCGGGTGCTATGTCCAGCCATAGCAAGGTCATTTCCAAACGAATGGTTTGATCTTTGAGGTGCTCGGCAATACGTAATGCTAATTGAATGACTTCTTTATCCTCGGTCACCCTCGCTTGACGCGCATATTTAATCAACGCTGTATCAAATTGACTCCGGCTCAGTGCAACATCGCCGACCAGAAGATCATAAAGGGTTTCACTGGGGATCTTTGAAAGTGGAAGATCTGCCTTTTCGAGCGCTGCGCTGGATTCGATAGCCTCTTGCACCAACGAGTCATTGTCGCTCAAGGGCAGTTGACTGACGCAGCTAGCCAGAAAACTAATGAGCAAGACGATAATAAATTTTGAGTTTGATTTCATTCGTTTATTTTCATGGATATCTGGTCGTAAGACAATTGCTATCTCATAAGTCTGTGCTTTTTAGGCAATTCTTATCAAATGTTTTGTGTTAAAACTGCATTACAGAGGGATACTTGTGTAAAATTGAGTTCGATAATAGAATTTTGATAAAAATAGTTGGGTAGGTAGGATTTGAAAAGTAGGGTTATTCTCTAAAAGCGATGGGAATATTAGCTTTTGGCATCAATCATAAATCGGCTTCTGTGGATCTGCGCGGACGAATCGCGTTCGCGCCCGAAATAGTAATTCAGGTCTTACAGGACGCTCGCTCCATTCTTCATGTGCAGGAAATAGCACTTTTGTCGACCTGTAATCGCACCGAAGTCTATTTGTTTGGTGATGCCTCAGACATCCAATTGTTGACGTGGTTGTCTATGATCAAGGGTGTTGAAATTAGCCAGTTGCAGAGCTGTTATTATTGTCATCGCGATGAGCAGGCGATAGCTCACATGATGCGTGTTGCCGGTGGCCTTGATTCTCTTATATTAGGTGAGCCACAAATATTTGGACAGATAAAGTCGGCTTATTCTGTGGGCCGTGAAGCAGGTACTGTATCGACGTTTCTCAATCAGGCATTTCAGCAGGCCTTTTCAGCGGCAAAGCGCGTTCGCTCTGAAACAGCGATTGGTAAAAACCCGGTCTCGGTTGCCTATGCCTCGGTCAATTTGGCCGCGCAGATTTTTACTAATTTAAAAGATGCCCACGCTCTGTTGATTGGTGCTGGAGAGACTATTGATTTGGTCGCCAAGCATTTGCGGGATCAAAACGTCGGTAAAATAACGGTGGCTAATAGAACATTAAGTCGCGCTCAAGAGCTCGCCGAAGTTTATTCGGCAGATGCTATTTTACTGGCAGACATTCCTGACTTTTTACCCCAGGCAGATATCATTATTTCTTCCACGGCCAGCCAGCTGCCAATTCTAGGTAAAGGTGCGGTTGAGTCGGCATTAAAAAAACGTAAATTCAAACCCTTCTTCATGGTTGATATTGCAGTCCCAAGAGATATTGAAGCTGAGGTAGAAGAGCTTCCAGATGTCTATTTATATACCGTTGATGATCTTGAAGAGGTCGTGCAAGACAACATAAAAGCTCGAAGTAGCGCTGCTGATCTGGCGCTTGAAATAATAAACCAAGAAGTTAAAAGTTGGGTAAAACAGCATCGTGCCTTGTCGGCTGTTGATACTATTAGAGCGTTCCGAAATAGTGTTGAATTGATTCGCGATGCGGAGATAGACAAGGCTATGGCATCTTTGCAACAGGGTAAAGATTCAGCTGATGTGATTACTACATTAGCACGCAATCTAACCAATAAACTGCTGCACAAGCCGACCGCTCAGCTTAAAAAGGCCGGTGAAGAAGGTCGAGATGATGCTATTAATGTCGCTAATGAGTTGTTTGATCTGACCAACAAAAAGCATTAGCTAGTTTCTGCTAATACTTCATTCACGAAAATAACCTAGGCTTTAAAACTGCATGAAAGCATCAATTTTGAGTAAGTTAGATCTGCTCGCAGAGCGCTATGAGGAGGTCGGCGCGCTTTTGAGTGATGCTGAAATAATCAGTGATCAAAATAAGTACCGCGAGCTTTCTAAAGAGTATGCCGAGCTTGAACCTGTGGTAAAAACCTATCAAAGTTTTCTCGAGGTATTATCCGATATTGATGAGGCAAAGTTATTACTCAAAGATTCTGATCCTGATATGCGGGCTATGGCGAATGAAGAAGTTCGAGATGGTCAGGCGCAATTAGAGTCTCTGGAAGTGGACTTACAGCGATTGCTGTTACCCAAAGATCCCAATGATGGGAAAAATGTATTTTTAGAAATTCGTGCTGGAACGGGTGGTGACGAAGCAGCTATCTTTTCGGGTGATTTGTTTCGTATGTATAGTAAGTTTGCCGAGTCAAATCGCTGGAAAGTGGAAGTGATTAGCGAGAATCAAGGCGACCATGGTGGTTACAAAGAAATTATTGTCAGGATAGTCGGGCAGGGCGTTTATTCTAAGCTTAAATTTGAATCGGGTGCCCATAGGGTTCAGAGGGTCCCCGATACAGAGTCACAGGGTAGGATCCACACATCTGCGTGTACAGTCGCTATTATGGCGGAGGCTGACGAAAAAGATGCCATCGAAATTAATAAAGGTGATCTTCGTGTAGATACCTTTCGGGCGTCAGGATCTGGCGGTCAGCACGTCAATAAAACAGATTCAGCAATTCGCTTAACGCATTTACCTACCGGTTTGGTGGTTGAGTGTCAGGATGAGCGATCGCAGCATAAAAATCGCGCTAAGGCCATGTCAGTGCTGCAAGCCAGATTAACCTCAGCTCAAGACGAAGCTGTCGCGAAAGAACAGTCTGATCAGCGTAAAAGCTTGGTCGGCAGTGGTGATCGCTCCGAGCGTATTCGCACTTATAATTTTCCGCAGGGTCGGGTCACTGACCACAGAATTAACCTGACACTCTATAAACTGGGTGAAATTATGGAAGGCTCGCTGAGTGAAATTGTTGAGCCGCTTGTGAATGAGTTTCAGGCCGAGCAACTCGCTCAGCTATCCCAATAGCCTCAAGGAAATAAACATTAATTCGGTTATTAGCTTATTGAAGCGCGCTGATCAGTTAAAAGAGATTAGCGACACGGCAGTTTTAGACGTTGAACTGCTGTTGAGTCACGCCCTTGATGTTGATCGAGCATGGTTGAAGACTTGGCCCGAGCACGAGGTCTTATCTGAGCAGTTAAAGGGGTTTGAAGAATTATTTGCGCGACGCCTAACCGGTGAGCCTATTGCCTTTATTATTGGTAGCCAAGGGTTCTGGAGCCTCGATTTAAAAGTTACTCCGCAGACACTGATCCCTCGGCCCGAAACCGAATTGCTGGTCGAGACAGCGCTAGACTTAAAGGTGCCGGCAGATTGTAGGGCCCTTGATCTTGGTACTGGCACTGGCGCAATTGCGCTAGCACTTGCCAAGGAGCGACCTAACTGGCAGGTAACTGCAGTAGATTCGGAACCGGCGGCGGTTAAACTCGCAGAATTAAATAGTCACTACTGCCAAATTGATAATGTAACGGTTTATCAAAGTGATTGGTTCAGTCAGGTGCCTCTGCTGGGACGATTGTCTAATTATCATTTAATTGTTAGTAATCCACCCTATATTGAAATTGATGACCCACATCTCGCCCAAGGCGATGTGCGCTTTGAGCCAGTTTCCGCGCTCGTGTCCGGTCTTGATGGGTTAGACGATTTAAGAGAAGTGATTAGTAACAGTATTAAATATTTAGATCCACTCGGCTGGTTGCTAGTTGAGCATGGGTATCGACAGGGCAGTGCCGTCAGAGAATTATTCAAAGCGGCGGGTTTTGTCAATATTGAAACCAAGACTGATTTTAACGAACTAGAGCGTATTACTTTGGGCTGCTTGCCTAAAGCTGGCTAGCCAACCTAATTTCGGTTTTTGAAACTAAATTCCAACGTACCATTAAGCATATGGCAGCTATGCTGGCGGCAATAACCGTTCCTATCCAGAATCCGTAAACACCCAGTGGTGGTCCCCAGAAATCAGTTAATGCGAGGCTGTAGGCAATTGGGAAGGCGATTACCCAAAACGCGATCACCTGAATCACTAATGGCACTTTCGTATCCTTATAGCCTCTAAGTGCACCACTGCAAGTCATTTGCAAACAATCGACAGCCCCCAATGCTGCGGCAAAAAAGAACAAATTAGCGGTAATTAACTGCACGTTAATATTCGAGCTAAACAGCATAGCAATATCATGGCGGAAAACTATTTTTGCCACACTCATCATCAAGCCAAGCATAAATACCAGCTTGAAACCAGCAAGGCAAAATGCTCTAGCCTCCACAGGGTTTCCACTGCCCTGTGCGTGGGCAACTTTAATAGTGAGTGCCTGAGCAAGTCCCAGCGGCACCATGAAAGCCAGAGAATCGATATTAATAGCGATAGCGTGAGCACCAACAACTTCAGCACCAAGGTGGGCAATCATAAATGGAATGACCGCAAAAAAACTAAACTCGGCAGCAATATTTAGAGCAATGGGAATGCCTAGGCGAAGGGTTTCGGCAAGACTGGTGAGATTAGGTAGGGCGAAGTTTTGGTAAAGGTTGACTGTTCTCATCGTTTGAGAGCATCGACCATAAATTGCCATGCAACATAGCAAGAAAATCATTACGACTACTGTTGCCCATGCCGCCCCAACGCCGCCGAGCCGAGGCAAACCAAAATGACCAAATACGAAGGCATAATCAAGAATGCCGTTGAGAATAAATGCCGCACTATTAAACACAAGCACCGGCCGAGTATCGCCCATACCCTCAAAAGTAGTACGAAAAGCAAAGAAGGCAGGAAACATGAAGCCAGTAATCAAAAAGGGATATAGATAGCCTTTAGCAATGTGATAAACACGGTCTGAAACATCTAGATAACTTAGTGCATATATACCCGCCAGCACCGCACCAATAACTACCAACCCTATTGGCAAAGCCAGCCACAATGCTTGCTGAAATTGGAACCGTACTCGGTCAAACTGTCTGGCACCCCAAAAAGTACCGATAATAGGACTGTTGGCAATCATAATGCCAATAACCATGAGATTGATGAGCGACCAGACACTGCCACCTAATTGGAGTGCAGCTAGCGTATCGGCATCTACCTGTCCGGCGATATAAATATCTGTCACTGTCATACCGACCACAGCTACCTGGCCCATAATCAAGGGGGTGGCAAGACGCATGAGAGACCGCGCATTGTCGGCGAAACTTGGCCTTTTTGCTCCAGCCAAATGCTGATTTGAGATGGGTGCTAAGGACATAAAACTGTCTTTAAATAATGAGTTTCTAGTGTCCTTGAATAGGGCGACCAAAGAAAGAAAAATTTACTGTGCTTGAGTGTTCCAATCCGCATCTATTATTCTCAGCGAGCAAGGTACAATTCTGCTACACTCCGCGCCCGGGAAGGGCGTTGAATATTAGATCTGCTGCTCCTTAAAATATTGGTAACCAAACTGCGTGATTAAATTGACTGAAGAAACTACTGCTCCATCTGCTGACACTAATTCTGTAGCTGTCGATGTGCCGAAAAAGAAACCGGCCGCCAAGCGTAACGGACACAATACGAAACCTTGGGACATATCCCACTTTAAGGTTGAGCCTCAAGAAGGCAAGGCTAGATTTCACGACTTTGATTTACCTCCGCAACTGATGCGCGGTATACAAGATGCCGGTTTTGAATTTTGTACACCTATCCAAGCGGCCTCATTACCGCATACCCTTAACGGGCATGACATTGTTGGTAAGGCGCAAACGGGTACCGGGAAAACTGCAGCATTTTTAATCAACATGATTACTGACTTAATTAATTATCCGGTAGATGACGAGCGTTTTGTGGGTGAAGCCCGAACTCTCATTCTAGCGCCAACTCGTGAGCTTGCTATTCAGATCGGTGATGACGCTACGCAACTATTGAAACATACTAATCTAACAGCGCATACGCTGGTAGGGGGTATGGACTATGGCAAGCAACTGCAGAAAATGAAAAAGTATGACTGCGATATTTTGGTAGGTACGCCGGGTAGATTGTTGGACTTTGCAAACAATCGAGACATCTATCTTGATCGTGTAGAAGTGCTAGTAATAGATGAGGCTGATCGGATGTTAGATATGGGGTTTATTCCTCAGGTCCGACGTTTAGTAAATTTGACACCAAAGCGCGAAGATCGCCAGTCACTCTTGTTCTCAGCCACCTTTACCCCTGAAGTACTGCGTCTGTCTGAAACTTGGACAGACAGGGCAGTCACCGTAGAAGTGGGTGCCGAGCGCATTGCTACGGATACCGTTGATCAGCAAATATTGATTACTACTGCCAAAGAAAAGTTTACGGTCTTAAACAATATACTTTTGGGCGACAACGTTGAAAGCGTCATGATCTTTGCCAATCGCAGAGATATTTGCCGCACCCTTCATGAAAAGCTTAAAAAGCAGGGCTTTAAAGTAGGAATATTGTCTGGCGAGATACCTCAGAACCGTCGCATGAGAGCTCTGGAATCGTTTAAGTCAGGTGCCTTGAAAGTTATGGTTGCGACGGATGTTGCAGGGCGTGGTATCCATGTTGACGGCGTTAGTCACGTTATTAACTATACCTTGCCAGAAGAACCTGAAGATTACGTGCATCGTATTGGCCGTACAGGCCGTGCTGGCAAGACGGGAATATCAATTAGTTTTGCCTGCGAAGACGATGCTTTTCTTTTAGAGCCCATAGAAAAGCTATTAGATATGAAACTGCCGTGTCTTATGCCAGAAGAGCATCTCATTCAACCGGTGGCAGTGCCCAAGCCACCCGCTAAGAAAAAGCCGGTCAGCGTGCCCAAAGTAGAAGTGCCGAAAACAGAAGCGCCAGAAGAAACCGCGCCCTAGTCAATGTTCCGATGTTGTCGGCACCATAGAAGGCTGCCGGCAACCACCGACGCAGGTAACATCAGTAGATTTAATAGTGGGACGGCAGAAGCAATCATTGCTGTAAATCCAAAACTCATTGAGCTTAAACGGCTCGCGGTGACCTTGTTGCGTAAATCTGCAAAGGTAATATGTTCACTATCCGCGGCGTAATCTAAATATTGAAGACACAAACACCACGCTGCCCAGCTGGCAGCCAGAATAGGTGCCAACAAGTTTAGTACTGGAATAACACTTAGCAGTAAAGTTACTATTCCAACCACCACTGTTCTTGGCAAAAAATAGCCAATTAACTGAAGTTCTCGAATCAGACTATCCCACGCTCCGCTAAGTAAAACACTCTCAGCCAACACATTACTTTGGTCATCGCCGACTTCTGAGGCAATCACCCTTTGGGCAATCACCCCATAAAACGGCGACCCAATAAGGTTAGCTAAAATAGTGAAAGTGAAGGCATAAATAGCTAACGCCAATATCGCAAACAAAAACCAAATTATCCATGCGAGCCATTGCAACCAATCGGGTACTGACGTGGTGATGGTGGTAATCCAGTTCTGAAGCCAATTAGCAGCAAAACCTGTCGCCGAAGCAAATAGGAAGATATTGATAAGTAGCGGGATGACAACCAACCAACGAATATCCCGCCGCCAAAGTATTTGTAATCCCTCAAGCATCAGCGAGGGCCCGTCGGTGACTACATTTATTATGGTTGGTTTTTTATTAATGGTAATGTCCTTTGTACGCCAAAGGTTATTTGTATCGCTTTACTTTGCAGTTCTCTCTAATTAGCAAGTGCTGTACCCATTAGAGGTCAGGAATGCCGCATTAGACGCTGCTTTTGGCGATTCCAGTCGCGTTCTTTGTCGTCCATGCGTTTGTCATAGCTAGCTTTTCCTTTAGCCAGTGCGATCTCACATTTAATCAGATGATTTTTCCAGTACAAGGCCGTGCAGACAGCGGTGTGACCTTTTTGGTTAACGCCTTCTTCAAGCTTCTGTAACTCACGATGATTGAGCAGCAATTTACGTGTTCGCTTGGCATCGGTCACGAAGTGAGTTGAGGCGGATAACAGCGGTGTGATGTTAGTGCCGATTAACCAAGCTTCACCATCCCTCACGAACACATAAGTGTCGGTGAGGTTAACTTTGCTTTCCCTTAGACTTTTAACTTCCCAGCCGAGCAGCACTAAACCCGCCTCGAATTTCTCTTCGATGAAGTAGTCATGTTTAACTTTTTTGTTCAGCGCAATTGTACTTGAGGGCTGCTTTGGTTTCTTTTTGGTCATAGCTTGATTATACGTGGCGCGGGGTCTTTTTCATCAATTATTGCTAATTGCTTTTACAAACTAAATACATTGGCCATTTATTAGGTACTTAGTCTTGGAATGAGTACAATTTGACCTGAATTATTGGAGAAAAGCGTATGGCACTGCAACAAAAAGGAATGCATGGCACTTGGACTAGTCGGTGGACATTTATTATGGCAGCGACAGGCTCAGCCGTTGGGTTGGGCAATATGTGGAAATTTCCTTATGTTGCAGGTAGTAATGGCGGTGGTGCCTTTGTTTTGATTTACCTTGGTTGTATATTACTGATTGGCGTGCCGGTTATGATGTCTGAAGTATTAATTGGCCGGAACGGTCGTCAAAGCCCAATCAACTCTATGAACGAAGCGGTTGCAGATAGCAATGCCAATTCACTTTGGCGTTGTGTGGGATGGCTTGGAGTTCTTGCAGGATTACTGATTCTATCTTTTTATGCGGTTATTGCTGGCTGGGCAATGGATTACATATTTTTGATTTCCTCGGGTGAGCTTCAGGGAGTCAATGGTGAGTCTGCGGCTGCTGCATTCAATAGCCTGTTATCTGATCCGAGCCGACTTATCTTTTGGCAAACTATTTTTATGGGTCTTTGTGTCGCCGTCGTTGTGGGAGGTGTTAAGAAAGGTCTTGGAATTGCCGTAGAAACACTGATGCCTATTTTGTTTATTATGCTGTTGATGCTGTTAGGGTTTGCGGTAATTGAAGGCAACTTTTCGGCCGCCGTCAACTTTCTGTTTAGTTTTAATCTAGAGGCTCTAACATGGCGTGGTGTGCTTGAGGCCATGGGTCAGGCATTTTTCACGCTAAGTATTGGTATGGGTGCGATCATGGCGTACGGTGCTTATATGCCGCAGAATGCGAATATAGGTAAAACCATTCTTATAGTGGCGTTTTTTGATAGTTCAGTAGCGATTATTTCTGGATTAATCATCTTTTCTATTGTGTTTGCGACCCCGGGTATTGAGCCCAGCGCGGGGCCTGGACTCATGTTTATTAGCCTGCCGGTCGCTTTTGGTAGTATGCCAGGAGGGCTGCTGATAGGCGCAGTATTCTTTGTATTGGTTTCTATTGCCGCATGGAGTTCAGCAATTTCGTTACTTGAACCCTGCGTTGCTTGGTTGATGGAGGCAAAACATATTGGTCGTACCAAAGCGAATTTTGTCATTGCTGGAACTGCTTGGGTTCTTGGTTTAGGGAGTGTGTTTTCGTTTAACATTTGGGCTGAGTATAAGATCGCTGGGTTCACATTCTTTGATTTCCTTGATTTTCTTACCGCCAACATTATGCTTCCGATCAGTGGATTGCTGATTACGCTGTTTGTCGGCTTCGTGATCAAGCGTGAAGTGATTGATTTTGAGATGCTGGGTACCTCTGAGCGAGTGATGCAGTTATGGCAATTGACCATTAAATACATTGCGCCTTTTGCGATTGGTCTGGTATTCATAATGGGCGTGTACGACAAATTTTTTGCATAAAAGGTAATAAATTTTGAGTGAAATAAAGCGTTCTGCACTGGTTATGCATTCTGCTCAGGCAATGTATGATTTGGTCAATGACGTATCTAATTACCCGTCTTTTATGGAGGGGTGTTACGGGGTAGAAGTGTTTGAACACACTGAGCTGACAATGCTTGCACGCTTAGATTTAAAAAAGGCCGGAGTAAGTCTGAGTTTGATGACCCGCAATCACTTAAAGGCTCCTTTGGCGATAAAGATGACATTGGAAGATGGGCCTTTTAAGACCTTCCGTGGTGACTGGGTATTTACGGCGTTAACTGAAAAAGCCTGTAAGGTTGAGTTAGATATGGAATTTGATTTCAGTAGTAGAAGTTTAAGTTTTGCGGCCTCTAATCTATTTGCTGGCGTGGCCAATAATTTGGTAGATTCTCTGTGCCTCCGAGCGGACAAAGTCTACGGAAAGAATAGTGCCTGAGACTGCCGCCATGATTAATGTAGAGGTGGCCTATGCGTTGCCTGACAGGCAATTTCTGATTTCACTTAAAGTGCCTTACGGCACGACCGCTTTACAGGCCATTGATAGATCTGAGTTGCGACAAAAGCTTCCTGAACTGGATATTAGTAAAGTGGGTATCTTCTCTCAGGTATTGGGTAGTAAAGGTCTTGCCGATGCGGATGTCTATGAGTTACAGCAAGGTGATCGAGTAGAAATCTATCGACAATTAACCTTGGATCCAAAAGAAATTCGCCGCCGCCGAGCGGAGGAAGCCAAAAAGAAGCGAAGGGTAGAGCTCTAGGCTAATCATTTAAGCGATTTTTATCGATTAACGAATCCCAGTTACTAATCTTCAATCTCAGTGTATCAGTTAATTTTTCTCTGCTTCGGTAAGACTATAATTACCGGCCATTTCTTTTAATAACCCTTGATCGTCGAAATACACGATGACATCTTCCTTTGTTTCGACACCTGTCGCTGAGAGACGTCGAAATGGGTAATCCCATCGGTTCTGGTTAAACGTATCGGCAACAAGAGGGGTCCCCAGAACAAATTTTACCTGTGCTTTGGTCATGCCTATCTTCAACTTATCGACCATCTCTTGATCGAGAATATTCCCCTGTTGAATATCAATTTTGTGGACGCCTGGGAACTTAATCCAGCTGCAGCCGGAAGACAGGAGCGAGAAAAAAATAAGGCTCAAAAGAATTAATCGCATGGTGGGGTTCCAGTTAGCACAAAGAAGATGGATAATAACCGCATATTCAGAAATAAAGAAGAGCAAACCATGAATCGTAAAGATCAGGAGCTAAAAAAGGCCGGTCTCAAGGTCACCTTGCCGCGGATCAAGATACTACAAATTCTTGAGAGTACTCCCGACTGGCATATGACTGCGGAAGACATCTATCAAGCTCTTCGTGATGCTCAAGAGGATGTTGGTATAGCGACTGTCTATCGAGTTCTTACTCAGTTCGAAGCAGCCGGACTTATTACGAGACATAGTTTTGATAGCGGCCCGGCCGTCTACGAATTAGACCGTGGTGATGGGCATGATCACATGGTGTGCACTGAAACAGGGACGGTAGTTGAGTTCCAAGATGCTGAAATTCAAAAGATCCAAGCGAGAATCGCCAAAGACAATGGTTATACGGTGGTTGGTCATAGCTTAGTGTTATACGTAAAACCAATCTAACAACTCAAGATAAACTGAGATATATCCTTTAAACGGAATCAAACTTAACCCTATGCCAACCTTGCAGCAAATAGAAGATTTTCTCAATGCATGGGCAGATCTAATGTGGAGTACACCGCTAGTTGTTTTGCTAGTTGGCGGCGGTATGTTTTTTATGGTGTATTCACGCTTCCGGCCATATCGATATTTTGGTCACGCGATTGCTTTACTCCGCGGTAAGTACAGTGACCCTAATGATCCTGGGCACATCCCACATTCTCAAGCATTAGCAACGGCGCTCTCAGGTACCCTTGGTCTGGGTAATATTGCTGGTGTTGCGATTGCAATAAGCATGGGTGGACCCGGAGCGGTATTTTGGATGTGGGTTACAGCTATTGTTGGTGTTTCGACCAAATTTTATACGGCGTCGCTGGCGGTTATGTACCGTGGAAAGGATGCGGATGGCACTGTGCAGGGTGGGCCCATGTATGTTATTACAGAGGGGATGGGTAAACGCTGGTATCCTCTAGCGGTAGTGTTCGCTTTGGCGTGTACTATCGGTGCTTTACCCCTTTTTCAAGCTAACCAATTTATTCAATTACTCCGTGACGTAGTTGCAATTCCTGCTGGAATAGCCACAGCTGAAAATCATTTTGCTTTTGATCTGGTGTCTAGTTCAGTGGTGGCCATTTTGGTGTGGCTGGTGGTCGCTGGGCGTATTGAGCGCATTGGGCGAATCACCGTTAAGTTAGTTCCTTCGATGGTGCTTTTGTATCTTTACATGGCAGGTACAGTTCTCTATACCTTTGCTGCGGATATTCCTGCCACTCTCCTGCTTATCGTTACCGATGCTTTTACAGGAGAAGCGGTGGCGGGGGGCTCTGTGGGTGCTGTGATTTTAATCGGAGTACGACGGGGAGCTTTCTCTAATGAAGCTGGGATTGGTACTGAGTCAATGGCGCACGGTGCCGCTAAAACACAAGAGCCGATTAGGGAAGGTATTGTAGCCATGGTCGGGCCAGTGGTAGACACTTTGATTGTGTGCACGTGTACTGCCCTAATTATCTTGCTGACCGGCGTATGGCAAAGTGCGGAGGGCGTGGAGGGTGTGACCATGACCGCTCGAGCGATCCAGCAAGTGTTTCCTACTACGGGTATCTACTTATTACTCATCATGGTGGGATTATTGAGCTTTAGCACCATGGTCACCATGTGGTTCTACGGTGCTAAATGTACCGGATTTCTACTAGGATCTCATCGCCAGCATTACTACACGCCGATCTACTTAGCGTTGCTC